>Ga0224500_10002226_pt1 | contig 10578 bp, 8 predicted proteins | sample SF_Oct11_sed_USG_FD_168126 | JGI IMG/M metagenome (GOLD analysis project Ga0224500, IMG submission 168126) | Sediment microbial communities from San Francisco Bay, California, United States - SF_Oct11_sed_USGS_4_1 | ecosystem: Environmental > Aquatic > Marine > Sediment | place: USA: California...
GCGGCCGCCGTTGTGGCCGGCCTGCCGGCCGCCTCGCGTCGCGGTGTGGCCTGGGTGGCCGGCGCGGCAGCGCTCGGCGCGACGGCGCTCGTGCTCGGCGCCGCGGGCAGCATCTTCGCCGGCGAGGTGCTGCGCTGGTCGGTGCCCTGGCTGCCCGCGCTGGGCATCGACTTCGGCTTTCGGATGGACGGGCTCGCATGGCTGTTTGCACTGCTGGTCGGCGGCATCGGCGCGCTCGTGGTTCTCTACGCCGCGTGGTACCTCGATCCGGCCGACCCGGCACGCCGCTTCTACGTCTTCCTGCTGCTGTTCATGGGCGCCATGCTGGGGGTGGTGCTGGCCGACAACCTCGTGCTGCTGGTCGTGTTCTGGGAGCTGACCAGCCTGTCGTCGTTCCTGCTGATCGGCTACTGGCACCGCCGCGACGATGCGCGAGAAGGTGCGCGCATGGCGCTGGCGGTCACCGGCGCAGGCGGCCTCGCGCTGCTCGCCGGCGTGCTGCTCATCGGCCACATCGTCGGCAGCTTCAAGCTCGACGCGGTGCTGGCCGCGGGTGACGTGATCCGCGCCCACCCGTTGTACGAGACCGCGCTCGTGCTGGTGCTGCTGGGCGCCTTCACGAAGAGCGCGCAGGTGCCCTTCCACTTCTGGCTGCCGCACGCGATGGCCGCGCCGACGCCGGTTTCGGCCTACCTGCACTCGGCAACCATGGTCAAGGCCGGTGTGTTCCTGCTTGCGCGCCTGTACCCTGCGCTCGGCAGTTCCGACCCCTGGTTCTGGATCGTCTCGCTCGTCGGACTGACGACCCTCGTGCTCGGCGCCTACATCGCGATCTTCCAGCACGATCTGAAGGGCCTGCTCGCGTACTCGACGATCAGCCACCTCGGCCTGATCACGCTGCTGTTCGGCCTGGACGAGCCGCTCGCGGTGGTGGCCGGTGTGTTCCACATCATCAACCACGCCACGTTCAAGGCCGGCTTGTTCATGAGCGCGGGCATCATCGACCACGAGACCGGCACACGCGACATGCGGCGCATCAACGGCCTGATGCGAGCGATGCCCTTCACCGCGACGCTGGGCATGGTGGCCGCCGCGGCGATGGCGGGCGTGCCGCTGATGAACGGCTTCCTTTCCAAGGAGATGTTCTTCGCCGAAACGGTGTCCAAGGACACCCATGCGGCAATGCAGTGGGTGCTGCCGGTCGGCGCAACGCTCGCCGGCGTGCTGAGCGTGGCCTACTCGATCCGCTTCGTGCACGACGTGTTCTTCAACGGCGAGCCCGTCAACCTGCCCCGGCAGCCGCACGAGCCGCCGTTCTTCATGCGGTTGCCGGTGCTGCTGCTGGTGGCACTGTGCGTGCTGGTGGGCCTGGCCCCCGTGCTCGTGGTCGGCCCCACGCTCGCGGTCGCGGCGCAGGCCGCGCTGTACGGTGCGCCCGGTGCGCCGCTGCCCGAGTACAAGCTGGTGCTCTGGCACGGGTTGAACCTGCCGTTCGTGATGAGCCTGGTGGCGGTGCTGGGCGGCACCGCGCTGTACTTCGGCCTGCAGCGATTCATCAACCTGCACCACGTGGTGCACCTGCCGATGGGGCTGAAGCGCGGTGGGCGAGACGCCTTCCGTGCGCTCACCGACGCGAGCGTGACCGCGGCGGGCGCGCTCACCGCTGTGCTGCAGAGCGGCAGCCTGCAGCGCTACCTGGCGCTGCTGGTCGTGATGGCGCTGGCCGCCGGCTTCTGGCCGTTCCTGCGCGCCGACGCAACGCCCGCAGCCGCAGCCGCGCTCCACGTCGAGGGCCTCAGCGCAGTCGCCGCAGCGATCGCGGCGATCGGCATCGCCGCCGCCTTCGGCGTCGTTGTGATGCATCGCCGCCGCTTGGCCGCGTTGCTGATGCTGGCCATGGCCGGGCTCGTCGTCTGCCTGGCCTTCGTGCACCTGTCCGCGCCGGATCTCGCGCTGACGCAGCTGCTCGTCGAGATGGTGACGACGATCGTGATGATGCTGGCGTTGGCCTGGCTGCCGGTCGAAGGCCCGCGTGAGCCCTCGCGCCTGAAGCGCTGGCGCGACGGAGTGATCGCCGTGGCCGCGGGCCTCGGCACCGCGACGCTGGTGTGGCTCGTACTCGGCCGGCCGTTCGATTCGATCTCGCCGTACTTCCTGTCGCACGCACTGCCGGAGGGCGGCGGCGCGAACGTCGTCAACGTCATCATCGTCGACTTCCGCAGCTTCGATACGCTGGGCGAGATCACCGTGATGGGCATCGCCGCGATCATCATCCACGCGATGCTGTCGCGGTTTGCACCGCGCGAGGGGCTCGGCGCCGCCCTGCAGCCTGGATCGCCACCGCTGATGCTGCAGCTGGTGTCGCGCAGCCTCCTGCCCTTCGTGCTGCTCATCTCGGTATACATGTTCCTGCGCGGCCACAACCTGCCCGGCGGCGGCTTCATTGCCGGCCTGGTGCTGGCGCTCGGCCTGACGCTTCAATACGTCGCGCACGGGCTGCATTGGGTCGATACGCGCTCGCGCATCGACCCTGCGGCCTGGATCGGCTGGGGCCTGCTGGTGGCCGCCACGACAGGTGGCGCGGCGTGGTGGTTCGGCGCGCCGTTCCTGACCAGCACCTACGACTACCCGTGGCTGCCCGGCGTCGGGGGGGTGCCGCTGGCCAGCGCGGCCATGTTCGACCTCGGCGTCTACCTCGTGGTCGCCGGTGCAACGATGGTGATGCTGCTCGCGATCGCGCGCATCGGGCGGGGCCCTCGATGAACCTGCTGCTGGCCATCGGCATCGGCACCTTCACCGGGTGCGGCGTCTGGCTGCTCCTGCGCGCGCGGACCTTCGACGCGGTGCTCGGACTGACGCTGCTGTCGTACGCCGTCAATCTGTTCATCTTCGTCATGGGGCGCTGGAAGACCGGCGTGCCGCCGATCGTCAATTCGGACCGGCTCGCCACGCTGGCCGACACGACCGACCCGCTGCCGCAGGCGCTGGTGCTGACCGCCATCGTCATCAGCTTCGCGATGACCGCGCTGCTGCTCGCGCTGGCGCTGCGCACGAATGCAGCCACCGCCAGCGACCATGTCGATGGCGGCGAGCCCGAGGGCGAGGCGCCGCGATGAACCACCTGATCGTCGCCCCCGTCGCGCTGCCGCTGGTCGCCGGTGCACTGTGTGCGCTGCTGGGCGGGCGCCGGCCGCGGCTCGCGGCGGCCCTCTCGCTCGGCGCGACGCTCGGTCTCGTCGCCATCGCTGTGGCGCTGGCCTTGCATGCCAACGGCGGCACGGTACAGGCCTATCTGCTCGGCAACTGGGCCGCGCCATTCGGCATCTCACTGGCGCTGGACCGCCTGGCGGCGCTGATGCTCGTGCTGACCGCGCTCGTGGCGCTCGTCAGCCTGCTCTACGCGCTCGGTGGGGACCATGCGCGCGGCGCGCATTTCCATTCCCTCTTCCAGTTCCAGCTGATGGGGCTGTGCGGCGCCTTCCTCACCGCCGACCTGTTCAACCTGTTCGTATTCTTCGAGGTGCTGCTGTCGGCCAGCTATGGCCTGCTGTTGCACGGCGACGGCGCCGGCCAGCGCGAACGGTTCAAGGCCACGGTGCATTACGTGATCTTCAACCTCGCCGGCTCGGCCTTGTTCCTGATTGCGGTCAGCTTGTTGTACGGCCTCACGGGCACGCTGAACATGGCCGACCTCGCGATCCGGCTGGCGGACCTCCCGCCCGACAGCGCCGCGCTCGCGCAGGCCGCGGCGTTGATGCTGCTCGTGGTGTTTGCGGTCAAGGCAGCACTGCTGCCGCTGTATTTCTGGCTGCCCGATGCGTATGCGAGCGCGACGGCGCCGGTCGCGGCGCTGTTCGCGATCATGACCAAGGTCGGGGTGTATGCGATCGCTCGCACCACCACACTGCTGTTTCGCGATGGCACCGACGGCCTGGCCAGCGCGGCGTCGCTCGTGTTCGCGCCGATGCTGCCGGTGCTGGCGCTGGCCACGCTGGTGCTCGCCGCGATCGGTGTGCTCGCGGCCACGCGCCTGCGCGGATTGATCGCCTACCTCGTCGTCGCATCGGCCGGCACGCTGCTGCTGTGCCTGGGCCTGGCCACGCGCGACAGCGTGGCGGCCGGGCTGTTCTACCTCGTCAACAGCACGCTGGTCGCGGCGGCCTGGTTCCTGATCGCCGACCGCGTGGCCCGCGCGCGCAGCAGTGGCGACGAGTTGCTGCAACCGACCGCGCTGGCACGCGGCACCTGGGCGCCGCTCGGCGTCGCGTTCTTCATCGCCGCGGTTGCCGTCGCCGGCATGCCGCCGCTGGCCGGTTTCTTCGGCAAGGCACTGCTGCTGCAAGCCGCCGGCCACACCGCATGGGCGGGCTGGACCGTGGCGCTGGTGCTCGGCTCGAGCCTGGCGATCGTGGTCGCGCTGGCGCGCGCCGGCAGCAGCATCTTCTGGAAGCCGGTGGCGGACTCGGGATCGACGGCGGCACCGCGGCACCACGCCATGCACACCGCCGCCGTCGTGGTCGGGCTCGCGCTCGTGGCGTCTGCCTCGGTGTTCGCGCGGCCCTTGTCCGCGTTCACCGATGCCGCGGCGTCGCAGTTGTTCGACCGCCGCGCCTACATCGGCGCCGTGCTGGGTGCAGACCCCGTGCCGCCCGCCTACGATGTGCGGCGCGAGATGCGTGATCGTGGGGAGGCGAAGTGATGCGCACGCTGTTCCCCGCCCCGTTGCTGTCGCTGGCCCTGTTCGTCGCGTGGCTGATGCTCAACGAGTCGGCCTCGGTGGGGCATCTGCTGCTGGGTGCCGGGTTCGGCGTCGCACTGCCGTGGTTCACGAGGGGCATGCGGGAGGAGGTGCCGCACGTGCGGCGCGCCGGCACCGCGCTCGCGCTCGCGGCCGTGGTCCTGGCCGACATCGTGAGGTCCAACGTCACGGTGGCCCGGTTGATCCTCGGCAGCGAGCACCACATCACGCCGCGCTTCGTCTGGGTGCCGCTGGCGATCCGCGATCCCCACGGCATCGTCGCGCTGGCCACGATCGTGACGATGACACCGGGCACCCTGTCGGCCGACATCACGGACGACCGCCGCCACCTGCTCGTGCACGCGTTCGACGTCGACGACGAAGCCGCGCATGCGGCGCTGGTCGACGACATCAAGGCGCGCTACGAAGCACCACTGATCCGCATCTTCGAAGGCAACCGCGCATGACCGTCCTGCCCGTCATCCTGCCCGTCGTCGTCGGCGTGCTTGCCTTCGCGCTGGCGCTTGCGGCATGGCGCCTTTTCCGAGGGCCGTCCGCACCCGACCGCGTGCTCGCGCTCGACACGCTGTACATCACCGCGCTGGCGCTGCTGGTGGCGCTGGGCATCTGGTTCGACACGACGCTGTACTTCGAGGTGGCGCTGCTGATCGGGCTGCTCGGCTTCGTCGGCACCGTCGTCGTCGCCACCTACCTGCTGCGCGGAAGGATCGTGCCGTGACCGGCCAGGTTCCCCTGTGGGCTGATGTGCTGATCTCGGCGCTGGCGCTGTCCGGCGCCGCATTCACGCTGATCGGCGCGTGGGGGCTGGCCAAGCTCGGTGACTTCGGCAAGCGCCTGCACGGCCCGACCAAGGCATCAACGCTGGGCGTGGGCTGCGTGCTGATCGCCTCGATGCTGTGGTTCGCGCTGGCCGGCACGCCGAGCCTGCACGAGCTGCTGATCACCGTCTTCCTGTTCTTCACGGCGCCGCTGTCGGCACACCTGCTCATCAAGGCGGCGATGAAGCTCGACACGACGCTGCGTCCGCCGCCGCCGCCGCGCTGACGGTACGGCGCTTTTCCGATCAGAGCATGCGCTGCACGTGCGGCCGCACGCGGCGCGAGGCGTGGTGGCGCCTATTCAGGGTGCGTGCAGCATCGACCACGCGCACAATCGATCTCAGGTCGATTCACAGGAGACTGCACGATGGGCATGACGGCCACCCGCCGTGGCGCGCTCGCGCTGCTGGGCGCGGGCGCCTTGGGTGTGGCAGCACCACGCCCGCACGCGCAGCCCGCGCCTGCAGCACGCCAGCAATCGTGGCCACTCACCACACCGTCGCCGACCGGCATCCACGATGTCGCGCCGGCGCCCGACGGCGGCGTGTGGTTCAGCGCACAGCGCAGCGGGCACCTCGGCTGGTTCGATCCGAAGAGCGGGCGCACCGAGCTGATCGCGCTGGGCCGCGGGTCGTCGCCCCACGGCGTGATCCAGGGGCCCGACCGCGCGGCCTGGCTGACCGACGGCGGGCTCAACGCAATCGTGCGCGTGGGCTGGCCCGACCGCAGCGTGCGTGCCTTCGCACTGCCCGCGTCGAGCGCCTATGCGAACCTGAACACGGCCGCCTTCGACGCCGACGGCGACCTGTGGTTTACCGGCCAGAGCGGCGTGGTCGGCAAGCTGGTGGTCAAGACCGGCCAGGTCAGCGTGAAGGAGGCGCCCAAGGGCCGCGGGCCGTACGGCATCTGTGCCACACCGGCAGGCGAGGTATGGTGGTGTTCGCTTGCCGGCTCGTTCATCGCGCGCATCGACCGCCGCACCGGCGAGTCGCAGGTGGTCGAGCCGCCGACGAAGAACCAGGGCGCGCGCCGCGTCTGGAGCGACAGCCACGGCCGCATCTGGGTCAGCGAGTGGAACGCGGGCCAGCTGTCGGTACACGACCCGGCGGCCAAGACACCCGTGCAGGCCTGGCGCAGCTGGAAGCTGCCCGGCGACAGCCCGCGCTGCTACGCCGTCTATGTCGACGAGCGCGACATCGTCTGGGCCAGCGACTTCGGCGGCAATGCTGTCTGGCGGTTCGATGCGGCCAGCGAGAAGTTCGAGCGCTTCGGCTTTGCGCGCGAGGCGGTAGGCATCCGCCAGATCCTCGGCCGGCCCGGCGAGGTGTGGTTGCCCGAAAGCGGCACCGAGCACATCTCGGTGATCCGCAAGGGGTGATGGTGCACGTCGCAAGACGCCTCGGCCTGGCCGCCACGCTGGCCGTCGCACTGGTCGCGGCCGGCTGCTCGACGCTGCGACCCACGGGCGCCCACGGTGCCCCCGCCGACGACTGCGAACGCTGGTTCGAACAGCTCGACGCTGCAGTCGACGCTGCAGGCGTGCGCGACGCGCAGGACGAGCGCATCGCGGGATTCGCCGGGCTTCGCATCGACCGACTCGGCGTCGCGCTGCGCGAGCAAGCCGCGGTCGACGATGCGGCGTTCGCCGCGTGGCTGGCGCATGCGGCCACGCTCGACGAGGTGGGCCGCACCGTGGAGATCGCCAACCTGCCGCGCACGGTCTTCCCGCTGGCGGAGAACGCGCCCGATGCTGCCGCTGCCACGGCGCGCAGCAGCGGGTGCCGAGACGAGCGCGTCGCGCGCTGGTCCCGTGCACAACCCGGCGAACGGGCACGCCTGCTCGATGCGGCGCAGGTGCCCGACCGCTATGTGACCTCGCTTCGCGCACTGGGGCTGTACCCGCTCGTGCGCTGGCCCTTCTTTGCCGGTGTCGCGCGCTGGCAGGACGACCACACCCGCGCGATGGCGCGCTGGGCCGAATCGCCGCCCGCCGGCCTCGCGCGCTTCGTGCCGCCCGCAGCCGCCTCGACGGCCGCCCCAGAGCCGCCCCCCGATGCGCTGGGCGTGCCGCGGCCCACACTCGCACAGGCTGCGCGCTGGTTGGGGGCGTACGCACCGGTGTTCGAGATCGAGACCACAGGCGCGTACGATGCCTTTGGCGCTCCGCGCTGGACTTCGCTGCACACACCGCAGGTCGACACCGCGCAGCCGGTGGTCTACCAGCGGCTGGCGCACACGCGCGTTGGCGGCCGCGTCCTGCAGCAGCTGGTCTACACGATGTGGTTCCCCGAACGCCCGCGCGACGGCGCGTTCGACCTGCTCGGCGGCGCACTCGACGGTGTGATCGTGCGCCTGACGCTCGCGCCCGACGGGCGCGTGCTGCTGATGGACACGATCCACGCCTGCGGCTGCTACCACCTGTTCTTCCCGGCGGCCGGCGTGACAGCGCGGCCCGATGCGCCGACCCGCATCGAGTGGGCCTTCGTGCCGGGGCCATTGCCCGTGCTGGGCCCTGGCGAGCGCCTGGTGGTGCGCATTGCGTCGCGAACGCATTACGTCAGCGGGCTGGCGCGCGACGACGGCCAACCCGGGCGCACCTACGCCCTGCAGCCCGAAGACGACCTGCGCCGCCTGCCCGCGCCCGACGGCGTCACGCGCAGCCTGTATGGCCCCGATGGTCTGGTCGCAGGCAGCGAACGCAACGAGCGATTCCTGTTCTGGCCGATGGGCATCGTGAGCGCCGGCGCGATGCGGCAATGGGGCCACCACGCGACCGCATTCGTCGGCCGCCGCCACTTCGACGACGCCGACCTGCTCGACCGCCGCTTCGACTTCGCGCTGCCGTAATGAACAAGGGCCGGCTGAGCCGGCCCTTGCCTCTTGCGGACATCCGCAGGAGTGCGCTGGGATGCGCGCAACGCGCTCATCCCATGTGCAATCCACCGTTGCACGAGAAGTCGGCACCCGTCGTGAAGCCGCTGTCCTCGCCCGCCAGCCACGCGACCACAGAGCCGATCTCCTCGGGCGTGCCCAGCCGCTTGACCGGGATCGTGGCGATGATCTTCTCGAGGATTTCCGGCTTGATCGCCTTGACCATGTCGGTGCCAATATAGCCGGGGCTCACGGTGTTGACCGTCACGCCCTTGGCCGCCACTTCCTGCGCCAGCGCCATCGTGAAGCCGTGCATGCCGGCCTTGGCCGCCGAGTAGTTGGTCTGGCCGGCCTGTCCTTTCTCGCCGTTGACCGACGAGATCTGGATGATTCGGCCCCAGCCCTTTTCGACCATGCCTGGCACCACCTGCTTGGTGACGTTGAACATGCTGTTCAGGTTGGTGTCGATCACGGCCTTCCAGTCCTCGGGCGTCATCTTCAGGAACATGCGGTCCTTGGTGATGCCGGCGTTGTTGACCAGCACGTCGATCGTGCCGTGCTCCTGAGTCGCCTTGCTGAAGGCCGCGACCGTGGAGTCCCAGTCCGCGACATTGCCCACCGAGGCGTAGAACGTGTAGCCGAGCGCCTTCTGCTCGGTGAGCCACTTGTCGTAGTCACGGCTCGGTCCGCAGCCGGCGATGACCTTGAAGCCTTCCTTGTGCAGGCGCTGGCAGATCGCGGTGCCGATGCCGCCCATGCCGCCCGTGACGTATGCGACTTTCTGTGCCATGTGCTGTCTCCTTGCTGCAGATTGATGCCTGCGACTGTAGCGCCACGCCGGCCGCCTCGCCCCCTAGTCATCCCCAATCCGTGGCTGGCCCTCGTCAGGCCTTGACTTTGACGTAACGCCCGGGTGCCGGTTCGATGGCCTTGTGCTTGCGGTCGCCGTAGCCTTTGGGCGCACCCACCAACTTTCCCGCGTTGGGCTTGAGCCACCGGCCCCAGTCGGGCCACCAGCTGCCCGGCAGTTCCTTGGCCGATTCGAACCACTGCTGGGCCGTCCTGCCGGCGTTGCCGTCGACCCAGTGGCTGCGCTTCTTGGCCGCCGGCGGGTTGATGACGCCGGCGATGTGGCCCGAAGCGCCCAGCACGAAGCGGACCTTGCCCTTCATGATCTTGGTGCTCTCGAACGCCGCCTCCCAGGGCACGATATGGTCCTCGCGCGAGGCGTAGACGAACACCGGCGCGGCGATCTTGCCGAGATCGAGTTTCTCGCCGCAGACGGTGAGCTTGCCGGGCCGGCGCAGGTCGTTCTGCAGGTAGGTGTGGCGCAGGTACCAGACATACATCGGGCCCGGCAGGTTAGTCGAATCGCCGTTCCAGTACAGCAGGTCGAACGGTGGCGGCTTGACACCCTTGAGGTAATTGCCGACTACGTAGTTCCACACCAGATCGTTCGGACGCAGGAAGCTGAACGTGGTGGCGAGTTCCTTGCCGTGCAGCAACTTCGGGCCGCCTGGCGCCTTGGGCCCGAGCGTCATCTCACGCAGCTGCACCGACGCCTCGTCGACGAAGAGATCGAGCACGCCGGTGTTGGAGAAGTCAAGCAGCGTGGTCAGCAGCGTCACGCTCGAGGCCGCCTGCTCGCCACGCGCGGCCAGCACCGCCAGCGCGGTGGCCAGGATCGTGCCCCCGACGCAGAAGCCCAGGGTCTGGATCTGCTTCTGGCCCGTGATGGCCTGCACCTCGTGGATGGCGCGGATCGCCGCATCCTCGATGTAGTCGTCCCAGGTCTTGGCCGCGAGGCCGTCGTCCGGATTGCGCCAGCTGACGACGAACAGGCGATGCCCCTGCTGCACCGTCCAGCGGATCACCGAGTTCTCGGGCTGCAGGTCGAGGATGTAGTACTTGTTGATGCAGGGCGGGATGAACAGCATCGGCCGCGCATGCACCTTGGCCGTCAGCGGCTTGTACTCGATGAGCTGGAACAGCTCGCTCTCGAACACGACCGCACCTTCGGTGGTCGCGACGTTGCGCCCGACCTCGAATGCGCTCTCGTCGGTCTGCGAGACATGCCCCTGCTGGATGTCCTGCCACAGGTGGGCCAGGCCCTGCGTGATGCTTTCGCCC
>Ga0224500_10002227_pt1 | contig 10576 bp, 11 predicted proteins | sample SF_Oct11_sed_USG_FD_168126 | JGI IMG/M metagenome (GOLD analysis project Ga0224500, IMG submission 168126) | Sediment microbial communities from San Francisco Bay, California, United States - SF_Oct11_sed_USGS_4_1 | ecosystem: Environmental > Aquatic > Marine > Sediment | place: USA: California...
GGTCTCGGTGTTCCTGCATCCATAGTTATGTAGCTGCTCAGTATGCTATGTTCCTATGTATGAGCACGGACCTTCGTCTCGGCCAGGCTGCGGAGATGCTCGGCGTATCGCCGGACACCCTGCGGCGCTGGGAATCGGACGGGAAGCTGCGAACCCGTCGGTCCGGCGGCGGGCAGCGTCTCGTGCCCATCGAAGAGGTGACCAGGCTGCTGGCCGATCGGCGGGAGGCCGCCCGCCACGAACGGCCGGCCGTCGTGGGATCCGCGCGCAACCGGTTCCCGGGGTTCGTCTCGCGGATCGAGCGCGACCGTGTGGCCGGTGTCATCGAGATCCTGGCGGGCCCGCACCGGATCGTGAGTCTGATGACGGCCGAGGCGATCGACGAGCTGGGGCTGGCCGTCGGTGACGAAGCCGTCGGCATCGTGAAGGCGACCAATGTCATCGTGGAGGCCGCGACCGCCAGGGATCGGATCTGACCGTGATGCGCGGTCAGGGGCGGCCGCGGATCCGCGGTGTCCAGGTCCTCCTCGTCGCGGTCGGATGCCTGGTTGCGGCGTGCAGCACGACCGGGCCGTCCGACGTCGGGCGCATCGATCTGACCGTATTCGCCGCGGCTTCGTTGCGCGATGCGACGCAGGCCGCCATCGCGGTGTACGCGGAGGCCGAACCGGACGTCACGATCACCCTCTCGACCGATTCCTCGGCGACGCTGCGGACCCAGATCGAGCAGGGCGCCCCGGCCGACGTGTTCCTCTCGGCGGACACGGACAATCCCCGGCGCCTGGTGGATCTCGGGATGACGGAGGGGACCGCCGTCGATTTCGCCACGAATGTCCCCGTCATCATCGTCCCGGCCGCGAATCCGGCTCGGATCGGGTCGCCCGCCGACTTGGCTCGTCCCGGCGTGAAGATGGTCGCCGCCGGCGACGAGGTGCCCATCGCGCGGTACGCGGCCGAGGTCGTCCGGGCCCTGGCCGCGCTGCCCGGCTATCCGCCCGGCTTCGCTTCCGCCGTGGCCGCCAACGTCGTGTCAAATGAGGCCAACGTCACCGCCGTCCTGACGAAGATCGAACTCGGTGAGGGTGATGCCGGGATCGTCTACCGGACCGATGCCCGTGGATCGGACGCCGTCGTGGTCGTGCCCATCCCGTCCGAGGTGCATGTCACCGCGACCTACGCCGGCGTCGTCCTGCTCGCTTCCCCGGAGCCTCGGGAGGCCGCGGCGTTCCTCGACTGGCTGGCGAACGGCGACGGGCGCTCGGTGCTCGACCGGTTCGGATTCCTGGGTCCGTCGCCCGGATGAGCACGCGGATCGCCGTCCTCGCCCTCGCGTCCGGTTTCGTCCTGTTCCTGGGGCTTCCGGTCGTCGCGCTGCTGGCACGAGCGCTCGGCGGCAGGGCGTTCGCCGATGCCCTCGGATCGCCGGCGGTGATGGACGCCCTGGCACTGAGCCTCGCCACGACGGGCGTGACCGTCGTCATCACCCTCGCGCTGGGCACGCCACTCGCGTACCTGCTGGCGCGCCGTCGATTTCGCGGCGCCGCCGTGGTCGAGACCGCGATCGACCTCCCGATCGTGCTGCCGCCGTCCGTGGCCGGCCTGGCGCTGCTGCTGGTCTTCGGCCGGCAGGGCCTACTGGGCGGCACGCTCGACGCATTCGGCGTGCAGGTGGCCTTCACGACGGTCGCCGTGATCCTGGCGCAGACCTTCGTCGCCGCCCCGTTCTACGTCCGGTCAGCAAGGACCGGTTTCGCGGGCGTCGATCGCGACCTCGAGGACGCCGCGCGGGTCGACGGGGCAGGGGAGGCCAGTATCGTCCGTTTCGTGACGATCCCCCTGGCGGGGACCGCGCTGGCCGCCGGCCTGGTCATGGCCTGGGCCCGGGCGCTGGGTGAATTCGGGGCGACGATCATGTTCGCCGGGTCCCTTCAGGGACGGACGCAGACGCTCCCGCTGGTCGTCTACGCGGAGTTCAGCGGCGGGGATCTCGACGCCTCGGTCGCTGCGGCGGCGATCCTGGTGCTGGCGGCGTTCGGCGTGCTGGTGGCCGTGCGCGGACTCCATTGGGGTCGCGCCCTGGACGTCCGGACCGGACCTTGAATCCCGCGGCCGACCGAGCACATCCCGCCGACTGACCATCGGCCCTCGGCGTCGGCCCATTCGGGAGATGGCCCGGCTCGCGTCGGTGGTGGATGAGGAGGGAGCTCCCGATGCGACCGAGATGATCCACCGACTCATCACGGCGCATGAGACCGTCGTCGCGACGGCACGCGCCGTCGTGGACGTGGCCGAACCGACCGGTGACATCGCCACGGTGGACCTTGCCACCCAGCGGATCCTCGTGCACCAGAAGACCCTCTGGATGCTGCGGTCAACAGTGGCTTGATCGTCGCAGGTGGTGGGGCGGGGGTCCATGCGAGCGTGCGGCCTACCTGCCGGCAGCCGGCCGGCCGTGCACGGCAACGGGCCCCCGAAGGCTGGGGGGGCAGCCAACGGAGACCCATGGGACAGCCTGCCGGGGCATTCCCGTCCGGGCCAGTGCCAGTCGGTCCGATCGGGCCGGGACATCGGTCGCGTCATGCCCGTGCCGCACCGGGGTACGAATGAGTTTGCGCAAACACGCAAGTAGATGCTATCGTGGGCCACGCCCGAGCCAGTCGGGCGCACCCACCCTGGAGGTCTGATCGGATGACGCGCGACCGCACCGGTCGAACGGGGAACCCACGCAGCGCCCAGGAGTCGACCCCGACGACGGTGTCGTCGCGGTCGCCCGCCCTGCTCGGCGCTGCCGTGGTGGCCATCCTCGGGGTCGTCGTCGCGGGCTTCGTCCTCCTCTCCGGCGGCCTTTCGGCCGACGCCGGCCCGACGAGCGCCGGGGCCGACGACGCCCGCGGCGCTGCCGTCGTCCAGGGGATCGGCGGCCAATGGTCCGAGGTGACGGTGGATCAGCTCTATTCGATGCTCGAGACCGAGGACTTCGCGCTCCTCAACGTCAAGACCCCGTACAGCGGGGAGATCGAGGGAACCGACCTGTACATCCCGTATGACCGATTGACCGCCAGGGCCGACGAACTGCCCGCCGATCGGACGGCGACGATCGTCGTCTATTGCCGGACCGGTCGCCAGAGTTCGATCGCCGCCCAGACCCTGCTCGACCTGGGCTACACGGACATCGTCAACGTGGATGGCGGGATGACGGCCTGGACAGCCAGCGGCCGCGAGCTCATCCAAGTGGATCGCTCGTGAGTCCCCGGGCCACGTCGTGGTCGCTCGACTCGCGGTTCGTCGGCTGGGCCGTGGCCTGGGGCCTGCTGTCGCTCGTGGTGTTCGGCGTGGTCTCGGCCATCATCCCGAACCCGGTGTTCGGACGACAGATCCCGCCTGAGCCGTTCGCCATCGCTGTCTGGCTCGTCTCGGCGCCGTTGATGGGGCTCGTGATGGCGACCTACGTGGCGCCTCCACGGATGAGCGCCGCGCCCGTGCCCCTCGGGAGCCCGTCGTCTGCGGCCATCTCGAGCGGATCGTCCGAGCGCGAGGGCTCGCTCCTGGGGACCGTCGCCGGCCTTGGCGCGTTCCTCGCCATCGGGTGCCCGGTCTGCAACAAGATCGCCCTGGTGCTCCTGGGCACGAGCGGGGCGCTCACGATCTACGCTCCGCTCCAGCCGGTCATCGGCGCGGCGTCGCTTGCCCTGCTCGCCGGGACCCTGGTCTGGCGGATGCGCCTGCGAGGGCGCGGGGGAGCCTGCGCGGTCTGACCCGGGGCGCCCGGGTGGCCCCTCAGCCGAGACGCTTCCGCATGGTGATGTCCGTCTCGGCGTACCCGGAGGAGCGGTACAGCCGGCGGGCGATCTCGTTGTCGCCGAACACGTGGAGGCCGATCGACCCGTAGCCGAGTCCTCGAACGATGGGCTCGAGCGCCGACAGGGCTGCCCGGCCGAGCCCTCGGCCGCGGTACCGCTCGTGGATCTCGATGTCCCAGATGAACGCCTCTCCGCTCCCGATCGCTCCTGTCGGCCCGAACCACACGACGCCGACCACCTCGCCCGCCGGATCCACGATCGAGCGGATCTCCTGGCCCGGCGTCGCCTGGCCCTCCGGCAGGAGTTCCGAGAACGCGCGCTCCGACCGGGCTTGGGCTTCGTCAGCCGGCCAGGCGCCCACCCGGACCTTGTCGGCCGCATAGCCGCGTACCGACGCGGAGCGCCACTGCTCGAAGGCGGACGGGGTCATGGGCGGAAGACGGACGCCCTCCGCGACTGGCGGGGCGTCGGGTGCGTCGGGCACATCGGGCATGGAGGCCTCCCTGTATGACCGTGGTCCTCGGGCGCCGATGTCGGCGCCCTGTTGGGTACCGGCGGCCGGCGCCGCCGCTGGCTGACGGCCAGCGTCTGGGTCAAGCCTCGCCGAGAGCCGCGTTGAGCGCAGGGATGATGGTGGAGCCGTAGGCCTCCAGCTGCAGCTCCTCATCCCCGCTCATGAGGTACAGGTTGAACTGGTCGACTCCGGCCTCGCTGAGCTCGATGAGCCGCCGGACGTGTTCGTCGGGCGGGCCGACGATCGCGAAGCGGTCCACGATATCGTCCGCGACGAACTGCGAATTGGAGGATCCGACCACGGCATGCTGGCTGTAGTCGTAGCCCTCGCGATCGCGGATGTAGCCGGTCAACGTGTCAGGCAACTCCTCGCGCGGATACTTGTTCACCAGGTCGACGACATGGTTGGCGACCATCGCCGGGAACCAGCGCACTCGTTCACGACACTCGTCGACGGGCCCCACGTGCGCCGGGGCGGCGGCCTGGACCTTGATCGAGGTCGGATCACGGCCTGCCTTCTTGGCCGCCGCATGCATCGTGCCGACCATCCAGCGGATCAGGTCGGGATCGGCCAGCTGCAGGATCAGCCCGTCAGCGATGCGGCCGGTCATCGCGAGTGCCATCGGTCCGTAACCGGCGATCCAGACCGGCAGCTTCCAACTGCCGGTCCAGGGCAGCCCCAGGTCTGCCCCCTCGTACTCCGTCGTCCTGCCCTCGACAAGGTCCCGGATGACCGTTACCGCCTCCTCCAGCGTCAACATCGTCGTGGGCGGCTTGCCCAGCACGCGGACGGCGTTGTCGCCACGACCGATGCCCAGGTCCATGCGGCCGCCCGAGATCTCGTCCAAGGTCGCTAGTGCGCTCGCCGTCACGCTCGGTTCCCGCGTGGCCGGATTCGTGACGCACGTGCCCAGACGCATCGCCGAGGTGTTGAGCGCCATGACCGTGAGCAGGGGATAGACCTCCTTCCACAGCACATGACCGTCGAAGAGCCAGCCATAGCCGAACCCGGCAGCCTCTGCCTGCTTCGTGAGCGCGACCGTGCGCTCGATGCTGAACAAGGGCTTGAGGGTGAATCCGAAGTCCATGGTCGGACAGCCTACACCCCGCGGACCATGCGCTGTCTCGGCACGCCGTGCCAGAAGCCCGTCGCAGGCACCCGCGAACGCGCACTATCGCGAAAGTGGGAGAGCACCTCAATGCCGCCGCTGGCTCAACCCTTCCGGGCATCGCAGCTCGAGCAGCGACGCCGGCTGCGTCGGCAGCGATCTCGCCGGTTCGCACCTCGGTGCGTGGGGTATTGGGGTGGCCTACGGGGCTCGAACCCGTAACCTCTGGAGCCACAATCCAGTGCTCTGCCGGTTGAGCTAAGGCCACCGCGGCGCGTTCGTCCGTGGCGATGCGCGGGCGCGCGGTGGACGAGGCCTGCGGAGTATAGCGAAGCGAGGCCGACCGGTGGCTCGGCCAGCCCGACGATCAGTCGCGGCGGGGGTGCGAGACCTCTTCGGAGCGGGTCGGGGCCGTCCACGGCGCGACCGACCGGATAAGGCGGACCGCAGCATTGGGATGACCGTACGGCTGGACGCCGACTAGGTCCTCCGGCGACCGTTCCGTCTGGCTGCGGGCCGATGGGTCCATCACGCCTACCGGGTGGGCGGCCTCGTTCGCGGTCGAGTCCTCGCGTTCCCAGCCGGTTCGCGCGGATCCCGCGCCGCCGGACGTGGCGGTCTCCGACGTACCGGGAAGGTCCGGGGTTTCCGGCTCCCAGCCGGCGCCGGGGGCAGGCCGGGCGATCGCGTCCGGCGCGTCGTCCTCGCGCTCCCAGCCAGTGCGGCCCTGCGGGTCCTCGGACTTCGCCGTCGACGCGTCGGCATCACCGGCCTGGGTGTCGATCCCGGAGCCTTCCGTGTCGACCGCCGAAGCGCTCGCGGCCGGCTCGACCGACGCCTGGCTCGCGAGCGACGGTGCAGCCTCACCGTCGGCGGTCCAGTCACCCACGCCAGCGGTGTCCCCATCCGCCGTCGGCTCGCTCGTTCCATCGCCGTCTCGCTGCTCGTCAGCCGATGCCTCGGTATCGGGGCCATCGTCGCGGGCCGCGGCCTCCTCGGCGATCCGCGCCATGGCGCTCGCACGAGCCAGCGTTCGCACGTCCTCCAGGTTCGGCGGGGTCGGCACGGATCCGGCACGCCCGGCGATGTCGGACAGGTCCGTCGCCTCATCCAGGTCCTCGAAGAACGTGTCGAGCGACGTGCTGTACGCGCCGACGGCCGAATCGATCTCGACGATCTCCGCTTCGAGGATCGTTTCCTGCTGCTGCAGCGCGACGTCCAGGTCCGAACGGCGGTCCGCGATCCGCCTCGCAGCATCCTCGCGGATGCGCTCCACCTCGCGGTCAGCCCACGCCTCGATCTCGGTCACGTCCTCCTCGGCCAGCTGCTGGAAGGCCATCGCCTCGCCGGCCGCCAGTTCGCGAGCCTTCTCCCGGTGTCGGGCGGCATCGTCCGCGATCACGGTCGCGATCCGCTCACGTTCTCGCGCGGCGGCGGACCTGATGGCGAGCGCAAGCTCGGACAGGAAGCTCGGTACCACGCTGGCGTGGGACTGGCCCTCCTCGTTCCGATCGTCGAACGAGGCTTCCACTGCAGGAGCCGCGTCGGGCGAGCTCGAACCGTCAGTCACGGCGTCGACGGATTGCTCACCGTCGATGTCGTTGGCCAGTGACCCGTTCATGGATACGGTCTCTTCGATATCGGCCATCTCATCTGCCTCCCGGGGGGAGCGAAGGTACCGCGCGAAGGCCGCGTCTGCAACCCGTTGCCCCGGTGGGTGGCACGCGCTCCGCTGGAGCACGGCCGGGCGCGTCTGGCACACTGCCAGGCAACGCACGCGGATGCCGTGCGGACCACCCGAGGGAGCGCGATGGCGGCGATCAGCGAACGGGCGGGGCATCCGGCCGACCCCGCCGAGCTCGTGGATCTCCAGGCCCTGGACGTGGCGTATCACGATCTGATGCCCGATCCGGCTGATCCGGCGCAACGCGTCGCGTTCGGCACCTCCGGCCATCGGGGCTCGTCGTTGCGGGGTGCGTTCAACGAACCGCACATCCTGGCGATCACCGAGGCGATCTGCCGCTACCGTACGCAGCGCGGCTACTCCGGCCCGCTCTTCCTGGCGCGCGATACGCATGCCCTGTCCGAGCCGGCGACATGGACGGCGCTGCAGGTGCTGGTCGCCAATGGCGTGGACGTTCGGATCGACAGCCGCGATGGCTACACCCCGACGCCGGCGCTCTCCCACGCGATTCTGCGCGCGAACCGCGGCAGGGACGCCTGGCGCCACCTGGCCGACGGGATCGTCGTGACGCCGTCCCACAATCCGCCGGCCGACGGCGGTTTCAAGTACAACCCGCCCAACGGGGGGCCGGCCGACGCGGACGTGACGACCTGGATCCAGGACGAGGCCAACCGGATCCTGGCCGGGAGCGGCGCCGACGGTGTGGCCGGGATCGGCCGGGTGGAACGGGAAGATGCCGCGGCTGCCGCGACGCCGTACGACTTCCTCGGGGCGTATGTGGACGACCTCCCCGGCGTCGTTGACATGGCGGCGATCGCGGCCTCAGGCCTGCGCATCGGCGTGGACCCGATGGGTGGCGCATCCGTGGCCTACTGGGGTGAGATCGCGAGCCGCCACGGCCTGGACCTGACCGTCACGAACGTCGCCGTGGACCCACGCTTCGGGTTCATGACGTGCGACTGGGACGGCAGGATCCGGATGGATCCATCATCGCCGTACGCGATGGCCGGACTGGTCGCCCTGCGTGACCGCTTCGACATCGCGCTGGGCAACGACGCCGACGCCGATCGCCACGGCGTGGTGACTCCGGGAGCCGGCCTGCTCAACCCGAACCACGTCCTCTCGGCAATGATCGCCTACCTCTTCGGTAGGGGCCGGGACTGGGCCCCCGACGTCGGCGTCGGGAAGACGCTCGTCTCCTCGTCCATGATCGATCGGGTGGTCGCCGACCTCGGCCGGCGGCTCGTAGAGGTCCCGGTCGGGTTCAAGTGGTTCGTCGATGGCCTGATGGATGGCTCCATCGGCTTCGGCGGTGAGGAGAGCGCAGGGGCGTCGCTCCTGCGCCGGGACGGCACGGTCTGGACGACCGACAAGGACGGCATCGTCGCCGACCTGCTCGCCTGCGAGATCACCGCCCGGACCGGGCGCGACCCGGGCGAGGCGTACGCTGACCTGACCGAGCGATTCGGGGCACCTGCCTATCGCCGGATCGACGCGCCGGCCACACCGGCACAGAAGGCCGCGCTGGGACGGCTCAGCCCGGGCGACGTGACCGCGACGGACCTCGCCGGGGATCCCATCACGGCGATCCTGACGAAAGCGCCGGGCAACGGTGCGCCGATCGGCGGCCTCAAAGTGGTCACGGCCCAGGGTTGGTTCGCGGCCCGGCCATCCGGCACGGAGGATGTGGCCAAGGTCTACGCGGAGAGCTTCCGGGGCGAGGAGCACCTGGAGCGACTGCTCGAGGAGGCCCAGGCGCTCGTCGCCAGCGTCACGAGCGCCGCGTGATCGGCACCGCGTGAGGCGGGTTGCAGGGGGCAAGCGTCCTCGGCAGGTACGGTTCGTCAGCCCCGGCGATCGAGCGGGATCCGGGCGCCGGTGACGGCGCTGCCGTCCGGCGAGCACAGGAAGCGCAACGTCGCGACGATCTCCTCCGGCGTCGTCCACGTCGCGTTCTTCGCCGACGGTGCCGACTCGCGCTCGCGCGCAGCGTCGATCGTCAGGACCGAGATGAGATTGACGGTGACGCCGGCGCCCACCACCTCGCGGGCGAGCGTCCTGAGCATCGCCTCCTGTGCCGCCTTGGCGGCCGCGTAGGCAGACGCCCGAGGAACCGGCCTGGCCGTGGTGGATGAGGTGATGGCGACGATCCGGCCCCATCCGCGCTCGATCATCCCGGGGATGACGGCGCGGGTCATGTTGAAGGTGGACCAGACATGCCGGCCGAGCATGTCATCGAGCGTCGCCGAGTCCAGGTCCGCCAGCGCCGTACCACCCGTCCAGCCGCCGACCAGGTGGAGCAGCACGTCCACGCGCTCGAAGCGGTCCAGGACGGTCTCCACGGCGGCCGCCGCGACTGCCTCGTCACGCAGGTCACCGACGACCGGCACCCAGGCATCGTCCGCCAGCCGGAGATCGGCAGCCAGCGCCGACAGTCGGCCTTGGTCCATGCCCGCAAGGCCCAGGCGCGCCCCATCGCGGGCGAAGGCGGCGGCCGCGGCTCGGCCCGCCGAGCCGGTGGCGCCGGTGATGAGCACGACGGGTTGCGTCGCGGAGGATCCATCGATCATGCCGTCCACTCTGGCACATCGCCGCAACGACGCGTCCACGCGAGACACGACGACGAACCCCACCAGACCGCATCGCAGCGGACGGAACCTCCCCGAAGCCGCCGGTACCTGGGTCGGATGGCGGCGGGACCTTCGCTCGGGGGACCAGTCCGGACCCGACGCCTACGGTGAGGACCACACCGGAGTCATCGCCGCCGCGCCAGCGAACCGGATCACCCGGCCAACGGAATGGACATGTCCCGCCCGATCGTCATCCCCGCCGGCCGACGCACCGCGTCGATCGTCGCACTGCTCTTCGCGATCACCTCGGTCGTCACCCTGGCACGTCCCGAGGCCGCCTTCGCCTGGGACGCCGGCGCCTTCAGTTCATCGTCCGAGAAGGATCTGATCGCCCTCACGAATAGAAGCCGCGCGGCAGCCGGGCTCAAGGCGCTCAAGGTCGATTCCACGCTCACGTCCGTCGCTCGATGGCGGAGCAAGGACATGATCCAGCGCGACTACTTCAGCCATGACATCCCCGGCTACGGGTCCGTCTTCAAGAAGCTGGACGCCAAGGGGTACTGCTACAAGGTGGCCGGCGAGAACATCGGCTGGAACACGTACCCCGACGACGTCGCCACAGCGGCGATCCACAAGATGTTCATGGACTCGGCCGGTCACCGCAAGAACATCCTCGGCAAGGCCTGGGACGTCATCGGCGTCGGAGCCTACAAGGGAGCCGACGGCAAGAAGATGTGGACGGTTCTGTTCGCCGACAAGTGCGGCTCGACCGCCACCGCGACCCCCAAGCCGACCCCCAAGCCCACGCCGAAACCGACGCCGAAGCCCACGGCGAAAGCAAAGGCGACCCCCAAGCCGACCCCCAGGCCTACGCCGAAACCGACGCCGAAGCCGACCCCC
>Ga0224500_10002231_pt1 | contig 10567 bp, 11 predicted proteins | sample SF_Oct11_sed_USG_FD_168126 | JGI IMG/M metagenome (GOLD analysis project Ga0224500, IMG submission 168126) | Sediment microbial communities from San Francisco Bay, California, United States - SF_Oct11_sed_USGS_4_1 | ecosystem: Environmental > Aquatic > Marine > Sediment | place: USA: California...
AATGCCCAGGTGCAGGTTGGCCTCGTCGACGCGGCTCTTGCCCCTGGCCTTGTCGTCCTTGTCCTCCTGCAGCTGCTTGATGCCCTGCTGGATCAACTGGATGCCCTTGTCGTGCTGGCCGAGTCCCGAATACCCCATGCCGATGCGGACCAGTGCATCGCCATCCTTCTGGCCGAGCGCTTCGGCCTCGGCCGCCGCAAGCTGCTGTGGCGCCTCGGCCGCGCGCTGGGTCGCCAGTGCCAGCAGGCGCTTCTGGCGCTCGGCGTCGGCGCCCTTGCCGAGCGCCCCGGAAGCAAACCCTTCGTCCAGGATCTTCTTGGCCTCGGCTGCCTGGCGCTCCTGCAGCGCGAGCTGCGCCATCTCGAACAGGTCGTTGCCCGCATCCAGCGTCTTGGTGGCGCGCTTCAACCGATACAGATCGAGCGACAGGCGGGTCGAGAAGCCCGGCTTGGATTCGATCCGGCGCAGCAGGTCCGACCAGTACTCCTTCTTCGGGTAGTAGGCGACCAGCCGCTCCAGCGCGGCAAGGTAGGCGCCGCGGTCCGATCCCTTCGACGCGATGTTGGCAAGGAGCTGCAGCCGGTCTTCCGGAGGTGCCTGACCGGCCTTCTCGGCCGCCTGCACGTCCGCCATGGCTTCGCGCGTGGCGGCCGCCGTGTCGCCGGCCAGGTAGTAGGACTGGATCATCAGGCCGCGCATGGCCTTGTCGCCCGGACTGGCTGCGAGCGACTTCTGGGCCCAGGCCGCCGCGTTCGCGTAATCCCTGTCCCGGTAATACAGCGAGGCGAGTCCGGCGGCGTAGCGGCCCTGGTCGGCGGCGGACAAGCGGCCCGAGGCGATGAGCGCCTGGGTGGACTTGGCGGCCGTGGCCTGGTCGCCTGACTGCATCGCGGCGGATGCGCGCATCTGCTCCAGCAGGTAGTTCTCGTACGCCGTCCGGTTCGGGATCGCGTCGACTTCGTGCAGCTTGGCCAGCGCATCCTTGTACTTCTGCGCCTTGATCAGGTCGCGCGCCGCCTGCAGCGGCTTGCCCACTTCGGCCCGCACCTGCTCGGCCTGGGCGTGAGCCGTCGACCACTGCAGCGCGCCGTCCGGCGCCAGTTGCGCCCCGAATGCCGTCGCCACTGCGAAGGCCACTGCCGTGAGCCGTGCGGCCCTACCCATTCCACCGATGCATTGCGACATGCCTCGCTCCTGCTGAAATCGACTGCTGAATACGACGAAGGCCCGCTCGCGCACAGGATGCGGGCACCTGATACAACGGCGCCCGCTGGCGCCACGGCCGACAGGGAAAACGCCGGGGGCCCCGCCGTGCGGCACTCGGCCCGCCCGCGCTCCGCGGCGCTACTTCACGAACTGTTCGTTGCCGACCAGGCCCAGCTTCACCAGCCCGAGCCGCTGCGCGGAGGCCATCACTGCGGCGACGTCCTTGTACTCGGCGAGCTTGTTCGGCCGCAGGTGCACTTCCGGCTGCACCGGCCGCGTGGCCGCCTCCACCATGCGCGTCTCGAGCGCAGCCTTGTTCGCGATCATGTCGCCGTTCCAGTAGACGGTGCCGTCGAAGTCGACGTCGATCGTGACGACCTGCGGCGGCTCGATCGGCGGCGGCGGGGTGCCGACCGGCATGTTGAGGTTCACGGAGTGCAACTGGATCGGGATCGTGATGATCAGCATGACCAGCAGCACCAGCATCACGTCGATCAACGGCGTGGTGTTGATGTCGATCATCACCTCGGCGTCCTTGTCGCCCCCCTGGCCAACGTTCATCGCCATCCTGATTCTCCTGTCAGCTGCCGCGCGCCGGCGGCTCGGTGACAAAGCCGATCTTCTGGATGCCCGCCCGCTGGGCCGCGAACACGACCCGGCCGACGAACTCGTAGCGCCCTGCCAGGTCGCCCCGGATGTGCACCTCCGGCTGCGGTTGCTGGGTGGCGACCTGTTTCAGCCGGTTCACCAGTTCATCGTTGTCCCGCACGGGCTGCATGCCCCAGTAGACATCGCCGTCCTTGGTCACGGCGATCTCGATGTTCTCGGGCTTTGTCTGCCGCGGGACATTGGTCTCCTGCGGAAGCTTCAGCGGCACCGACTGCGTGACGACCGGGATCGTGATCAGGAAGATGATCAGCAGCACCAGCATCACGTCCACGAGCGGCGTGGTGTTGATGGTGGAAATGGCTTCGTCTTCGCCGCCTTCGGTCCCGACATTCATCGCCATGATGGACTCCCTGCCGCCGCGCGTCAGCGCGCGCCGGCAACCTTGACGTCAGACTTGCGACCCAGCAGCACTGCGTGGACGTCGGCGCCGAACGAACGCACCGTTTCCATCGCCGTCTTGTTGCGGCGGACCAGCCAGTTGTAGCCCATGACCGCGGGAACCGCGACCGCCAGGCCGATCGCCGTCATGATCAGCGCCTCGCCGACCGGGCCCGCGACCTTGTCGATCGAGGCCTGCCCGGCGATGCCGATGGCGGTCAGCGCGTGATAGATGCCCCACACCGTGCCGAACAGGCCGACGAAGGGTGCGGTGGAGCCTACGGTCGCGAGGAACGACAGGCCGTCCTGCGTGCGGCTCTGCACGGTATCGACCGCGCGCTGCACCGACATCGTGACCCAGGTATTGAGGTCGATGTTTTCGGTCAGCGCGCCCTCGTGGTGCTCGTTGGCATCGATGCCTGTCTCGGCGATGTAGCGGTAGGCGCTGCCGTCCTTCAGGCGCTTGGCCCCGTCGCGCAGCGACGGCGCCTTCCAGAAGGAATTGCGCATCTCCCGGCCCTCGCGGATCAACTTCGCCTGTTCCCACAGCTTGACGAAGATGATGTACCAGCTGCCCATCGACATGATCACCAGGATGATCAGCGTGCCCTTCGACACGAAGTCGCCCTGCCGCCACAGCGCCTCGAGGCCGTACGGGTTGTCGATCGTCTCCTTGGTGACGACCGGCGCGACCGGCGCGGCGGCGGGAGCCGGTGCCGGCGCTGCAGCGGGTGCGGCGGCCGGGGTATCGGCGGCCGGGGGCGCCTTCTGCGCATCGGCCTGCGCGAAGCTTGACGCGGGCGCGGCGAGCCCGGTGACGGCGAGGATCACCGCCAGTACGGCCGCGTGGCGGCGGATGAAACGGACCATTTTTCTATCTCCTGGTGGAAGATGAAGCGAAGTTCGATCGGGCGGCCTGCTTGATGCGGTGGCGCCCGGACCGTTTGATCTCGCTTCGGTAAAACAGTTAACGAATCTTGAAACTCAGCGGCGCCTGGACCCGGATGTCCTGGCCTCCGGACTGGCAGCGCAACTCGCCCACCGCGCCCATCGCGGCGCGGTTGAAAATACGGTTCGTCGACGACTTGATCACCGCGTCCTTGATCTGGCCGTTGCCGGCCACGGTGAACTCGATCACGACGTCGCCTTCCACCCCTTCGCGCAGCGCTTCGCGCGGGTACGTGATCGCCTGCATCACTTCCTTGTAATTGGCGCACGCGATCTGCGCGCTGCGCACGGCCGGCGCGGCTGGCGCCGGGCGCTCGGGCGCCTTCTGGATCACGGGTGCCTGCGGCGCGGGCGGCGCCTCCTTCGTGACCACCGAAATCGTCGGCGCTGGCGTCGGCGGCGGGGCGATGTTGATCTCCGGCGGCGGGATGAACGGCGGCGGCGGAGCCGCCACTTTCGGCGGCGGCGGCACGACCTCCGGCGGCGGAGGCGGCTTCTTGATCACCTCCTCGATCACCTTCACCTCGATCGGACCTTTCACGACCTCGACCACCTTGCGCGCCAGCCCGCTGACCAGTGCCCAGACGACCAGGATGTGCAGCAGCACGACCGCGCCGATACCTAGCAGATGACGGGACGGATCACGCTGACGTTGTGCGAAATCCATTGGGCCTCCCAAGGTCCGCTTCCGCAAAAACCCGCGATTCTAGTACCTACCGGATCGCTTTAGCAAAACCTGCATTAGTGGGCGATACCCACACCAGTACGCGTGGCGGCCCGCACCGGGCCCGCTTCTAGAACAATTGGCCGGGGTCGCCCGCCGCGCGGGGTTCCGCAAACCCAAAATGGCGATAGGCGGACGCCGGGGCCACACGCCCCCTGGGAGTGCGCTGCAGCATGCCCTGCTGGATCAGGTAGGGCTCGACGACGTCTTCGAGCGTATCCCGCTCTTCCCCCACCGCCGCCGCCAGGTTGTCGATGCCGACCGGCCCGCCGCCGAACTTCTCGATCACCGCCAGCAGGAGCTTGCGGTCCATGAGGTCAAGTCCCATCGCGTCGACTTCCAGCATCGCTAGCGCGGCATCCGCGATCCGCTGGTCGATGTCTCCGGTCCCTTTCACCTCCGCGTAGTCCCGGACCCGGCGCAACAGCCGGTTGGCGATGCGCGGCGTGCCCCGCGAGCGGCGGGCGATCTCGCGCGCACCATCCGCGTTCAGCTGCGCCTTCAACAGGCGGGCCGAGCGCGACACGATGGCCGTCAGCTCGTCATGGGAATAGAACTCGAGCCGGGCGACGATGCCGAAACGGTCGCGCAGCGGATTGGTCAGCATCCCCGCGCGGGTCGTCGCACCGACCAGGGTGAACGGCGGCAGGTCGAGCTTGATCGACCGTGCGGCGGGGCCTTCGCCGATGACGATGTCGATCTGGAAGTCCTCGAGGGCCGGGTACAGGATCTCTTCGACCACGGGCGACAGGCGGTGGATCTCGTCGATGAACAGCACGTCGTTCTTCTCGAGATTGGTCAGGATCGCCGCCAGGTCGCCGGGGCGCTCGAGCACGGGACCGGACGTCTGCCGCATGTTGACGCCCATTTCGCGGGCGATGATGTGGGCGAGCGTGGTCTTGCCAAGGCCGGGGGGACCGAACAGGAGGACGTGGTCGAGCGATTCCCCGCGATTGCGCGCGGCGGTCACGAAGATCTCGAGCTGCTCGCGGATCTTCGGCTGGCCCACGTACTCGGCGAGCGAAGTCGGCCGCAACGCGCGCTCGATCGCTTCCTCGTTCGGCGACGCCGGACTTGCTGCAACGATGCGCTCTGAGTCGATCAACGGACGGGACCCCTTAGCCCTTGGCCAGGGATTTTAGGGCGAGCCGAATGCCATCCGACACGCCGGTCCCGGCTGGCAGCGTGCGCACCGCCGAGGCGGCCTCGCGCTCGTTGTAGCCGAGGGCAAGCAGCGCATGCAGGACGTCCGCGTGTGCGTCTCCGGCCGCGGGCATCGCGGCCGAGCCGAGTTCGGCGCCGAGCTTGCCCTTCAGTTCGAGCAGGAGGCGCTCCGCGGTCTTCTTGCCGATGCCCGGGATGCGGGTGAGCCGACCGCTCTCCTGCAGCGTGACGGCCTGCGCGAGTTCGGTCACCGACAACCCGGACAGCACCGCAAGCGCCGTCCGCGCGCCGATGCCGGAAATCCTGATCAGTTCGCGGAACGCGGCGCGCTCGGCGGCCGTGGCAAAGCCGTAGAGCTGGTGCGCGTCCTCGCGCACCGCGAGGTGGGTCAGCAGGACCACGCGCTCGGACACGGCCGGCAACTGATAGAAGGTGCTCATCGGCACGTCGATCTCGTATCCCACGCCACCGACGTCGACCAGGATGGCCGGCGGGTTCTTCTCGAGCAGGCGGCCCTCGATGCGTCCGATCATTTTTCGCCCTGCAGGCGGGCGGTCCACGCGCGCCGTCCGGCCGCGGCGCCGCGCCGGCGCGGCGCTGCCGCGCTGCCTGGGCGTCCGGTGGCGCGACGCATCGTGGCGAGCAGGGTCGACGAATGCGCGTGGCAGATGGCGCACGCGAGTGCGTCGGCCGCGTCTGACGCCGGGGCACGCTCGAGGCCGAGCAGGCGCTGCACCATCAGTTGCACCTGCTTCTTGTCCGCCTGTCCGAACCCCACGACGGCCTGCTTGATCTGCAACGCGGCATATTCATGCACCGCCAGGCCGGTCGAGGCCGCGGCGCAGATCGCCGCTCCGCGCGCCTGGCCGAGCAGCAGCGTCGATTGCGGATTCACGTTGACGAACACCTTTTCGACGGTCACCACGGTCGGTCGCGTATCCCGGATGACGTCGCAGAGCTCGCGCAGGATCGTCCCAAGGCGTTCGTGCAACTCGCCGGGCGGCACGCGAACCACTCCGGCAGCTACATACGTGAGCTGCGTGGCCCTTACCTCGACCACGCCGTATCCCGTGCGGTTCAGGCCAGGATCGATGCCAAGGATGCGGAGCGCGGCGGACACTCGGAGATTGTGCCACGCGCCCCGGGCCGGGCCGCGTCAGGTTGTCCGGCGACGCACCTCGGTCAGATCAAGCTCGACATCCTGCTTCACCAGGGCCGGAATCAGCGTGGACATCACGGCATAGACCAGCAGACCGCCATACAGCGTGGCCGGTATGCCGAAGTCCTCGTACAGGATCGTCGCGATCACCATCGTGAAGATCAGCGTCGGCGAAAGCGGCATGGCAACCCGGACCGCGTCGAGCCAGGGCTCGCGCAGGTGGAGTACGCGGTGCAGGACGATGGCGCCGACTCGCAGCGGCAGCAGCACGGCCGTGAACCCCAGGCCGACCCCGAGCGCGTCCCAGCTGATCGCCTCGGGCGGAATGCCCTGTCCGGCATGGAAGAAATAGAAGGGAACGAAGAACCCTGCGAACAGCTTCAGCGCGTTCATCGTGTCGTGCGCGCCGAGTTCGGGAACGCGGTGTGTGAGCTGTCGCGCCACAAAACCCGCGATGAAGGCGCCGACGAGGTAGTAGACGCCCAGCTGCTTGGTTGCATAGGCAGCCACCACGCCGACCACGATCAGGAAACTGAACTCCGAGCCGGGCGCGTGGGGCAGCACCCAGCGCGCGAACCCGATGAACAGCACCGGAAGCGCGACGATCAGCAGGGCCAGCCAGGCGCTTGTGATCATCAGGTCGATGCCGGAACCCGACTTCAGCAGCAGGAACAGCGCGAACAGCGCAAGCAGTTCCCCCGCAATTGCCTTGCTCTTGATCCAGAACTGCGTCTCGTCCGAAAGGCCCAGCCGCGCCAGCGTGTCCAGGATGAACCCGGTCGAGGGTGTAAGCAAGGCCAGTGCCAGCAGCCCTGCGGCCCACGGGTCGAAGCCCTTCCACCGCACAGCCAGCACGGCGACGATGACGAGCCCGACACATCGGGCGGCGAGGTGGACCACCAGGGGTCGCCAGGCCGAACGCAATTCCTTCACTTCGACCTCGAGCCCCGCGAACAGGAACAGTGACGCGATTCCGAGGGTTGCGAGCAGGCTGATGACCGGATCGTGCGAATGCTCGGGGAGTGTCATGCCGACCAGCAGGCCGAGCAGCAGCGCCCACACCGGCCCCGGAACATGCGTGCCCTGCAGCAGCTTCGGCACCAGCAGGATGCCGGCGAGGAGGCTGACGTAGACGAGGTCGGCCGGTACGGCCTGCAGGAGTTCCCGCATCGCCTAGTGCCGGAAGTGCCGGACGCCGGTGAACACCATCGCGATGCCGCGCTCGTTCGCCGCAGCGATCACTTCGTCGTCGCGCACGCTGCCGCCCGGCTGGATCACGCAGACGGCGCCAGCGTCGACCACGACGTCGAGGCCGTCGCGGAACGGAAAGAACGCATCGGAGGCTGCCGCCGATCCGGCCAGCGTCAGGCCGGCTTCCCTGGCCTTGATCGACGCGATGCGCGCCGAGTCGATGCGCGACATCTGCCCGGCGCCGACGCCGAGCGTCATGCCGTCGTGCGCGAACACGATGGTGTTGGACTTGACGAACCTGGCCACGCGCCAGGCGAACATCAGGTCGGCCAGCTGCGCCGGCGTCGGTGCGCGCTCGGTGACGACCTTCAGTTCGGCCGCCTTCAGCGCGTGGACGTCCGGGGTCTGGACCAGGAGTCCGCCGCCGACCCGCTTGAAATCGAAGTCGTTCTGCGCATCGCCGAGTGCCAGGGTCAGCAGGCGCACGTTCTGCTTCGCCGCGAAGACCGCGCGCGCGGCCTCGTCGAACTCCGGCGCGATCACGACTTCGACGAACTGCCTTGCGACGGCCTGGGCGGCCGTGCCGTCGACCGCGCGATTGAAGGCGATGATCCCGCCGAAGGCCGAGGTCGGATCGGTCCTGAACGCCTTCGCGTAGGCGCCGGCCGCATCGCCGCCGACCGCGACGCCGCACGGATTGGCGTGCTTGATGATCACGCACGCCGGTTCCTCGAAGCTGCGCACGCAGTCCCACGCGGCGTCGGCGTCCGCGATGTTGTTGTACGACAGCTCCTTGCCCTGCAGCTGCACGTACCCGGCCAGCAGCCCGGCGGCGACGTCCCGCTCGCGATAGAACGCGGCGTGCTGGTGCGGGTTCTCGCCGTAGCGCATCTGCTGGACCTTCACCCACTGGCGCGACAGCACCTCCGGGAAACGTCCGCGCGCGCCCTTGTCGTCCAGTGCCGTCAGGTAGTTCGCGATCGCGCCGTCATAACGCGCGGTGTGCGCGAACACCTTCTTCGCCAGCGCCAGGCGCGTCGCCGCGCCCACGGCGCCGCCAGTCTTCAGTTCCTCGGCGATGCAGGGATAGTCGCCGGGGTCCACCACGACCGCCACGCTCTCGTGGTTCTTGGCTGCCGCGCGCAGCATCGCCGGGCCGCCGATGTCGATGTTCTCGATCGCGTCATCGAAGCTGCAGTCCGGGCTCGCGACCGTCCGCTCGAACGGATAGAGATTGACCACGAGCAGGTCGATGGGATCGATGCCGTGCTCCTGCAGCGACTTCATGTGCGCCGGGTCCGGGCGGCGCGCCAGCAGTCCGGCGTGGATGCGCGGATTCAGGGTCTTGACGCGCCCGTCGAGCATCTCCGGGAAGCCCGTGTAGGCGGCGACCTCCGTGACCGCCAGTCCCTGCTCCGCCAGCAGCTTCGCCGTCCCCCCGGTGGAGAGCAACCGGTACCCGAGCGCGGCCAGCGTCTTCGCGAATGCGACGACCCCGGTCTTGTCCGACACGCTGATCAGCGCCTGTTTGAGCATGATTCCGTTTCCTCGCTGTTTCAGGCCAGGCGGTATTCCTGCAGCTTCTTGCGCAATGTGTTGCGGTTGATGCCGAGCAGTTCGGCCGCCGCCGACTGGTTGCCGCCGGCGCGCGCCATCGCGAACTGGAACAGCGGACGCTCGACCGCGGCGATGACCATGCCGTGCAGGGCGTGCGGGCGCGCGCCGTCGAGGTCGGAAAAGTACTGCTCCAGGCTGCGCACCACGCACTGCTCGAGCGTCTCACCGCTGCGCGCGCGACTGGCCCTCTCACTGGCGGGCGATGCCGGCTTCGTCGAAGTCTTGACCATCCCTGATTCCTCAATGCAGCGCGCGCGGCGTGTAGTGCAGGCGGTCGCCAAGCTCGCCATGCGCGCGGAAGAAACCGTCGACGGCGCGCGCCTGGCCGGCGCAATCGTCGATCGCATTCATGTGCTCGCAGAAGCGCTCACCCCCGTCGAGGCGCCGCGTGTACCAGATGATGTGCTTGCGGGCCGTCCGCACGCCGACCGACTCGCCGTAGAAGCGATAGTGATCGTCGAGATGGGCGAGCAGGAGCTCGCGCACCTCCTCCACGCGCGGCGGCGGCAGGTGCTCGCCAGTCCGCAGGAAGTGCGCGACCTCGCGGAAGATCCACGGCCGGCCCTGGGCCGCCCGGCCGATCATCACGGCGTCGGCGCCGGTGTAGGCGAGCACCGCGCGCGCCTTTTCGGCGCAGTCGATGTCTCCGTTGGCGATGACCGGGATCGCGACCGCGCGCTTGACGGCGCGGATGGTGTCGTACTCGGCGTGTCCCTTGAAACCGCAGGCGCGCGTGCGGCCATGCAGAGTCAGCGCGGCGATCCCGTGGGCCTGCGCGAGCTGCGCGATTTCGACGGCGTTGCGGCTCTCCGGGTCCCAGCCGGTGCGGTACTTCAGCGTCACCGGCACGTCGACCGCGGAAACCACCGCTTCGAGGATGCGCGCCACGTGGCCGACATCCCGCAGCAGGGCCGATCCGCAGGCGACGTTGCACACCTTCTTCGCCGGACAACCCATGTTCAGGTCGATGATCTGGGCGCCGCGCCCGACGTTGTAGCGCGCCGCCTCGGCCAGCATGGCCGGCTCGGCGCCCGCCAGTTGCACGGCCACCGGCGCCCGTTCGCCGTCGTGGTTGAGACGGCGGGCCGTCTTCTCGCTCGCCCAGAGACGCGGATTCGACGCGGCCATCTCGGAAACAGCGTGCCCGGCGCCGAGCGACTTGCACAGCCGCCGGAACGGCCGGTCCGTCACGCCCGCCATGGGAGCCACGAACACGTTGTTCGGCAGTTCGTAAGGGCCTAGGCGCATCGCCGACGGAGGGTCCGGGTAAAAGGGCGCGGATTGTAGCGAAGGCAGCGGCCGCGCTACGAGCGTACGCCGAACATCAGGACGCGCGCGAACTCGGCGCGCAAATCGGGAAGGATGCTGAGCAGCGTCAAACCCAGCGAACGCGCCACCGCCACCGGCGCGAAGCGCGTCGCGAACAGCCCGGGCGCCGTGCGCGTGAGGGCGCGGATCGCAAGCCGGTCGACGCGCCGCAGGCGCTCGTAGTCCGCCAGCCGCAGGCCGGG
>Ga0224500_10002232_pt1 | contig 10560 bp, 10 predicted proteins | sample SF_Oct11_sed_USG_FD_168126 | JGI IMG/M metagenome (GOLD analysis project Ga0224500, IMG submission 168126) | Sediment microbial communities from San Francisco Bay, California, United States - SF_Oct11_sed_USGS_4_1 | ecosystem: Environmental > Aquatic > Marine > Sediment | place: USA: California...
CATCGAGCCAATCCAGCTCACGATACTGACGATCAGCGCGCCCCAGAATGCCGCCCAAAAACCGGTCACGTGCATGCCGGGCAGCAACGCGGCCACCAGGGCGAGCATCGCAGCGTTCACAACCAGCAGGAAGAGACCGAGCGTCACGATGGTGAAAGGCAGTGTCAGCAGGATCAGCAGCGGCCTGACGAACGCGTTGACGATCCCCAGCAGGATCGCCGCGACCACCAGGGTCATCGGCGCGTCGATATAGAGCCCCTCGATCCATTCCGTGGCCAGCCACAGGCCCAACGCGGCGATGGCAGCCCTCAAAATGAATCGTGTCATGGAGTCGCTCCCCACGTCGTCGGCAATAGCGGCCATTATGACGCGAAAACGCTCAGCGATGCCGCTGTCCGCGGCGGATCACGATGTCCACGCGTTGCAGCAGCGCCGGATTTCGCAGCACGTCCCCGCGGACAGCGATGATATCCGCGTACTTTCCCGGCGTGAGCGTGCCGCTTTCGTGCTCCACGCGCATCGCCGCGGCAGCGTCGTGCGTGGCCGCGCGGATCGCGACGCCGGGATCGAGCCCGCATTCACGGACCCAATAGTCGATTTCCTGCCAGACCGCCCGCGAATGCAGGTGCGCCGGCGCGCCCGAGTCGGAGCCGAGCACGAGCCGTACGCCGGCTAGTTCCAGTTGCCGCAGCTTCGTGCACAGGGTGGGCGCTCGCGATGCCGGCATGTCGTACCACGTGACTCGATCCAGCCGCCGCAGGGAGGCCAGGATGTCCGCTACCACCAGCGGCGGCAATCCTGACACCGCCTGCGGGTCGTCGAGCGGCTCGGGATTGCGCCGCAGGTCCTCGTAATTGAGCACCCCCGAGATGGCCGGGGACCAGGACAGCGGCGGTTGTCTGGTATCGGCGATGCGCGCCGACAGCTCGCGCATGAGTTCCGGAGGGAAGCCCGCGAGCGCACCCAGTCCCAGCCCGAGAAAGCCGTCAAGCTTGCGTTCAAGCCCCCGCTCGATGGACTCGGCTCGCTCGCCCCAGGCGAACACCTGCAGCCCACGCACCCGCGCCTCGCCGACGGCGGCCGCCAACTCGTCCTCCGTCCACAGGTCGAGCTGCGACAACAGCAGGTAATCGACGCCTGCAGCGGCCAGCTGCGTCACCTTGGCCCGCGCATCCTCAGCGCCCGCAACGACCCACTGCCAATCCTCGGCGCCGGGGGTCGCGGCCTTGCCCAGCTGCGGCCCGCTAACGAACAGCGTCGGTCCGGGGATCCGCTTGTCGCGGATGCGGTCGCGAACGTTGACGGCCGCCTGCTGCGGCGCGCCGAGGACGCGTGCGCTGGTGACCCCCGCCTGCAGCAGCTGGGCCGCCGCCAGCGGCATCACCACTCGCTCGCCTATCGGCTGATAGGTCTCGGTCCAGCGTTGTTCATCGGCATGGCCGAGCCGAGACAGGTAGACCTGCATGTCCCACAAGCCGGGCAGCACCGTCATGCCCTCCGTCGAAACCACCTCAGCATCCGGCGGGATGGTCACCGATCCGACAGCGCCCACCGCGCTGATGCGCTCGCCGTCCACGACGATGACGGCGTTATGCAACGGCGGGTTGCCGTAACCGTCGATGACGGTACCACCGGCGAGCACGAGCGGGCGCCCGGCCGATGCCGGCAGGGCGGCGGCGGTTGCCAGGAAGAACGCCAGGATGCGCAGGATCACGAGGCCAGCCGATCCAGCGCCTGGCTGTCGAGACGCCTCTGCAGGTAACTGAAGGCGACCGCCCAGCCCGCCTGCAGGCGCTTCAGCGTCGCATTCCATTCGCTCACGGCAGGCACCCCCGATCCGAGCAGCCGCAAGCGGCTGTTTCCGGCCCCAGTATCACGGGTGTCGATCAGAAAGTCCTCGACGATGACGGTGTTGCCCGGCGGCCATGACGGGTTGGGGTCGTACACCAGCCGCAGACGGCGCTGTGGGTCGAAAACATCGATATGCGCTTGCCGCAGGCCGAAGAGTCGTGACCTGTATGCATAGCCGCCACCCTGCCGGGGATCGACCTCGGCCTCATCGGCATGCCACAGCCTCAGCGCCTCGGGCTGCACCAGCGCCTGCCACAGCCGTTCGGCCGGGGCACTGCACCGCAACGACTGCAGGTAACCACGTTGTGCGGGTCGCATCGTCACTCCTGCCTGGGCAATCGAATCGCCGGACATTTTGCCGAAGATCGGCCCATGGCGGGAAGGCGACTGGGTCACGCATGGCGGGCGCCGGGCTGTTACGCGTTCACTGTGCCGCCAGCTGGCGTTGCCGGGCCTGGTGTCGCAGCGCCCGCTTACCGGGCCCGGGTGGCGCGTTCGCCGGCCAGCCTTGTGACCGGATGGGTCTTGAGCCAACCGAGCGCGGCGCTGACCTCGGGGTCGCCCGCCGGCCGGCCGCCCGCCTCGCCATCCGACCGCGGCAGGATCACGTCGGGAACGATGCCCTTGCCGTCGATCGCCGCTCCGGATGGCGTGTAGTAGAGGGAGGTCGTGAGCTTGAGCGCCTGGCCGCCTTCAAGCGGCAGGATGGTCTGCACGGAGCCCTTGCCAAAAGTGGTCCTGCCCATCAGCACCGCGCGTCCATGATCCCTGAGGGCGCCGGCGACGATCTCGGAAGCAGAGGCCGATCCGCCGTTGACCAGCACCGCGATCCGCGCACCGTCGGTGATATCACCGGGCGTTGCGTCCATGTGGAAGCGCGAATCCCTCGAGCGGCCGCTGGCAGCGACGATCAGCCCGCTGTCGAGGAACGCGTCGGCTACCGCGACGCCCGCCTCGAGAACGCCACCCGGATTGCCCCGAAGATCCAGCACCAGGCCGTCCAGTGGGCGCCCCGATTCGCGCAGCAGTTCGGCAAAGTGGTCTGCCAGCTCGCCTGGCGTCGTCTCGCTGAACTGCGCGATACGCAGGTAGCCGTAGCCCGGCTCCAGCAGCGCCCACCGGACGCTGTGAACGTCGATCCGCGCCCGTTCGATGACGTGGTCGACAGGCTCGTCGAGGCCATCGCGTTCGATCGTGACCCGCACCTTCGTTCCGGGTTCGCCGCGCATGCGCGCTATCGACTCCTCCAGGCTGGCCGGGCGGACGGCGTGGCCATCGATGGCTGTGATCGCATCGCCGGTTCGCAGCCCGGCGCGCTCCGCCGGGGAACCCTCAATCGGTGCGATGACCACGATCGCGCCGTCCTCGTAGGAAACCTCGATCCCTATGCCCGAGTACCGGCCTTCGCTCGAGATCCTGAGGCTCTCGAGCTCCCCCGCGTCCAGGAACGCCGAGTGCGAATCGAGTCCCGACACCATGCCGCGAATGGCGTGTTGCATGAGCTCGTGATCGTCGACCGCGTCGACATACTCGTCCTTGACGCGCTCGATCAGCTCCGCCATCAGGCGAGCGTCCTGCCATGGCAAGTCGTGCCGTTCGGGCTTGCGCGAGGCGAGAACGCCGCCGCTGGTCGCCAGCGCAAGGCCGGCCGCAACGCCGAGGAGGAGGGCCAGGACTACAGGGCGGCTGTGAAGCATGCGGGCTGCCAATGATCCTACGCTGCGGTGATGTTACCGCGAGGGCTGCCGGGCACCTAGCCGTTCCAGACGCGGGGGCGCGCAGGCGTCCGACCCTCAGCCCGCCGCCATCGCCTCATAAAGCGCCAGGTCGCCGAGCACTTCGGCCAGCGGGACGGGGCGACCAATGGCAAAACCCTGGCCGAAATCGACCCCCAGGGCCACCATGCGCATTCGCAGCTCGTCGTTCTCGACGTACTCCGCGATCGACTCCATGCCCATGGTGTGGGCGAGCTGGGCTATCGCGCGCACCATGGCTTCGGTCCGCGGGTTCTTCGCGGTATCGCGCACGAAACTGCCGTCGATCTTCAGTGTGGTGACGGGCAGGGACTTCAGATAGGAGAGCGACGACAGGCCCGTGCCGAAGTCGTCGAGCGCGAAGCTGCAGCCGAGCTTGCGCAGCCGCTGCATCAAGCGGTCGGCGCGAGCGAGGTTCGAGACCGCCGCGGTCTCCGTCAGCTCGAAGCAGATAGCCTCCGGTGGCAGGCCCGAGTCGCGCAGCGCGGTTTCGACGTAACCGAGGAAGGCGTCATCCGCGACCGACGGTCCGGAGACGTTGATGGAGAAGCGCGTGCCGCGGCCACGCAACGCGCCTGCCTGTGAGCGCAGCGCCGCCAGGGCGTTCCTGATCACCCACCTGTCAATCTGCGGCAGCAGCTGGTAGCGCTCGGCCGCTGACAGGAATTTCTCCGGCGGCAGGATCTCCCCGGTCTCGCTCAGCATCCTGAGCAGAATCTCGAAGCGCGGCTCCCCGCCTGCCGCCGCAAGTGGCAGGATTGGCTGCGCGAAAAGCACGAAGCGATCCTTTGCCAGGGCTTCATGCAGACGCTGGACGACGAGGACGTCGGCATGGCGCCGGACGATGCTCTGGTCGGCGTCCTGGAAAACCTCGACGCGACCGCGACCGCGATCCTTCGCCGCCTTGCAGGCGATTTCGGCACTCGCCATGCCGTGCGCGAGCGCCGTGGGCGAGTCCTGCAGCTCCGCGACCCCGATGCTCACCGACACCTGTACGGTCCCGTCACCACGGGCATAGGACAGCTCGGAGCACTGCCTGCGGATCGTGTCCGCTATTTGCTCGGCGAAGTCGAGCCGGCAGTCCGGCAGGAACACCGCAAACCTGTCGCCCGCCACTCGCGCGGCAAGCGCGCCGGGCCGCGGCTTGCGCCTCAGGACCTCGGCAATCTTGCCGATGACCTCGTCACCAACGTGCATGCCGAAGTTGTCGTTGATGACGTGCATGCTGTCGCCGTCGAGATAGAGCACACAGCTCGGCGCACCGCCGGCAGTTGCCAGGGCTGCACGGACCTGCAACTCGAACGCCTGGCGGGTCAGCAGCGAGGTGGCGGAGTCGAAGTTATTCTGCAGCACCGCGCTGACCTTGCGCATCAGCAGCTCCGACAGCCTTTCGGCGCGCAGGTCGAAGTCCTCCGCGTCGGCGCTGCGGAACATCGCGAGGAATCCCGTGACGCGGCCTGAGACGTGACGCACCGGGACCGAGAGGATCTTGTACGGCGGCAGGCCGCCCTGCCCGGCGTTCGCCTTGTTGATCAGCAGGGTCCTGCTTTGCAGCTGCGCCCAGTTCAGCAGGTGCCGGTGGGTCGCTGTCAGGATGCTGACCTGCGGCTTGCTGCCGGACCGTGACTTGCAGATCGCCACGTTGCGTTCCGGCACGACCAGCGCGCCGAGCGCGCATTCAAGGTGATCCACGCAGGTCTGCACCAGCAGGCTGAGTTCGTCGGCCTGCTGCGGGTTCTGCGGGTCGTCGGGGACGGCCTTCAGCAGCAGGTCGAGGTCGCCGTCACGGGACTCCAGGTCCCGGCTCAGCGTACCGAGAGTCGTCCTGGCAACCAGTTCCCGCTGCAGGCATTCGAGCGCCGGCTGAACCAGGTGCAGGACGAAGGAATAAGGGCGGTTCTCCTTGTCGCGGGTCATCAACGTGCTCACTGCGATGACCCGCCCGAAGTCGTCGCGGATAAGGAACGCGTAGGCCGGCGCACCGGCGAAGTCGCGCGAGAACCCGTCGATCACCGGGGTCGTCGCGGCCGGCGCCTTGGCTATCGCCTCGTCGACCACCGGCTGCGGATCCGGGCCGTCGTAATCCTCCGAGACCCACAGCGGGTGGCCGTGGGCGTCGTAAAAACCGATGCCCGACGCCCGGGGCACCAGCATGCGCAGGAGCTGCCCGTAAGGCTCAAGGCTTGGCTTGGCGTCGCCGAGGTGCTGTGGACGTGTCGCGACCATGTTCCGCCTGTCTCATCGCGCTATGTCCGGCCCTGGACCGGATTCAAAAGGAGTTTGCGGCAGCGCGGCCGCGCAGTCTTTGACGTAATCCGCAAAATCCCGGGGCTCAGGGCTGGGCCCCCCTGAACCATCGCCGGGGGTCCTGGGCGGCCGTTCCCTTGCGCACCTCCAGGTACAGTTCCGGCCGCGCCTGACCGCCGCTGTCCCCGACCGTGGCAATCACCTCGCCTGCCGCAACCGCCTCGCCGGCCGCTTTGTAGAGCTGCTCGTTGTGACCGTAGAGGGTCATGTACCCGCCTCCGTGATCGATGATGAGCAGCAGCCCCAGGCCCGGCAGCCAGTCGGAGTAGACCACGCGGCCGGCATAAGGTGCCCGGACTGCGGTACCACGCTCGGTGGCGATGAGCACGCCGCTCCACTTCATGCCGCCGCCACGCGGCTGGCCGAAACCGGCGACGATTCGGCCCGCCACCGGCCAGGGCAGCTTGCCCCTGACCCGCGCGAACGGCTGCCCATCGGGTGCCGGTGCCTGCGACAAGGCCCGCCGCAGGTCCGCGATGAGTTTCTCGAGCGCTTGGGCCTCGCGCTTCAGGCGGGCCAGGGCATCCTTGCTGCTCTTGATCTGGCCCCGCAGCGCTGCAAGGGCCCGCTCGCGTTCCGCCCTCGCCGCGTCCACCCCGGCAAGTTCCTGCTGGCGCTGCTGCTCAAGGGTGGCGAGCCGTTCCCGTTCGACCCGCTCCTGGGCGGTCAGTGATTCGATCCGGCTCACCGCCTCCTGTATCTCGGCAATACGCCCGGCCCGCGCCTTGCCGAAGTAGGAGTAATACACCAGCATCCGGCCGAGCGCCGCCGGGTCCTTCTGGCTCAGCAGCAATTTCAGGTGTTCCTCCTTGCCGGTGATATAGGCGGTGCGCAGCTCGGCGGCCAGTTCCTCGCGCTGCGAGTCCTGCTTGCGCTCCCATTCGGCCCGATCGGCCGCCAGGCCGCGGATGCGGGCATCGCTTTCGTCAATGCTCTGACGGACTTCGGCCAGCCGCTTGCGTGCGGCGCCCACCTGCTCTTCCGATTCGCGGAGCTTGGCCGAGAGCTGGTCCCGCCGGGTGACGTCGTCGCGCACCGACCGTTGCAGCGCCTGGATCTGCTGCTGGACCCGCTTCAGGTCGGCCTCGGGGTTCTTCGACGCGCCGACCGCCGGCGCGGCCAGCAGCGTCAGGAGGGTCAGCAGCGAAGGCAGGAGCAGTTGGCGCATGGGTGCAACGGGGGCCGGCGGGGCGCCTATGTTAGCGAACGGGGCCGGCCGGGTGACGGCCCAAGTCCTTGTTTCCGTGGAAATCCGGCACAAAACGCCACCCGCACAAGCCGGGGGCGGGCGCCGCCGGCGGGCTGCTATAATGCGCGGCTGTTTGCGGCGACCCGCCGCGACCCCTATTTCAGGACATTTGATGGATCGGCTGCTCGAATACGTCAGCAATCACCCATTCCTGGTTGGTGCCGCCGGCCTGATGGCGCTCGTCGTGCTCGCCTACGAGCTTCGGCAGCGGGCGCACAGCGCGGCCTCGGTGTCGCCCGGCGAGGTGGTGCGGCTGCTGAACGGCGGTGCCGTGCTGGTGGACGTGCGCTCGACCAACCAGTTCAAGGACGGGCACATCACCGGCGCCCGCAACGTACCCGGCGACCAGATCGCCGCCGGTGCCGCCGCGCTCGAGAAGCTGAAGGACAAGACCCTGATCATGTGCTGCGACAGCGGAACGACGTCCGGCGCGGCCGCCCGCAAGCTGATGCAGCAGGGCTTCAAAGAGGTTTTCAACCTCCGCGGTGGACTGGCTGCCTGGCGCCAGGACAACCTGCCGGTGGTCAAGGGCTGAACGCCATGGCCGGGCCCGAAGTCACGATCTATACCTCCGGCTGGTGCGGCCACTGCATGCGCGCCAAGGCCCTGCTCGACCGCAAGGGTCTCGCCTACCGCGAAATCGACGTCGACGGCCACCGCAGCCACCGCCAGGAGATGATGCACCGGAGCGGGCGCCGCACGGTCCCGCAGGTTTTCGTCGGCGAGCAACACGTCGGCGGGTCGGAAGACCTTGCCGCCGCGGAAAGGAGCGGTGAGCTCGACCGCCTTCTCGGCACGGGCGCGCCGCCCTGCGCGGCGCCCCAAGCTGATCCCGATTGCCACACTCAATAGACGAGGATACCCATGGCTGATGAAAACACCCAGGACGGCAAGGCCGCCGCCGCTGACGGACAGGACCAGAACGTCTCGCTACAGAGCGTCTACATCAAGGACCTGTCTTTCGAGGCCCCGAAGGGCCCGTTCCTGCCGGCGCAGGACCAGGAACCCAAGATCCAGCTCAACCTGAACACCTCGTCTTCGGTCGTAGCGACCGACGTCCACGAGGTCATCCTGACCGCCACCCTGGAAGCCAAGAGCGGAGACATTCCGGTCTACCTCGCAGAGGTCAAGCAGGGCGGCGTCTTCACCATTCGCGGCTTCACCGCCGAAGATACCCGCCGCATCCTAGGGTCCTTCGCCCCGAACGTGCTGTTTCCCTACGTTCGGCAGACTGTTTCCGACCTGATCACCAAGGGCGGTTTCCCGCCGTTCTTCCTGCCGCCGGTCAACTTCGACGCGCTCTACGAGCGTTCCCTGCAGGAGCGCGCCGCGCAGCAGAGCGCGGCAGCAGCGGCAGTCGCCCCCCAGCAGGTCAACTGATCCCGACGGCGGATCGGCCACTCCGTGCAGCCGATAGCGATCATAGGGGCGGGCTCCTGGGGCACCGCGCTGGCGATCCAGTTCGCGCGCGCGGGGCGCCCGACTGTCCTGTGGGGGCGGTCCGAGGACGACCCGGAGAAGCTCGCACGCGACAGGCGCAATGAACGCTACCTGCCCGAGGCAGAGTTCCCGGCCGAGCTCGAGGTCGAAGCTGACCTGGCGCGCGCCGTTGCGACGGCCAACGACATCCTGGTCGTGGTGCCTTCCAGCGCCTTGCGCGCCGTCCTGACCAGCCTCCGACCGCTGCTGCGGCCAGGCGCGCGGATTGCCTGGGCGACCAAGGGTTTCGAACTGTCCACCGGCAAGCTGCCACACCAGGTTGCCCGCGAGGTGCTGGGCCCGGGTGTCCCCATCGCGGTGCTGTCGGGCCCGACCTTCGCCAAGGAAGTCGGCCGGGGCCTGCCAACCGCGATCGCCTGCGCATCGCCGGATCCGGCCTTCGCGCTGGAACTGGCGCGCAGCATCTCCACGCCTCACCTGCGCGCCTATACCCAGGCCGACATCCTCGGCGTGGAAGTCGGCGGCGCGGTGAAGAACGTGATTGCGATTGCCGCGGGTGCCGCCGATGGCCTGGGCTTCGGCGCCAATGCCCGGGTGTTCCTGATCACGCGCGGGCTGGCCGAGATGGTTCGCCTCGGCTCGGCGTTGGGCGCCCAGCGGGACACGTTCATGGGCCTGACCGGCCTTGGGGACCTCGTGCTGACCTGTACCGACAACCAGTCGCGCAACCGGCGCTTCGGTATGGCCGTCGCGGGAGGCATCTCGGTCGAGGCCGCCGTTGCCGAGATCGGCCAGGTCGTCGAGGGCTACCATGCCGCGCGGGCGGTGCGGAAAGTCGCGCAGGAACTGGGCGTCGACATGCCTATCTGCGAGCATGTCTATCGCGTCATCTATGAGGGCATGGATATCACGACGGTCGTCGAGACGCTGATGAGCCGGGCGGTGTCGGCCGAGTAAACCGGTTCTGCCGCCAGGCCTCGAAGACGACCACCGCCGCTGCATTCGACAGGTTGATGCTGCGGTTTCCAGGCAGCATCGGCAAGCGCAGCACCCTCGCCGGCGGGAACCGCGACAGCACCTCAGGCGGCAGGCCGACCGTCTCGCGACCGAACAGGAAGGCATCTCCCGGCCGGAACGCCCCGTCCGTGTACAGCCGGGTCCCCGAGGTTTCCACCGGATAGACGCGCGCACCGGCCAGCGCCCCGAGGCAGGCGGCCAGATTCATGTGCTGCCGGACGTTGGCCATGTCGCGGTAATCCAGCCCGGCGCGCCGCAGTTGTGCGTCCTCGAGGGAGAACCCCAGCGGGTGGACCAGGTGCAGGGTCGAACCGGTATTCGCGCAGAGGCGAATCACGTTGCCCGTATTCGGCGGAATTTGCGGTTCATACAGTATGAGGTGGAACATCGGCACCCGCCTTTAACGGTTAAGATACACGGCGCGCGCGGCGCCCGTATGCGCCCTCAAAGAGGCCCTCATGTTCGAAAAGCTCGAGACACTTCCGCCCGACCCGATCCTGGGCCTGTCCGTCGCCTATCGCGAGGATCCGTCGCCCGGCAAGGTCGACCTGAGCGTCGGCGTCTACAAGGATCGTGGCGGCGTCACGCCAGTCATGGCCGCAGTGCGGGAAGCCGAGGGTGCCTTGATCGCCGCGCAGTCAACGAAAGTCTACCTGCCGCCGGCGGGCGTTCCGGGCTTCCGGGAGGCGATCTTTTCACTGGTGCTGGGCGAGGATGCGGCCGGGCTGAGGTCGCGTGCCGGCATCATCCAGGCGCCGGGCGGTTGCGGCGCGCTGCGCCTCGGCGCCGAACTGGTGCACCGCGCCGTTCCAGCCGCGAGTGTTTGCCTAAGCGACCCGACCTGGCCAAACCACGCGCCGCTGCTGACAGGCGGCGGCCTGCGGATCGAACGCCATGCTTACTACGACGCCGCCGGTCATGGCCTGACTCTGCAGCCCATGC
>Ga0224500_10002233_pt1 | contig 10555 bp, 8 predicted proteins | sample SF_Oct11_sed_USG_FD_168126 | JGI IMG/M metagenome (GOLD analysis project Ga0224500, IMG submission 168126) | Sediment microbial communities from San Francisco Bay, California, United States - SF_Oct11_sed_USGS_4_1 | ecosystem: Environmental > Aquatic > Marine > Sediment | place: USA: California...
TATGATATCGGCATAAGGGCTCTTACGGTGTGGATCGAACAATCTGAACATTACCATTGCAGTGCCATTAATTTTTTTCAAGAACTTATAGTCCTTCTTGATACCCACAAAGGTACCCCAGACCCATTCCCTACCATGTTCATCAACTGACGAAGAGCTCCTTGCGAATGGAGGTACATAAGTATTCATAGTCTCCACTTCGATTCGGGGAGAAAGCCCGGGTAATAGTTTGTATTCACCGAATACCCGAGGGCCATAAATACGGGCTTCCTTATTGAAACCACTGTTCTTAAGATTGTAAGATACTCTATGGTTCCAACCCAGACCGCCGGTAATTTTGCCTGTAAATCGGTAGCCAGTATAGGGGCTAAAATCAACCAACAGCGCATCGTTCTTTTTCTGGAGCTGGAATGCGATGCCAGGGACAATCCTTTCAATAAGAGGTTTACCTTTCATCTCATTGGGCGGGCGCCTTTTGATTTCCGACAAACTATTAATACTGGCGTATTTCTTTTTATACTTTGACATCTGATCCATAGCGGCCTGAAGTTCTTCACCCCTGCCAGCAAAGTGATCTACGACGGCCTCCTTAGCTTGGCTAAGTAATACTTGCTTGGCTTGATCCTCCGTTGAAAACTGGGTATCTGGAAATTGGCCAAGCTGGTCCTGGATGGCCCCTACTTCACTGATTTTAGTAACCTGGCTTTCTGCTATTTTTCCAATCTGATCTATGCTGCCAGCGCCCTGCGGTAATGCTTGATTTAGACCTTGCAGTTTGGCAGTGGTTGGCGCAATACCTGAGAGACCAGGGACCTGGGCTGACGGCAGTTTTACGAGGGTGGATGAAGCGGGAATTTTCAACGTGGGTATTGCTATGTTCGGTGCGCCTGGAAGATTAAGTGATGGCAGATGAAGGTTTGCTGCCGGCACATTCAAGTCAAGGTTAGTGACAGCATCGGTAAAATCTTGGGCTTTCGCTTTTAGCTCCGGGGGCAGGCTTAGATTTTCGATTTTACCGATAGTGATCGACTTAATGCCATCTAGCTTGCTTCTAATACCTGCTAGTTTCGTCTCCTTTATTTGATTGATACTATCAAGTTTTTGAATAAATTTTGCTGAGGGGATACTGATTGCGTTCAGGCTGTCTATCCTAAGCTGTAGTGACGAAGTAATACCATTATACGCTTGCTCCAATGAATCATAATCGTTTTTTAGGTTGGTGAAAGAATGATTGGCATCCTGCTGGATTGAATCAAGAGCAGTAAGGGAATTGACGGGTAGGCTATTAATGATGGTCAAATCCATATTCAGGCTATCCAATGTCTGGCCGTGCACCTGGAATGCAGGAGAGATAACTATTAAAATAAGCAATAGCCTTTTCATATATTTTTTTCTAGGGCATCCAAAACCTTACGATGAAAGAGACAACATAGTGCGACTCAACTAACAAATTTCCTACAATGAGGCACGAGTGAACAACCCACAATCCAACTCGCAACACTCGCGCCAGTACGGTTATCCAAATTTATAAGCCGCGTAGCCGAAAAAAATTACAGCACCAAGTGCCAATATTGGGATAAGAAGGCCAACCAAGCTGGGAACCTCAACTTTTTCTGTATTCCTTTGATTTACAATATAAACCTTGTTCAGTATAAAGATCAGTGTTGTATAGAATACAACGGAAGATAGACCGCTAATTATTGGTGGCAGAGTTCGAAAAAATCTAAAGTCAAAAAAACCATACAGAATCATGCAGGACAATCCAAAAAAAGCAAATGTCAAGAATGACGACAACAAAAATATTGCGACCCATCTGCCGCGCTCTGGATAATTTCGAAATGGTACGAAGTGAATATTATATAGTAAGTCAAGTAAAATCATAAAGCGATTATTTAAAACCATAACGACTATCAATCCATTGATCAATACCTGCGACTTGGGCAATACCATATCCAATTCCAACAGCAGCCCCTCCAATTGCAACCGCTGGCACCCATACAGGGGCTGTTGCGCCAGCAAAAATAATTCCAATAGCTGTGGCTCCAGTTGTAAGAACTGTTACTCCCATATTAACAAAGGAGTGTGTATTAAAAGCTTTAGGGTCATTTGATTGCAATTCCTTACCTATGGTATAAAACGTAACACCTAAATTCAATCCTATAACAGATCCACCAACTACCTTGGCACCAATTTTCGTCCCAGCTGTATATAGTGCTTTGTTCTTGAGGACTTCTTCAATTGCTCCTGTGGTTCCGTTTTCTAGGGTCTCCAAACCTAATCCTATGGAATTGTTGTTGTCATAGATAAAATCCGATCCCGGCCCTGATACGTTTGCATTATTTAGTTGTTCAGTAAATTCAAAAATATTAAGCTCCGAAGTTGGAACCCAGGCTCCAGAATAGTCTTCCGCGACTTGGGCAATTGCTGCAGAAACTACAATTCCATTCTCCGTGTGATATACACCGCCATACATTTTGCCTAAGACTGAAAACCTGAATAGACTAGCATCTTGAGTTATTGCATCTAAGCTTGCCATTGCGGAATGCAGTCCCCCAAAACCGCCACCATAATTTGTGCCGTATTTGGCGGCATAGTCCTCCAAACTCATCTGCCCATTTCCTACGGCTTGAGCATCTCCCAGGATATCAGGTCCAGCAGACTGACTTCTGTAAACCCCCTTACCACCACCACCGTTGCCAAAATAGGGGCTACTAAAACCTTCCTGTCCATAGTTATAAACTGCTCCGCCACCACCATGCGACTCCATATCCATCTTTACCTCAAGTGGGTAATCTCCAGCGGGGTCATTATAAAATACTGGATCATTAAAACCATAATTGTAAGGTGTATGCGAACTGCTTGGTTTTGACAACATATTAAACTTTCTCGAGACGTCTTCAATGGTTCACTTGCGTTCGTCTCTCTTACTCTCATCTGATCTCTTTTTGAGACCTTTTCCATAACCGTTCAATACCTTGCAGTTACCCGCAAAGCACCGTAAGGTGATTTGAAGGCTACTCCTGAAAGCCGCCTCCGGTGGGCCTTCCACCATCTCTTGTACAGCATGTTAAAGAACTAAACTTTATATTTAGTGCCTTACTTCTCGGCACACCTCCGACCAGTTTGGTTGCTGTTGCAGTTGCTTTCATTTATCATCTTGGTAATGATGGTGGCCTTAGCCAAAGGGAAGTAAACTCTCCGGCATCATCAATAACAGCTACACAGTTATTTATAAACTCAACTGCTATGCCGTCTCTTTCAGGATTGCCTACACAAACCCAACCTGTCTTACTGTTTACATAAACAGGTAAGTCTTCATCATTAATACCGTAGGCAAGACCATGTTTCAAATCATATTCAACTTTTAAGGCTCCTCTAACATATTTTGGTACATTCTTATCTGTTCCAATCCATTCCTTGTATCCGCAAAAACCTGACACATGAACTACTTGACTGTCAGTAACGGCCAAGCTCAGTTTATTTACAATCAACTCTATATCAATTTTGTAAACTATTGGTTCCATGTTGAAAGAGAACTCATCAACGAGATAAGTCAATTTCCCCTGTCCAATTTTATCATTCTGATCAACAGTGAATTTCATAAAACTATTTTACGGATTTAAAGACAAAATGATATATTTTCCCGGTCTGAGGATTTATTCCTAACTCATATACGCCTTGTGATATTGTTCCCTCTGAAGTGTTAAGTCCAATAGCTTGTATTCCAGGAACCCTCCAATTCATTCCTCCTGTGAAACTTGCATCAGCCACACCAGGGCCAGAAGACATAATCTCTTGAATGAGTAGAGGAGAATTCATATAGGGTCTAGTTGCAAGATGACCAGCTGCTGTATTTGTAAAAGTATATTGAGTAGCTTTTACTGCGGCTTGAGTAAAAAGTTTAGCCGCTTGAGTTGCAACAGCTTTATAAAGTGCATTAACTCCAAGCATATCTGCAAACCCCAATACTTCCCAAGCTGCTGCATCAAGATAGCGTCCATTGTTAAATGCATCACCAGCCGCCTTTGCTTTTCCCCATACCGGAATATCATATTCACTTAAGCCACCACAGCAATCCGATGCATTACCTCTTCGGAAATAAGAAAAAGAAAATCCTACATTCTTGTTTGTAAATCCCGATCCCAACTCTCCATACTCTGTACCAGTATGATAGCCCTCATCATGCACCTCGGTATACGTATATCCAGCCTCAAATTCCTGACCTAACCATTTTTTGACAAAACTCAACGCAAAATGTTCACCAGCCGAGGGTCCCGCCCTATCGGGATTCGCGTGCGGTGGATGATAGGATGAATAACCGCCTCCAAAGAAGTTTTCAAAATTTTCACTTCCAAATGGATCAATGGCTGCTCCGCTGCCTCCACTCCTTTCCATATCTATGGCAACTTCCTGAGGATAGTCGCCATTTGGGTCATTATAAAAGACAGGATCGTTAAAAGCAAAATTGTAAGGTGTATGCGAACTGCTTGCATACGCCATTGGATCCACCTGATTGAATCTACCTAGAGTTGGATCATACCCCCTAAAAAACGTCTCGTACCATCCCGAAGTCTGATTCAATTCATTCCCGGCGTTGTACAAGAAATTATTAGTAGTGTTATCCCTGGTCCAACTTGTTGATGCCTGCATTCCGAACGGGTAGTACTCATTATACTGTAGCACATTGCTCATCGTTTGGCTTACTTTGAAGTCATCAAAATAAACCCAGTTGTTGGAATCATTATCATAGCTCAGGTAGACAAATACGAATCCTGCCTCCTTGATATTCAGTGTGCTGAAGGAAAGTTTTTGTTTAGTGAACGTTGTTGCAGGAGCTAATTGCCAACCCATGTCCAACACCTTGTAGTTCTTATCAAACAGGATATAGTTTAGATAAGTGGCAGGTCTCGTGCTTCCCTGGTTACCAGCCGGCAAGAAACCATTTACTGCTGAATTTACACCACTGTAAATTAGTCCAGGATCGCCAGGTGCACCGCTAACGCCACCAAATGCTCCGGCCACCATGCTGATTAAGGTTGTCAAAGGTGTGGTAGTTGTGCCAAAGCCGCTGGCTCCCTCATGATATTCCCATACTTCAATATCTACCTTATCACCTGGATATACTTTCAGGCTCTTGGTAGCGCCAATTTTAGTGGTCTGATTCATCTTCAATACCTTTGTACCACCCGCGGTATGGTTCGCCGAAGGAAAGGACACAACGTTTGCGACAACTATATTTTGATACTGAGATGCACCGTCATTGCCGTCTCCTTCAAATGTTGCCACGGGTGCCACTGGTGCTGGCGTGGCCGAAGTAAACACTACCCGGGTATTTCCCTGGTGATCAGCTATTGCATACTGGTATTCAAACGTACTGCCATTCTTTACCACACGTCCTTCAGGTGAACCAAAGAAACTCAGTGTCGCATTCTCATACACGAACCCACCAACATAGTCAGTTGTGGTCTGTAGCGTTGTGCCCTGGTAAGTTCTCATCTTCAGTTTATTTCCACCGGCATCGTAAATATAAGTGATCGCCCGACCATCTGTAAATTTAACCCGTCTCACTTTCCCTTGGATATTATAATGAACGCTGTCAATACCTTTGTTCTTGTCCGCGGTTAAGTTGCCATCAGTGTTGTAAGTGTATTCCGTGGTCAGGCTGGCGTTATTCTTGAAGTCGCCAATCCCAGTTGCCAACGGAACTGCATCCTCTACTTTAGCCAATTGATTTCCCTGGGTTGAACCATACGTATAAGTAAGGTTATCCACAGCTTCGGTAACATAGCTTGCCACGGTACCAGCAAGCTGGTGTTTCCTGTGGTTACGGAGCAGTGTTTTTACATTTCCATTGTGGTCGTAGGTCATTGTTTCATTCTGAGCGCTTGCTTCCTTTGTCCACGCACTTCCTGTATACATTTGGGACGTTGATGTTAGTAAACGATCGGATCTGTCATAGGTGTATTTGTAGCTCTTCTGGTCAGTCGTTCCACTTGCTGTTCCAAATCCTTTCCATTTTGTAGCACTGATGTTACCATTGAAGGCAGTCGTATTACTTAGCCCACTCTCCACAGTTGTGTATAAAAACTCCATCCCGAAATAATCGTCCGCTTCATCATTGTTAGCCGAATTCACGTTGAGTTGTGAATTATTAATCGACGAAATCCAACCTCTGATGTTGTACCGGTAATCAACAGACTGTAAGAAGGTCGTGCCCGTTGTGTTGTGCAATTTCTTATCTACGAGCTGCCCAAGTTCATTATATTCATATTGTGATACGAATTGGTCTGTAGGGGCGCTGTTAATATTCTGGTATATTTTTGTAATACGCCCCATGTGTGGAGATTCCGCGCACACTGACCACTCTTTTTCGCGAGCGTGTGATCGTCTCATTTCGCGCCAGTTATCATTAGATTCCGCCATCAATTGATCATTTCCTCAATTGGTTTTGAAGAAGTTACGATTCGATGCTTGCTCGGAGTCTTCAATCAACTGTTGGTGGTCACGCCAGCCCGAAATGAGATGGTCAACGGCAGCCAAATCTCCAACAGAAACTGCTATCAAAGTAATCGTTAATTGGGAGCAGGAGCTTAAAAGCGAATGAAAGCAGGTTGATGACATCAATCGCCACCGGAACTTTTTCCCCTACTGACGCACGTGTTGTGCGGCCGGCTATTATTTTTATACATGCTAAGATTGTAATTCATTAATCCCAGGCGACCATGGCATCCTGAAACATGGCACGAAGATCATCAGGGCTTGCCTCTCTGGGTGAAAGTTTAGTAACGCGGTGTTGCGGTAACGTGCCCGCAACAAGTGCCGGTATATCATCTTCAATATACCCAACCGCAGATAACCCATTAGGAATACTCAGCTCCTTCATTAGCCTGACAATCTGATCTGCCAGGATTTCTCCGGCCTCATCTTCAGGGCTCACAACATTAGAAATGTTAGCGCCCATCAATTCGGCTACGGTCAGGTGCCGCTCAGGGCAGGCAGGACCAGTGAACCTAAATACTGCCGGAGCATTGAGAATTACTGACATACCATGCGGTATAATTGCATGATCGAGATTAAGTCCTTCTGGTTTGTAATTTCTGACCATGCCTGAAACCGGATAAGACATCCCATGACACAAATGAACTCCGGCATTACCAAAACCCATTCCAGCCATGCTTGCCGCTAAAATCATATTGCTTCGCGCTTCATCATCATTTGCGTCGCTCACTGCCCTCACAAGATACTTTGAAGTCAACGCAATGGCCCTTAAAGCCCAGATGTCACTAATAGGATTACTTCCCTGATAGGCCGGTCTATTGATTGGTCGCGCTGGTCGGGGTCGTTCAAGATATGGGATGGCTGTGTAAGACTCCAGGGCATGACAAAGTACATCTAAACCTGAGCAAGCGGCTATCACCTGCGGCATTCCTCTTGTATTTTCCGAGTCAACCAAACCCAAAGTTGGTTTCAAAAAGCGATGGGCAATACCTGATTTAGTATTTCTTTCGGTCAGGTCCATGATGGCAACTCCTGTAGTCTCACTGCCCGTACCGGCAGTGGTGGGTATGGCTATCAGGGGTTTCACTGGTCCTGGCACCGGTTTACCTAAACCAATCGGCGCGTTGATATAGGCATAGAAATCATCAGGATATGTCGCATAGAGATTGGCAGCTTTTGCAGTATCAATTACAGAGCCACCGCCTACCGCAACATAACCTTCGTATTTACCCGCGACCGCAATATCTATGGCCTCCTTCATGGATACATCCGTGGGCTCTACCCTCACGTTGTCGTACAAATCATATTCAATTTTTTCCGATTGCAATGACGCCAACGTTGTCTGAACTGGTGGTAAATCTTTTAGATTTTTGTCCGTAAGGACCAGGACTCTTCGTAAACCCATATCAGCCAAATCCATTCCTACCTCTTTGGTCACTCCGGCTCCAAAACGAAGATTAGAACTGGCCATTTGTACTGCATATTCTTTCTGCATATTTGTCAAATACTGGTAGTAATCACAAGATAATTATTGTTTGGTACATTCTTGTTAACTAAACCTCCCGGATCTGATTTGCTTTCGACACATTTGGATGAATTCCCACCCAGAGGGCTGCTCCTATCATCGCAAGTAGTGCCGCCACATGCAATGCGTTCTCCCAACCTATATAACTTGCAATCAGCGGTGTCAGGGTTGGAGAAATAAATCCGCCAATGTTGGACCCCATATTCATAATTCCCCCACCGGTTCCACTTTGCCGCCCCGCAATGCCAATCATCACCGACCAAAAAGGACTTTCGATACACAGGATGAATGCCGTAGCAAAGGCCAGTGAAATTGCTGCCACGATAGGACTCGAAGTATGTGCACCCATTGAAATCAAAATACCCGATAGCGCCAGACCCAGGATAGGAACAAGGCGATAATTCCAGGCGCTCCGTAATTTTCTGGCGATCAGCCAATCAAAGACCAAACCTCCAAGTGGAATGGATACAATGGACAGTATCCACGGCAGGCTACTCATCCACGCCCCCGTGAGCAAACCAAAGTGTCGCTCCTGGACGAGGTAAATATAAAACCACGTCACAAAAATGTATGCGACATAACCCTCGAGCGTATAACTTAGTGTCAATAAGATAAAACTGCGCGAGCGCAATGTTGACTTTTCCTGTGCAGGGACCTCCTCTTCGATGATCTTGTTCGCAGGTTCCGTTACTGCTATCGCGGGCACGCGAATTCGTAACCATAGCACGGCGACAATTAATGCCGGAACCGAAGTAGCTAACACGGCAATTCGCCATCCCCAGTCTACCATGATGTTGGAGACGAGAATGGGGGTAATTGCTGACCCCAGGCCAATTGAGGCAATGACGATTCCATTAGCACGACCCCTGTATTGTGGCGGTATCCAGCGCGATACCCCCACGCCAGCCGCGGGAAACGTTGGAGACTCGGCCACGCCGAGAAGGAAGCGAAAGATTACAAATAAAGTCAATGTTACTGCGGAAGCGGATATGGGTAAGATCCCGCTGCCGGCTGCAGACTGCATAATGGTGAGCGCTGCCCATAAAAATACTGCCCATGTTAAAATGCGTTTGGCTCCAATCCGATCAGTAAGTAAACCAGCAGGAATCTGAAACAACGCATAGCCCAACAAAAAGGAACTGATAATCCATCCCATGTGCACTTGCGTGAGATTGAATTCTTCCATCACCAAAATACCGGTGGTAGACAAATTCGCACGGCACATATAACTTACTGTTCCCGTTGCGCATAACATTGCTACCAACGTCCAGGGTGAATGGCGTTTCGTCATATTATTTGCTTATGTATTTGGAATTACCAATACGCCTTTAATAAGCTATACTTCAAAATTTCAAAAGAGATATTAAGTTGAAAGATGTTCAAATGGGTCCGCTACGCCGTTCTCTAAATTCTCCCGCCGAACCCATTTTTCACAAACCTACATATAGAACCCGAAAACTTGTCATTGGATGGAATGTATCTTCCTATTACCGCGAATATCACTGGAAGGGGTTGGACATTGGTTAGGCTAATACTTTCCCCGGATGTTTCACTAAACATTATAGTTGGTCTGTTGATTAAGGCAGATTTGATATTCACCCCGATGGTGAGCGTTTTCCTGTAGTGGATGTTCTTGGCGCTGAGAAAGAATATGCTATCAAAGTAATCGTTAGCCGCGAGCAGGAGCTTCAAAGCAAATGAAGCCATGTTGATGGCATCAATCGCCACCTGATCAGGCCAACTCCCTGGCCTGATAAATATGTAATTAATTACGTTATTAATTACATATTTAATGACGTGCCGTGCTCAAACTGTTCTCAAGTAAGAAGTGCAACACAAAATAGTTAAGAGAAAGGGAGTTTCCTCCCTTTGAATTAGCCATGCTTTTAAAAACTTTGTGTTATACCGACAAAAGATATCCGACTGCAAATGTTTACAAACGACAGTAAACGCGTACTTCCAGATCACGTATCCCGTGTTATTTTGAATTTGGTTTGATTGCACAATGACCTTTTCCTGTATTGAACCCCACAAAACCGCTAATAAATTCAACCTCAGACATAAAGGATATATAAGCAATACGTATATTCGGGTGTTAGCGGCAAGCTGTTTCGGGACAACACCGACATATGAGTAAACTGACAAAGATTCCAAAATTGATTTCAAACTTGACGTTCCATTGGACAGCAATGGGACGACTTCATAAACTTTGGACAGCAAAGGAGTATGGTGAGCTAATTTCATTTTGCAATTTGATGTTAACCAAAAACCCGACTGACTACTTAGCGTTTTATTATCGCGGACTGGGTAACGAGGAGTTGAAACAGTTTGACTCCGCTATTGAGGACTTCAAGACTTCGGAAAATATACTGACAAAAAATAAACATAAGAATTTGGTGAAAGAATACTTCACAAGAATTCCTATTCAGATAAGTAGAGTTTATAGAAAAAAGCAGAACAAAGAAAAAACAATTGAATACGCTGACAAAGCAGTACAAGCCGACAACGAAGAGACTGACGGACTACAGTGGA
>Ga0224500_10002234_pt1 | contig 10555 bp, 11 predicted proteins | sample SF_Oct11_sed_USG_FD_168126 | JGI IMG/M metagenome (GOLD analysis project Ga0224500, IMG submission 168126) | Sediment microbial communities from San Francisco Bay, California, United States - SF_Oct11_sed_USGS_4_1 | ecosystem: Environmental > Aquatic > Marine > Sediment | place: USA: California...
GCCCCCGGTAGAATGCGAACCTCGCGCCCCCGGAAAGCGCTTCGTCCTCCCTCCGCCGCGCCCGCCCCGCCATGAGCATCGTCGAAAATCGCAAGGCCTTCCACGACTACTTCATCGAAGAGCGCTTCGAGGCCGGGCTCGTCCTCGACGGCTGGGAGGTGAAGGCGATCCGCGCCGGCCGCGTGCAGCTCAAGGAGGCCTACGTGATCGTGCGCGGCGCGGAGGCCTTCATCATCGGGATGCACGTGAGCGCGCTGCCGACCGCCTCCACGCACGTCCATCCCGACCCGACCCGCACGCGCAAGCTCCTCCTGCACGGGGCGGAGCTCGCCAAGCTCATCGGCAAGGTCGAGCGCAGCGGCTACACCCTCGTGCCGATCAACCTGCACTACACCCGCGGGCGCATCAAGGCCGACATCGGCCTCGCGAAGGGCAAGAAGCAGCACGACAAGCGGGCGGCGGAGAAGGACCGCGACTGGCAGCGGGAGAAGCAGCGCCTGATGCGCGTCAAGGCCTGAGGACATTCCCGCCGGCGGGAGGTCGCGGTGGCACGGGATTCGCTCCACCCCGGGCATGGCCTCCCTCTCCGACAGGCTCCTCGCCCTCCGCGGGCGGTCGCCCGCCCCCCCTCCCGGCGCGGCGCTGCAGCTGACGGTCGCCGCCGCCTCGCTCGAGGAAGTCCGCCTCGCCGCGAACGCCGGCGCCGACTGGATCAACTTCACCCAGCGCAGCCTCTGTTTCGACCGGCGGCTCAGGCAGGCGGACCCCTGGATCCACGAGTGCGACGCGGCCATGGGGATCGCCCACCGGGCTGGCGCGCGCATCGCCATCGCCTTCGCCGCGCGGTACGGCACGCCGGAACTGCCGCGGGTGGCGCAGGCGGCGGCCCGCCTCGCCGATGCCGGCGCCGACGCCCTCATCGCCTCCGACATCGGCACCCTCGATCTCATCCGTCACGAGCGGCCCGGGCTCGCGCTGCACGTCTCGCCCCAGGCCTCGGCGACGAACGGCGAGGCGGTCGCGCTGTACGCGACGGAGCTCGGCGCCACGCGCGTGGCGATCCCGACGTCGCTGCCGCTCGCCCGCCTTCGCCACCTCCTCGCGTCCCCGCCCGCGGAACTGGAGCTTTTCGGCCACGGCAGCTACGGCGCGATGCTGGAGGGCCAGTGCGCGCTTTCCTCGTGGATCACGGGCGCCTCCGTCGGCCGCGATGGCGCCTGCTCGCCGGCCCGGGTCATCCGCGAGCACCGCGGCCCGCGGACGGTGATCTCGCGGCTGAACGGCGTCCTCATCGACGCGCGGCCGGCGGACGTCCGCGGCAGCCTGCCCGCGGCCTGCCGCGGCCGGTTCCGCATCGGCCGAAGCTCCTCCTACCTCTTCGGGATCCACCGGCCGGAGTCGCTGGCCGAGATCCTCCCGTCGCTCATCTCGTCGAAGGCGGTGGCCTTCCGCGTCGTTCCGACCGGAGGCGGCGCCGAGCGCCAGCGCAGGCTCCTGCGCGCGTGGCGCGCCGCGATCGACGCATGCCTCGCGGATCCCGCCTCGTTCGCGCTCGATCCCGCGTGGCGCCGCGCCTTCGACGAGGACGGCGACCTGCTGCCCTGCTCCGCCTCGACCACGGGTCACCGGTGAGCGCGGCAGACATCCGCCTCTGCCTCGCGCCGATCGCCTTTCCCTGGGACCGCGACCGGGTCCTCGCCTTCTACGAGGACGCGGCGTCGTGGCCCGTCGACATCGTCTGCCTCGGCGAGACGGTGTGCCCCAAGCGCAGCCCGCTCGCCGCGCGGGAGTGGCTCGACCTCGCCAGGCGGCTGGAATCGGCCGGCCGCGAGGTCGTGTTCTCGTCGCCGCCCGGGCTGGAGACGCCCGGCGAGCTGCATCTCATGACCCTCCTCGCCGACGGCGGGCACTTCGCGGTGGAGGCGAACGACGTCGGCCTGTTTCCGCGCCTCAAGGGGCGCGTGCCGATCGTCGCCGGGCCGCACCTGCACGTGTTCAACGCCGCGACGCTCAGGACGCTCATCCGCTGGGGCGCCTACCGCTGGGTCGCGCCGTACGAGATCGACGCCGCGACGCTCGCGGAACTCGCCGCCGGCCTGCCCTCGTGCCTGGAGACCGAGGCCTTCGTCTTCGGCGCGATGCCGCTCGCCTATTCGCCGCGCTGCTTCACCGCCGCGCGGCGCGGGCGCACCCGCAAGGAATGCGGGCACGCCTGCCTGGATTCGCCCGCCGGCGAATCCGTGCAGTCGCTCGAGGGCGAGGACCTCTTCGTCCAGGACGGCAAGCAGACGCTGTCGGGGCGGCCCGTGAGCCTGCTGGCGGACCTGGACGCGGTGGCCGCCTCCGGGGCGGGCGTGCTGCGGTTCCAGCCGATCGCCCGGGGCACGGGCGAGGTGCTGCGCGCCGCGCGCGACTCGCTCGACGGCAAGCTCCCCGGCGCGCTGGCGCAGGCCGCCGCCGAGGCGGTGCTCCCGGGGGGGTCGGCGAACGGGTTCTGGCACGGCGGGGCCGGGATGGAGCGCGTCGTCGCCTCCCTGTGGCCGGCCCGGCGACCCTGAGCGGGCGCCGGTTTCCCGCAAACGCGAAGTCGCGGGCCCCGATTCCCGAAATCGGGAGACCCGCTCAGTGCAGGTTCGGCCGCCTGATGTGGGCCACGCCGCCGAAGCTTCCCACCCAGATGCCGTCGGCGGCCGTCGAGGCCATGGAGAAGACCGTGTTGGCGAAGAGGCCGTCCTTCACGGTCATCGCGCGGAACTTGCCGTCCTGCATCTGCGAGAGCCCGTTGTTCGTGCCCACCCACAGCGCGCCCGACTTGTCGACGTGCAGCATCGAGACGTGGTTGCCGGGCAGGCCCTCCGCGGTGGTCCAGGTCTTCCACGCCTTCCCGTCGTAGCGCGACAGTCCCGCGCCCCAGGTCCCCGCCCACACGACGCCCTGCCGGTCGACCGCGAGCGCCACGATGTAGTTCGGGTTGTAGGCGACGTCGACGCCCTCCAGTCCCATCTCCGCCTTCTGCTTCGCGTGGTGCTGGGAAACCTTCGAGGGGTCGCTCTTGTACGCGATGTCGGCCTTCACCTTCTCGAACGGGGCGCCCAGCCCGCGCGCGTGGTTCCAGTTCTCCCACTGGCCGTCCTTGAAGCGGACGAGCCCGCCCTCGGTGGCCATCCAGATGATCCCGTCCTTGCCCTCGGCGAGCGCGTAGACCCAGTCGTTGATGAGCCCGCCCTTCGTGCTCTCGACGGTGTGCAGGCTCCACTTCGAGCGGTCGCGAAGCGCGCCGCCGCGGATGCGGTTCACGCCCGACCACGTGGCGATCCAGAGGTCGCCGTTCGAGGCCTGCAGCACGTCGTAGACGAAGGCGTCGCCCAGGCCCTCCGGCACGTTGAAGTTCTCCCACTTTCCCGTCTTCTCGTCGAGGAGCGAGAGCCCGCCGCCGTAGGTGCCGAAGGCCATCCGCCCCTTGATGCGGCTCACGTGGAAGATGCCGTTGGAGAGCAGCCCCGACTTCACGTCGTAGAGCTTGAAGTCCTCCTTCTTCGTGTCGTAGCGGATGGCGCCCCCCGACGTGCCCACCCAAAGCACGTCGCCCTCGGCGTACATCGACTTCACGTTCTTGTTCCCGACGCGGAAGTGGGTGTACGCCTGGTCCTTCGGCGCGGCCGCCACCCCCGTGGCCGATGGTGCGGCCGCTGCCCCGGGAAGCGCCTGGCCCGCCGCCGCGCAGGAAAGGCCCGCGAGGCACAGCGTCGCGCACGCGCGGCAGAGCCGTCTCTTGAGATCGTTCATCGTTGCAGGGTCCTCAGGTAGGCGATCACGTCGAGGATCTCGCGATCGCGCAGGATGCCGGCGAAGGCCGGCATGATGTTCTTCCCGCGCCGCACGGACTCGAGCAGCGCGAAATCCGACTGCAGCAGCCGCTCGCCCCGGTTGAACTTCGGCGCGCCGGGAATGCCCCCCTGCCCCGCGGGGCCGTGGCACGTGGCGCAGTGCAGCGCGTACACCTGGCTGCCTCGCGCGAGGTCGGCGGCGGCGGCGGAACCGGCGGCGGCGAGCGCCGCGGCGAGCACGAAGGCGGCGAGGCGCGGCTCAGCCACTGCCGGGCATCCGCGCGGGCGGCCGCTTGCGCGGCGGCGGTGTCCGGGCCGTGACGCCCCGTATGGACCGGGCTCGCGACTCGGCGTCCGCGGCCAGTTTCGCGTCGGCGGCGAGGCCCAGCTCGCCGTTGCGGTAGGCGAGCGCCAGCCGGTCGAGCGACGGAAGGTGTCCCAGGTCGGCCGCCTTGCGGATCGTGGCGAGCGCCGCCGGGGACGAGCGCTCCGCATCGGTCAGGCCGAGGCCGCCGCCGAGGTAGGCCATGGCGAGCGCGAACGTCGATTCGCGATGGCCGCGCCCGGCCGCGCCCTCCAGCAGCTGGCGCGCCCTGGCCTGGTCGATGGGCACGCCTTCACCCGAGGCGTACAGCGCCGCCAGGAGGTAGGCTCCCTCGGGATCGCCCTGGTCGGCGGCCATTCGCAGGTAGCGCGCGGCCTCCTCGTCCTGCTCGGCGGCGTCGAGGATCGAACCCAGCAGCACTTGCGCGCGGACGTGACCCGCGTCGGCGGCCTTGCGCAGGCTGGCGATCGCCGCGCGGACGTCGCCCTGTCGATAGGCGGCATCCCCCGCGGCGAAGTCTTCCGCCGGACCCGCCCCGGCCGCGAGGCTCGCGGCGAGGAGCAACGCCAGGAACAGGCTGCGAATCGTCATCGGCTTTCCGCGCCCGCGCGCGGCAAGCCGCAGGCGCACCCTAGTTGTTGTCGGCCGGACGGGAATCCGCTTCCCGCCCCAGTCCTTCCCGTTCGAATTCCTCGAGCTTGCGGTACAGGCTCGAGAGCCCGATGCCCAGCCGCTGCGCGGCCTGGCGCCGGTCCCCCGCGACCGCCGCGAGGACCCGGAAGACGAGTCCCGCCTCGTACCGGCGCAACTCGCTTCGCAGATCCCCCACCGGCCCCGAAGCAACCGCCATGCCACCGGCGCCGCGGTGCGAGGAAAGCTCGGCGGGAATGTCGGCGAGCGTGATGCGCTCGCCGTCCGCGAGGATGCTCGCCCGGTTGAGGACGTTCTCGAGTTCCCGGACGTTCCCCGGCCACGCGTAGGCGAGGACCAGTTCCTCCGCGGCCGGGTCGAGCCCCGTCAGGCGGCGCCCTCCGGCCGGCCCGCTCTCGAGCAGGTGCCGGATGAGATCGCGCAGGTCCTGCGGCCGCTCGCGCAGCGGCGGGATGTGGATGCGGAACATGCTCATCCGGAAATAGAGGTCCTCGCGGAAGCGGCCGTCGGCGACCATCGCGGAGAGGTCGCGGTTGGTCGCCGCGATGATGCGCACGTCGACGCGGCGCGCGGTCTCGGCGCCGACGGGGCGCACGCTCTTCTCGTCGATCGCGTGCAGCAGCTTCGACTGCATCGGCAGGGGCAGCTCCCCGATCTCGTCCAGGAACAGGGTGCCGCCGTCCGCCTCGAGGAAGAGGCCCTTGCGCACGCGGTCGGCGCCGGTGAACGCGCCCTTGGTGTGGCCGAAGAACTCGCTCTCGAGCAGGTTCTCGGGGATCGCGCCGCAGTTGACCGGGATGAAGGGGCCCGAGCCGCGCAGCGAGCGCTCGTGGATCGACCGCGCGAGGACGCCCTTGCCCGTCCCGCTCTCGCCGGTGACCAGCACCGTGCTGTCGGTGGGGGCGACCTTGCCGGCGAGCCGCTCGACGTCGCGCATCGCGGGAGAGGAGAACTCGAACCGGTTCGCGCCCGGCCCGCCGACGCTCTTCCTCAGGGCCCGGTTCTCCTCGCGCAAGCCGCGCAGGGCCTCGATCTGCGCGAGCCGGTGCACGAGCTCCTCGCGGTTCACCGGCTTCGAGACGAAGTCGTGCGCGCCCGCGCGCAGGGCCTCGACCGCCATCTCCATGGAGCCGAACGCGGTCACCATGACGAACACCGTGTCGAGTCCCGACTCGCGGCAGTTGCGCAGCAGCGTGAGGCCGTCGCCGTCGGGCATGCGCACGTCGCACAGCGCGACGTCGATGCCGCCCCGGACGAGCCGGGAGGCGCCTTCGGCCGCTCCCGAGGCCGTGTCGCACGAATAGCCCGCGGAGCGCACCATCTCGCAGACGATCTGGCGCACCGCCGCCTCGTCGTCGATGACCAGAACGTTCATCTGCCGCATGCTCATCCGCCTGCTCCCGGGGGTTCGATGGGAAGGTCCACCTCGACGCGCGTGCCCTGGCCGGGCACCGAACCGATCGCGATCCGGCCGCGGTCGCGCTCGACGAGCACCTTGCACATGAACAGGCCGATGCCGCTGCCGCGGCCGGCGGGCTTGGTCGTGAACGCCTCGTCGAAGGCGTGCTCGAGCACCTCCGGCGTCATGCCGCAGCCGTTGTCCGCCACCTCGAACCGGACGCGGGAGCCGGCCACCGAAGTCGCGATCGTGACGATTCCCTCGCGCTCCGGCGCCTCGGCCACGGCGTCCGCCGCGTTCAGCAGGAGGTTCATCGCGATCTGGGTCACGTGGTCCGGGACCGCCCAGGCCGCGGGCACGGCGGGGTCCAGCCGCAGGTCCACCTTCGCATGGCGAAGGCGGCGGTCGAAGCTCACGAAGTTCGCCGTCGAGCGCAGCAGGTTGTTCAGGTCGACCCATTCCGGCTCCCCGGAGCGCGTCGAGGTGAGATCGGCGAGCTGGCGCGTGATCTGCGCGATGCGCCGCGTGTGCTCGAGGATCATGTCCGGATGGCATTCCCTGCCGAGGTTGCCGCACTGCGTGTTCTCGCACGTCCCCCGGATCGACGCGGCCACGCCCTGGATGGCGGCGATCGGATTGTTGATCTCGTGCGCGACGGCGGCGGCGAGCGAGCCCACGGCCGCCATCTTCTCCTGGTGGAAGTGCTGCTGACGCGTGACCTCCAGCTCCCGCTCGCGCCTGCGCAGGATCTCCTGCATGTGGTTGACGGATTCCATCAGCCTGCCGACCTCGTCGCCGCGCGTGACGGGGATCGGCTCGCCCCGGCGGCCGCCCACCACCTCGATGGCGCGGTCCGCGAGCGCGCGGATGTCCCGGGCGAGCCGCGTGAAGAACAGCAGCACGATGGCGCCGAACACGGCCAGGCCGGCGCCGGTCATCGCGATGAGCGACAGCGTGATCTCGTCGTACTTCGACCGGTAGCCGTCCCAGAGGCGGTCCTTGCGGGCGCGGACTTCAAGCGCCACCTGCCCGAGGCGCGCCACCAGCGTGTTCACTTCGCCGCGCAGGTCGAGGAGGTCGGCGCGCGACGACGACAAGCGCGTGGCCTGCAGCCGCTCCTCGAGGCGGCGTCCGAGGTCCACCCCGCCGGGGAAGACCTCCTGGAGCGCCCTCAGGCCCGGCCCCATGCCCTCGATCTCGATCGCGACGGAATTGGCGACCGCCTTCGGGTCGCCGAAGGCGGCGTCGTCGTTGATCTTGAGCACGGCGGCGGCGGCGGCGGAGTTGACGCGGCCCAGCGCGGATTCCACCACGTGGAGGTGCTCGAGCTCCTCGGCGAGCACGATGAGGCGCCCGCGCTGCTGGCCGACGGAGAAGAGCGTGGCGACGATGAACGCGCCGAGCGCCACGAACATCACGGCCGCCTTGGCCCGCAGGGTCAGCCCCGGCGGCATGAGCGCCGGGGCGGCGCCGTCCTCCGGCGCAGCGCCCGACCGCATCGCCTGTGGCGCGATGACGGGCGCCTCCTCGCCGCGGGTCCGCGTGGCCATCAGCGTGCCGGCCCCACCGAACGCTCGATCCAGGCGAGGCGTTCCGGCTCGGCCCAGTCGCGGGCCGCCTCCTCGCGCCAGGCGATGCGCCCGTCGGCGGCGATGGCGACCGTCGTCGGCAGGCGCTTCACGCCGAGGCGGTCGCGAACGAGGGCCTGGGCGGGATCGGAGAGGTTGGTGAAGGTGAGCCCCATGCGGCGGGCGTATTCGCGCGCGAGCAGCACGTCGCGGTCGATGCTCACGCCGACCACGCGGATGCCGCGGGCCGCGAGCGCCCGGTGCGCCCGCTCCAGGCTCGCCATCTCGCGCCGGCACGGCTCGCACCACGTCGCCCAGACGTTCAGCACCACGGCGCCATCGGCCGCGTCGAAGCGGACCGCGGCTCCGTCGGCGAGGGAGGCCCCCTCCCAGCGGACCAGTTCCGCCGCCGCGAGCGGCGCAGGGCCGTCCGGCGCGCAGGCCGACACGAGTCCGGCCGCCGCCAGCAGGGCAATGAGCCGGGCCGGGCGCCTCACAGGGGCCGCTTGACGGAAACCGCCCCCCGGACCTGGCCCGTGCTGAAGCCCGTGGCGCGATCGTGGGGATATTCCGACTCGATCAGCGACTTCACCGCGCCGGAGATCTTGTCGGCCGGACCGTGGCACGACGCGCACACGGGTCCCATGGGAAGCGCCTTGGCGTAGCGATAGTAGCGCCCGGCCGGCTCGGTCACGACTTCCCCGAATTCGAGCGAATCGGGCTTCTCGCCGCGCTCCGCGCGCCTCTCGAAGTCGATGAGCACGCGCTGCTCCCACGCGTCGGCCGCGCCGAGCGCGGGGTTGCGGGGCTTGAGGGCGACGCGCGTGACCCGCCAGCCCGTCTTGCGCGAAAGGCTCGAGGTGATCTCCGGGACGGTGTACTTGCAGACGATGACGGCGCGCAGCGGGCCGCTGAACTCGAGCTCCTTGGTGAGCTCGCCACGGATCTGCGCGACGAGGTCGAGGGCCACCTTGCGCGTCTCGTCCGCGACGCGCTTCGAATCGGCGTCCTGCGCCGGCGCCGTCGCAGCCGCCACGATGCCCGCCGCCCCCAGGATTGCCTGCCACCGCATCGCCGTTACCCTTCGCTCTCTGACGGACGCGCCGAGTCTAAACCAATCGCGCGCCCGCCGTTCTGACAATTCCTAAAGGGCGGGAGCCCGCAGTTCGAGGGCGATGGCCCGCTCGCCCGGCCGCGCGGCGCGGGGCACGGAGCGCGGGTCGCCGGGACGCGGCTCCGCCGAACCGTTGCGCGCGAGCCTCGCCTCGAGCAGCACTTCCGAATGCCCCGAAAGGGGCGAGCCCGCCACCAGCGAATCGCCGTCGTCGAGGCGGAACGGCGCCGGCAGCGACGAGGGCTTGAGGCGCGCGACGGCCACCGGCCGCCCCCTGCCGTCGCGGGGACGGGCGATCACGAAGACGACGTCCGCGGGACCGATCGCTTCCGCCTGGCCGGGAGCGAAAGCGACCGTGCCGGTGAGCGCCGCCGCGGCTCCCGCTTCCGCGCGCCGCTCCGCCTCGCGCGCCTTGGCTTCGACCTGCCTCGCCGTCGCGCTCTGCGCCGGCACCAGCGTCAGGAGGCGCCGCCAGTGGCGGGAGGCCATCGCGTAGTCGCCGCGCTCGAACGCGGACGTCCCCGCGAGCGCCGTCGCCTTCACGTGGCGCGGGTCCGCCGCCAGCGCCTGCGCGATGAGCCGGTCGGGCTCGCCGTCGAACCGGCGCCCCTGCGCCATCGCGAGCACGTCGGCGCGGTCGGCGAGGACGGTCGCGTTCCCGGGCGATCGCCGGGCCGCCTCGGCGAGCGCTTCCGCCGCCTCCGCGAACCGCCCCGCCGCGGCGAGCGATCGGCCCAGGGTGGCCCACCCTTCGGCGTCGTCGGGATTCTCCCGGAGGCGCGCGGCAAGCTGGTCCGCCAGGCCGGCGACCTGCGCCCCCGCGAGCGCGTGGGGCGCGTCGGGGCGCTTCGGGGTGGACGGCGAGTCGATCGCGCCGGGATTCCCGAGCGCCACGTACACGAGCGCGGCGATGGCCGGCACGCAGGCTGCCGCGATCCATCCGGCCCAGCGCCACGACTCCCCGGCGACGGGCGCGCCGGGCGCACGGCCCACGTCCTCGGCCACGCGCAGCTTCAGCTCGTCCATCGCGCGGGCATGGCTTTCCGTCGAGATCTCGCCGCGTTCGCGGGCGCCGTCGAGGTCGCCGACCTGGTCCTTGAACACCGCGAGGTTCGCCTCGCGTTCGCCGGTGCCGCTCGCCGCGCGCGAGCGGATGATCGGCCAGGCGATCGCCACGCCCGCGACGAGCGCGATCACGGCCGCGAGAACGACGAAGGTCGTCATGGCGACGCGACCCCGCCGAGGACGAGCGCGGCATCCGGACGGCCGCGATCGTCCTGCCATTTCGCCCGGTAGCGGCGGTCCGCGGCCGCCAGGAAGCCGCCGAACGCCATGAGGAGCGCGCCGCTCCAGATCCACCCCATGAAAGGCTTGATCCGCACGCGGATCGCCCACGCGCCGCGCCCGGCCGGCTCGGCGAGCGACACGTGGAGGTCGCGGTACAGGCTCGCGTGCACCGCGGACTCCGGGACGGGCTGCGCGCCCGAGCGGTAGAAGCGGCGCTCGGGCTCGAGGATGACTTCGCGCCCGTCCTCGAGCACGACGAGGCGCACCCGCACGGCGCGGTAGTTCGGTCCCTCGACCTCGCGCCATCCCTCGGAACGCACGCGCAGCGGCCCCACGTTCTCGGTCGCGCCCGGGACGAGCACGATCTCCGCCGACTGCTCGAGC
>Ga0224500_10002235_pt1 | contig 10554 bp, 5 predicted proteins | sample SF_Oct11_sed_USG_FD_168126 | JGI IMG/M metagenome (GOLD analysis project Ga0224500, IMG submission 168126) | Sediment microbial communities from San Francisco Bay, California, United States - SF_Oct11_sed_USGS_4_1 | ecosystem: Environmental > Aquatic > Marine > Sediment | place: USA: California...
ACGATCGCCGCGAGCTGCTGCAGATCGTGCTGGAGCAGCTGCAGTCGATCGTACCCCGCTACCGCGCGCTGGCGGAGCGCGGCCAGGTCGAGCTGAGCATGAGCCCCTACGCGCATCCCATCGTGCCGCTGCTGCTGGACATGGAATCCGCCAGGGAGGCCATGCCGGGAGTGCACCTGCCAGTGGTTACCCAATACCCCGGGGGTGAAGCGCGGGTACGCTGGCACCTGCAGCAGGGCCTGGCGACGTTCGAGCGGGTCTTTGGTCGCAAACCCGCTGGCCTGTGGCCTTCGGAAGGGGGCGTCAGCCAGGAAGCACTGGCGCTGTTCGGCGAGTACGGCTTTCGCTGGGTGGCCAGTGGCGGCAATGTGCTGAACAACAGCCACGACACCACCTCCAGGGCCTGCAGCCACCGCGTCTACCGCTTCGGCGATGTCGCCGTCGACTGTATTTTCCGCGATGACGGGCTGTCCGACCTGATCGGTTTCAATTACTCCGACTGGCACGCCAACGACGCGGTGGCCAACCTCATCGGCCACATGGAGAATATCGCGAAGGTCTGCCCCGACCGCAACGACTGCCTGATCGCGGTTTTCCTGGACGGCGAAAACGCCTGGGAATACTACCCGGAAAACGGTTACTACTTCCTCGATCAGCTGTACCGCGACCTGGCCGAGCATCCCGGCCTGCAGCTGACCACTTTCGAACAGTTCCTGAAGGATAAATCACCCAACCCCGCCCATGAATCGCACCTGAAAGCGGGCAGCTGGGTGTACGGCACCTTCTCCACCTGGATCGGCGACCCGGACAAGAACCGGGGCTGGGAAATACTGGTGGAAGCCAAGCACACCTTCGATGAGCAGATTGCGGCGGGCAGGCTGAGCGCCGACGAGGTCCGGGCCGCGGAACTGCAGCTCGCCATCTGCGAGGGTTCCGACTGGTTCTGGTGGTTCGGCGATTACAATCCCTCCGCCACGGTGAACCAGTTTGACCAGCTGTTCCGCATGCACCTGGCCAACCTCTACCAGATGTTGCATGTGGAGGCGCCGCCCTACCTCGCGGAAGTGATCTCCCGCGGCGGCGGCCAGCCGAGCCGGGGCGGCGTGATGCGCCAGCACAGCGAAAGCAGCTCGTGAACGCGAACGCCTCAGGCTCGCAACAGCGCCGCTGCGGCGTGCTGCTGCACCCCACCAGCCTGCCGGGCCGCGGTTACTGCGGCGATTTCGGCACCGACGCCAGGCGGTTCATAGACCTTATGGCGAGCGCGGGCCTGCAGATCTGGCAGGTGCTGCCGCTGGGGCCCACCCACCCCGATGGCTGCCCCTACCAGTCCTTCTCGGTTCACGCCGGCAGCCCGGACCTGATAGACCTGCAATGGCTGGTTGAGCGCGGTTGGCTGTCCCGGCAGCAGGCACTGCGGGGCCTGGCGGACCGGGATGCGAAGCGGGCGGCCCTGGACCTGGCCAGTAAAGTGTTTTTTGCGCAGCTAGAATCCGGCCCGGATTCACCTGTGGTCGAGGCCTACCAGGCGTTCCTGGAAAGCGCCGGTTTCTGGCTCGAGGACTACGTTCGCTTTCACGCTTTCCGGCAGTCACAACAGCAGCGCTCCTGGGTCGAGTGGCCCCAGGGCCTGAGGGACCGCGACCAGGGGGTATGCGACGCCCTCGCAACCCGGCTGGACCCGCATATCCGCCAGCTGCGATTCCGCCAGTTCGTGTTCGACTGCCAATGGCGTGAGCTGCGCGATTACGCGAACCGGCGCGGAGTGATGTTATTCGGCGACATCCCCATCTATGTGCACTTCGAAAGCGCCGATGTGTGGGCGCACCAGGGCATGTTCGACCTGGACGAGGTGGGCCGGCCGGTTACCGTCACCGGCGTGCCGCCGGATTATTTCTGCGCCGAGGGACAGCTCTGGGGCAATCCCCAGTACAACTGGGCACGCATGCGCGAGACCGGTTTCGACTGGTGGCTGCACCGTTTCGAGTCGGCCGCGAGGCAATTCGACATCGCCCGCATAGACCACTTCCGCGCGCTGCAGGCCTATTGGGAAATACCTGCCGGCGCGGTTTCAGCAAGGGAGGGTCACTGGGTTGAGGCCCCGGGGCGGGAACTGCTGCAGGCGGTGCGCCACCACTACCCCGAGCTGAAACTGGTAGCCGAGAACCTGGGCTCGATCACCGCCGAGGTAGAGGCACTGCGCAAGGAGTTCAGGCTGCCCGGCATGTTGATCCTGCAGTTTGCGTTCGACGGCAACCCCGACAACCCCTATCTCAGCCACATGCACCAGGGCGGGGATATCGTCTACACGGGAACCCACGACAACGACACCACCCTGGGCTGGTTCGAGAGCCTGGACGGGGCTACCCGCGAGCGTGTATACGCCTATTTCGGCAATCCGCCGGAGGCGATGCCCTGGATGCTGATCCGCCAGGCGGCAAGCTCCGTGGCCAACACCGCGATCATTCCGTGGCAGGACTTTCTCGGCCTGGACGGCCGCCATCGCATGAACACCCCGGGAACCACCGAGGGCAACTGGCGCTGGCGTTTTGACTGGTCCCAGGTACCCCCCGGGCTCGCCGGGGAGATCCGCGACCTGCTGGCGTCCAGTCACCGCTCCCCGCCCGGGCCCGCCCGGGTGAGCGCGCCGGCGGACCGGGGCCAGGGCAGAATCCACGAGGCGTCATAGCCCCACCACCGCAGCTTACCGCTCAAAAGTATACATTTGTCTACTTTTAAAGGAGTTGCTAAACTACCGGTTTTCAAACCCTGCAGGGCGCCTCCCTGTGGCCAGGCCACGCGACGGCGCCGAGGAAGAAACCATGGCAGACGCAGCAGAAAACCTTGTTCCAATAGAGCAACTGTTCAATCCCAATTCCGACGAGTACATGGCAGACCCCATTCCCCAGTGCCTGGCGCTGATGCAGCGCGGTCGCCTGGTGTGGTACGAGCCGTGGCAGGCCTGGATCATGACCCGGATGCCGGACATCATGGCCTGCTGGAAAGAGGAGCCGCTGTCGTCGGACTTCTACGACTGGGAATTCGCCCCGCCGCGGCCGCCCGAGGACCAGTGGACCAATTTCGAGCGGGCGCTGATCGGCCACAGCCTGCTGGCGGACCACGACCACCACCGCCTGGTGCGGCGGGTGACCGCACCTGCCTTTTCACGCAACGTGGTGGACTCCATCCAGCGCAAGATCGAGCCGGACGTGAAGCGATTGTTCGATGAACTGGGCACCCCGGACAGTTTCGATTACATCGATAAAATCGCCGCCCACATCCCCTTTATCTCCATCACCCGGATGGTGGGCATCCCGGAGAAATACTGGCCGGACATCAAGCAGGTCATCATGACCTTCACCGAAACCTGGAACCCCACCATTTCCGATGAGCGCAGGGAGAAGGCGCGGCAGGACAGCAACCGGGCGATCGACATTCTCAAGCTGGTCATCGCCGAGCGTCGCGAGGCCCCGGTGCAGGATGACTTCCTCAGCACCCTGCTGCGGATCGAGCGGGAAAACCCGGGCTTCGAGGAGGGGGATATCATCACCCTGATCCTGGCCCTGATCGGAGCCGGCGCCGACACCACCCTGGTGGCGCAGCAGTGGTCCGTATACTGCCTGCTGAAGCACAGGGACCAGGTGGCAAAGGCGCTGGCGAGCCCCGAGGCGTTCTCCAACGCCTTCAGTGAAATCAGCCGCTGGGGCACCGCATCGAAAATGGGCTTCGCCCGCTATGCGCCGCGGGATATGGAAATCCTGGGTCACCAGGTTCGCAAGGGCCAGATGGTGCTGATGATGCCGCACCTCAAGGACCACGACCCCGAGTACTACGACCACCCGGAAGTGTTCGACGTGGAGCGGGAGTTCAACCCGGATGTGCTGTTCGGCTACGGCCCCCGCTTCTGCATCGGCGCGGCGCTGGCCAAGCGCCAGCTCTACCTGACCATCTCCGAACTGTTCAGGCGTTTCCCCAACCTGGAACTGGCGGGGGAACCGGAGCGGGACGGCAGCGACCACAATGCGGTGGTCTTCAAGCGGCTGATGCTGAACACCAACTGTCAATAAGTGGGGAAAAAACCCTGTCCAAGCGGGCGGGGGCTCCATTAAACTTGCGGGCAGAAATTTCACTCGCCGGCGGTTGGGTACCCGCTGGCAACCCTTGGGGAGTACACATGAAAAAAACCATCCTGGGCTGCGCCATCGCAGCGGCACTGCTCAACTCGAGCAGCGTTCTGGCCGGCGGCCTGTGGCTGAACCAGTACGGCGACTTCGCCGGCGGGCGCGCCAACGCGGGCGCAGAGGCTGGCCTGGACGATGCCGCCGCCATCATGCACAACCCGGCCAGCTCAACCCGACTCAAGGGCAACCAGCTGTTTGCCTCCGGTGGCGCCCTGATACCAGATAACAAATTTGACCTCAAGTACACTACCCCCCGCCTGGGTACCGGCAACGGCGGCGACGCCGGGCAGTCAGCGCCGGCGGGATCTGCGGCCTACGTCCACGATTTGCAATCCGATCGCTGGAGTGCCGGCGTCTACTTCCTGGGCCTCGCCGGCGCCGGCCTGGATTATGACAACGACTGGGCCGGGCGCTACCAGGCGACCAAAGTGGACCTGGTGCTGGCCGCTCTGGTGCCAACACTGGCCTACCGGGTCAGCGACAGCCTTTCCCTGGGCGTTGCCGTACAGTACTGGTATTCCAACCAGAATGTTCACCTGAACGTGCCGCGCATCGACCAGAACAGGGAAGATATCAGGGCCTCGATCAACGGCGATGACACGGGCTTTTCTTTCAAGCTGGGCAGTATGTATGAGCTGACCGAGCGCACCCGGTTCGGCCTCATCTACCAGAGCGAAATAAAGCCGGAGTATGGCGGCGATCTCAAGCTGGTCGCCCCCAGCGGCGGGATAGTACCACCCGACAGTGAGCTGACCGTTGCCGTCAAGTCCGAGCTCGCTTTCGCCGAGTACGTCAGGTTTGCCATGCACCACGACCTGGATGACAAGTGGGGCGTGAACCTCACCATCGGCTGGGAAAACTGGAGCCAGCTGGGTGAAGTGCCTCTCTCGACGAGCAACCGCGGCGGCGCGATACCCACCAAATGGAGCGATACCTACCATTATGCCTGGGGCGCGGAGTACCAGCTGGACAAGCGCTGGGCATTTACCGGCGGCGTGGCCTATGACACCAACCCGGTCGACAAGGAAGATCGCAACGCGCAATTGCCGGTGGACCGCCAGATTACCTATGCCTTCGGCACTCGCTATACCATCAGCGACGCACTCACTGTTGGCGGCTATATCAATTACATCGACCTGGGCAAAGCCAGGATCGCGGCGGAGAACTTCGGTGGCGAATACCAGGACAACGGCGTGCTGGGCCTGGCAGCGAACGTGAACTGGACATTCTGACCCGCCCCCGGGGCGTCACCTGGCACGCCTGCCCTGTGCCATCGCGCAACCGGGCAAGGCCATGACATGCGCAGGGCCGGCTGACATAATGGACTGGCGGCCGAAATACCCTGGAGATTCCCATGCGCCTTCACAACTTACTGGCGGCCTTGCTGCTCCTGTCGCCATTTGGCCATGCCGAAACCCTGGTGGTAAAAAACGCTAACGGCGATCCGCTGGCCCGGGTCATGGTCACCCAGTCACCGCTGGCACAGCCCGCGGCGGACCTCAGTGACGACGGTTACGCCCCCAACGGCGTGACCAATACCAGCGACCCGGCAACCACCCGCTTCACCAACGCCGCCGGCGTGGTCAGCTTCGACCCGCCGGCATGGCCGGTCACCTACCGCGCCCGGGCCCAGGGCTACGTCGATGCGCAACTGCCTGCGCTGGAAGGCGAACTGGTCATGCAGCGCATGACGCCGGAGCAGGAGATCGCCAGTTACCCATCCAATGTGTGGTTGTCCCAGCTTGATTTTGGCGGGGATGCAGACCTGAAAAAAACTTTCCAGCTCAACTGCGCCTTCTGCCACCAGCAGGCCTCGCCGTTCATGCGCAACGAGCGCACCGAGGAACAGTGGCTGAGCGTGATCGAGCGGATGAACAGCTACGGCGCCCGCCTGCCCACGGATGACCACCACAAAGTGGCAACCCTGCTGCGCGAGGAATACCGGCGCCTGCGGGAGCACCCGGAGACAGTTCCGGCACCTCGCCGCTGGGATGACTACCTGGCGACGATAGAGATGACCGAGTGGCCGATCGGCGACGGCTTTTCCCAGATGCACGACTTCCTGCTGCACCCCAACGGTTACGTCTATATCGGCGACAACCTGTTCGACCGCGTCTACGAACTCGACCCGAAAACCGGCAAGTACACGGTGTACAAGGTGCCGCACGACGAGGACATGACCCTGGGCGGCATCATGGGCAACCGCTTCAAGGTCTTCCCCAAGATGTACAACTACCTGGGCGTGCACTCCTTCGCCTATTCGAAAAAGGACGGCAATATTTTCATCACACCCTCCATGCAGCAGGCCCTGCTGGAATTCGACATAAAGACGAAGACATTCATCACCCACCCCATGCCCGGAGGCTACTACCCCCACACCATCCGGGTGGACGACAGGGACCGGGTCTGGTTTACCCTGGCCCTGTCCTCCCAGGTGGCGATGTTCGATCGCAACACAAAAGAGTTCACCCTGTACGACCTGCCGGCCCGCGGCGTGATGGAGTGGTTCATCCTCAAGACCCTGCCGGTCATCTTCAGTATCAGCCCCGAGAACCGTCCCCAGCCGGCGCCGGACCGGGAGGGCACCGGCCTGCCCATGCCCTACGGCATCGATATCACACCGGATGGCATGGTGTGGGTGGCGCGGCTCTACGCCAACGACCTGGCCCGTATCGACCCCGACAGCGGCGAGGTCACGATGATCGACTTTCCCTACCAGGGCCCCCGGCGCCTGCGTTCGGATGCCGAGGGCAACCTGTGGATCGTCGCCTTCCAGGATTCACTGCTGGTGAAATACGTCCCGGCCTCGGGCGAATTCACCAGCTATAAACTCCCTGTGGTCAACGAGGTGCCCTACGCCCTCAACGTGGACCGCGACCGCGGCGTGGTATGGGTCAACGGCAACCAGTCGGACACCATCCTGGCCTTCGATATCGCCGGCGAAAGCTGGAAGGTCTATCCCCTGCCGCGCCAGCGCTTTTTCACCCGTGACATAGAGATCTCGGAGCAGGACGGCGCGGTGTACACCACCAATTCCCACTTCCCCACCTGGCAGTCCGAGGGGGGCGTACCCACCCTCTTGCGCCTGACCCCGCTGGCCCGGTGAACGCGATACCCATGTGCGCGCGCTTCAGGTCGCTGCTGATCCTGCTGGGCGGCATCGGCTGCAGCGCGGCCATCGCAGCCGGGCCGGGCTGGCTGTACTACGGTGGCGACCAGGGCGGCCGCCACTATTCGGAAGCAGCGCAGATCGACCGCGCCAACGTGGCAGACCTCGAGGTGGCATGGGTGTTTCGCAGCGGCGACATGGCGACCTATGGCCCGGAGATGAAGAAGACCTCAACCCAGAGCACGCCGATCCTGCTGCCGCAAGCCGCCGGGGAGTCCCTGGTGTACTGCACGCCCTTCAACCGGGTAATCGCGCTGGACCCGGCAACCGGGCAGCAGCGCTGGAGCTTCGACCCGCAGATCGACCACGGCGGCGATCGCCCCTTCCGCTGCCGCGGGGTGAGCTACGCCGAGGAAACCCGCGCCGCTGTCGACCAGCACTGCCGCCACCGCCTCTACCTGAGTACCCATGACCGCCGCCTGTGGGCCATCGACGCGATCGACGGCAAACCCTGCGCCGGTTTCGGCGACCGCGGCAAAGTGCTGCTGTTCGGCGATGAGGGCCTGGTGCCGGGCGAAGTCAGCAACTCCTCGGCCCCGGTGGTGGCGGACGGCGTGGTGGTTACCGGCTCCACCGTGGTCGACTTCGTGCGCGCCACCACGCCCCGCGGCACAGTGAAGGCCTTCGACAGTTTCAGCGGCCGGCCCCTGTGGCAGTTCGACCCGCTGCTGGGGCATGCGGCCAGCGGCAGCGCCAATGTGTGGGCGCCCATATCGGTGGATGCGGAAAACGGCCTGGTTTACCTGCCCACCAGCAACTCCTCACCGGATTATTACGGCGTCGGGCGGCCGGGGGATGACCTCTATGCCAACAGCGTGGTCGCCCTGGACCTGCACAGCGGTGAATACCGCTGGCATTTCCAGCACGTGCGCCACGACCTGTGGGACTACGACACCCCGGCGCAGCCGATACTGTTCGAGTGGCGCAAAAACGGCGAGACCATCCCGGCCCTGGCCCAGCTGACCAAGCAGGGCTTCGTGTTCGTTTTCAACCGCCTGAGCGGGGAACCCCTGTGGGAGATTACCGAGCAGCCGGTGCCCCCCTCCCGGATTCCGGGCGAGCACACCGCCCTCACCCAGCCCAAGCCGATAGCCCCGCCCCAGTTGCTGAATCCCTTCCTGATGCCGGCGGATGCCTGGGGCCTGACGCCATGGGACCGGGCAGACTGCGCGACCCAGCTCGCCGGGCTGGAAAACCTGGGCCTGTTCACGCCCAACAGCGAACAGCTGACACTGATGTTCCCCGGCAGCCTCGGCGGCCCCAACTGGGGCGGCGGGGCCCTGGTGGGGGACACCGGCATACTGCTGGTCAACGTCAACAATGTGGCGTTTACCGGCAGGCTGATTCCCACTCCACCGGCGAACGCAGCAGCCAGCCGCAGGCAGGATCACCCCGCCGCGGGGCACCGCATGCAGGTCACCATGGAGGGTACGCCCTACACCATCGAGATCGGCAGCCTGCAGTCCTTCCTGGGGATTCCCTGCAACCCGCCGCCCTGGGGCAAGCTGGTGGCGGTGGATTTGATCAACGGGACCATCGCCTGGGAGACCGCGCTGGGCTCGGTGCATGAAATGGGACCCGTCGCGGCGCCGTTCCATATCGAGTGGGGCACCCCGAACCTGGGAGGCGGTATCGCCACCGCCGGGGGCCTGTTCTTTATCGGCGCCACCATGGACCGGCAGATACGCGCTTTCGATGTAAGCGACGGCGAGACCCTGTGGCAGTACACATTGCCGGTCGACGCCGCCGCCACACCGATGACCTACGTATACCGGGGCCGGCAGTATGTCGTGATCAATGCCGGGGGGCATCACATGTTCGAGCGCGAAATGGGCGACTACCTGTATGCCTTCGCCCTGCCCGAATGACAGGACGCTGAAAAGGGAATGTACCGATGAAAAAACTCCTGGCCTGGTTCGCCCTGCTGCTGCTCGCGGCGGTACTGGTGATCGGCGGCACCCTGCTGCTGAGCGATTCGCCGATGAAAACCCTGGAGTCCTTTGCCATCCGCCACGCCGACCAGCTGCCCCTGGCTTACCTGGGAGAGAAGCTGTTCGACAAGCACTGCTCCAGCTGCCACGACAACCCGGCCATGCACGCGCCCAGCCGGGAGGCCCTGTCCGGGTTTTCCAAGGAGACGGTGATGGTGGCGCTGGAGTTCGGCAAGATGCAGCCGATGGCCGCCCACCTGAACAAGCAGGAACGCGGGCTGATCGCCATTTATCTCGCCGGCTCCGCGCCCGCTGACGAGTGGATAGCCGGGCACAGCTGCGAGACGCCCGCCGCGGGTGACAATACCGAGTACGTTGCCAACTGGGGCCTGGGCACGGACAACCGCCGCTTTGTGCCGGCTGCCGCTGCGGGGATCGACCGGGACAACGTGGCCGGACTGGAACTGGCGTGGAGCCTGGCCTTCCCCAAGGTGACCGATATGCGCTCGCAGCCCGCGATTATCGGCGACACCATGTATTTCGGCGACAAGACCGGCAAGGTCTACGCGATCGACCGCAGGACCGGTTGCATCCGCAGGCACACCGAGGTACTCAGCGGGATTCGCTCCGCCATTACCGTGGCAACCCTGGGCAGCGGCCGCAAGCTGCTGGTGTTAGCCGATTCCATGGCGTCGATCTATGCGCTCGACCCGGACTCGCTGGAAACCGTCTGGCAACAGGCCGCCCGGATCTACGAGACCTCGGTGATCACCGGCTCTATCAGCTACTACAACGACCGCCTGTTCGTACCGGTGTCGTCCTACGAGGTGGCGGTTTCGGGCAGTCCCGACCACGTCTGCTGCAAGTCCCACGGCGGGGTCATCGCGCTGGACGCCACCAATGGCGACAAACTGTGGGAGTGGCACGGCACCGCCGACGCCACCCTGCAGGGCCGCAACAGCGCCGGCGCGGACCTCTACGGCCCCTCCGGCGTGAGCGTGTGGAGCACCCCGGCGATAGACGCCAGGCGCAACCGTATCTACATCGGCACCGGGGAAAACCTGTCACCGCCGGCGACCGACACCTCCGATGCGATCGTCGCCCTGGACATGGACACCGGCAAACAGGTCTGGCGCTTCCAGGCGACCGCCGGGGACGTGTGGAACGCCGCCTGCCTGAACGGCGGCGCGAACTGCCCGCCGAATGCCGGCGGCGATTTTGACTTCGGCGCGTCCGTCATCATCGCCGGGCTGCCCGGGGGTGGCGAACTCCT
>Ga0224500_10002237_pt1 | contig 10543 bp, 10 predicted proteins | sample SF_Oct11_sed_USG_FD_168126 | JGI IMG/M metagenome (GOLD analysis project Ga0224500, IMG submission 168126) | Sediment microbial communities from San Francisco Bay, California, United States - SF_Oct11_sed_USGS_4_1 | ecosystem: Environmental > Aquatic > Marine > Sediment | place: USA: California...
CAGCGCGGCCGGGACCATCCACGGGTACTCGGTGACGATCGTCCAGAGCTCCGTGGCGGTACTCCACCCGAGCCCACCGGAGTAGCCGACGGTGGTGAACAGGACGTGGACACCGATCAGGACCAAGGACCACGGTGCCGCCCGGCGGTGCCAGGCCAGCATCCGGTCGTGCCCCACCTCCCGCTCCAGCCAGGGCAGCCGGGAGATGAGAACCAGGAGCAGGAGACACAGGTAGGTGCCGGCGACCGCGGCCAGCGTGCCCAGGACGGTGGCCGGGCCCCCCGGCGTCGCCCAGACCGGCCGCATGACCACCAGGGCACTCCCCACGGCCAGTCCGCCGCCCAGCCCCGCAGTGGCGCCGGCAAGGTCGCCCCAGTGACGGGTCTGCCCTGGCCCGCCCGCCGGTCGGACGGGCGGCCGACGCCAGTCGCGCTGCGGCGCGCGCGCTGCAGACCGGCGGTGCCGAGCCGGCGCCTGGACCGGGGGTGGCGACACCCGGGTATCGGCCGAACCCATGCCGACCTCCTCGTCTGGCGCGCAGCCTCGTGGTGCCCCTCCCGCTATCGGCGTCGCGCTTAGTCATTAATGACTAGCCAATTGGGTGATTGGGCGGTCTTAACCGCCTCTTACCCGGTCCGCGCGGAGGGCCTTAACCCACCGGGACGGTCTCCTGGCCCACGGCGGCCGGCCGACGCGCGTCGCGGAGGGGACGCGGGCGCCGGCATCGTGATGGGATCACCCGGGTCGGTCGCTGCCCGCGGCTGTGGGAGTGGGAGGTCGTCGTGGGGTACCGGATGCCGGCTGAGTGGGCGCCGCACACCCGGACCTGGATGGCGTGGCCGCCGGGCGGCGGGGCGGTACAGGCCAGTGGCCCGGACGCGGTCGCGGCGTGGGCCGCCACGGCCAACCGGATCGTGGACCTGGAGCCGGTGACGATGGTCGCCGCGCCGGAGTCGTTCCGCCAGGCTCGCGGCCGTCTCGACCCTCGCATCACCGTCATCCCGACCGATCTCGACGATGCCTGGCTGCGCGACAGCGGCCCGACGTTCGTCGTCGATGACGACGGCCGGCTCGCCGCCGTGAACTGGGTCTTCAACGGCTGGGGCCAGACGGTTCAGAACTACGCAGCCGATGCACGTCTGGGCGCCTTCGTGAGTGGCCAAGCGCAGGCACCGGTCGTCGCCAGCTCGCTGGTGAACGAGGGCGGTGGCATCCACGTCGACGGCGAGGGCACCGTCATCGTGACCGAGACGGTGCAGCTCCACCAGGCCCGCAACCCGGGCTGGACCAAGGAGCAGGTCGAGCAGGAGCTGGCGCGGACGATCGGCGCCCGGACCGTGATCTGGCTGGAGCGTGGCCTGATGGGCGACATGCAGCAGTTCCGGCCCGGCATCGGGACCAACGGGCACGTGGACGTGCTGGCTGCGTTCGTGCGCCCGGGCGTGGTGGTCGTCCACGGCCAGCCGGACGAGACGCACCACGACCACGCGGTCATGGCGGAGAACGTTCGACGGCTGCGCGAGGCCACCGACGCCCAGGGGCGCCGGTTGGAGCTGGTCACGGTCGATGCTCCGAGGACGGTGCTCGAGGACGGGGTGGCGATCGACCACAGCTACGTCAACTTCTCCTTCGTCAACGACGGGCTGGTGATGTGCACGTTCGGGGACCCGGTGGCCGACCAGCGCGCCCGCCAGACGTTCGAGGAGCTGTTCCCTTCGCGCCAGATCGTGGAGGTTGACGCCCGGGCGATCTTCCGCAACGGCGGCGGCGTGCACTGCATCACCCAGCAGCAGCCCGCCGTCCCCTGAGCCCACCGTCCCTGGGCCACCGTGCCCTGGGCCGTGCGCTGGGTCGCCGTGCGCTGGGTCCCGTGCGCTGGTCCGTGGTCCGGACCCGGGGGGTAACAAGTGTGCGGAATTGCGGCCTACGGCCTGCAATTCCGCACGCGAGGGGGGTCCGGTGTGCGGAATTGCGGCCTGCGGCTCGCAATTCCGCACATATGTGACCTCCGTCAGGGTGACCGGCCGCCGGGCCGGCGCCACACCAGGACCTCGGTGAGGGGCTTGCGGCCGATGTCCGGCACGAGGGCATCGGGCCGCGGGTAGCCGGTGACGACCAGACAGAACGGACGTTCGCTGGCCGGACGGTCCAGGATCCGGCCCAGGAAACGCATCGGGCTGGGCGTGTGGGTCAAGGTCGCCAAGCCGGACAGGTGCAGCGAGGTGAGCAGCATCCCGACGGCGATGCCGACCGACTCCTTCGCGTAGTACGGCTTGGGCTCGGCGTCACCGGCGTGCACCTCGAACACCGCGATCAGGACCGGCGCGGCGGTGAGCATGGGTTTGCGCCAGTCGGTGCCGAGACCAGCGAGCGCCTCGTGCCACTCGGCGTGGTCGCCCTCGTAGAAGGTGCGCTCCTCGGTCTCCGCGCCCTCCCGGATCCGCGCCTTGAGCTCGGGGTCGGTGACCACCACGAACCGCCACGGCTGTCGGTTGGCGCCGCTGGGCGCGGTGGCGGCCGCGGCGACCGCGTTCACCACCAGGTCCTCGGGCACGGGGTCCGGTGCGAAGTCACGCACGGTCCGGCGGAGCGCGAGCTCCTCCGCCAGGTCTCGCGACCGTCGACTCGCGGCGTCAGGGTCGACCACATGCACCGGCGGACGCACCCTCCGCGGACGAGGACGATCGACGGCTCCGTCGGTCACGCGCACCTCCGGCGCTCAGGGTATCCGGGCGCCCAGCCCGACCTGCGCGCTCGCCGGAGAACCCCTCAGCCCCGACTGCCGGGCCCCGATCCCGGAATGACGGACGCCCCCGACGCGGTTCCCCACCCATGACCGAGGCCCGGCGCAGCTCGCCAGACGAGCGCGCGGCGGCCTTCGACAGCTACGTGGTCCCGCACCTCGAGGTGATGTACCGCGTCGCCCTGTCCTTGACCCGAGAACCCCCCGACGCCGAGGACCTGGTGCAGGACGCGGTCCTTCGGGCGTACCGGGCGATCGACCGCTTCGACGGGCGGTACCCACGCGCCTGGCTGCTCACCATCGTGCGGAACACCCACTACAACCGGATGCGGCGTCGGACTCCCTTCCTGTTCCGCGACGGCGAGTCCGCCGAGGCCGCTCTGGGCAGCCTCGGCGACCACGAGCCGTCGGCGGAGTCCGTCGTGGTCGACCCGCAGCTGGAGGCCGTCGTGGCCGAGGCGCTGAACGCCCTGCCCGAGAAGTTCCGAGCTCCAGTGGACCTGGTCGACATCCACGGGCTCACCTACCAGGAGACTGCCGATGCGCTGGGCATACCGATCGGAACCGTCATGAGTCGACTTCACCGAGCCCGTCGCCGGATCCGCACGCAGCTCGACACGGTTGGCTTCGTGCCGGGCAAGGAGATGGCGTGATGGTCCTCACCCGGCGGACGCGTCTGAGGTGCCACCAGGTGGCCAGGTCGCTGCAGGCCTACCTCGACGGTGAGGTCGTGCCGCGCCGGGCCGACCAGATCGCCGCGCATCTGGAGGAGTGCCGCCAGTGCGGCCTGGACGCCGAGACCTACCGCATCATCAAGGCCACCATCGCCACCTCCTCCGCACCCGACACGGACGCGCGCGAGGCGGTGGTGCGGCTCCGCGGCTTCGTCGAGCGGCTCGCCTCGGCGGACAACGACTGACGTGCCCCGACGGGACTGGGCGGACTACCTCGCGAGGTTCCACGCCAGCCATGCCGGCGTCACCGAGCGTGCCTTCCAGCACGCCAGCCACGGGGTGCACGGCAGCCCCTACGACTGGCTGGTCCAGGCCCTGCCCGAGCCGTCCGGCTGCGTGCTCGACGCCGCGTGCGGGAACGCCGCCGTCCAGCCGCGGCTGCCGCCGGGCACGGACTACCTCGGTGTCGACATCTCACCGGCGGAGCTGGCAGCTGCCGGGCACCTCGGCCGCGGCCCTGTCGTCCGAGGCGATCTCCGGGGTCTCCCCCTGCCCGACGCGTCGTTCGACGCGGTGGTGTCCTCGATGGGGCTGATGCTGGTCGATCCGGTCGAGACGGCCTTCGGCGAGCTGGCGCGGGTGCTGCGCCCCGGTGGCGTGCTGGTCCTCCTACTCCCGGCGACCTCCCCGATTCGGCCGTCCGACCTGCGTCCGCTGCTTCGACTGGCGGGGACGCTGCGCGGTCCGGGTTCCATGCCCCAGCTGATCACCGGACGCCGAGCGGGTCGGCTCGTCCAGGAGTCGGGCCTACGGCTGGCGGAAAACCGGTCAGCGCGCTTCTCCTTCCGGCTGGACTCGCCATCGGCGACGCACCTCGCTGTCCACGCCCTGTACACGCCGGGCCGCACCCGCGAGCAGCTGGCCCGTGCGGAACGCGCCCTGGCCCGGCTCGGTCCGCAGGCCGAGCTCCCGGTGCCCCTTCGCCGGGTCGTCGCGGTCAAGCCCGCATAGCGGTCCGCTCCCGCTGGCGGACCACCCCCAGGAGCACCCCGCCGAGGATCATCGCCGACGCCACGAGCACCCGTGCGGTGATCGGTTCACCCAGCAGCGCCAGTCCTGCGAACGTCGCGAGCGGCGCCGGAGCCAGCTGCACAATCCCCGACTGCACACGGGTGAGCCACGGCAGCACCGTGTACCAGAGCGCGTAGCCAAGACCAGAGGCCACCGCACCCGACAGGACAGCCAGCAGCATCCCCGTGGCCCCGTTCACGTCGGGGCCGCGGCCGAGCAGGATCAGGACGACGGACAGCGCGACCGCCAGCGGGACGCTCCGCACGAAGTTGCCCGCAGTGTCGGCCACCGGCGCGGTCGAGCCTCGGCCGCGCAGCGAGTAGAACCCCCAGGCGACTCCGGCGCCGGCCATGAGCACGACTCCCGCCGGATCGGGCGCCGCCACACCCGGCGCGACCAGCGCGACGAGACCCGCCAGCGCCACTCCCAGTCCAGTCCATCCGGCCCATCCGGGTCGTTCCCCGGCGCGCAGCGCCGCGGTGAACACGACGGCCTGGACCACCGCGAACAGCACGAGCGCTCCGGTGGCGGCGCCCAGGCTCAGGTAGGCGAACGAGAACGTCGCGGCGTAGGCGAACAGCATGGTGGCCGACAGCCACGACCCGGTGTCGTCCGCGGCCCGCGAGTCCGTCGTCGACCCGCGGACGAGCAGCCAGAGGACGACGGCGCCGGACGCGAGCCGGACCAGCGTGAAGGTGGCTGCGTCGATGTGGTCGCGGTCCAGTGCCAGGCGGGCGAGAACCGAGTTGGCGGCGAAGGCGGCCATCGCCAGGACCGCCAACGTGATGAGCCGGGGCAGCGAGGGCTGACGGGCTCCCGCCATCCGGCACCGCCGTTCTCCCAGAGTGCGGCTCACCGTAGACCGCCGGCTGTCGGTCCGGGCTCCTACGCGCCAGTCTCCAGCCTGGTGTCGGGCTGGAAGGCCGCCCAGGCGAACCAGAAGGTGTCGATGTGTGGAACCGGGGTCAGCTGGGTCCCTTCCAGCCGGCCCGCCACCGCCAGGCCGAACACGTTCCAGGTGGAGCCGGTCCGGCTGTCGACGAACTGGTCCGGCCCGGCCGGCCGGAACGCCAGCACCCGCCCGTCGACCTCCGGGTCGAACACACCGGTGGCAGTGATCTCCCGGCCGTCCTCGATCCGGTCGGTGTCCAGCGCCGAGTTCAGGCCCGCGATGCCCCAGACCACGCGCAGCTCACCTGCGACGTCGAGCGACACGACGTGCTCGCGGGACACCCGCGCCAACGGCACCGCAACCGGGTCCGCCCCGCCGATGCCCACCACCCGTTCCTTGGGAGGCAGCCTCGGGTCGGACGTGCCGTCGAACAGGAAGGGCTCGGCATCGGGCTGGTCGTACGACTGGTAGGGGTTGCGCCCGTAGTCCCGGTCGTAGCCGGTCTGACGGCTGAGCACCCATCCGTCGGGGTGGGCAGCGAGCCACTGGTCCCACGGGACCGTGGCCACGGGCACCCGCTCCAGCTCGGTCCCGGTGAGGGTCCCGGCCACCGCCCGGCCCTCGATCTGCGGCCACAGCGACTCCGTCTGCCGGTCGTACATGACCAGATCGGACTTGAACAGCTTCCCCGAGGTGCCGAACGTGACCAGCCGGTCCCCTACTCGCCGGTCGAAACCGATGGCCGAGTTGCACAACGGGCAGTAGGTGACGGCCACCGGCACGCCGGCGACGGTGTCGTTCACGATTTCGTGCCAGATCAGGATCTGCACCGGATAGGCGCGAGCCTGGCCGCCGATCTCGAGAGCCAGCACGGGCTCCCGGGCGGAGAGCCAGTCGACGGCGCCGGCCTTCTCGAACAGCGGGTCGTCGACAGGAGGGATCCCGTCCGGAGGCGGCCCCCCGGGAAGGATCCGGCTGGTGTCGACCAGCGGCTCCGGCAGCTCGGGACTGGCTGGGTTCACCAGAGCCGACACCGTGTCCTCGATGGCGGACTCCTCGACGGGTTCCAGGGACTGCGGGTCCCCCGGACCGGCCGGAGACACCTCCGGTTCGGTGCCGGCTACCGGCGACTCCACGCCGGTGGCGCAGGCAGCAAGCAGAAAGCCGGTGACGGCGACAAGTGCGGCGGCCTTGGGCGTCCGTGGTGACCTCATGCCGGGTCCACGGTCATCGTCCTTGCCGCCTCGAGCAGCTTGTCGGCACCCAGCGACCCGGTGAACGACGTGGCGGTGCCGTCCGGGCTGATGAACACGAAGGCCGGCTGCGAGACGATCCCGTACGCCCGCCACACCTCACCGTCCAGGTCGGGGACGTGGGTCACCCCCTGCACCCCGGTGTCCGCGACGAAGGCCCTCATCTCTGACTCGGCCCCGAGCCCCGGCACTCCGACGAAAGTCACCTCGCCGGCCAGCTGGTCGGCGACCTTCGCCACGTCCGGGGCCTCGGCCCGACAGATCGTGCACCACGGTGCCCAGAACCACAGGACCACGCCCTGGCCGTCCAAGGCCGCCGTGTCCAACCGGGTGCCGTCCAGCGTGTGGGTGGGGAGCACCGCCAGCCGCGACTCGGCAGCGGGGGCAGGACTGACGGGCAGGTCCGCGGACGCACGCCCCTCGGACCCGGAGCCGCCGGCCCCGCATGCAGTCGCCAGCAGCACGGCGGCCACCGGGATGGCCAGTCGAAGTAGGCGTGTCGCCATGGGTGCTCCCCGTCTTCTTGCCACCGCCCGGCTGACGACGACTCGGCCTGCGGCCGCCGAGAACCGGGCCCTACCCCCACCAACCCGGACCACCGCGTCCACCTTCCGCACGACGGTCCGGGCTCAACCGTCCAGTCGCTACGCTGCGCCGCGTGTCTGACCACCGGAACCACCTGGGCCAGCCGCTCGGGGTGCCGGTGCCCGGATGGACCGGGGCTGCCGAGCCCTCGACTGCGCCGATGGTCGGCCGCTACTGCCGCGTCGTGCGGCTGGACCCGGAGACGCACGCCGAGCAGCTGTTCGAGGCGAACCGCGTCGACCCAGAGGGTGCCAACTGGACCTACCTGCCGTACGGCCCGTTCGACCGGATGGACGGCTACCTTGCCTGGCTCCACGAGGTGTCGAAAGCGACTGATCCGCTGTTCTTCGCAGTGGTCGACGTGTCATCGGAACGCGCGGCGGGTGTGGCCAGCTACCTGCGCATCGCCCGGGACGCCGGCTCGATCGAGGTGGGCAACATCAACTACTCGCCTCTGCTGCAGCGCAGTCGAGCCGGCACCGAGGCGATGTACCTGATGATGCGGCGTGTCTTCGACGAGTGCGGCTACCGCCGCTACGAGTGGAAGTGCAACTCACGCAACGCGAAGTCCATGGCGGCGGCACAGCGGCTCGGCTTCCGGTTCGAAGGCATCTTCCGCAACAGCCAGGTCGTGAAGGGCCACAACCGCGACACCGCGTGGTTCTCGGTCACTGACGACGAGTGGCCACGGCTTCGCACTGCCTTCGAAGGGTGGCTCGACCCCGCGAACTTCCGGCACGACGGTTCGCAGCGCCAGGCACTGCGGGCAGAGGCGCCCCATCAGTTGTAGTGACGCACGTCGTCCCAGATCTGCGACAGCTGACGCTCAGGGTCAAGGCACAAGAACAGGGGCAGGCCAGCTTCCTCGTTCTCCACGCCGTAGGGGTTGTCGATCCGGCCGACCTCGGCGGTCCCAGAACAGATCCGGCGGAGAACGTCGCCTACGTCTCCCACTCCAATCACCGCGCCGTGACGGGCCGGGGGCCCCCACAGCCAGTAGGAGTTGTGACCGCTGCTTGCCGGTGGCAGTCCTGTCCGGGGACCGAGGACATCGATCGCACCAGCCTCCCCGTAGGAGCCGGTGAAGATCACGACGTCGGTGCGGCGGTCGGCGGGGACGGACTCGTAGACGGCAGTCACCTGGTCCACCAGCTCCGGCCAGCCCACCGTCTCGCCGAGCTCACCGGTGGCGTCCAGGGTGGACATCTTCGACGGCGGGAGCAAGGGCAGGGCCACGAACATCCCGACGCCGATCCCAGCCGCCGTCGCCGCCGTCATCACCCGACCTGAGACCCGCCCCAAGCCCTCGAACCAGAGCGCACCCGCCGCCAGGAGCACGGGGTACATGGGTGCGACGTAGTAGGCCTTCCCTCCGGCCACGAAGAACAGCACGAGCAGGGCGACGAACGTCACACCGAGTGGTCGCCACGGTGCCAGAGAGGGGGAGCGCAGCAGGCGCCACAGCCCGACCACAGCAGGCACGGTGAGCACGATCGACAGCAGACCGATCTGCAGGAGCACGAAGGCGACCCGCCCGTCGCTGCGCTCGGCGAGGCTGCGCGCAACGTCAAGCTGCGGAAAGCCGTTCCTTGCCTGCCACCACACCGTCGGTGCTGCGATCACGACCGCAACTACCCCTGCCGACACTGGCCACCAGCCGCGGAGCACCCGACGTCCGCTCATGAGCGCCAGTGACAACACGACGCAGACAGCGAACACCCCGATGAGGAACTTGTTCTGCATGCCGACGCCAACCGTCGCGCCGAAGACAAGCCACCACCTCGGGTCGCCGTCGTCCAGGATCCCCACCAGCACCCAAGTCGCGACGGTCCACAGCAGCACGTCGAACGTCGCCGTGCTCAACAGGTGCCCCACTGCGAGAACGACGCCGGCGCCTCCGGTCGAGACTGCGGCGTAGACCTGGGCGCGCCTACCACCGCCGAACCGGCGCGCCATCGCGGCGGCGGCCACCACGACCCCGCCGATGGCCAGCGCGGGCAGCACCCTGAGCGCGCTTGGCGAGGTCCCTGCGATGATCTCCGCCAGTCTGGCGACAAGTGGTGTGAGCGGTGGCTGGTCGACAAAGCCCCAGTCCAGGTGTCGGCCGGCCACCAGGAAGTACAGCTCGTCGCGATGGAACCCGTAGCGCGCGGACACCGTGACAAGGAGGACCACCACGCCGCCCGCAACGACCCACACCGGCCCGACCAGCCCGGGCCGCCGGGCGCTGTCTGTGTCAATTCGCGACGCCATCAGCCAGCGAAGGTACCCGCATCGCGGCCCGGTGACGACGGAGCGAGCCTTGACGCTCCTCACCGCCCTGGCTAGCGTCGATTGAAACCCAAGCGCCGTGACGCGCCTGTTCACGAGGCAGAGGTTCTGGGCCGCGGCCAACCCCGGGAGGCCGCAGTGCCCGCAATCGACAGTTCCGACCTGAACCGCGCCCACCGCATGCCGGACGCCAGCCTGGTTCTCGCACACGGCACCGATGCACCCGACCCCGACGACCCCGCGGAGCCGGCCGGCCTGGCCCAGCACCTCGAGTCGGTCATGGCCGGGCGACTGTCACGCCGGAGCTTCGTCGGCGGCGCCCTTGGTGTTGCCGGAGCAGCTGCAATGGGCGCCCCGGCCATGGCGTCGGGTGGCCCGGACGGGCGCGAGTCGCCGTTCCTAGGTGATGCCGACTCGCTCAACGCGGCCCTCGACGAGGACTACCTGCAGCATGTGACCGCCTCCGTGGTGGCATTCGGTGACACCGCCAGCGGGTGGCGCCCGGGTGGGTCCCCCGCCAACCTCCAGGCGGTCGACTGGATCGCCGCCGAGATGAAGCGCGTCGGCCTGAAGAAGGTGGCCAAGCTCCCGGTGCCGATCGACCGCTGGGTGTTCAACGGTGCGAGCGTGTCGGTCGACTCCGGAGCGACGACCTTCGAGGCCAGCTCCTGGGGCGGCGTTCCCGGTACTCCGCCCGGTGGCATCACCGCCGAGGTGATCGACATCGGCACCGGCTTCGCCGCCGACTACGAAGGAGTCGACGCCACCGGCAAGATCGTGCTGGTCGACTGGCAGTTCGGCGACATCTGGGTGAACCGCCACGGTCACCAGGCGACACTCGAAGGTGCTCTGGCGATCATCTTCTACACCGGCACCACGTCGTCGGGCGCGTTCTACAACAAGCGCGACGACGGGCTCATGGCGTTCGACGGCACCTACGACGACGACTGGGTCCCGTTCGTCTTCGTCACCCGGAACGCGGCCAACGACCTTCGTGCGCGCATCGCCGCGGGCCCGACGACGGCAACGCTGGTCTCCAAGGGCGAGCTGACGG
>Ga0224500_10002239_pt1 | contig 10540 bp, 9 predicted proteins | sample SF_Oct11_sed_USG_FD_168126 | JGI IMG/M metagenome (GOLD analysis project Ga0224500, IMG submission 168126) | Sediment microbial communities from San Francisco Bay, California, United States - SF_Oct11_sed_USGS_4_1 | ecosystem: Environmental > Aquatic > Marine > Sediment | place: USA: California...
GGATTTGCGCGACGGCACGCTCATCGGAATGATTCCCGAGGAGGACCGCGACCGCGCCATTCCGGTGGGCTTCACGACGAGCGGCGAGCCGGTGGTGTTTCGCTTCGGCGACGTCGAGGTCTGGCAGGCGGACGGCAGCGGGGTCCGCACCACCATCATGCCCCCCGCGGGGAAGCGCTTCTGCGAGCGCGGTGGTACCTACGCCATGAACTACCACGACCAGCAGTGCCACGCGCTCTCCCCCACGGGACGCTGGCTCGCGGTCGCGGCCTGGAATCCCGACGAGCGCCCCATGCTGCTCGAGCCGTTCCTGGCCGACCTGGTCGAGGGCACGCTCGTCCGCATCGAAGTCCCGGACTCGGTGGGCGGCCGGGGCATTCGCAGCTTCGCCTTTTCGAGCGACGAGCGGACGCTTGCCCTCGGCGCGAGTGGGGGGATGTGGATCCAGGACCGCAGTCCCACCGACCGCGGCAGCGCGGCGCGGCAGGGGCCGTTCATCCGGGGCGAGCACCAGCGGAACCAGTTCCTCTCTCCCATGGCCTTCACGGCGAACGACACCCGCATCGTGGCGCTCGGCGACCAGCTCCAGATCAACACCTACGATGTGCAGACCGGAGAGCTGATCGGACGCGTGGCGCCGCCCTTCGAGGACCTGGAGGGCACGGTCCGGGTGTCCGCCGACGGCTCACGGGCCGTCGTCTACCGTTTCGTGGCGGACATTCTCGTCGTGATCGACGGCGTCACCGGCAAGCAGCGCGGCTACGTCTGTCCCTACTTCTGCAACCGGTACCACAACCCGGTGGACGTGCCGTACGCGGTGAGTCCCGACGGGCGGCGGGTGGTGAGCGGTGGACGGCTCGGCGCCGGTCTCTGGGACGCCGACGCCGACACGCTCATCGCCCCACTCACCGACCCGAGCCGACCACCGCTCGAGTCACGGGGCTTGTAGCGAATCGCGGGGGCAGTCGGAACTACGGTGTGCGTCGTGGGCGGGCGCGCCTCGACCCCGCGGCATCGCGACGCTCGCGCACGCGCACCTTTGCCAGTCTGGTCACGAGCCGAACCGGAATCGGCTCGTCGAGAGCAAATCTGAGCGTGCCCTTGCCGGCGCGAAAGGGAGCAATCAGAGCACCGCACTCGGCCACCATGCCCGCGGTGACGGGATACACGCTCACGTGCTGCTTGAAGCCGGCGATGTACAACAGGTAGCGACCGTCCAGATCGAACGTGGGAATCCGATAGCTGATACGCTCCGTGATGCCGGGGGCCGCCGCCTTGATGGCCCGTCGCAGTTGCTGGAGCGCCTTGCGCGTCTGCGGCGGCGCCTCGGCGATGTAGTCCGAGACCGTGGCGGCGGTGGTCATGCGACTATTGCCCGTCAGCCCGCCGCAGGACGTAGATGCTCCACGGTGACACCGTGGTCTCGCTCACCCACACGTGCGGTTCGTCGTCCCGACCGAGCGGCTGGTGCCACGCCACCACGTCGAGCCCGGCCTCCTGGTAGACGTCGCGATACGCGTCGTCCGGCCAGAACACGTCTTCCACGGGGCGCCGGTCCGGCACGTCGAGCATCACGATGCGCACGACGTCGCCGGTCCGGGCGTGCCGGTTCTCCGGGAAGTCCCTGGTCGAGAAGGACACCCACTCGTGCGTGTAGATGTCCGCCGACGACACCAGGTTCACGATCCGCCCGGTGGGGCGGAGCAGGGCGCCGAGGGCGCCGAACAGGGCCACCTTCTTTTCCCGGGTGGGCACGTTGTCGAACGTGAACGCGCTGAACACGAGGTCGAACGCGCGGCCGGCCAGCGCGTCGAGGCTGCCGTCCGCCACGCGCAGGTACGCGCCCGCCGGATCGGCCGCGCGCGCCCGCCGCAGCATCTCCTCCGCGATGTCCACGCCCACCGCGTCGTAGCCCAGATCCCGGAGGAACCGCGTGGACCGGCCCGTGCCGCAGCCGAAATCCAGCGCGGCGGTGCCGGTGACGTGCTCCCGCGTGATGGCGGGAATGTCGCGAAAGCCCAGGGAGTACGTGCCCGGGAAGCCGAGTCCGGCGTAAGCATCGGCGCGCGTCTCGTCCGCGTACGTGTTGCGGAAGTCGTGGGTGGGCTCAGGCACGGGGATCCCTCAGCCGTCGCGGCGGTACTTCGGATGGTACTTGAGCGTCTTGAGCGCCGTCTTGTGCTTCGCGACCGCGGCGGCCTGCGCCTCGGGATCGTGTTTGCGTTCCAGGTACGCCGCCTCGGCCAGCAGCTTGCGGTAGCTGGCCAGGCGGTCGGCGTCGAGCGTCCCGTCCGCGGCGGCGGCGAGCACCGCGCACCCGGGTTCGGACTCGTGCCGGCAATCCCGGAACCGGCAGGACGCCGCCAGCTCGTGGATTTCCGGGAACGTCTGCGCCAGGCCCTCGTCGAGGGCCCAGAGGCGGAACTCCCGGAGGCCGGGCGTATCCAGCAGCAGCGCTCCGCCGCTCAGCTGAAACAGCTCGCGCCGCGTGGTCGTGTGGCGGCCCTTGCGGTCGCCGCGGCGCACCTCGCCGACGGCGGCGACGGTGCGGTCCGCGAGCAGGTTGATCAGCGTGGACTTCCCCACGCCCGAGGGGCCGAGCAGCGCGTACGTACTCCCGGGCCGGAGGTGGGCGCCGAGGCGCTCGACGGCGGCGGCGTCGGCCGTGCTCACGATGTGCACGACGACACCCACCGCCAGCGCTCCAACCTCCCGCACGGTGTCGTCGGGGTTCGCGGCGAGGTCGGCCTTGGTCAGGACGATCTCCGGCAGGGCGCCGCTCTCCCACACCGCCGCGAGGTAGCGTTCCAGCCGCCGCGGGTTCAGCGGCGCGTCGAGGCCGTGCACGATCCACACGACGTCGACGTTCGCGGCCAGCACCTGCTCGGCGGCGCCGGTGCCCGCGGCCCCGCGCGCGATGGCCGTCTGGCGGGGGAGGACCGCCCGCACGGTCATCGGATCCGCGGGCGCCGGGCCGGGCTCGACGACGACCCAGTCGCCCGCGACCGGAAGCGGGCCGGGGAACGCGGCACTGGTGATGCGGGCGACCGCGAAGCCGGCGGGGAGTCGCACGGCCCAGCGGTCGCGCTCCTGTGCGACGACGCGCGCGGGTGACGCGCCGGGCGGTGGTGGCAGGGCGGCGTTGGCGGCCGCCCAGCGAGCGTTCCAGCCCCATGCCTCGAGGTCGGCGTATTCACTCATTGGCGTTCTGCCAGCCCTTGCTCATGAGGTCCTGCCTTGGTGCCGCTCGTCATTGTGATCGACGAGGGCATCGTCCGGCGTCATCAGCGCGGTCAGCTTCGGGTCGCGCCTGTTCAACGTCAGCCTCCCGCGTCACAGCCTGACATGCCGTTCTGGAAAACGCCCCAACCGATTGCTAGTGCGCCATCTTCACGGCCGCCAACCGTTTCACTGCCTCCAGATCCTTCTTGGTCCTGACCTCAATGCGAATCCCGCGGCCCTCCGCGTACCGTGGTGCTTCGTCGATCAAGCCGAGCACCGCATCATCGAGCGGGATGGCGCGGGCCGCGGCCACGGCCCTCTCCCCCAACGCGAATCCAACGACGAAATAGCGGTTGCGCGGCGTCATGTACAAGACGGTGCGCTGCTTCTGCTTGAGGCGCAGGGACCAACCCCATTTCGCGCCTGCGAACCCCCAATCGATGGTGAGCGGCGGATACTCCGTTTCGATGTGCTGGACCAATGCGATCCATCGAGCGCCGCTGCGCCCTAGAGTCCGCTGAAGTTCCGCGGCTTGGGGTTTCCTCGATTTGTCGGCAAACGCGCTGAAAGCCACTGGTCCTCCAGTGAGTTGCTCTACGAGCCGCGCGCGATGGCCGTCTGGCGGGGGAGGGCCGCCCGCGCGGCATCGGATCCGCGGGGGCCGGGCCGGGACCATGGGACGGTCAGCGGGTCGGCTCCGGGCTCAGAACACGAACGACGACACCATGATGTACCAGGCCCATGAGAGAATGCCAAGGAGCAGTCCCATCGCACCAAACACGACCGTCGCCGCCCGCGGCAGTCCCTTCGCCGAGGCGTCGGGCCACGCGAGACCACCGGCGAGGACGTTCAGCAGACCGCACGGCAGGGCGACGAACCGGGCGCCGAAGAAGGCGGCGCGCTCCACGGTGGTTGTGGTGATGCCGGTTGCGGGGTCGGGATGGCTCGTCCACAGGAGCGCGATGGCCGCTCCCAGTGCGACCAGCATGATGAGCACGCTCGACAGGATGACCACGGCGGCCCATCGTCTCATGCGCATCGTCTCCTCTCGATGGGGTTGCCAATGGAAACCTCGGCATGCTCATTCAGCTCGCGACGCCACGCGCCGCCCAGGCGCGTGCGCGCAGACGAATGTCGCCGTTGCGACCGGTCGGCAGGCGCTGCCGGACTCGCTCCCGCAGCGACGCACGGTCGGCCGGAGCCAGCGACGCCACGTAGGTCGGCGCCGGCCCGGTGCCCGCGAGGAACGGTCGCCAGTAGTCGTCGAAGGTGGCGAAGTGCGTCGGGATCTCGACGGCGCGGATCTCCACCTCGGACAGCCCGGCCTCCCGCCACGCCGATTCCAGGGCCGGACGCCGACAGAGGGGGAACCGTGTCCCTTCGTCGAGCGCGGACGCGCCCGGATCCAACGCGGCGGCTTCCTCCCAGAACACCCGCAGGAACTCCATGCCGTCGGCGTAGTCCCAGACATAGGCGGCGATGGTGCCGCCCTTCCTCGTTCGCTCGCCGAGTGACCGGATGCCCGCGACCGGATCCGGCAGGAAGTTCAGCACGAGTCCCGAGACCGCCGCATCGTAGCCGCCAGCGCGACGCGGGAGCGCGTCGGCGCCGGTGACGACGAACGTCGCTCGCGGGTCGGGCAGATGGCGGCGCGCGTGCGTGATGAACGACGCCGACTGATCGCACGCGGTGACCGAGGCCGGCTCCCCGACGTCACAGATGGCATTCGTGAGCGCCCCCGTGCCGCACCCGACCTCGAGCCAGTCAGCGGACGGCGCCACGCGCAGCCAGTCGACGAACGCCCGCGCGACCAGCCGGCTCCAGCGACCCATGTATGCCTCATAGGCGTCGCCAAGCAGCCACTGGTCGTCGGGACGGTCGGTCATGTCGATTTCCCCGGTGGGTGCCCGACGACGGACGGGTCGTGCGGCGGTGTGGGGGCGGCCTGAGGCACCCCGCCGCACAATTGCGCGAAAAGTGCGGCCCGGAATGGCTTCACGCCAGCGGGGCCAGCTGGCCGACGTCTGCAACTCCAATCCGCCGTCGGCTTGACCAACGGCACTTGCGGAACGATGTTGGCCGGAGTTCTCCCACCTGATCAGTTGGCGAGAGCCTGATCAAGCGGCGAGAGCGGCCTCCCTCCCCGGCCTGAGATGCCCCAGATCGATCGCGAACGCTGGCCCGACCTGCAGCCCCTGCTCGACGAAGCGCTGACGCTCGCGCCGGAGGCCCTCGCCGCGTGGCTCGACGAACTTCGGACGCGTTCGCCCGATCTCGCCGCCGAGCTGGCCTCCCTCCTGGCCGGCGAGGGTCGCGCCGATCAGCAGGGGTTTCTGACCGATCGCCCCGCGGTCACCCTCGCGGGACTCCAGCTGGGTGCCTATACCCTCGAGCGAACGCTCGGTCATGGTGGGATGGGGTCGGTCTGGTTGGCGCGGCGGACCGACGGGCGGTTCGAGGGACGGGCCGCCGTGAAGATCATGAACCTGGCGCTGCTGAGCCCCACCGGGCAGGCTCGCTTCCGCCGCGAAGGGACCGTCCTCGCCCGCCTGGCCCACCCGAATGTCGCCCGGCTGCTCGACGCCGGCGTCGCCCCCTCGGGCCAGCCCTATCTCGTGATCGAGCACGTGGACGGGACCCGCATCGACGTCTTCGCCGGGGAGCACCGTCTCCCGCCGGAAGAGCGGATCGGTCTGGTGCTCCAGGTGCTCGACGCCCTGGGCCACGCGCACGCCAACCTGATTGTCCATCGCGACATCAAGCCGTCGAACATCCTCGTCACGCGCGACGGCATGGTGAAGTTGCTCGACTTCGGGATCGCCAAGCTCCTCGAGGAGGGCGAGGACGGGCGCACCGCGCTCACCGCGGACGGCCACGTGCTCACCCCGGAGTACGCGGCACCGGAGCAGGTCCGGGGCGAGGCGATCACGACCGCAACCGACATCTACGCCACCGGGGTGCTGCTCTATCAGTTGCTCTCCGGGCGACACCCGACCTCGACCGCGACGTCGGCGCCCAGCGCCGCCGAGGTGGTGCGAGCGGTGCTCGAAGTCGAGCCGGCGCGGCTCGGTCGGGGCGACCTCGACAGCATCCTCGCCAAGGCGCTGCGGAAGTCCCCCGCCGAGCGGTACCAGACGGTGGCCGCCTTTGCGGACGACCTGCGGCGCTACCTCCGCCAGGAGCCGGTGAGCGCCCGGCCCGACTCGCTCGCGTACCGGGCCCGGAAGTTCGTCCGGCGGCATCGCGCGGCGGTCGCCGCGGTAGGCATCGTGGCCGCGGCGCTCGTGGGGGCGACGCTCTTCTCGGTGCTGCAGATGCGGGAAGCCCGCGCCCAGCGCGACGCCGCCTTCCGGGATGCGCGCCGCGCCGAGGCGATGGTGGCGCTCCAGGGCGTGCTGGCCGGCGACTCCCGCGGCCCGGATGGCCAGCCGCTCTCGGCCGGCGAGCGGATCGCCCTGGCCGAGCGGGTGCTGGAACGGAAGTTCCTCCGCGAGCCCTGGCTGGTCGCGGAGGTCATGGTGGACCTCTCGGGGCGCTTCTACGATACCGGCGACCGGGAAGCCCAGCGGCGCATGCTGGCGCGTGCCGGCGCGATCTCCCGGGAGGCGGGGCTGCTGGCGCAGCTTGCCTTCGCGGACTGCATCCGGGCCGGCAGTTGGTGGTTCGACAATCAGCTCGACTCGGCCCGCGCCGACCTGACGGAGGCCCAGGCGGCCCTCGCCCGCGCTGGGGCGACCGCCGACGCGGTCGTCGAGGCCGCCTGTCTCGAAGCCGAGGGCAAGCTCCTGGCCGCGAGCGGGCAGGCGGACTCGGGGCTGACCCGGCTGCGCCGCGCCGTGGAAACGGCACCCGAGGGAGGCCAACGTAACCACGCCATCACCGCGCTGGCCGACGTGCTGCGATTGAGCGGTCGCGCGCGGGAGGCGATCCCCTATCTGTTTCGCCTCCTGGCGGCGCTCGAGAACGAAGGATGGGATGAGACGGAGGTCTACCCGAACACCTTCACGTTTCTGGAACGACCGCTCTCGGAGCTCGGGGAATTCGCGGCGATCGATTCGGCGCTGCGAGCGGTCATGGCCGCGCGGGAGACGGCGGCCGGTCCGGGCGGTGTCCCTGCGCTGTTCGCGTTCCTCCATGGGCTGAATCAGCTTCGTCTGGGTGCCCTCGATTCCGCGGATCTGTGGCTCGCCCGCGCGGCGCGGGACACCACTCAGGACGCCGGAATGATGGCGAACTGGATGCCCGTGGCGCTCTCGCAGCTCCGGCTCGACCAGGGACGACTGACCGAGGCGCGCGCGGCCATCCGGCAACTTCCCGGCGGCCTTCGCGGCCGGCGTGCTACCGGGGTCATGCTCCGCGCTCGATTCCGCCGGGCCAACGGGGACCCCGCCGGCGCGGCCACCATGCTGGAGGACGAGTTACGGGAGCTCCTGCGGGACAGCCAGGGGCCGTTCCCGTACTTCGCGCTTCCGCTGGTCACGGCCGGTGAGTGGCGGCTGGCGGCCGGTGACGCCGTCGGAGCCGACTCGCTCGCCCGCCTGGCTCGGGAGACCGCCGCCGTGGACACGCTGGCCCTCTCCCGGAGCGCGCTGGTGGGCCGGGCGGAGCTGCTGTGCGCCCGCGCGCTCCGCAGCCGGGGCGACACGGCGGGCGCCCGGGCCGCCGCCGAGCGGGCGAGCGTCGCGCTCGCCAACGGCTACGGTGCCCGGAACGGGTGGACGGCCCAGGCCCGCGCGCTGCTCGACTCGCTGCCGCGGTAGGCGCGCGGCGCCCTTACTCGCTGCCTCCGGGCATGTCCGCGTCGGCGAGCGCGTGATGCAGCAGGAGCCGCGCCTTCCTCCAATCGCGCTGCACCGTCCGCTCGGAGACGCCCCGGAAGCCTGCGATCTCGCCGAAGGAGTACCCGCTGAAGAAGTGGAGGTCTACCAGCTGCGCGAGCGACGGCTCCAGGGCGGCAAGCTCGTCGAGCGCTTCTGACAGCCGCTCGAGTGCGGCCGATGCCTCGACCGTTGCCGGGGCGCCGGCCCCGCTCTCCGTGAGCGTGATCTCGAACGCTCCACCTCCCCGTTTCTGGGCCTGGGCGCGCCGCACATAGTCAATGACCAGTCCGCGCATCGCCCGGGCGGCGTAGCCGAGGAACCGAGCCCGGTCGGGGAACTGCGTTCCCTCCCGCGCGGCCAGGTCGAGGTAGGTCTCGTGGAGCAGGGTGGTGGTACCGAGCGAGAACTGGGGGCCCATCCGCCGCAATTGGGCGTCGGCCACGCGATGCAGCTCATGGTAGAGGGCCGCGAACAGCTGCTCCGACGTGTGGGGCTTCCCCGACTCGGCCTGGTCAACCAGCTGCACGATACGCGATTCCACGCCGGTCCACTCCCCCAAGGGCACAGCGTCGAACCTACCCGGTACCGACCGGGCTGCAACTGCGGCCCCGGTCCCCGCTCCGCGGCGTGTCGGGATCGGCGGCGGGTTTCCGATAGAGAGATATGGGCCGCCACGGTGGCGGCCCGCACTCCTGGAGGAACCACATGTCGCGCTCCACGTCATACGGTGCCGGGCTCGCCGCCGCACTCGCGCTGGTTGGCGGGTGCTCCCCTGACCAGCCCCTGGAACCGCCCGCTCCGGCGACCGCCGCTCACGCCCCCTCGGCGGGGAGCGACCTGGCGGCCACGGTTCGGAGCCTGGCGGCCGGCCGCAACGTCGTAGTGTTGGACGCCCCGCCGCCGGTCCGACCAACGCTGGTCCGGCTGGGTCGCATGCTTGCCTTCGACAAGATCCTGAGCGGCAACCGTGACATCGCCTGCATGACCTGCCACCTCCCGGCGCTCGGAACCGGTGACGGCCGCATGCTCTCGATCGGGCAGGGTGCGACGGGGTTGGGCCCGGAGCGCGTCCATCCCCAGGGCGCGTTCATCCCACGCAACGCCCCACCCCTGTTCAATCTCCACGCGCTCTCGTCCCACTTCTGGGACGGGCGGGTCCAGACCGATGCCCAGGGCAACTTCCACACGCCCGCCGGGGCGCAGCTCAGCCCGGCCATGACCGGGGTATTCGAGTTCGGCCCCCTGTCGGCCCTCGGGCTCTTCCCGGTCCTGTCCCGCGAAGAGATGCGGGCCTTCGATGGCAACGAGCTCGCCGCCATTCCGGATGACGACCGCCCTGCGGTCTGGCAGGGGCTGATGGCCCGCCTCGGCGCCATTCCCGAATACCGCCGGCTGTTCGAGGCCGCATACCCGGGAACTCCGTTCGACGCCATGTCATTCGCGCACGCGTCCAACGCGATCGCCGGCTTCCTGCACGCGGAGCTCACCTTCAACGACACGCCCTGGGACCAGTTCCTGCGGGGCAACGATCAAGCCCTGAGCCAGCCCGAGCTCGAGGGTGCGCAGACCTTCCTGACGATCCGCTGCTCGCTCTGCCACAACGGCCCGGCCCTCAGCGACAACCAGTTCCACAACGTGGCCGTGGCGCAGTTCGGGCCCGGCGCGGGCGACGGCCCGTCGGGGCGGGACGACTTCGGACGGATGCGCGTCACCGGTGATCCCGCGGATCGCTACCGGTTCCGTACCACGCCGCTGCGCAACGCGTCCCTGACCGGCCCCTTCGGGCACGACGGCGCGATCGCCGGATTGCGCGAGTTCGTCGAGCACTACAGCGAGTCGGACGTGAAGCTCAGGAGCTTCGACCCCCTCACGCTCGAGCCGCTGCTGCAGGGAGCCCTGCTCCCGAACGCGGATGACATTCTCGCTACCCGGGACACCATCATCGACGGCGTGGTGCTGCCCAGCGCCGTCGTGGACCAGCTGATGGCCTTCCTGGGCGCTCTCACCGACCCCCGGGCGAAGAACCTGGCCCAGCGGATCACGCCGCCCCGGGTCCCGAGCGGGTTGCCCGTCGATGGCGCACGGGTGCGCCGGTGAGCGCTCCGGGGCGGATTCGGTTGCGACGGCTCAGCCCCTGCACGCGGTGGCGGACGAACGCCATCACCGCCGAGACGGGAACCGAGTCGCTTCACCGACCGACGCGCGACGTCAGGGGCGCACCGGTTCAGCGCTCGAGGCGCAGGACGCACACGGAATCGCGCCCCTGCACCCTGACGTCCGGGCGCCACACCAGCGTCACACGCTGCCCGCCGAACCCGGAGGTGAAGCGGGCCGGCTCCGACGTGCAGCCAGGTACCCGGAGTTCCGCGGTGTGGTCGCCTTCCTCGACGGGGAACCCGCTCACGGTGCGGGTGCCGGACCGCTCCAGCCTGCCCACCACCTCGCCGTCGATGACGACCTCGGCGCCGAGGAGGAACGCGGGGTCCACGCCGAACTGC
>Ga0224500_10002240_pt1 | contig 10539 bp, 8 predicted proteins | sample SF_Oct11_sed_USG_FD_168126 | JGI IMG/M metagenome (GOLD analysis project Ga0224500, IMG submission 168126) | Sediment microbial communities from San Francisco Bay, California, United States - SF_Oct11_sed_USGS_4_1 | ecosystem: Environmental > Aquatic > Marine > Sediment | place: USA: California...
GCCCGCGCCCTGAGGTTCCGGCCATGTCGCCCGCAGTCGACATCGAGGCCGTCTGGAATTTCGCGACCGCGTTGCTGATCGGGGCCCTGCTCGGGATCGAGCGCGAGCGCCACAAGAGCGAGCACGACGAACAGACGATCGGCGGCCTCAGGACATTCATCCTGTTCGCGCTGATCGGAGCCCTCGGTGGCTGGCTGACACTCGCCCTCGACGCTCCCTGGATCCTCGCCGTCGCGCTGATCGCCGCCCTTGCGCCGGTGCTGGCCGGCTACGTGCTGTCGGCCCGCACGCAGCCCGACGGACTCGGCCTGACCACCGAGCTGGCAGCGGTCGCGACCACCATGCTCGGCGCCATGACGATGCTCGGCTACCGCGAGCTGGCGGTCGGACTCGGCGTCGCCGTCGCGGCGATTCTGGCCTACAAGCAGCCGCTGCACGGGCTGGTGAACAAGCTCGATCGCGATGACGTCTACGCCGGGCTGCGCCTGCTGATCGCGACGTTCATCATCCTGCCGCTGCTGCCCGACCAGCCCGTCGACCCGTGGGGCGCACTGCGCCCGCGATCGCTGTGGATGCTGGTCCTGCTGATTTCCAGCCTCTCGCTGGTCGGCTACGTGGCGACTCGTCTGCTCGGCGCCGAGCGGGGCATTCCACTCACGGGCCTGACCGGTGGCCTGGTTTCGTCGACGGCCGTCACGCTCGCCTTTTCGAGGCAAAGCCGTGACCGGACCTATGCTTCGGCGACGCCCGCGCTCGCCAGCGGAATCCTGCTCGCGTGGGCAGTCATGTTCGCGCGGGTGATCATCGAGGTGCTGATCGTCAACCGCAGCCTGTTGCCGCAGATCGTCGCACCCTTCGCCACCATGGCACTGGTGGCCTCCGTCGCTGCCTGGTACCTGGGACGGCGCGCGGACTCCGGTGGCCAGGCCGAGGAAGTGCCGCTGAAGAATCCCTTCAGCCTGCGGGCTGCCATGCGATTCGCGGCCTTCTTCGCCCTCGTGCTGCTGGTCGTCAAGGCCGTCCAGGCCTACGCACCGGATCGAGGCGTGTACTACGTCGCCGCCCTGGCCGGAACGACGGACGTGGATGCCATCACGCTCTCCATGGCGCAGTTCGCACGCACCGGAAGCGCCGACATTGCTGCCAACGCGATCACGATCGCGGCACTGACGAACACGGTCGTCAAGACGGCCATGGTGGCAGCGCTCGGCAGCGGGCGCCTGCGCGTGCCGATCGTGGGCGCTGCCTTGGTCATCGTCGCCGGTGGCGCCGCGGCGCTGCTGCTCGGCTGAGAGTCGCCGGGAAACCGAGGCATTGCGCGGTCGCGACGTATAGCGTGCCTCTCCGCGACGCGCTTTCCGAAACTACGTATTTCCCAAATGGTCAGGGGGGCCTATTCCATGGTCCAGCCCGGGTCCGCCACCACGGCGGATCGCCCCAGAAGACGGAGTCCCGCATGTCGACGACCACACGCGCATTGATTGCCCTCGCCGCCGCCTCGTTTGCGCTGGCGGCCACGCCGGTCCACGCCGACGAGAACAGCTTCTCCGCGACGCTGACCGGTGACGCCCACGTTCCCGAGCCGATCAAGACGCCGGCCACGGGCGAGTTCAAGCTCACCGTGAGCGCGGACAGCCGGTCCGTGAGCTACGTACTCAGCGTGGCGGACCTCAAAAATCCGGTAGCCGGAGACCTCCATCTAGGACCGGCCGGCGCGAACGGGCCGCTGGTGGTCAAGCTGTTCGCCGCCCCGAAGAAGGGACCCTTCACCGGGGTCCTGGCGCAGGGCAAGTTCGACGCCTCGGACCTCACCGGGCCCCTGACCGGTGCACCCCTGTCGGACCTGCTGGAGCAGATCCGCGACGGCAACGCCTACGTCAATGTCCACACGAACGACGGCATGGATCCCCCGGACTCCGGGCCCGGCGATCACCGCCTCGGTGAGATCCGCGGACAGATCAAGTAGCGGGCGGACCGTCCGCGATCTCAGAGCCTGAAGACGCGGGTCGCGTTGCCAGCCAGGAACGCGGCCCGCACGTCGGCCTGCAACTCGAGACCGTCGAGTCCCTCGAGCGCCTTGCGCGGCGAGATCATCGGCCAGTTCGTGCCGAACAGTACCTTGCCCGCCCCGTGGGCGCGGAGGTACGCCACCAGATTCGCCGGGTACCGCCGGACGGTGTAGGCGGAGGTATCGATGTGGACGTTGGCGTGCTTGGTCGCGACGGCGATCATCTCCTCCGTCCACGGGTAACCGATGTGGCCACAGACGATGACGAGTTCCGGGAAATCGATGGCGACCTGGTCGATGTACGGGATCGGCCGACCGACCTCCGACGGCATGAGCGGCCCGGTATGGCCGACCTGCGTGCAGAACGGAATGCCGAGTTCGCAGCACTCGCTGAAGACCGGGTAGAAACGCGCGTGGGTGGGCGGCAGTTCCCAGAGCCAGGGCAGCACGCGTATCGCCTTGAACCCGAGCTCACGCACGCAGCGACGAATCTCACGCACGGCCTCGAGTGGCCGCCGGAGGCCGACGCTGCCGACGCCCACCAGCCGATCGGGCGCCTCGCGAACGAACGCAGCCACCTCGTCGTTCGAGATCAGCGCCCCGGCGGGGCTCTCCCAGGCACAGATCAGGCTGCGCGTGATGCCCGCCTCGTCCATGCTGGCCAGGGTCACCGAAACGGGCCAGGCGTCGCCGGCCGCGACTGCCCCGGGCCGCTGCTCGCCGCGCGTCCAGCGGCGCAGCGACTCGAACATCGGCTGACGGAGGTGGCGCGGCGTGGGATGCTGCGCCCAGGCGTCGATGATCATGCCCGGATCATGGCATGCTCCGGCCGTTCATGTCCCGGAAGCGCGAACGCCCCTCGATGGGGCGTTCGACGGTGTCTGGCGGAGAGGGTGGGATTCGAACCCACGTGGGGCTGTTATGCCCCCATCCGATTTCGAGTCGGCGCCGTTATGACCGCTTCGGTACCTCTCCGGGGGCCGCGTATTCTATAGCAACAATGAAGCCTGTGCTCGCACTGCTGGCGACGCTCCTGCTCGCGACCTGCACCCAGCCCCCGGGGCTCCTGGAGCGGGTACTCGCGGAGGGTGAACTGCGCGTGGTGACCCGGAACAGCCCGGACGCGTACTACCTCGGGAGCCACGGCCCCGAGGGACCCGCCTACGAGCTGGCCAGCCGCTTCGCCGAGCACCTCGGGGTCGCGCTTCGGCTGTACACCGTCAGGACGCGCGAGGCAGCGATCCAGGAGGTTGCGGCCGGTCGAGCCCACATCGCCGCCGCCGGACTGACGACCGGAGTCGAGCTGCCATCCGGGGCGCACTTCGGCCCGGGCTATCACCGCGTCCGGGAACACCTCGTCTACCGGCAGAGGGGCACCCGCCCAGCCTCCATCCGTGCCGCCGCGCGCGGCCAGATCGAGGTGGCCGCGGGCAGCGCCCACCAGCGTACGCTCGAGGAACTGCGTCTGCGTCATCCGGACCTCGTCTGGGTGGAGCGCGACGACACCGATACCGAGGAGATCCTGGCGGAAGTCTCCCGCGGCAACGTGCAGTTCACGCTGGCGAGCTCGACGGAGTTCGCGCTGAACCGTGCCGTTCACCCCGATCTCGCGATTGCGCTCGGCCTGTCGCCCGAGCGCGCCATCTCGTGGGTCGTCGGCACGGCGGGACGGGACCGTTCGCTGCTCAACCGCGTGAACGCGTTCTTCGCCGGGGCGCGTGCCGAGGGCGTCATCGCGCAGCTGCTCGAGCGGTACTACGGCGACAAGGACCGCTTCGACTACCTCTTCTCACGCAACTTCCTCGAGCACGTCCAGACGCGCCTGCCACTCTATGTCGAATGGTTCCAGGAGGCCGCCGCCAAGTACCAGCTCGACTGGCGCCTGCTGGCGGCCATGGGCTACCAGGAATCGAAGTGGGACCCGGGCGCGGTCTCCTTCACCGGCGTACGCGGCCTGATGCAGCTGACCGAGGGCACCGCAAGGATGATGCGGGCAGGCGATCGCCTGGATCCCCGGGCCAGCATTTTCGGCGGTGCGAAATACCTCTCCCGCCTGGTCGCGACGATTCCGTCCCGCATCGCTGAGCCGGACCGCACGTGGTTTGCGGTCGCGGCGTACAACGTCGGCTATGGTCACGTCGAGGACGCGCGCATCCTGGCACAGCAGCACGGTCGCGACGCCGACCGGTGGGAAGACGTCCGGGAGTTCCTCCCGCTGCTGAGCCAGGAACGCTGGTACACGCGAACCCGTCGCGGGTACGCGCGCGGCTGGGAGCCGGTCCGCTATGTCGACAACGTGAAGGCATACCTGAACATCATCGCGGTGGCGGGCATCGGGCTCGCGTCGCCGGCCGCGGAGATCGAGGTGCCTCCCGGGCCCGCGGAGCGCCCGCGACGAACGAGGCGTTCCGTACGACGCTGATTCCGGCCGGTGTTCAGCGGCGGGCGACGAAGAACGACCGCAGCAGCGAGGCGCACTCCTCCTCGAGGATTCCGCCGGTGCATTCGATGCGATGGTTGAGCGCGGCGTGCTGCACGATGTTGAACACCGAGCCTGCCGCTCCGGCCCGCGGGTCCGCCGCGGCAAACACCAGTCGCTTCACCCGCGCGTGCACCATCGCCGAGGCGCACATGGCACAGGGTTCCAGCGTGACGTAGAGCGTGGTGTCAGTGAGCCGGTAGGTGCCGAGCGCCTGCCCGGCCGCGCGCAGCGCAACGATCTCGGCGTGCGCCGTCGGGTCGCAGGAGCCGATCGGCCGGTTCCACCCCTCGGCGACGATCCGGTCATCCTTCACGATGACCGCTCCCACGGGAACCTCGCCTGCCGCCTCGGCGCAGCGGGCGAGTTCGAGGGCGCGGGTCATGAACCCGCGGTCGAGGGATTCCACCGCTACTCCCACTCGATCATCCAACAGCCACCCCAGCTGCGGCCTCGCCATCGGAGGTGAGCCAAGGGCGGCTTCACCGCTGTGCCACGCAAACCTTCGCCGCGTGCGGATCGGTGGTCTTCAGTTTCTCAACCACCGCCACGAAGCGAGGCTCGCACCGGATCGGGTCCATCATCGGCCACATGATCGTCCAATCCGCAAACCCGGCGGGTTCCTCGGCAAGTCGTTCGAGATAGCCCAGCGCAAGTTCCCGCTCGCCGAGCAGCATCAGGACGGCCAGGACGAAGTCTCCGGGAAATGCGTTGCCGCTGGCCCGGTCCAGATTGCTGTTGATCGGGAAATCCACCAGCCGCCGGGCGAATGCCTGGCGGTCGGCACGGCCCGTCAGGGCATCGACGAGCTCTGTGACCTGCGCAGCCGCACTCGGTTTCTCGGCGGATACGAATCGTTCGAGCAGCGGTCGCGCTGCCTCCAAGTCACCCGTCAGGAGGCTGGCCAGGCCGGCAATTCTCAGGCAGCCCGCGAACGCCGGCGCGAACTCGAGCGCCTCGAGGCACCGCGCCCTGGCTTCGTCATATCGGCCCAGGCTCAACAGGACCGAGGCATGATTGTCGGCGATGATCGGGGAGCGCGGATCCAGCGTCGATGCCCGCTCCAGCGACGCGAGGCCGCCCGCAAGGTCTCCGTTGGTCATCAACTTCGTGCCGAGCCATTGGTGAGCCGTTGCGAACGAAGGCCGCAGGTCGATGGCCCGCTTGAGCAGCGCAATCGAGGTCAATCGCCGATCCCCACCATACGATGCGGCGTTGCCCAACGCCGCGTAAGCCTCGGGCAGCAAGGGGTTCAGCGCCAGTGCCCTCTCCGCGGCGTCCCGGGCGCGCAGAAGGGTCTCTGCAACGGGCACTCGAGCGCTGTAGCCAGCAATCACCGAGTAGGCCAATGCCAGCCCTGCAAACGCCTGGGCAGATTGCGGATCGAGCGCGGCCGCTTCTTCAAAGACGGCGATGGCGTCCCAGAGTTCCTGCTCACGGCGCGCGTGCCACAGCGCCATGCCGCGCAGGTAAAGGTCATGGGACGCCAGGTTCGGCGGTCCACCCGAGCCCTGACCCGCCCGGGCCGACCCGGCGATCTTCACCTTGAGTTCCTCGCCGATCGCCCTGGCGATCTCGTCCTGGATCGCGAAGATGTCCTCGAGCCTTCGGTCGTAGGCCTGCGACCAGACGTGGAAGCCGTCCTGTGCGTCGATCAGCTGCGCGGTGATGCGGACCTGGTCGCCCTGCCTGCGCACGCTGCCCTCGAGCACCATGCGCACCTTGAGCGCGTCGGCAATCTCGGGCACTTCCATCGCCTTGCCCTTGAACGAGAACGACGAGGTACGGGCCGCGACCCGCAGCTCGGGCGTGCCGGCGAGCACGTTCAGGATCTCCTCGGAGATCCCGTCCGAGAAGTACTCGTTGTCCGGGTCGCCCGACATGTTGACGAATGGCAGCACCGCGATCGATCTGTCGGACACGAGGGCCGCCGTGCCCGGCGTGACGGCCGGCGGCGCCAGAGCTACCGAAGCGGACGGCGGCGCATCGCCCGCGCGGTCGTAGAGCCAGAAGATCCCCCCGCCGAGCAAGAACAGCAGCGTGATGATAGTGAGCTCGGCCGCGCTGACCCGCTGCCGACCCTGGTCGCCGTGATACCAGGCGATCACCAGCACGACCGGCAGGCCGATGAGCAGGGCGAGCGTCGCGGACTGCTGGATCACGTCCGGCCAGTGGAACGTGTCCGTGACGTACTCGAGGCCCTGCAGGAAACCCCAGGCGCCCGCGGCATAGAGGATGCCCCACTGCCCCACCTTGCGGCGGCGCAGCTTGGCCCACGGGCCGGCGCCTTCAGTCACTGACGGCGTGCCAGTCGTCGTGCCAGTCGTCGTGCCAGTCGCTTGAGGAGGGGTCGCCACGGGCGGAGTCTATCGGCATTCACGCGTCTGGTGACAGCCTGAAACCGCGTCGCGGATGCGCATTTCAAGGGCGCAGCCGGGACCCGTGTTCGCGCAGCCAGCCTCGGGGCGGCCCGTGCTGGACGTACGCGAGCCGCTTGCGCATGATGCCGCGATCATGCGCAAAAAACGCCTGTTGGGCCTGCTCTGTTCGGTGTTCCTGCTCCACCTGGCCGCGGCCGAATCGCCGCCGGCGTTTCCGTCGGAGCGCTTCCGCGCCCACGTCGAGTTTCTCGCCGACGACCTGCTCGAAGGGCGCGACACCGGCACCCGCGGCCATGAAGTCGCGGCCCGATACGTGGCCAGCCAGTTCCAGGCCTTCGGCCTCGAACCCGGCGGTGACGACGGCGGCTGGTTCCAGCGCGTCACCCTGCAACAGACCGTTCGCGGAGCCGAGCGCGGTTCGGTGACCATCACCGGACCCCAGGGCGTTGCTCGGTTTGTGCACGCGGACAATGCGCTGGTGCGGATGAACGGCCGCGAGCCCGTACAGGATGTCTCGGCACCGCTGGTCTTCGTGGGTTACGGCGTCGAGGACCGGTTGCTCGGCCTCGACGACTACCGCGGCCTCGATGTGAAGGGCAAGATCGTCGTTGCGCTGCGCGGTTTCCCGAAGGGAATGCCCAGCGAAGAGGGTGCGCACGTGGCGGCGACCAAGGCCGAGGCCGCGCAAAGACACGGTGCCATCGGCTTCGTGAGCGTGGCCACGCTGCAGTCGGAGAAGGCGGACCCGTGGACACGGCGGCTACGGTACGCCGACGATCCCGATTACGGCTGGGTCGATGCCGACGGCCGCGAGCACCAGGACGCGCCGGGCATTCGCGTGGGCGCGTCCCTCAACGGACCCGCCGCCGAAGCGCTCTTCGCGGGCAGCGCGCGCACGCTCGACCACATCCGTCTCGAGGCCGACAAGCCCGACGCGCGGCCACGCGGCTTCGCCTTGCAGACACGCATCCGCATCCAGGTTGAAAGCTCTTCGCAGCGCGTCACCAGCCCCAATGTCATCGGCATCCTGCGCGGCACCGACCCCGCGCTCGCGAGCGAGTACGTGGTACTGCTCGCCCACCTGGACCACATCGGCGTTTCCATTGCCAGGGCGGGGGAGCCCGCCGACCAGGACCGCATCAACAACGGTGCGCTCGACAATGCCACCGGCATCGCCACCATGCTCGAAGTGGCCCGCGCGGCTGCGGCGGCTCCGACGCAGCCGCGTCGCTCGCTGCTTTTTCTCGCGACCACGGCCGAGGAGAAAGGCCTCATCGGCGCCGAGTATTTCGTGCGGCATCCCACCGTGCCCGTTGGCCAGATCGTCGGCGCGGTCGGGCTCGACATGCCGCTGCTGCTGTATCCCTTCACCGACGTCATCGCCTTCGGCGCCGATCATTCCTCGTTCGGCAGACTGGTCGCCGACGCCGTGACGCCGATGAACCTGACGCTTGCGCCCGACCCCATGCCCGAGCAGGGCGTGTTCACACGCTCGGATCATTATTCGTTCGTGAAGCAGGGAGTGCCCGCCGTGTTCCTGGTCACCGGCTTCGCCAACGGCGGCGAGAAGGTCTGGCCTGAGTTCCTCGGCGGCCCGTACCACAGCCCCAATGACGATCTTTCTCAGAAGATCGACTGGCAGGCGGGCGCGCGGTTCGCCGAGGCGAACTACCGGATCATGCGGGCAATCGCGGATGCTGACGCGCCGCCGCTGTGGGTCGAGGGAGACTTCTTTGGCGATACCTTCGCGCCGAAGGGTCTGCGGGCGGAGAAGTAACCGCGGGGCGCACGGAACGTGCACCCTGCGCTCACAGCTCCAGGTGCAGGAACTGATTGAACTCGCTTCGACGGTACTGCGCGAACGCCGCTCCCTGCACGAACCCCCGCCGCCGATAGAGCGCCAGGGCCGGCTCAAACGCCGGTCCGCTTCCGGTCTCCAGACTCAGCCGCCCCATGCCGCGGGTTCGCGCCACCTCGATGATGTGCTCCAGAAGGACCGCTGCCACTCCCTGCCGGAGATAGCCTGGGTGCGTTCGCATGGACTTGATCTCGCCGGTGCCATCGCCGAGCGCCTTGAGCGCAGCGATTCCCACGACGACGCCGTCGAGCCACGCGGTCCACACGCTGACCTCCGGTGCCTCGAGACCCGTGAGGTCGAGCGCGAACACGCTCCCGGGCGGCGAGTTCGCGTGCATGCCCGCGAGGTGCAGCCGCAGCAGCGCGCGAGTCGCCTCACCCGACAGATCGTCCTGCCGAACTTCCAACGCATGCCGGGCAACCCCACCGGGTCGGGCGTCATTCACGATTCCGCCTGCCTTGAAAACCGACCCACCACGGTCAGCGGTGCAGCGCGTCCACAGCAGCCTTCCGGCCTCCAGGGAGCAGTCCACTATCCACGACATGCTAGCGCCCTTTGATACCCCGAGCTCGCCCGCGACGGCGACACCAGCGCCGACGGCCGGGCAGCGTGGCCTTCGCTTGCCTGGGGCGCGCGGCTCACGCACAGTGAAACCCACGATCGTAGGCAGGGGACGGGCATGCGCACGATGACGGGATGGGCGGCACTGCTCCTGGCGTGCACGGCGACGGCAAGCGCCGCGCCGGTGGACGAACACTTCACTGTCATCTTCAGCGGCGTGGAGGTCGGTCACCTGGACGTGGTGGCCAACGGCAGCACCGTTGCCGTGGACTACGACTACAAGAACAACGGCCGCGGCCCCACCCTCAGCGAAACGCTCGCGCTGGACGCACAGGGCCTGCCCGAGCGCTGGCAGATCGACGGCTCGACGACCTTCGGCGGCAAGGTCGCGGAACGATTCGAGCGTCGCGGCACGACAGTGACCTGGACCGATTCGGTAGGCCCGGGCACGGCGGAAGTCCCCGAGCCCCGCCTCTACATCGGCCAGAACGCCAGCCCCTGGGCGCTGGAGCTGTATGCGCGCGCGCTGCTGGCCGACGACGACCAGCGGCTCCCGGTGTTGCCGGCCGGCGAGATCGCCCTGCTCGCCGGCGAGCCGATCACCGTCACCGGTCCGGATGGCCCGCTCGACGTGCGCGCCTACACCCTGACCGGCCTGTCGCTGGAGCCCGATTATTTCCTGATGGACGACAAGCAGCGTCTGTTCGCGCTGATTTCGCCCACCTTCATCGTCATCCGCAAGGGTTTCGAGAGCGAAGACGTGCGCCTGCGCGATCTGGCCGCGACGCTGTCGCTGCAACACCTGGAGTCCATCCAGCAGCAGACCGCGCACGACTACGGCGCGCCGGTTCGCATCCGCAACGTGCGTCTGTTCGACCCGCAGGCGCTGGCGCTGACGGCGCCGGTCAGCGTGGTGTTGAATGGCCGCTACATCAGTGCGGTGGAGCCGAACGACAGCCCGATGACTCCGGGCGAAGTGGTGATCGATGGCCAGGGCGGCTCCCTCGTGGCGGGCATGCACGAGATGCACGCCCACCTCGACCAGGGCGACGGTCTGCTCAACCTTGCCGCCGGCGTGACATCGGTGCGCGACATGGGCGGCAACAATGCCGTGCTCGACACCCTGGTGCAGCGCATCGAGTCCGGCGTGCTTGCCGGCCCGCGCGTCACCCGCGCCGGCTTCATCGAAGGCAAGAGCCCGTTCAACGCCAACGGCGGCATCCTGGTGGACAGCCAGGAGACGGCGATCGAC
>Ga0224500_10002241_pt1 | contig 10535 bp, 6 predicted proteins | sample SF_Oct11_sed_USG_FD_168126 | JGI IMG/M metagenome (GOLD analysis project Ga0224500, IMG submission 168126) | Sediment microbial communities from San Francisco Bay, California, United States - SF_Oct11_sed_USGS_4_1 | ecosystem: Environmental > Aquatic > Marine > Sediment | place: USA: California...
CCTCTGACGGCATACTTCGACCGGCACGCCTTTACGAGCCGGACGCTGATCCGGCGTTGCCGACGGGCACGCCTTTCCGACACAGCATCGATGTCTGGGGCACGCAAATAGTTAACGGCACGCCCGGGAATTCATTCAAAGTCTCCCGCTACGCGGTCGGTCGGTCGCCATTTACCGGCCAGGTCACACAGCTTGAGCACTCATTTCCAAATGGCCGCATGTTCCGCCAGGGCACCCGTCCGTTCTACGCCGATTACAAAACGGTCGCCGCTCCCGCATTCCGCCTGAACCCGAATGGCCAGTGGGAATCGAATGCCGGTGCCGACCTGATATCGAACCACCCGATTTTCTATGCGGGTTTTACCGACAACCGTCGGGTTCGCGGTAACGTCTATTACGACGGCTGCAATGAATCGACTGAAAGTTGCGCGAACAACTACGAGATTCCGAATCAGAACACGCCGCCAATGGCGCTGGCACCGCTCCAGGGCGAGGAAGACCCGTCGGTACCGCCTGCCGTATGCACGGTCGGCGAGCCAAAAGCTCTATCAAGGAATCAGAAGGTTTTCGTGGCCCCCATTCGTCCGGGCCTCGCGCTGTCCGTCGTATCGGCGCGCAAGCCCGCGCTCGCAGGTGCAGACCGCACCTTCGTTCTTTACTTGCAGAACTCGGCACCCACCGATAAGACGGTAACGCTGTCCGTGGACGATCCGTCGGCCCGATGGAATCGCGATGCGAGTGATCCCACCGTGACCGATATTGATGTCACGATTCCGCGGAACGCCGGTGCCGTGCGTACATTATTTGTCTCCGGCGTGCCGGACGGCGTCATCGTCACCGCGACAGACAGCGCGGGCGTCGTCGCCGAACTCCTGATCAACGGCAGTGTCAATTTGCCACTTGAGGATTTCGATGGCGTTCTGACAAAGGAAAACTACACGCTCAGGTTCCTCGGCGAACGCGTAGTCTCGACAAACAATCAGGACCTCGAAAACCAGGATCTCGAAAACCAGGACCTGGAGAACACCGTGTTCCTGCAGGACCTGGAGAACCTGACCTTGTTACAGGACCTCGAGAACACATCGATTCTCCAGGACCTCGAGAACCAGGACCTCGAGAACCTGCTTTACGAAGCGCAGGACCTCGAGAACCAGGATCTCGAAAACCAGGACCTTGAAAACCGGGCGCTGTACTTCCAGGACCTTGAGAACCAGGACCTTGAGAACCAGGACCTCGAAAACAACGGCTACGAGGCACAGGACCTTGAGAACAGAACGGTCCTGTTCCAGGACCTGGAAAACCAGGACCTGGAGAACCAGGATCTCGAAAACGGCGCGCCGTACACTGAAATCAGCTGGACGGTGGACCCTGAGTCGAACACAACAGTGGGCATCAATGCCAAGGTCCTTGCCGCGACCGGAACCACCGACGGGCTGACGACGCAGGTATTTGTCACGCAGTCCTACCTGACGCACACCGTGACGCAGAATCCGGACGCAGCAACAGGTCAGTTCTGCACACCGCAGGTCGTTGCCGATAACCAGGTGATCTACAACACGACCCTCAACGGACCCCTGACCAACAACGTGGCAGATGATGGACTCGATCCCGAGGTCATCAGCTTCTATGCTGAGCCCGGCGTGCCGACAACGGTGACGGTGCGTGTCTACGGCGATCCGAACTTCAATCCAAATAATCTCGGCCTCGCCGTTTACGCGCAGGCGGGCGATCAGCCGGATTGCAGCCCCGAACTGGACGCGGGCAGCGGCGCTATCCCGGGTTGTGAAATCGACTTCACGCCGGATACGGCACCGCCCGTGGTCGGCGATTTTCCGACGGACCCACCGGCCGGCTCGCCATTTTCGCTGTTGCCGGGAGAGACGACCTACACATTCACCTGGGGCCCGATCAGCATTAGCGACGACGACCCGACGGCCGCCATTAGCTGTTCACCTGGCGAACTGGTCAGTCAGGACCTGAGTGCGAATCCGCCGACGTTTACGTTTGCGCACGCGTTCCCGGTTGGCGAAACGACTGTCACGTGTAGCGTGAGCGATTCCTCCGGCAATACGGTGGAACCACCGCCGTCGTTCACCGTAACGATTGTCGACGACATCGCGCCCGTGTTTACGACACCGCCGGTCACGCCCATCAGCTTCCCCGCGACAGGCGCTTTCACGCCGATTAGCGATACCGATCTCGGCCTCGCCGGCATCGTCGTAACCGATACGTTCGCAGTGACGCTGACGAACGATGCGCCTGATGTTTTCCCGATAGGAACTACCACCGTTACCTGGACCGCGACGGATGCGAACGGCAACATGTCGACAGCAACGCAGCTCGTCACCCTGGTCGACGAAGCGCCGACGCTCAGCGTCAGTGATTTCAAGATCAGCACGGCTGAGTCGTCCATCACCGTCAATTACGCCGACTATCCGGACAAGATCTCGGCAACGGACGTTGTGGATGGCAATAGTGTTGCGATCCTCTGCACACCGACTACGCTGGTTCTCGGCGCAAACTCTGTCAGTTGCACAGCAACCGACTCGGCTGGCAATGAGGATACGAAATCGCTGACCGTCACGGTCGAGCTCTCGTACGTCATCAGGATCGACCCGCCCAAGGGCAACATCCGGGCAGGTAGCACGGTGCCGATTGACTTTCGTTATCTTGACCGCGTGTCCGGTCAACCGATCGACAGCGCCGGATTCAGTCCATCAGCAACCTGGGCTGGATTCACCGACAGCAGCTGCATGACGCCGAACGGACGAAGTATGGGCAGCGACGATGCCGGCAGCAGCAATTTCCGCTACGACTTCCCGACCTGGCAGTACAGCTGGCAAACACCGTCTGACGCGTCCGGGAGCTACCTGCGCTTCACGGTCAAGCCGCCGAATGCACCTACGGCCCAGTCGAGTATTTGCGTGAGGATTCGATAAGCTGACTAGTTCTTTGACATTCCGGCCACCGCGCCACGTGCCTTTTCAGACCACGTAGCGAGGGGTGCCATGTACCGCCAGGTCGGGATGTCATCGAAGAACATCGCCATCGCTTCACCGCGACGTTCGTAAGCGGCATCAAATTCGGCGCCCGCCTCGACTGGATATTGGGCCGCGAGGTAAGCCTGACCGAGGTAGTAGTGAACGATCCACAGATCGGCGAATCCGAGGGCTGCCTTTAGCTCGTCGATTGCCGGTACAAAACGTTCGCGCTCGAGTTCAATGACTCCGCCGATCAATTTGGCGTACGCGCGTGACTGCGGACGCAGCTGATTACCGAGCCGATCGGCGATCTCTTTGGCTGCGTCGAACTCACCCAGCTTCGCGAACATGATCGCGCCCGGCACCAGTAGCCCGTCCTCCAGGCTGTCCATTGAAACACTGCGCAGTGCTTCCAGCGCCTCCGTGTTTTTCCCCTCGGCGAGGTACGTTTCCGCGAGCGCGATTGTCTTGACGCCAATACCGCGTTCATTGTCGCCGGACCGATCGTCCTCGATGCTCGCCAATAGCACTGTTTCAGCCTGTTTCGCGTCCCCCGCAAACAAAGCCACATCCGCAACACCGATGTCGGCCAGGGATTTGCCACGCGGGCCAGTCGCCGCCATGCGCTGATAAGCGGACAACGCCGCTTCGTTGTCCCCGGCATCGAGCGCTGCCATCGCCAGAACGATGAACGGTTTGAACGCCGCCGGATCTTCGGCGATGACGGACTCCGCGGCCGTCACGGCCGTTTCAAGATCGCCAGCCCACATGGCGTTGAGCGCATGATTGGATCGATACAGCGTTGTCTTCGGGTAGATTTTGATCAGGCGAGCGCTTTCGGCCACAGCCTTGTCGAATTGCAGCGTCAGAAAATACAGGACAGAAAGGTTGTTGTGCCCTGCGCCATCAGCCGGATATTTTTCGACAAGCTTCGCGAAGTTCTCGATGGCGTTGTCATAGTTGAGCGACACTCGGGTGTAATACAGTCCCAGCGTTCGATATCGCTCCCTTTCAGTCATGCGATCGAGCAGGGACAGCGCCTTATCCCATTGTTCTTCCGCTTCCGAGTTCCGACCTATCTTGAATGCGGACAGCCCCCAGCCTGAATAGGCCCTGGCAAAGTCCGGATCACGTTCGATGGCCTTTTTGTAATACGTAATGGCTTCCTCATCCTGGCTCGCGCGCGCGAGATCCTGCGCCGTTACATAGTCTTTGATGGCCTCCAGCGATGTGGCAGTAATTGCCTCGCCGGACGCGAGTTGTTTAACGTCGAGAGAATTGTCACCAAGTTCCTTACGCATGTCAGCCGCCAGGGAATTCACGGCCGCCAGGACGTCGGATCGGGATGTCGCATCCGCGTTGATATCTGCGACAACCTGCCCTGTCGGATCGACTGCTCTCAGCCGTAGCTCAAATTCATCGCCCGCTTTGGTTATCGAGCCGGCGAGCGTCAGGCCAATGCCCTGGCGGACCGCAATCAGGCGCGCAACGTTCTCGGCAAGCGTGTCACCGAGCTCGAGCTCCCTGGCCTGAGTTAAAGCATTTGTGCGCGGATACGTAGATATGAACGTCGCGCCTTCTATGCCGAGGTTCAGCGCCTGCTCCAGTGAGCCATCGAAAAGCGGGTCACCCGTCTGGTTATCAAAGTCGGCAATCAATATGGTTACCGGCTCGATATCTTCGATTGCGTCCGGACCGCTCGATATATTCAGATACAGCGAGAAAATCAGCGCAACAGACAAAACACCGATGACCATGAAGTCTGTTTTTCGACTAAACAGGGGCTCGACGATCGTGTCGGCATGATCGCTCTGTACGTGAATGCCACCATCGCTGATGTCATAAATCCAGGCCAGGACAAGAGCAACGGGAAAACCAATAAACGCGAGGATGATCAGCCACCGGAGTGCCCAGTCGGGAGCATCGAAAGTGGGCAATACAATGCTTGCCCCCTCTACCAGTATCCACGCGACACCGACGTAAAGTCCTGCCGTGCGAAAGACCTCGCGGCGACGTAATTCCAGAATAAATTTTTTCATCTTTTAACTGCCGAACCTGTTGTGTTTTTCCGGCTGCAATGCACCCTATTCAATTCAATATCGCTGCGGACGGCATTGTGCGACATCTGCTTGGCAGCGTCGAGTCCGATCGGATTTCGCCGGCGGCATTCTGCGGAAAAACGGGAAATCGCCACAGCCCCGGGCAAAACACGCTATGGACTGTGCGATTATAGTCGCCAGCTACTCGCCGACGGCCTGGAACTCATACATGGCCGCAACGATGGGTGACATTGGTTCGCCGTAGCGACCAAACCAGTCGTGATACAGGCGACGTATATCGGCACCCCGGAAAACCGCAGCCAGGGCCCTGTCGGCTACCAGCCGGAACTTCGAGTCGCCACGCGACAAAATGAAAGCATATGGCTCGTACGACAGCGCTGCGCGCGTCATCACATATTGCGTTTGTGCGTCGGCATTGCGGAACACCTGTCCGAGCAGCATGGCGCGGTCCGAGGCGAAACCATCAACTTTTTTGTCGTTCAACAGCTTCATGGCTTCGCCATGCGATTTGACCAATCGCAACTTGATGTCGAAATCATTGAGAGACATTACCCGCCGCATAACTTCCTCGGTGGTTGATCCCTGCATTACGGCAATCTTCGCGCCGTCAAAATCATCCACGATATTCAGTGGACTCGTCTTGAGGGACAATACCGCACTGCCGGTGATGAATGTCATCAACGTGAAGTCGACTCGTTCCCGGCGAGACAGGGTCATCGTGGTCGAGCCGCACTCGATGTCGACGTCGCCGTTTTCAACGGCTGCGAGCCGGTCTTCCATCGTGACCAGTGGAACGAAGACGATCTTGATGTCCTTGATCCCGGCGGCGTCCCGCGCGGCGGCGGCGATTCGCCGGCAGAGATCTATCGAGTATCCGACGACTTTACCCTCGCTATCGTGAAACGAAAATGGCGGTTCGTTCTCGGTATATCCGATGCGTATCTCACCCGTCTCGGAAATTCGCTTGAGCGTATCGACTTGTTTCTGGGCATACGCCGGGGTGCACAAGACTATGACAAGCAAGGCAATCAGGATTCTCATCAGCCAACTCCATATTCTTAAATGTGGTCAGTTCTGATGGGCCAGTATTGCAGCTCGACGCATCTTTGGCCAGATTTGGGTCAGACTCGCAGCTGCTGGCCAATGGGCAGCTTGCGGATCCTGATACCGGTTGCCGCGAAGATCGCATTCGTTAATGCGGGCGCCGCTGATGGCAGACCGATTTCCCCGACGCCCGTCGGCTTGTCGTTGTATGGCAGTATGTGTGCCTCGAATCGAGCCGGTATCGCGGCAATTCTTGCCAACGGGTAGTTGTGGAAATTGGATTGTTGAATCCGGCCGTTGCTGACCGTTATCTCCAGGCCCAGCGCTGTGCTGAGTCCATCGATGGTCCCGCCCTCCAATTGTGCTTCCACTCCGTTCGGATGCACCGCCAGTCCACAATCGATCGCGGCGACGACGCGTTCGATCCTGAGCTCGCCGTCTTCGACACTCACCTCGATTGCGTGCGCTGCATATCCACCGAAAGTGAAATGCGACGCGAGCCCGATGCCGCGACCGGCTGGCAGGGATTTTCCGTAGTCGATTTTGCCGGCGACAAACTTCAACAACCGGGACAGCCTGCCAGGATTGAACGTTGTCGCACCATGATTGCCATATTCGAGTTCACGCTCGGCACCGTAGAGATCAAGGCGCACTTGCAGCGGATCCTGCCCGGTCTCGTGCGCAATCTCGTCAATGAAGCTTTGGATCACAAACGCATTCGCCGTATGTGCCGGGGCACGCCAGGAGCCGCGGGGTAAGCCGATTGTGTTGTGAAAATACTCCAACCTCATGTTGTCGACGATGCGTCGCGGGAAGTCATCGTTGTAGAGCTCCGCCCCGACGAGCTCTTCGTCCGGCATGTTCGGTCGCCGGTAATACTTGCTGGCACTTGCCAGGCGTTGTGTCCAGGCAATGACCTTGTTACTGGCATCAAGTCCGGCCTGCAGTTCGTGCGTTCCGGCCGGACGATAAAAGTCATTCCTGATGTCATCGTCGCGTGACCACTGCAACTTGATCGGCCAACCTGTCCGCCTGGAAATCATCGTCGCCTCAGCAACGTAGTCGTTCGTGAGTCGACGACCGAAACCCCCACCTACGCGCGTCATTTCAACGTGAATGTTTTCGCGTGGCAAACCGGTCACCGCATTGGCGGCACGCGAGGCGCCACTCGGGCTTTGTGTTGGTGCGATGATGTGGCAGCTATTTTCCTGGACATAGGCGTAACAATTCTGCGGTTCGAGCGGTGCATGCGAGACAAACGGCACCTCGTACTGACGTACCAGAACCCGCGCTGCTTTCGCCATTGCGGCGTCAAAATCGCCATCGTCGACCACGCGCTGGCCCTCGCCTTTGAGCATCTCGATATTGTCCGCCCAGAATTTGTCGCTGCTGTCGTTCGCACTGGGACTCTCATTCCACTCTATCGTCAATGCCGCGCGACCTTTCATTGCCGCCCAGGTCGATGTCGCGACGACGGCAACACCGCTCGCGAGTATTTCATAGGGTTCGCCCATCGCGGGTCCGTCTATCGTGAATACGTCCAGCACCCCCGCGACCTTGCGAGCTTCGGTATCGTCAAAACTTTTGACTGTCGCGTTCAGTACCGGCGCACGCGCAATCACGGCGTAACGCATGTTGGGTTGCACTGTATCGATGCCGAATCTGACTTTACCCGTCACGATGCCCATCGCGTCAACGGTCTTGACCCGTGACCCGACGATGCGATGGTCCTTGATGTCTTTTAGCGGCGGGCTTTCTTCGGGCAACTCGAGCATTGCTGCATCGGCCACGAGGTCGCCATAGGCAATTTCTTTGCCCAGTCGGTCGCACACCACGAAACCCGGGCGTGTATCACAATCGGTTTCTGCAACGCCGAGACGCGCTGCCGCGGCCTTGACCAGTTGACCACGCGCTGTCGCACCGACCTGCCGCATGTACTCCCAGTTACTGGTAACACCGTCACTACCGCCAGCGCCTTGCGGACCGTATTTCCAAGTATAGCCGTCTTCTATTTTTACGATGCCGAGCGGCATCGATCGCACGCTGACCATCGACCAGTCGGCATCGAGCTCCTCGGCTACCATCATCGGCAGAGCCGTTCGTGTGCCTTGACCGATTTCGGGCTGGTTACTGCCGATAATGACGCGGCCATCAGGTTCGATCTGGACGAAAAAGCCGATCATGTGATCGTCGCCATCGCTGGCCGCACCGATAATCGGCAAGCCCAGGAACAGGCCGCCTGAAACGCTGGCGCCTGCAACCAGGAATTCACGACGGTTAAGGCCTCTCATCACCGCGCTCATTTGCGGTCACCGGTCGCGCTCAGCTCTGCCGCGCGATGTATCGCCTTGCGAATTCGCGCGTAGGTGCCGCAACGGCAGATGTTGGTGATGTTGTTGTCGATATCGTCGTCGCTCGGGTTCGGAAATCTTTTCAGGAAATCGACCGTCGCCATGATCTGGCCGGGCTGACAAAAACCGCATTGCGGAACGTCGTGCTCGAGCCAGGCCTGTTGCACGGGATGGAGCTTGTCATCCGCAGCGGCGAGGCCTTCGATGGTAGTAATCGCCGCGTTCGCGACGGCCGCCATCGGGACGACGCAGGACCGCTGCGCGACGCCATTGATATGCACGGTACACGCCCCGCATAGCCCGATGCCGCAGCCGTATTTCGTGCCTGTCATGTCCAGGTGGTCGCGGAGCACCCAAAGCAGGGGCGTCGTCTCGTCGCCGTCGAAAGTAGTGACTTCTTGGTTTATCGTGAATGACAACATGTGGCACGGTGCTCCCGGTAGTTGACTATAAAGGCCTAGATGCACCAACGAGTCGAAACGTTCAGAAAAATGCGCCGAACGGTTCTTTAGCTGCGACGAATGGACTTTCCGGTTGCCTCGTTCTCGCCGGAACTTGCGACGCGCGAGGTCCGCCTTACCCATAGAGGTCACTCCTTCCACCCTGAAATAAAATGGAAAGGCGGCATCAGCCAGTGAGCAGTCTAAGCTATTTGTTGGAAGCGGATCACTGGATGATCCAAGGTTCCGGGTGCCGGCCGCCGAATGGATTGAGTATTGGTCGAACAATGACGACAAGCCCTGGCAGCTCAAAACCATGATTTTGGATGGACATTCCCACATGTCCGCGCCACCTGCAGCATTTCGGCAAGGTACAGCCTGGCTATTCTCGAAAGACTAGTGCAGCGATAGTCCGCTTGTGACACAAAGGAGCCCGTCAACGTGAATACTGTAGGTGCAGGAATCGCAATTGGTGCTGGCGTCGGCGCCGCGCTCGGCGTGGCGATGGGCAACATAGCCATTGGCGTCGGCGTTGGAATAGCCATTGGCGCAGCTCTCGGCGCAGCACTTCAAAAGAAAGACCACTAGTTGATCTCAGGCTGATGCAATGGCTGCTCCTGGCCGACCGCAGAAGTTAGATCAATCCATTCCCGAATGTCGCTACCTATGCTATTAAGACTCAACACATGATCCTCCGACGTATTTCAGAAAACGTAAAATCACAAAATTGGTTCGCGGTGGCGGTCGAATTTGTCATCGTCGTTGTCGGTGTGTTTATGGGTTTACAGGTCCAGGATTGGAACGATGCACGCAAGGAACGCGTCGAGGAGCAGGGTCTGCTCAGCCGCCTTCATGTGGAAACCCTGGAACTACTCGAAACACAGCGCGAGGAGTTGATGGGACTGAGTGAGCGTGCCGACGTCTTGATGGGGGCCAATCCCGTACTGTTTTCGCAGGAACCATCGCGCGTCATTTCCGACTTAGAGTGTGCGAATATTTCATCGTCACACGTCTTTAGACGGCCGCCGGACGAACTGCCAGTTCTCGACGAGATGTTGGCCACTGGACGGTTTGACGTGCTGCAGGATAATGACATCAAAGAGCATTTGCGTAATTACGTGCTATTTCGTGAGCGTGGACGCGCCTATTACCAGGAAGCTACCAACGAGCTATTCCGATTACACAGCCGATTCCCGGATCTGATAACAGTCGGTCGGGTGCCGATAGAAGCCGGGTTCGTCGGTCGTTGGACTCGACTAAGTGGCGAAGGATTCCGGTGGGACCCTGTTTGTGACGTCGAGAAGATGCGAGCAAGCAAGGCCTTTCTCAACGAGTATGTGGATAACTTAAGCCGAATTGGAACACTGATACAGTTTACCGAGCAGCGCCAAGAACATTTGGAAGAACTCGAGTCCGCGCTATCCGCACGACTCGGCATTACAGCATTATCGGGATTGCAGGAGTAGGTTCACTTTAGACCTGAGTGTCCATTTCCGGCCGAGGCCGTATGTTAAACAGCTGAAAGATCTAGCCAATGTGTTGCGTCGATCGGTTGAAACCGCAAGAAAAGCTGCCGCTCAGAATGAGCGCAAAGAAAGGCTCAGGACTTGCCGCCCGCAACTAGCAACCATCACCCGTGCAGTACAGGGAGACAAACGT
>Ga0224500_10002243_pt1 | contig 10534 bp, 8 predicted proteins | sample SF_Oct11_sed_USG_FD_168126 | JGI IMG/M metagenome (GOLD analysis project Ga0224500, IMG submission 168126) | Sediment microbial communities from San Francisco Bay, California, United States - SF_Oct11_sed_USGS_4_1 | ecosystem: Environmental > Aquatic > Marine > Sediment | place: USA: California...
CAGGCGCAGTTGCTGGTGGCCAACCTGCAGACCGTGGTGCGCGAGATCTTCGCCATCAGCCGCTTCGACCGCGTGCTCACGGTGGTGCCCACGCTGGACGAGGCCATGGCGCAGTGCGGCGCGCAGGCGCAGGTGCAGTACCGCGCCGCGGCCGGGGCGCCCCGCCCATGAAGCGCGTGCGCTTCTGGGGCACGCGCGGTTCGCTGCCGATCGCGCTGACGGCCGACGGCGTGCGCCGCAAGCTGCTGACGGCGCTGGCGACGGCGCACGGCCGGCCGCTGGACACCGAGGCCGCGCGCGAAGCCGTGCTGGCGGACCTGCCGTTCGACATCGCCGGCACCTATGGTGGCCACAGTTCGTGCGTGCAGATCGAGACCGGCGGGCCCGACTTCTTCGTCTGCGACATGGGCAGCGGCCTGCGCCCGTTCGGGCTGGCAGCGATGGCACAGCGCGCCGGCGCGTCGCAGACCTTCCACATCTTCCAGTCGCACCTGCACTGGGACCACATCATGGGCCTGCCGTTCTTCGTGCCGGCCTTCATTCCGGGCAACCGCGTCGTCGTCTATGGCGGCCACCGCGAGCTGGAGTCAGCGCTACGACGCCAGCAGGAGCCGCCGTCGTTCCCGGTCGACTTCTCGATCTTCGGCGCCAAGCTCGAGTTCGTGCACCTCGAACCCGGCCGGCAGGTCGACGTCGCCGGCGTCGGGGTGACGACGCTGCTGCAACGCCACGGCGGCGATTCGTACGGCTATCGCTTTGAAGCGCAGGGCAAGACGGTCGTCTACAGCACCGACTCCGAGCACCCGCTGGCGGACCCGGCGCACACCGAGCGTTTCGTCGGCTTCTTCCGCGACGCCGACCTGGTCGTGTTCGACGGCATGTACTCGCTCGCCGACTCGATTTCGGTCAAGGCCGACTGGGGGCATTCGAGCAACGTCGTCGGTGTCGAGCTGTGCCAGCTCGCCGGCGCACGGCACCTGTGCCTGTACCACCACGAGCCGGTGTTCGACGACGCCGCCATCGACGCCGTGCTAGCCGAGACGCGGCGGCTGGAGGAGATCACCCGTGGCTCGAAGCCGCTTCGCGTGAGCGCGGCCTACGACGGGCTGGCGATCGAGCTGTGACCGCCGGCCGCGCGCGCGAGCCGGCCGCCGCGGGCGTGCGCCGCATCCGGCGGCTGGGATTCGGGCTGCTCTGCGGGCTGGTGCTGCTGACCGTGCTGGGGGCGCCGTGGACCGAGCGGCTGCAGGCGGCCTGCTTCGACGCCTTCCAGATGATGGCGCCGCGGCCCGTGCAGACGCTGCCGGTCACGGTGGTCGCGATCGACCAGAAGAGCCTGGTCGCGCTCGGCCAGTGGCCGTGGCCGCGCACGCAGCTGGCGCGCCTGGTCGACGCCATCGACCGTGCCGGTCCGGCGGCGATCGGCGTCGACGTGCTGATGCCCGAGCCCGACGCGCTGTCGCCCGAGCGGCTGCTGGCGCGCACGCCGGACGCCGGCGCCGCCGTCGAGCGGGCGCTGCGCGGGCTGCCGTCCAACGACGCCGTGCTGGGGCAGGCGCTGGCGTCCGCGCGCGCCGTGCTGGCCATCGCCGGCACGCCCGAGGCCACCGGCATGACGCTGCGCGCGGCGCCGGTGATGGTCCACGCGGCCGACGGTGCCGGCCATGCGCTGGCAGTGCCGCGCTTTGCCGGCGCGCTGACCAGCGTCGACGCGCTGGACAGCCGGGCCGCCGGCTGGGGCCTGATTTCGGTCGACCCCACGCGCGGCGGGGTGCGGCGCATCCCGCTCGTGGCCAGCATCGGAGGCACGCTGGTGCCGACCCTGTCGATGGAGTTGCTGCGCGTGGCCACCGGGGCGCCGGCGCTGCGGCTGTCGACCGCAGGGTCGCGCGTGCTGGGCATCTCGGTCGGCGGGCTGGACCTGCCCACCGAGCACGACGGCTCGGTCCGGCCGCACTACTCGCGCCACCGCGACGATCGTTTCGTGTCCGCCGTCGACGTGCTCGAAGGCCGGGCCGACCCGGCGATGCTGGAGCACCAGATCGTGCTGATCGGGCCGACGGCGATCGGGCTGGACGAGGGCATGGTCACGCCGGTGGGCGAGCACATGGCGGGCATCGAGATCCAGGCCCAGTTGCTGGAGAACCTGCTCGGCGGCACGCTGCTGCAGCGCCCCGCATGGGCACCGGGGGTCGAGGCGCTGGGGCTGCTGCTGCTGGGCGCGCTGCTGGTTGCGTTCGCGCCGCGCTGGAAGCCGGTGCACGCGGCGGCGCTGCTGGCAGGGTGCGTCGCGCTGCCGGCGGCCGTCGCCTGGGCCGCGTTCCGCAGCCAGGGCCTGCTGCTCGACGCCGTCACGCCCGGCCTGTCGCTGCTGGCGCTGTTCGGCGTGCTGCTGGTGCTGACGCTGTCGGAGTCGACGCGCCAGCGGCGCGCGCTCGAGGCCACGGTGCAGGCGCAACGCGAGCAGGCCGCGCGCATCGCCGGCGAACTGCAGGCGGCGCAGCGCATCCAGAACGGCACCCTGCCGCGGCCCGATCTGCTGCAAGGCGAGCGCCGCATCGACCTGCACGCCGCGCTGACGCCGGCGCGCGAGGTCGGCGGCGACCTGTACGACTTCTTCATGCTCGACGCCGACCGGCTGTTCGTGCTGGTGGGCGATGTCGCCGGCAAGGGCCTGTCGGCGTCGATCTTCATGGCCGTGAGCAAGGCGCTGTACAAGGGCTCGGTGCTGCGCGCGCCGCGGGCCGACATCGGCGAGTTGATGCGCAGGGCCAACGCCGAGGTCTCGCGGGACAATGGCGAGATGCTCTTCGTCACCGCCTTCGCCGCCGTGCTCGACCTGCGGCACGGCACGCTGGCGTACTGCAACGCCGGCCACGACAACCCGTGGCTGCTCGCGCCCGACGGCGGCGCGCCGGAGCGCCTCACCGACGGCGACGGCCCGCCGCTGTGCGCGGTGCCCGACTGGGACTACCAGGGCGCGCGGCGCCAGCTCCAGCCCGGCAGCTGGCTGTGGCTGGTGACCGACGGCGTGCCCGAGGCGCGGGACCCCAAGGGCCAGGCCTACGGCGCCGCGCGTGCCGAGCGCGTGCTGCGGCAGGCCTGCGGCGGCGGCGCCGGCGCACGTGACGTGGTGCAGGCGCTGCACGACGACGTGCGGGCCTTCACCGGCGGCGCCGAGCCACACGACGACGTCACCATCCTGGCGCTTCGCTGGCGCGGGCCGGCGGGCGGCTGAGGCGCGATGCCCTGCTCTCGGTCAGCGAACCTGGATCTCGACGCGGCGGTTGCGCGGCTCGGCCACGCCGTCGCCGGTGGGCACCACCGGCTCGCGCTTGCCGCGGCCGATGGCGGCCACCTTGTCGGCCGCAATGCCACGCTCGATCAGTGCCTTGCGCACGACCTCGGCGCGTTGGCGCGACAGCGTGTCGTTGAAGGCGTCGTTGCCCACGGTATCGGTGTGGCCGATCACCAGCACGTCGGGCACCGGGCGCCTGGCGATCTCGGCGAACACGCCGTCGATGACCTGCTTGGAAGCGTCGGTGAACTCATCCTTGCCTTCGACGAAGTAGAGCGTGAAGTCGGCCGGCGGCAGCGGCTGCGCGGCCAGCGCGGCGCCGAAACGGGCCTGGACCTCCTGCGCGCTGGACGCATAGGGCTGCGGCCCCCGGCGGGTGAGCTGCGCGCCGGCGTACGGCTGCTGCAGCAGCGCCTCGCGCCCGTCCTGCGACACCTGCACGGCCGTCTGGCGGCCGTCGGGGTCGGGCAGCAGCACGACCCGGCCCTGCGGCGTGGCGCAGCCCGCCAGGACCAGCAACAGGGCGAGCGCCGGCCCCGCGGCCGGTGCGCGGCTAGTCATCCGTCGACACCACGAACTCGGTGCCGCGCACGCCCAGCACCGCCGACGGCGTGCGCACGGTCATCGAGCTCGGCTCCTGCTTGGCGATGCGCCCGGACACCACGGCCAGCGTCCCGCGCTGCAGACGGGCGTCGAAACGGCCCCGGCTGGTGGTGGGGTCGAACTCGAAGCGGTCCAGCGCCAGGGTGCTGTTCGGGCCGGCCGACAGCAGCGAGTTGTCGCGCATGGTGATGCCCACCGACCCGTCGGCGCCGGTCTTCAGCACGTCGGCCGCCTCGAGGGGCAGCCCGACGTCGCCCGCCAGTTGCTGGCCGTTGCGCTCGACGGCGACCTGGCCGCGCGCGACCTTGATCTGCCCGACGTCGGCACGCGCCGGCGCACCGAGCAGCAGCGTGCCAAGGACCCCTGTGCCAAGGACCAGCAAGGGGCCTGCGCCGCAGCCACGTCGTCGGATCGCGTTCATCGACTCCCCTCCTGCCTGCCCAGCGCGTTGCGCATGGCGCGCAGCTTAACCCCGCGCCGGCGCCGCCACGATGCCAAACGGACCGGGACAGACCCTGACACTGCCGGCGCGGCTGGTGCGCCTGGCCGATGCCGTGGCCTTCGTCGACGCGTTCTGCCGCCGCGAGGGCATCGCGCGCACCGACAGCCTGCGCCTGACCCTGGCGGTCGAGGAACTGTTCACCAACACCGTGACACACGGCCATGGCAGCGACTGCGACGCGCCGATCCGGTTGACACTGCGCGCCGACAGCGCGCGGCTGCTGCTGGATTACGCTGACAGCGCGCCGCCGTTCGACCCGCAGGAGGGGCTGGCATCGACGGCAGGCGCGCTCGACGCCGACGTCGGCGAGCGCCCGGTCGGTGGCCTGGGGCTGGCGCTGGTGGCGGGGCTCGCCGACGACATGCGCCACGCCTACGCCGATGGCGGCAACCGGCTCCAGCTGATCCTGCGGCGGCAGGGTTGAAACCGGCCTGGGGACAGTTCGGCAGGCCCCGCTGAAAGCAGAGCCGCATCACCAGCGATTGACCCGGCCCGGCGTCACTGGCACACTTACTGACCAAACGGTCATTAAATGACATGTCGATTGCCAACATCACCCCCCGTCCGCGCCAGCGGCGCAAGGAAACCCGCCCCCAGGACCTGCTGGATGCGGCGCTGACCCTGTTCGTCGAGAAGGGCTTCGCTGCCACGCGCACCGAAGCCGTGGCGCACCGCGCCGGCGTGTCCAAGGGCACGCTGTATCTCTACTACCCGAGCAAGGAAGACCTGTTCAAGGCCGTGGTGCGCAAGAACCTGGTCGATCTGATCGTCGAGGGGCAGGAGACGGTGCAGACCTTCGAGGGATCGACGTCCGACCTGCTGCGCCACCTGGTGCACGTCTGGTGGGAGCGTTTCGGCAACACGCCGGCGGCCGGCATCCACAAGGTGGTGATCTCCGAGGTGCGCAACTTCCCGGAGCTGGCGCAGTTCTACGTCGACGAGGTGATCGCCCCGGCCGACCGGCTGTTTTCCAGCACCGTGCAGCGCGGCATCGACCGCGGCGAGTTCCGCGCCCTGCCGGTGCACGAGGTCGCGCACGCCCTGATGGCGCCGCTGATCTTCATGTCGCTGCACCGCCACTCCTTCGGCGCCTGTCCGGTGCACGGGGCGGACCTGGACCCGGCGGCGCTGCTGCACACACAACTCGACCTGGTGTTGCGCGGGCTCGAAACCCCACCCGCGCCGGCGCGCCGCGCTCGCAAGGCATGAAGAAGGCGCTCGTCGGACTGGCCGTCGTGGCCACACTGGTCGCGCTTGGCCTGCCCGTACTGCGCGCGGCCCGCACGCCGCCACCTGACGGCCCCGCCGCGGCGCCCGCGGTGGAACTGGCCGCCACCGACCTTGCCACCGCTCGCACCCAGCCGCTGGTTCGCACGCTGGAGGTCTCCGGTGGCCTGGAAGCGCTGGACACGGCCATGCTGAAAGCACGCATCGCCGCCGAGGTGCGCGAGGTCGTCGCGCGCGAAGGCGACACGGTGCGTGCCGGCCAGGTGCTGGTGCGCCTGGACGACACCGAGGCCGCCTGGCGTCTGCGGCAGGCCGAAGACCAGGTGGCGGTGGCCGACGCGCAGCGCGCCATCGCCGAACGCACGCTGGCCAACAACCGCGAGCTGGTCGCGCAGGGGTTCATCAGCCGCAATGCGCTGCAGACCGCCGAATCCAACCTCGCGGCCGCCGACGGCACGCTGCGCGCGGCGCGCGCGGCCGCCGAGCTGGCACGAAAGTCCGTGCGCGACGCCGTCGTCACGGCGCCGTTGGCAGGCCAGGTGTCGCAGCGCTTCGTGCAGCCGGGCGAGCGGGTCGGCATCGACGCGCGGCTGCTGGAGATCGTGGACCTGCGCCGACTGGAACTGGCCGCGCCGCTGGCGCCGGCCGACGCCGCCCAGGTGCGGCCCGGCATGCGGGCGACGCTCTCCGTGGAGGGCCTGGGCAGCCCGGTGCGCGGCCGCGTGGCGCGCCTGAATCCCAGCACCGAGGAAGGCACCCGCGCCGTGCAGGTCTACCTGACGGTGGACCCTGCTCCCTCGTTGCGCCGAGGGCTGTTCGCTCGCGGCACCATCGAGCTGGCGCGACGCGACGCGCGCGTGGTGCCGGTGTCGGCCGTGCGCGTGGACCAGGGCCGGCCGTACGTCCTGACGGCGGAAGACGGGCTGATCGTTTCCCACCTGGTGACGCCGGGCGAACGCGGCGAAGCCGAATTCGGCGGCTCGCGCGAGGCGGCAGTGGAGATCGCCGACGGCCTGCCCGAGGGCGCGATCGTGCTGCGCGGCACGGTCGGCGCGCTGCGCGCCGGCACGCCCGTCAAGCTGCCCTGAGACCGCGCCATGTGGTTCACCCGCGTGTCCATCGGCAACCCCGTGCTCGCCACCATGGTGATGCTCGCGTTTGTCGTGCTGGGGCTGTTCAGCTACCAGCGGCTGGCGGTGGACCAGTTCCCGGACATCGACTTCCCGACCGTCGTCGTCACGCTCGACTTCCCTGGCGCCAGCCCGGAGATCGTGGAGAGCGAGGTCACCAAGAAGGTCGAGGAGGCGGTCAATACCGTGGCCGGCATCGACACGATCTTCTCTCGCTCGTACGAGGGAACGTCGGTCGTGGTGGTGCAGTTCAACCTGGACATCGACGGCCGCAAGGCGGCCGAGGACGTGCGAGAGAAGGTCGCGCTGATCCGCCCGCTGCTGAACGACGACGTGGGCGAGCCGCGCGTGTCGCGCTTCGACCCCGCCAGCACGCCGGTCTTCGATGTCGCGGTGCTGTCGCCCGACGGCAGCCACACGCCGCAGGACCTGAGCACCTGGGCGACGCAGGTGCTGCAGAAGCGCCTGCAGAACGTGCGCGGCGTCGGTGCGGTTTCGGTCATCGGCGGCGTGCAGCGGCAGATCCAGGTGCATGTGCGCCCCGATGCGCTGCAGGCGCAGGGTATCGGCGTGGACCAGATCGCCGCCGCGCTGCGCAGCGAGAACCAGGAGCAGCCGCTGGGCAGCATCCGCACGCGCGAGATCGAGCGGGTGGTGCAGATCGACGCCCGGCTGAAACGGCCGGAGGACTTCCGCGACATCGTGGTCGCGCGCCGCAACGGCGTGCCGGTCAAGCTGCGGCAGCTGGCCGACGTCGTCGACGGCCCGGAGGAGCTGGAAAGCCTGGCGCTGTACAACGGCCAGCGCACGGTGCTGCTGTCGGTGCAGAAGAGCCAGGGCGAGAACACGATCCAGGTCGTCGACGGCCTGCGCCGCGCGTTGGCCGAGGCGGCGCCGCTGGTGCCCGACGGCGTGAAGATCGAAGTGCAGCGCGACGGCTCGCGGCCGATCCGCGTCGGCGTCAACAACGTGCGCGAGACCCTGCTCGAAGGCGCCGCGCTGACGGTGCTGATCGTGTTCCTGTTCCTGAACTCGTGGCGCAGCACCGTGATCACCGGGCTGACGCTGCCGATCGCGCTCATCGGCACCTTCCTGTTCATGTACCTGTTCGGCTTCACCATCAACAACATCACGCTGATGGCCATGAGCCTGTGCGTGGGCCTGCTGATCGACGATGCCATCGTAGTGCGCGAGAACATCGTGCGCCACGTGCAGATGGGCAAGAGCGCGCACGACGCCGCACTTCAGGGCACCGACGAGATCGGGCTGGCGGTGCTGGCCACCACGCTGTCGATCGTGGCCGTGTTCCTGCCCATCGGCTTCATGGGCGGCATCGTCGGCAAGTTCTTCCACGAGTTCGGCATCACGATCGTGGCCGCGGTGCTGATCTCGATGTTCGTCAGCTTCACGCTCGACCCGATGCTGTCCAGCATCTGGCCCGACCCCGAAGCCGGGCACGCGCATGCCGGCGGGAAGGCCACGCTGTACAACCGCACGATCGGCCGCGTCACCGGCGCCTTCGAGCGCCTGACCGAGCGGCTGGCGGCCTTCTACCAGCGTGTGCTGGGCTGGTCGCTGCGCCACCGGCTGGCGACGCTGGCGATCGCGGCGGCCACCTTCGTCGGCAGCTTCTTCATCATCCCGATCCTGGGCACCGAGTTCGTGCCCAAGGCCGACTTTTCCGAAACGCAGGTCAACTTCTATACGCCGGTGGGCACGGCGCTGGCGGTGACGGAAGCCCGCGCCCGGCAGGTCGACGCCGCGTTGCGCGAACTGCCGGAGGTGGCCTACACCGTGGTCACGCTCAACAGCGGCTTCGCGCGCGGCCGCAACTACGGCAGCGTGTTCGTGCGCCTGACGGACCGCCACCTGCGACAGCGCAGCGTGGACCAGATGGCGCTGCCGATGCGCGAGCGGCTGGCACGTATCCCGGGCATCACGGTCACCAACATCGGCGTGCCGGACCTGGGCGGCGGCAAGAGCCTGCAGTTCTCGGTCCAGGGCACCGACCTGGGCGAGCTGGAACGCCTGAGCCGGCAGATCAGCGCCGGGTTGAGCCGCATCCCCGGCCTGGTGGACCTCGACAGCACCTTCAAGCCCGACAAGCCGACGGTGGCCATCGAGGTCAAGCGCGACGCCGCCGCCGACCTGGGGCTGAACGTCAACGCGCTGGCCGTCAGCCTGCGCAGCCTGGTGGCCGGGCAGGCCGTGGGCAGCTGGCGCGCGCCCGACGGCCAGACCTACGACGTGCAGCTGCAGCTCGCGCCGGACGCCCGGCGCACCGTGGCCGACCTGGCGCAGCTGCCACTGCAGGTGGCGGCGGCGGCCGACGGCAGCCCACGGGTGGTGCGCTTGTCGCAGGTGGCCACGCTGAGCGAGGACAAGGGTCTGACCCAGATCAACCGGCGCGACCTGAATCGGGAGATCAACTTCGACGCCAACGCGCTGGGCCGCACCTCGGGCGAGGTCTCGGCCGACATCCGGCGCGTGCTGGACGGCGTCGCCTTTCCGCCCGGATACCGCTACACCTTTGGTGGCAGCACCAAGAACATGACCGAGTCCTTCCAGTACGCGCTGGGCGCGCTGGCGCTGGCGGTGGTGTTCATCTACATGATCCTGGCCAGCCAGTTCCGCAGCTTCCTGCAACCGCTGGCGCTGATGAGCTCGCTGCCGCTGACGCTGATTGGCGTGGTCTTGACCCTGCTTATCTTCCGATCGACGCTGAACATGTTCTCCATCATTGGCGTCGTGATGCTGATGGGTCTGGTGACCAAGAACGCGATCCTGCTGGTCGACTTCGCGATCCGGTCGCGGGCGCAAGGAATGGAACGCGCCGAGGCGCTGCTGCATGCGGCGCGGGTGCGCCTGCGCCCGATCCTGATGACAACGCTGGCCATGGTCTTCGGCATGGTGCCGCTGGCCTTTTCGCTGTCGGAGGGCGCCGAGCAACGCGCGCCCATGGGCCAGGCGGTGATCGGCGGCGTCATCACCTCGTCGCTGCTGACGCTGGTGGTGGTGCCGGTGGTGTACTGCTACCTCGACGACCTCGCCGGCTGGCTGCGGCGCAAGGGCCGCCGGCAAGCGCCGCAGGCGGCCACCTAAAATGCGACCTGACCCTTGCCGATATACTCCACCCGGTATACGCCATGAACTTCGAACTTGCCCGCTACAACATGATCGAGCAGCAGATCCGGCCCTGGGAGGTCCTGGATTCGGCTGTGCTGGACCTGCTGGCGACCGTGCGGCGCGAGGATTTTGTGCCGCCCGCCTATCGCGCCATGGCCTTTGCCGATGCGCAGGTACCCCTGCCCTGCGGGCAGGTGATGCTGGAGCCGCGCGTCGACGCTCGATTGCTGCAGGAACTGCAGGTCCAGCGTCACGAGCGTGTGCTGGAGATCGGCGCCGGCAGCGGCTTCATGGCGGCGCTGCTGGGTCATCGCGCGCAGCACGTGCTGTCGCTGGAGTGCCACGCCGAGCTGGCCCGGATGGCCAGCGCCAACTTGCGCCATGCCGGGCTCGCGAACGTCGAGGTGCGTGCGGTGACGGCGGCGCAGGGCGCGCAGGGCAGCCCGGTCCACGGCCCGTTCGACGCCATCGTGATGTCGGGTTCGGTACCCGCGGTGCCGCGCGGGCTGCTCGAACAGCTCAAGCCGGGCGGCCGGCTGCTGGCCATCGTCGGCGAGGAGCCCATCATGCGGGCGCGGCTGTTCACGCACAGCGGCAACGGGGCCTTCGCGCAGACCGACTTGTTCGATACCGTCGCCCCCCGGCTGG
>Ga0224500_10002244_pt1 | contig 10533 bp, 11 predicted proteins | sample SF_Oct11_sed_USG_FD_168126 | JGI IMG/M metagenome (GOLD analysis project Ga0224500, IMG submission 168126) | Sediment microbial communities from San Francisco Bay, California, United States - SF_Oct11_sed_USGS_4_1 | ecosystem: Environmental > Aquatic > Marine > Sediment | place: USA: California...
CCCTGGGCCACCAGGCGGACCGATGCAATGATCTGAGTGATGGTTTTTGAATGCATGTCACACTACTCCGGGTACCCGCCCGATCAGGACCTCAAAGATGCAGACTATCGGCAGGCTTTTGGTTCTCTGTCGATCCTACAGGACTTTTGTGTCAGGACAAGGACATTTGGGTTTTGGCTGGAGATCTCACAAACAAGAAAGCGGATGGGGGAACCGTATCTTGTCCTTCGACTCTGCTCAGGACCATGAGCCTGTCGAACGGTGTAGCGCGAAACGGAGGAAGCATGTCCGTATCTTTGCGTGCAAGACACGCTTCACGAACGGCGCTTCACGCTAATCGCTACCTCGGCATGAGCGTCTTCTCCGCCATTTCCTTGGCCGCGTGCTGCATATCGCCCCGGACCATTTCTTTCTTGTCGTCGTTGATGCGGATCATGTATTTGCCGTGGCCGACTTCCCTGCCGCCGGGAAATTCGAACAGTTGTGCGATCACCTGCATGACGGCATAGTTGGTGAAAAACCAACTCTTCTGAGCGTTCGCGGTGGTCGCCGGGGCCCAGAGGACGTAGAGATAATCCGTCCCCACATGCTTCTGAATGTCTTTGACCCTGGCCACGTCGGTCCTGGCGTAGTTCACGTCGATTTCAAAGTAGGCCGAATCGTAAGGCCCCTTGATCAGCTGCGGATAATTGGGAATGGCCTGCGCGACCTGCTTCTGAGGCACGACCTCGAACCGGCTGACTTTGCGCAATTCGTCGGTAAACACAGCCGCCGCCTCGAGCGAACTGGGATTCGTGAGCCCCGCAACCACCGCCAGCTTTTTGCCCTTGGGATGAAACGATCCATCCGTCAGCTCGAACGTGGCGCAGCCGCCGAACACCAGCCCCGCAACAACCAGCAACCCTGCCTGTACGGTGTGCCGCCGCATCGCGCCCTCCCCTCTCATTTGCTTTTCCCAGTGTTGGTGACTTTTACAAATTCATCCACGATGGCTTCCGCCGAATTCTTGAGCATCTTGTCGACGTAGTAGCCTTTGGATCGAAACAGAGCCAGAAAACTGTCGCTATTGCTCTCATTGAACGCCGTGTGCGACACGATTTTCCCGCCGGGATATTCGAGCATGTTGCCATAGACGTCTGCCGAATAGGTGTTCGTACAGCCGCCTCGGTTGGAGCAAACAGTGCTCTGTTGCAATCCTTTGCTCCAAATGACGAACACATAATTAGTTTTCAACTTGGCCTGGATCTTTTCGATTCTCGGTTTTTCAGAGGGATCGACCCAGGCGGCCTTGCCGTCGTTCTCCTCGACCGTCTTGACCGAAATCGGGTAACTCGGAATAGTCTTGCTCACCACATCCTGGTCGACCACCTGCAATGTCGTCCGCTCTTTCAGTTCTTTGGTGAGGTACTCCGCCAACTTGAGATCCGCCTCTTCCGACCCTCCGGTGATGACACTGACGGAGGTTGGTTTGATCGGATGGCTGGAGTCTTTCAGCGCGAACAGGGTCCCGCCGCCGCAGCCTCCCAGTAGGAGACTCACTGTCATGAGCGCCACGACAGGGTAGTTTCTCTTCAATCGTGTCCAATGCGATGTGATCGACATAGCATCTCCTCCCTGGAACCGTTCCAAGTCTATTCTCTGGAGAAACATAGCAGCCGATCCGGTTCTGTCAACGCCGCGAAATGACAGGAGCGTGAAGCGTCAAGCGGGGGAGGCAAGGCTCTGGCATCCTCGAAGGTTTCTGAAATGACTTGATGACTCTGCGTCTCTCAGCCGGTGACGGCGCGCCAATTGGGACCGGGTGCGCCTAATTCAATACCTCTCGGAAGTTTCAACAGTTTATGGGTTCTGCGTTCAGTGGCCGCTCTCTCGCACCCCCTCCTGGCTCCGTAAACCTTCCTATGAGACCATGTAGATTCCACGACGGCGGCAACGGCGTGGCGGGACAGAAGGTGACCGCGTCTGGCTCCGACACGGAACATGTCACCAGCGCCGACGGATCGGTGTCGTTGTTGCTGGAAGACGGCGACGTAACAATTTCTGTCAATGGCGCTCAGGCCTATAAGGGCGCGGTTGGCAGTCTGAAGGCGAAGGAACGGTTCGGCAAGGACGGCACCCGCCTCGCGGCATAAATCCAAAGAATCGGAAACCGATAGCCGGAATAGTCTGACTGGTCTGGCCTAATCGATTCCCGCCCCCTCGGCTCCCCTTGAGTGTGAAGTGTCGATCGTGAAGCGCGGAATGGAAAGCGAATCTCTACCTCTTTGCTTGCGAGATATGCTTCACGAGATACGAACGACGAAGAACGGGTTACGGACGCGGGTCCAATTCGATGAGCCCTTTGCGGATTGCCAGGATGGCAGCCTGCGTACGGTCGTACACTTGGAGCTTGTGAAAGATGTTCCGGACGTGATTCTTCACGGTCTTTTCGCTCAAATCCAGGTTGTTGGCGATTTCTTTGTTCGTCTTTCCATCGGCGACCAGCCGTAAGACGGTGATCTCCCGTTCCGTCAAATCGTGCTCGGCATAGGCCGACTTTTTTCCCTTCTTCTGCGCCATCAACGAAAATTCCGCCAAGATTTTGCTGGCGACGGACGGGTGAATGAGCGATTCGCCGCGATAGATCGCCCGGATGGCGGCGACGATCTGCGACGATTCCGAATCCTTGAGCAAGTAGCCGGTGGCGCCGGCCTTGACCAGATCGAAGATATATTGCTGTTCCTCATACATGGTCAGCGCGACGATGCCGATGTGCGGGAACTCGCGCTTGATCTGCCTGGTCGCCTCGATGCCACCCATCCGCGGCATGCTCACGTCCATCAAAATCACGTCGGGCAGGAGCGCACGAGCCTTTTCCACCGCCTCAAGTCCGTCCTGAGCCTCGCCCAGGACATGGATGTCGTCTTTGGTCTTGAGAATCGCCGCCAGACCTTCACGGACCACACGATGATCGTCGGCGATCAACACCTTAATTTTCTCCATGACTCTCATCCTCCCTCTTGTCTTTGTCGAATAACGGCACTTCGACCACGACCTTCGTGCCTCGTCCCTTTTTGGAATCGACGTGCCCCTCTCCCCCGACCAACCTCGCCCGCTCCAAGATGCCTTTGATCCCGAAATGGTCCCACTTTTCAGGGTCGCGCAGGACGGTCTCCATGTCGAACCCGACGCCATCATCGGTGATCGTGACCCGCAGCATCTCCAGGCCGATCTCCAGCCGGATCGACACCCGGCCGGCCTTCGCGTGTTTTTGGACGTTGCTCAAGGCCTCCTGAATGATGCGGAACAGGAAGATCTTGGTCCGTGGAAAGAGAATCTGCTCATCCCCCTTCACGGTGAATTTGGCGGCTATATGCGACTGGATCTCGTACGACTTGAGATAGTTGGTGAGGGCGGGAATCAATTCCATCTTGTCGTAATGGAGCGGCCGCAGGTTGAAGATTACTTGGCGCGCTTCCTGAATGGCCAGTTTGAGTTGCGCCTTGCTCTCCTTGATGGTCGAGAGCCCGGCTTTCGGATTTTTCCGCATAAGCTGCAGGCAGAGGTCGAGCTTGAAATTGACGCCCGCCAGGCTTTGGATGAAACCGTCGTGGATTTCGCAGGCGATGCGGGTGCGTTCATCCGTTACCGCCGCGCCGGTCTCTTTCACATACAACCGATAGAGGGACTGATACTTGTTGAGCGTCCGTTCGATCTCCGCCGTCGCCCGGATGCGGGCTTCGATCAACTCCCACATGAATTTGGCGCTGGCGCCCCCGATGACTGTCACGCCCATCCGATGGAAGTCCTGAAGCAATTGCCACACCTCGGCATTGCCTGACACGTCGATAATCAAATCGATCCGTTCCATCGCCAACAACTGCCGATAGTCGCTGGTGACCGGAATCCCCAACTGCGTGGCAAGGCTCACGCCTGGCGCCTGCGGATCGACCTCCGCAACTCCGACGATCCGCACGAGGGGATCGTCGGCGAAAATTTCCATCAGCGCCGTGCCGCCACGGCCTGCGCCGATAATGGCCACATTGGTGGTGCCGGGAACCGCCAGTTTTCGACGATTGCGTTGGGGTTGCAAGGTGGCCATGTCGTCGGCGCTCCGCGTACACTGTTCGCCCGTGCGAACGATCGATGCCGCTCAAATCAGTCGGGGTGAATGAAAAACAAGAGCCGGCAACGCAAGAAGGAGGGTTTGAGAGCTGGGGCTCAACGCTCGCGGCGCTGTTGAGCCAGGACTTTCAGCTCATCCATGAACTGGTCGATGTCCTTGAACTCCCGATACACGGACGCGAACCGGACATAGGCGACCTGGTCCAACTGATGCAATTCCTTCATCACTTCCTCGCCCACCACCCGGCTTTTGATTTCGCTCTCGCCCATCTCCTGAATCCGCTTTTCGATCCGGTCGGCGGCATCCTCGATCGTCGCCGTGCTGACCGGACGTTTCTCGCAGGCCTTCTTTATCCCGGAAAGAATCTTGCTCCGGTCGAACGACTCGCGGCGACCGTCCTTCTTGACGACGACCGGGAGGATCTCATCGACCCGCTCATACGTGGTGTAGCGGCGGCGGCACCCGATACACTCGCGGCGGCGGCGAATGACTTCGCCTTCCTTGGCCATCCGTGAATCGACCACCTTGTCTTCCAGCTCATCGCAGAAGGGACATTTCACAGGCGGCGACCATGGCTCATAAATGGGGGCTTATCAGTAGGAATGGAAGATAGGGAACCGGTTGCACAGCGCCTTGGCATGCAGGCGAACCTCTTCCAGCACCGCCGGTTCTTGCCGGTGCTGCAGCACACGATCGATCAGCTCCACGATCTGTTTCATCTCCGGCTCCCGCATCCCCCGCGTGGACACGATCGGAGAGCCAAGCCGGATGCCGCTGGCCACTGCCGGCGGCTTTTCGTCGTAAGGAACGGCGTTCTTGTTCAGGATGATGCCGGCCGCATCAAGGGCGGCATCGGCATCTTTGCCCGTGATTCCCTTATTCGAAAGGTTCACCAGCATGAGATGCGTATCGGTCCCGCCGGAGACGATCTTGTACCCGTGATCCATCAACCCCTGCGCCAACGCCTTCGCGTTGGCAAGAACCTGCTGCTGGTAGCGCTTGAACGACGGAGACAAGGCTTCCTTGAAGGCGACGGCTTTGGCCGCAATCACGTGCATAAGGGGCCCGCCCTGCAAGCCGGGAAACACCAGCTTATCGACGCCCTTCGCATACTCGGCCTTACACATCGTGACCCCGCCGCGCGGGCCCCGAAGAGTCTTATGGGTCGTCGTGGTCACAAAGTCCGCATAGGGTACGGGATTGGGATGCAGCCCTGCGGCAATAAGACCGGCAATGTGAGCAATATCAACCAGCAAATAGGCGCCGACCGACTTGGCGATGGCTTGAAACCTGGGAAAATCCAACACGCGGGCATAGGCGCTGGCACCCACCACGATCATGCGGGGCCGGCATTCCTCGGCCGCTTTCTGCACCGCATCGTAGTCGATAGTTTCTGTCTTCCGGTCTACTCCGTACGAAAACACGCGAAAGAGAATGCCGGAGAAGTTGACTTTGCTACCATGGGTCAGATGCCCTCCTTGGGCCAGATCCATCCCGAGTATAGTGTCACCCGGCTTCAATACCGACAGGTAGGCCGCCATGTTGGCCTGGGAACCGGAATGCGGCTGCACGTTGACGTGCTCGGCTCCAAAAATCTCTTTGCACCGCTGAATCGCCAGATCTTCGACCGTGTCGGCGTGCTGACACCCGCCGTAATACCGTCTGCCGGGATACCCCTCCGCATACTTGTTGGTCAGCACAGAGCCCTGCGCGGCCAATACAGCAGGACTGGCAAAGTTTTCCGATGCAATCAAGAGCAGCTTGTCCCGCTGCCGCGTCTCTTCCGCTTCGATCGCCGCGTAGACATCTGGATCCGCAGTTTTCAGAGCATCGACTGATCCGATTCCCTCGTACATCTCGTTCTCTCTTATCCTACGGCTGGGTCGGCGCTTCAGCGTCCTGCTTCTTCACTACACGCACAGTCACCGTCGCCGTCACATCCCTCGGCATCTTGATGGGCACTGCGACCTCCCCCAATTCCTTGATCGGCTGCCCCAATTGAATCTTCCGCCGGTCCACGGTGAAGCCTTGAGCGGCCAACCCCTCGGCGATATCCTTGACCGTCACCGAGCCGAACATCTTATCGTCCTTGCCCACTTGTGCCTCGATGGTCAGCGTGACCGCCGACACCTTCTTGGCATGGGTTTCGATTTCCAGTTTTTCCTTCTTGGCCTTCTCCGCCGCAGCTCGTTTGGCATGTTCGAAGGCTTTGATGCTCCGGCTGTCGGCTTCGACCGCTTTGCGGCGAGGCAGCAAGAAATTCCTGGCAAATCCATTGGCCACGTTGATGACATCGCCGAGGTGGCCCACCCCGTCCATCGTCTCTTGCAGAATGACTTTCATACCCTCACTCCTTCTCTGAGAAAGGAAAGGAGAATACTGGGGCGACTGCGAAAAGTCAATTCAGATCGGCGGGTTTTACCGAATGACGTCGAGCGATCGGCCGACCTTGGCAAAGGCCGCCACTGCCCGTTCCATCTGGGCTCTCGTGTGCGCCGCCGACATCTGGACGCGGATTCTGGCTTGGCCTTCGGGGACGACGGGATGGCTGAATCCAACCACGTACACGGCCTCGTTCAACAGCGCCTCAGCCATCGCCGTGGCGAGCGAAGCCTCGCCTAACATGACGGGAATAATGGGGTGCTCGCCAGGAATAAGGCGAAATCCCAGCGCGGCCAGCTGAGCGCGAAAGAACGCCGCATTGGCATAGAGCCGCTCGCGCAACTCGTCTCCTTGCGCTACGAGATCAAGCGCGCGCAAGGCGCCGGCCGCCACCACCGGCGGAAGCGCGTTGGAGAACAGATAGGGCCTCGACCGCTGGCGAAGCAAGTCAACGATCTCAGCCTTGCCCGAGGTAAACCCTCCTGCGGCTCCACCCAGCGTCTTGCCCAGTGTGCTTGTGATCATGTCCACACGATCAGCCACGCCGAAATGAGCCGGCGTGCCCCTCCCTTGGGGACCAAGGACGCCGGTCGCATGGCTGTCATCCACCACCACCGCCGCATCGTACCGCTCGGCAAGCTCGACAATCCGGTCAAGCTTGGCCAGATCTCCATCCATCGAAAACACTCCGTCAGTCACGATGAGCCGCAACCGGCTGTTGTGCGATGCTTCCAACCGCCCTTCAAGCTCCCCCATATCCGAATGGGCGTATCGCAATCGTGTCGCCTTACAGAGCCGGATGCCGTCGATCAGGCTGGCATGGTTCAAGGCATCGCTGATGACAGCGTCGCGCTCATCCACCAACGATTCGAACAATCCGCCGTTGGCATCGAAACAGGAGCTGTAGAGCACGGTGCCCTCGGTGCCCAAGAACGAGCTGACGGCCTGCTCCAGCCGCTTATGCAAATCTTGAGTGCCGCAGATGAAACGCACCGAGGCCATGCCGTAACCGTGCGTCTTCAAGCCATCCATAGCGGCCTGAACGATCTCCGGGTGATTCGCCAGCCCGAGATAATTGTTGGCGCAGAGATTCAAGACCGGCCCTCGGTCCACCAGGATATCCGAGCCTTGCGGGCCCAGGATGCGCCGCTCGGACTTGTAGAGGCCTTTCGCGCGGATCTCGGCAAGCTGTTGTTGAAGAACGTTCTTAAGGGACGAGTACGCCATGGCTAAACCAGGACTGAGGTTTGAGTGCTGAGGACTGAGTAAGAGGAGATCTTGCTTTTCACTCGGCCCTCAGTCCTCGCACCTCAGTCCTATTACGGGATCAACACCACTTTCCCGCATTGTCCGGATCGAATCAAATCGAATCCTGTCGCGAATTCGGCCATCGGAAATGAATGGGTGATTACCGGCCGGATGTCCAGGCCTGCCTTGAAAAGCCCCGCGAGCCTGTACCACGTACCGAACAGACGCCGGCCCGTCACGCCGTACACGCGAATGCCCTTGAAAATGATTTCATTCGGAAGATCGAAGCACACTTGGCCGGTTGGAATCCCGAAGAGGGTCACCCGCCCACCATTCTTGACGGAACGAAAGGCTTGGTGCAGCGCTGCCGGATCGCCAGACATTTCCAGCGCCGCATCGACGCCTTCGCCCGCGGTCAGCTCGCGAATCGCGTCGTTGACCGCCTCCGGCTGGCTGGTTTTTACGTTCACCATATGGTCTGCGCCCAATTGTTTGGCCAACCCCAACCGGTACTCGCTTGTATCGGTTGCGATAATGACGGCCGCGCCTGACACACGGGCGACGGCAATGGCAAATAAACCGGTCGGCCCGCATCCCGTCACCAAGACCGTATGGCCCGTCAGGTCTTCGGCCAGGGCGGCATCGACGGCATTCCCAAGCGGTTCCTGGACACAGGCAAACTCCGGAGGGATCTCCGCGGCGGTGCGCCACAACAGCCCTTCCGGCAGCGCGACATACTCGGCATAGGAGCCGTCGCGATCGATGCCGAGAATTTTGTACTGCTTGCAAACATGCGCCTGTCCGGTTCGGCATTGAAAGCACCGGCCACAAGTAATGTGCGATTCGGCGGCGACATAATCGCCGACGTTCACCAGCGACACCTCGCGCCCGATCTCCACGACATGGCCGCATACTTCATGGCCGATGATGCGTGGAGGATGCACACGCCCTTGAGCCCAGTCGTCCCAGCGATAGATATGGGCGTCGGTTCCGCACAAGGAAGTGGCGGCGACCTTGACGATGACGTCGCGCGGGCCTGGAGTGGGGTCCGGCCAATTCGTCGCAGTCAAACCTGGGGCGGAAGTTGTTTTGACCAACGCGCGCATGGGGCCATTCTATACCAACTGCGTGCGTTCAGCATCCTGATCGGCGCAGCAGTGCGGATTAAAACTGGTTGCGCGGCATCGCCGTGATGAGTAGGATACCGGGAACATGGTTCGTCCAAGCTTCCGATCTGTTGCGCTCATTCCCGGCCTTCTCTTGGCATTCTCGATCGGGCCTGCCTGCCATCCTGAACTTCAGGCTGCTTCCCCTTCCAATGCGACGCAACCGGCCTCGCCGAGACACCGCTCGGTCATTTTCGATTTTGCCGGCCTGGACGCTTCCGGAGATATCCGCATCGGCAACCCGCTCAAGCTGTCTCTGACGCTCAACGGTGTGGTCCACAGTCACACCCCCATAGTCGCCATTTGCGAATCGATCCACTTCGAACGACAGATCGTCACGATGGAACCGGATTCCGAATCCATGGAGATGCGTGCCACTGCGATCCTCGAACCCATTGCTCCGGGAAAGCTCTCGGTGTCTCCCAAAGTCGCGCGTATCCAAGTCACCTTTGCCCGGGCCAAGAACGACAAGAAACTGGAACGGGTGATGACGCGCATTGTCTACGTGACGCTGGGGAAACCCGCACTGCAGAACGACGCTGACGACCTCCCGCCTCCACGCCTTTACGAACTTGGCGAAGAAGACTCCGGCGACGATGACCTTCCGCCTGATGCGACGCCCATCATCGACACGTCGCTGGTGGAAGAAAATCTCCTCCCGCTGCCTGCCCCGGGGCCGGGACCGGGGCCGGCCTATTGGCAGCATGTCAGTGCGCTCCTGAGCCAAAGCTGGAGCCACACAACGCACCGGGTTCGCCATGCTCCGTCGAGCGAAACGGTGCAGGTCCGGTTTCGCATGTATCCAAACGGGCGGGCTCAGTTGATCCAGATTGAAAAGGGCTCCGGCTCGCGCGTGATCAACGAGGCCGGCATTTATGCCGTCGTCCATGCGCAACCGTTTCCTCCCTTTCCTGAGGATGTGGGATCGGAGCCGGTCGAGGTGCATGTGCGGATGCGGACGGGCGCGCGGACGGGTGCGCGTGAAGTCAGGTCGGCTTCGAATACTCAGGCGCCGCAGCCGAATGCGGCGCCTCTCATATCCAAGCCATGACGGCGGTTGCACCACGACACCCACACTCAATGGAGGCGGCAACATGAACATCGGACGACGCTGGATCGCATGTGCGGCAGTATGCGGATGGCTGGCCGGGCTGCCGGTCGGCGCCGGAGCTGAAACGGCTCGATGGGATATCGATCCCGATCACTCGCTCATCGAGTTTCGCGTCGCGCACATGGTGGTCTCCAAGACCGCCGGGCGTTTCACGGACTACAGGGGATTCGTCGAGATGGATGCGGACGCCAAGACGGTCAAGGCGATCGAAGCGACAATCAACGCGGCCTCGATCGATACGAATCACGACAAACGCGATGCCCATCTGCGCCAGGCCGACTTTCTCGACGTCGCGCAGTTTCCGACGATGACCTACAAACTGAAAAGCGCCAAGAAACAAGGCGACACCTTCACAGCCATCGGCGACTTGACCCTGCGCGGCATCACGAAAGAAGTCACGCTCATCGGCGCCTTGAACGGCATCGCCAAAGATCCCTGGGGCAACACCAGGGCCGGCTTCAGCGCCGACGGCACACTGAACCGCAAGGACTTCGGCATGGTCTGGAACAAAGCCCTCGACA
>Ga0224500_10002245_pt1 | contig 10527 bp, 8 predicted proteins | sample SF_Oct11_sed_USG_FD_168126 | JGI IMG/M metagenome (GOLD analysis project Ga0224500, IMG submission 168126) | Sediment microbial communities from San Francisco Bay, California, United States - SF_Oct11_sed_USGS_4_1 | ecosystem: Environmental > Aquatic > Marine > Sediment | place: USA: California...
TTTCCTCCAGCGTGTCCGTGCCGTGGGTGATCAGGACGCCGTCCGTGCCGGATTCTTCCAGCACGGCGTTCACGCGCCGGGCGAGCTTGAGCCAGATCGCGTCGTTCATGTCCTGGCTGCCGATGTTCGCGACCTGCTCGCCCTTGATCACGGCCAGCTTGTCGAGGTCCGGCACCGCGCCGAGCAGCGCTCCCACGTCGTACGCGCCGGACTTATAGCTGTAGTCGGTTGCGCTCGCCTGCACGCCGGCAATGGTGCCACCCGTGGCAAGGACGTGAACCCGCGGCCGCTCCGCCGCCCGGCCGGCGGCCGCACCGAGGCACACCGCCGCGCAGGCGGCGGTCAGCAGGACGCGATGTCGCAGGCTGGCCATGGGCGCTACTCCGCGCTGGCGACCGCTGCAGCGGTCGGCGCGGCGTCAAATCCGCCGCCGAGGGCAAGGTGCAGGTTGACCCGCTGCACGAGTCGCTCGGACTGCACGCGCAGCAGCGCCGTGTTCACGCTGAACAGCGCGAGCTGCTGCTGCGACACGGCACGCAGGTCACCCGAACCGACCTGGTGGCGCTGCCGGGCGAACTCGAGCGCCGTCCGGTTCTCCTCGACGGCGCGGGCGAGGGCGTCTTCGCGCCGGCCCGCTGCGTACTCGGCCGACAGCGCGTCCTCCACCTCGGCGAACGCACGCGCAGCGATCCGTCCGTACTCGGCGATCGCCTGCTCCTGCTCGGCGGTACGGATGCGGACCTGCGTCTGCAGCGCTCCACCGTAGAAGACCGGCTGCAGCAGCGAGCCGCCCATGCTCCACACCGGGTTGTCGCGCGGCTTGAGCACGAAGATTTCGCTCGAGATGTCGCTGACCGAGGCGGTCAGCCGGATACTCGGGAGCCGCGCCGCTTCCGCGCCCTTGACGCCATAGAAGGCCGCCTCGACGCTTCGTTCCGCGGCCACCACGTCGGGTCGCCGCTCGAGGAGTTCGGACGGCAGGCCGGCGGGCACGGGCGCGGTCGGTTTCGCGAGCCGGGTCGCCACCTCGACGTCGGCGGCCGGGTACCGCCCGACCAGTGCTTCCAGCGCGCGCAGCGCCTGCTCGCGCGAGAGCCTGAGCTTCTCGACCGTGTCGCGGAAGGTCTCGAGATTGGCGCGCGCCAGGGCCGTCTCGTACCCGTCACCCCGGCCGACGCGCTGCCGCTGTTCGGCAAAGGTGACCAGCTGCTGCGACGTCTCGATCGTCTGCCCGGCGAGCTCGAGCTGCAAGCTGGCCTCGACGGCCAGGAAGTAGGCCTTCGCCACCAGCGCGGCCACGGACTGCCGTGCGTACTCGGTGTCTGCCACGATCGACTCGTATCCCGCTGCCGTGGCCGCGCGCTCGGCACGCAGGCGGCCCCACAGGTCGAGCTCCCAGTCGGCGTACAGGCCGGCACCCTGCATGCCGGTCGCGTCGCCCCCGAGCTTCCCGCCGCCGCGCGCCAGCAGGTTCACCTGCGGATAGAGCGTCGAGTCGGCGAGCGTGACGTACTCGGAGGCGACCTGCACCCGCGCCGCAGCCACCCGCAGGTCGAGGTTGTGCGCCATGGCTTCGGTCACCAGGGCATCGAGCCGGGGATCGCCAAACGTCGCTAGCCAGGATCCCGCCACCGGTCCGGCCGCCTCGCCCCCGGCCGTCCACTGGCCCGGGACCTGCACGCCCGGCAGCGCCTCGACCCGGTAGTCGTCGGGCTTCGGTGGCGACTCGAGGGCGCAGGCAGCCAGCGTGCCGAGCACCAACAGCGCCAGCATCGTGTTGCGCGCGCTCATCGCATCAGTGCAGCTTGAGGATCAGGTAGTCCATGTAGGCGCCGACGCGCAGGATCACCATGCGCACGAGGTGGATGGCCTTGCCGTGCTCGGTGTAGACCGCCGCGGCACCGGCGGCGCCCGCGGCCACGAGCAGGTCGCGGTCACGCTCGTCGATGTCGAACTTGACCGCGAAGCGGTTCGGCGGCGCCGCGAGCACGCCGGTCATGGGCAGCGTGCCACCCTGCTGCATCTGTCCCATGCCCTGCGCCCAGATGATGGAATCCACACTCGCCCGGACGACGCGGCCTGGATAGGTCTTGAGCGAGAACTCCGCCCGGTCGCCGGGGGCGATCTGGTGCAGCTCGTTCTGGTTGAACAGCGCCACCACCTGGCCGTCGGCCTCGACCAGCGTCATCACCGGGTTGAACGGCATGCCCGCGACGAACGCACCGGGCCGCAGCGCGAGGTTGATCACGTAGCAGTCGCAGGGCGAGCGCACCGTCGTCTGCTCGAGTTCCCACTCGGCACTGGCGAGGTCGGCCTTGATCTTCGCCACCGAGGCGATGTCGCCGCCGACGGTCGCGGCCAGCTGGGCCCTGACCTGCGCCTCGTTGGCGATCGACGCGCTCAACTGCGCCTCGAGGTCGCGCAGGTCCGTCTCGGACTGCTGGAGGTCGAACGTGTTGCCGGCGCCGGTGGCGGCGAGCTGCCGATTCTGCTCGACCCGGGTGCGCGTGAGGTTGATCCGCGCCCGGATCGCGGCCGAACTGCCCTGCGCAGCGCGCAGTTGCTCGCGCAACTGCTCGTTGCCGCCCTGGGCGCCGACCAGCTGGGCTGCCAGGCTGTCCACGGTCAGCTGATAGGGGGTCGGATCGACCCGGAACAGCACGTCGCCCTTGTGCACGAGCCGGTTGCCTTCCTCGACGGGGACCTCGATCACCCGTCCTCGCACCTGCGACACGATCGGGACCGTGTACTTGAATACGCGCACGTCGGATGACGACGGGGCGACCACGTTCAGCACCAGGATCATTGCGGTCAATCCAACGATCGGGATGATCGCGACGGTGATCTGCGTCGTCGTATTCCACGGCAGCCACTTGAACTTGATGAAGATCAGCCAGACGAAGAAGCTGTAGATGCCGAGCAGGAGGATTTCCATCAGCGCGCCTCCTCTGCCTTCGTCGCGAGCTTCGGCTCGAGCGCCGCCAGCCGGTCGCGGATCTCCGCGAGTTCCTGCGGTACCCCGCCCTGCGCCAGCAGCTTCTCGAGATCGGCCCGCAGGCGCGCGACGTCATCGCGCAGGTGGCCAGCCCCGGCACCTTCCTGCGCTGCAGGCGCGGCCTGGAAGCTGTCGCTCTTGTCCGTGCCGTACGCCAGCTTGTAGAGCACCGGCTTCGAATAGGCCCACAGCCACGCCGCCGGCCAGAGCAGGCCGCCGAACACGAGCGACAGCAGGCACAGCACCTGGATCGCTTCCTGCTGCGGGTGGTGGCGCCGGTGCGCGATCTTCTCCGGCAGCACGTGTACCAGCCAGAACGCGACGATCAGCACGATCGGCACCACGATGATCACGACCCAGGCGACGACATCGGCCGCCTTCTCCAGCGTCTCGCCGCTCATGAAGGAAGCCCGCGCCGGCGCGGCAGCCAGCAGCGCCGGCAGCGACGCGGCCAGCGCGCGCATGCGCGCGACGCCCACCGTACCTGGAGCATGTCGGCTCATCGTCATCCTCACCTGCTGATGCGTTCCATCCCGGTTAGCTGCCGGTCGGGAGATCCGCCTCCTGCGGGCCCGCATTCACTGCGCGGCCGCCGGAAGCCCGATGACCCCGCGCCAGTGTACCCGACCGCCAGCACGACGGGTCCTGCGGAGATGAAGGCGATCCGGAACTGCCAGGCCGCCGCCTTCAGCTCGGTGCGCATGTCCGCTCGCAATCATCCCCGTTCGTGGCCCGGCGAAGTCAGGCGATGCCCCGACCGCGCGTCTACTTGACGTTCGCCGCCTCCCACGCGCGCACCCTTGCGCGGGCCGCGTCGAACAGACGCTCGTAGTTCTCGAGCCGCACCTTGCGGCTGGCCTCGGGCGTGAGCTGTTTCCAGATCGGGTCCCAGATATCGAACACGCGCAGCTGCGTCGCCTGGTCGGCCGGGGCGACGTTGTCGGTGCCGAACAGGAAGCGATCCGGATGGCGGTTCAGCATCTCGACGGTCTTCGCCTGGGCCTCCTTCGAGGCCACCGCGTACTTCGCCACCTCGTCCCACGAGATGTCGAAGTACACGTGGCTCAATGACGGATCCGCGATCGCCGCCTCGATCATGTCGAAATGACCGGCGCTGCGCTGCGTCGAGACCGCCGAGGCCTGGAAGTTGACGGGGTGCACGACGCGCCCGAGACCCATGTGCGCCCAGATGATCGTCGTCTTCGGATGACGCCGAAGCAGATCCCCCAACTGGGTCATGAACACCGGCACCTGGTCTCCCTTCGCGAAGGGCATGTCGATGTCGTTGTGCAGGATCACCACGAGCCCGACTTCGCCCGCGAAGTCGAGCAGCCGGTCGAGCGCGGGGTCGGTCAGGCTGGCGATGTCGCCGGCCACCTTGGACGAGACGAATTCCTTGTGGATCGTGAATTCGCCGATTCCCGTAAAGACCCCCGGGTAGGTCTCCAGCACGCGCCGCACGTGATCGGTCGCGTACATGTCCGCCGGGTTGAAACCGGTGATCATCGGATCAAGGCGCGCGCGCTGCTCCGGCGTGAGCTTCAGGTAGGCGCTGGCGATGAAGGCATCGGTGAACGAGTAGTAGTAGAGCGGCGCGTCCGATTGCAGGTAGTAGGTCGGCGCATAGTCGCCCGAGTTCTCGTAGGACCAGGTCTGCTGCAGCGGAATGCCGAACAGCGTCGAGCGGCCGACCTTGTCGCCCATGATCTCGAGGTAGCGGTGGATATCGGTCCCCTGCTGCACGTAGTTGGTCAGGTGGAAGTGCGCGTCGTTGAACAGGTACTCCGGCGATGAGCCGGGGTCCGCCACCGCATTCCCCGGGGGCAGCACGAGCAGTGCACCTGCCGCCGCGAGCGCGACGGCCAGAGACGGACGATTGAACCGGGTACGCATGGAGTCGCTCCTCTCAGCCGCAGACTAGCCGGCCGGGCCGCCACGCCGCCCGGCTCAGAAGAAAATCGAGAACGAAGACGCCAGCGTCCATCCGTCCTGGCCACCCACGTAGTAGCCGAAGGTGCTGCTGGCCGGGGAGTTGTTGACGTCCATGAATTGCAGATTGAGGCGGTGGTTGCGCGTCGTCTGGAACGGGTAGTAGTTCATCCCGAGGATGTATTCCGAACTGTCGCCGAACCCGGCACGGTCGTCGCCATAGATCTGTGACGTCGCCGCGTAGAGCTCGATCTTCTTCGGAATCGGGAAGAAGGCGGTCTGCACGTAGAAGCCCGTGTCCTTGATCGAGCCCACCGGCAGCAGACCGTCGGCCTGGAAATTGTCCAGCCAGCGCTGGTAGTACTCGGCCTGGAGGAAGAAGCCCCGGTACTTGATGCCAGCATCCATCGCGAGCACGCGATAATCGGCCTCGTCGATCGTCACGCCCGGCGCCAGCGCGCCGGTTTCGAACAGGTTGACGCTGTCGGCCAGCCTCAGCGTGGTGTTCGACGCATTCTTGCCGTCGTTGCGGAAGCTCTGCTCGGGGCTGTCCGTAAAGGACACGCCGAAGCGCGTCGCAAGCTGCTCGTGGAACTCGAAGTCGCCGTAGCCGCCGCGCGGACCAAACTCGTTGGTCGTCGGCATCCACCACAGCGACCCGCCGGTGGTCAGCTTGCGGTCCAGCGTGGAGGCTGTGACGCCCAGCGCGCTGTTGCTGTTCGAGACCATCGCCGAATACCAGAGCCCGGGAAGCACCTCGCCCTGCGCCCAGAGTCCCTGCGCAAAGTACGGGCGGAAGAACTCGTCGGCCATGACGCGGTCATGACCCAGCCAGTACGGATGGGAACCGAGCAGCGAACGTGACCCCGGATTGCCGGCAATGCCGCCGTAAAGGCTGAACTTCCGGCTGAACTGATAGCCGATATTGGCGAAGATCGCGTTCTGGTCGGTGGTGTTCACCGTCCACAGGAAAATCGTGTAGACGAGTTTCGGATCGACCATCCACCCCGTGAGGAAGACCATGATCCGGTGAGAGAAGAAGTCCTCACGCGGATCGACCGGCCGTTCCCTGCCGAGATGGTCGGTGAATACCTGGTCCTCGTCGTGCTGGCTCATGTAGCGCAGCATTGCGTAGCCGCTGAGCGAGAGCTGGCCGTAGTCGTTCCGTCCGACCAGGAATCCCTTGCCGGGATCGAAGAAACCCCAGGTCTCGATCCGCCCGGTGGGCTCGCTCGCAGCCGGTGCTGACCCGGGGGGGCCGGCCTGAGCGACGACCGGCTCCGCGGTTCGTCCTGCAGCCGGGGCCGGTGCCGCCGCGGCCGCCGGCGCAGTTGACGGTGCCGTCGCCCCGCCCCCCGCCTGCAGCTCCTTCCTGAGCTCCTGGATCACCGCGTCGCGCTCGGCGAGCTGCTGCTTCATCGCGGCCTGCTCGGCCTCGAGCTGCTGCAGGCGCTGCTCGATCGTGCCGGGCGCGGACCCTTGTGCGCTGGCGAGCGTCACCGACAGCGCGAGGGACGTCGCGACCAATGCTCTCAGGAAGGTCATCGTGGATCCTTGCGTTCCAGCCAAGGGGCCGGGGTGCCGTCGCCCCGGCCCGCGACGGCCGAAGGAGCCGTCACCTCTTCCCGGTCACGGGCGTCACGGCGTACGGATTGCCGCCGAGGGCGTTGGACACCGCCTCGATGGTCTTCTGCGCCTTGACGCTGTTACCGGCCGCATCGAGCGGCGGGCTGATCACCGCGATGCCGAACCTGCCGGGCGAGACCGCGATGATACCGCCGCCGACGCCGCTCTTGGCCGGCAGACCCGTGCGATACAGCCACTGGCCCGAGTCGTCGTAGAGACCCGCGGTGGCCATCACCGCCAGCACTTCAGGCACATTCCCGCTCTGCATCACCACCTTGCCGGTCACCGGGTTCGTGCCGCCGTTGGCGAGCGTCGCCGCCATGGTCGCCAGGTCCTGCGCGTTGACGCTCACCGAGCACTGCTCGGTGTAGATGTCGGTGGCGCGCAGCGGATCGTTCTTGATGTGCCCGTAGGCGTGCATCAGCATGGCGATCGCCTGGTTGCGCTGGTTGGTCTCGGACTCAGACTTGAACACTTCCTGGTTCACGCCCAGCGGCCGGCCGGCAAAGTCGCTGTAGTACGCGAGGATCCTGTTCCAGATCTCGTCGCGCGAGTTCCCCGACACCATGCTGGTCGCGGTGATGGCGCCCGGATTCACCATCGCATTCATCTCCGCACCCTTGTGCTGCTCGACCGCCACGATCGAGTTGAACACCTGCCCGGTGGCATCGACGCCCATGTTGTTGGCGATCGCGGCGGTGCCCTGCTCCTCGATGACCTTGGCCATCGTGAAGACCTTCGATATCGACTGGATCGACACCTCGGAGCTGACGTCACCCTTGGTGTAGACCCGCCCATCCACCGTCACCAGCGCGATGCCGTAGATGCTCGGGTCCACCTCGGCGAGCGCCGGGATGTAGTCGGCATTGGCCCCTTCCTTCAGGTCCTTGAACTGCGCGTAGGCCGAGTCGAGCGCCGCCCGGATGCTCGCCTCGCTGAGTGCGCCGGCCGCCGGCTTCGCGAACGCCGGCGTCGCCGCCAGCGAAACCGCCGCCATCGCGGCGGCCATGATCAACTTGTTCAATTTCATGGTTCCCTTCTCCCGCTCAGAGCTTGATGCCGAAGTTGTACTTGACGGTGAACTGGAAGCGTACGTCGTCCTCCGACGCGCCGTCGTTGTTCTCCCGCTGGCCCCACATCAACTCGCCCCCCAGCATGAGGTTCTCAGCCGGGTAATACAGCAGGTTGCCCGAGGCGTAGTCGATCCTGTGGAACGAGCCCGGGTCCTGAAAGTTGGTGTTGTCCACCTCGGTGAAGCTGTAGCCGATCGAACTCGACCACTGGCTGCTCCACCAGTGGTCGTAGTAGGCCACCACGCCCGTCAGCGGCACCGCATCGGCGGTCACGTCGGTGAGCAACCCGCCCGTGTACTGCGCCTGCGGCGCGAGATCCATGCCGCCGTCGTTCATGTAGCTGGCGATGCCTTCCCCGTAGACCACCTGCAGCCGGACAGCGTCCCTGTCGAGCACATTGAGCACCGTGGCGACGTTGATGCCCCAGCCCGTCTCGCTGCCGCTCGACCACTTCTCGCCCGGCGTCTCGCGGAATTCATAACCCACCTTGCGCAGGATGCCACCCACCTGCAGGTGACCCCAGTCACCCTCGGTGCGCCACTGCGCCGTGAGGTCCGGCACCTCCTCGTTGTTCTGGATCTGTGCGTCCTCGAAGCCCTCGATCAGGCGGATGTTGCCCGAATCGATGTCGTTGCCCGGGCGCTCGATGGCGACCGCGAACTGGTTGCGCTCCGTCCGGTATGGCGTCCAGCGGATCTGCACATTGCGGTAGAACACCATGCCCGACGGGCCCCAGTAGTCGATCGTGTTCGGGAACACGTCGATGTCCATGAACAGGCTGTGCGTCTGGCCGGCGAGGATCGAGCCCCACTCGCCGTAGAAGTGCCGCAGGCGCATGGTCGTCTGGCCCGCATCCGCGCCGGTCCCGAACAGGTCAAACTCGAACTTGAAGCCGAGCGGTGCCGTGTTCGAGCCGGTCGGCATCGTCCCCTTCACCCCGAAGCGGCTCTGCTTGACGCTGAGACTGGACTGGCCGTCCCCGCCGCAGGCCTCGTCGAAGCAGATCTTCGAGGGCCGGAACGCGTCGTCCCAGTCCGGGTCCAGACGACCCCCGATGTCCTGGATGTAATCGGCCTGCGCGAAGCCGTAGATCTCGAACGAGCGGCCTGTCTCCTCGGCCCGGGCAGTGGCGGCACAAAGCAGCGCGGCAGACACCCCGGTGACCAGAAATCCTTTCGCAGTCATGTTGTTGCGAACGTGCATAAAGAGTCTCCTGAATTGGACCGCCGCGCACCCGCGTGACCGGAGTCGTCCGGTCATGCCGCCCACATCGGTGGGTCATGCGAAGCAATGTATTCTACTAGCCTGTTCACGACCTTTGATCCCGTGACAAGTCAGGTGAGTGGTTCTGGCGCGCGGAGTAGGTATTTTCCCACGTGCCTTTCACGAGCCGGCAGGCTCGCGCGCCGGCCGCCGGAGTCGACGCGTTGCCGAATCGACGCGATGGCGCTGGGGGTAGCGCGGTGAGCGTGCGCAGGCGGACGGATGTCTGGCGGTCGGTGTCCGTTTCGGGATCTACTCGAGTCGCCTTCTACCAGCACGCGCCCGCAGCGCTGCAACCGTTCGGCGTGGATTTCGGGGCCGCGCTCGAGGCGGCGGCAATTCCTCCCGAAACGTTCGCATCCCCGGAAAACGAGATCGAATATACGCGGGTGGAGCGCCTGCTGGTGGCCTGCGAAGCGCTGACCCAATGCGACCACATCGGCATGCTCATCGGGCAGCGCACGAGGCTCGCCGACCTGGGCCTGCCGGCACAGCTTGCCGTGTGCGGTGCGACGACCGGCGAGGGGCTGCGCACGCTGATCAACCACTTCAACCTGCTGAGCAGCGCCTCGACCCTCAGCCTCGCCACGAGCAGCGGGATCGCGCGCATGGTCTACGCCATCGCCCACGCGGAGGTTACCCGGCGGCGGCAGTTCCAGCTGGGCGCCGTCACCATCATGTTCAACATCCTGCAGGACCTGTTCGGCCGGCAATGGCAGCCCAGCGTCCTGACGTTCGCCTGCCGCGCGCCCTCCAGCCTGCGGCCCGTGCAGCAGTACTTTCAGGTGCCACTGCAATTCAACGCCGAGGAATCGGCGGTGGTTTTCGAGGAAGGCTGGCTGCAGCACGCCCTGCCGCCGGTGGAGCCGGCGCGCCGCAGGCTTCTCGAAGCCGAGGCCGACCGCCGCCAGACCGCGATACGGGCTGACCTGCCCTCCACGGTGCGCAGCATCCTGCGCAAGCAATTCGTCCTGGGACGGCCTCAGATGGTTGAGGTCGCCGCGATGTTCGGCATGCACCGCCGGACGCTCGACCGGTGGCTGCAGCAGCACGGCGTGCGCTACCGCGAGTTGCTGGTCAGCGTGAAGGACGAGATCGCCCGCCAATTGCTGCTCGACACCGACATGCAGGTGCAGCAGATCGCGGAAGCGCTCGGTTTCTCGAGCGCGGCCAATTTTGCCACCGCCTTCCGCGGCTGGACGGGCATGACCCCGAGTGAGTTCCGGCGCCGGTCCCGACGACCGGAGGCCTAGCCGCCGAGCACCATCGAGAGCAGGACCAGGCTGAACGCGGCCAACACGGCGCGCGTGGGCCAGGGCCGGGCCAGCGTGAATCGGCCCACGCGGTGGCCGACGCTGAACTCCCGCGACGACTGGACGCACTCGGCCTGCTCGACGCCGGAGTCGCCGGACGCTCAGCCCGGCAGTTCGGCCAGCCCCGCCTTCGCGCTGGCATCCGCGCCAAACACTGATTTCACCTCGAGGAACTCCTCGAAGCCGAACGCGCCCCACTCGCGCCCGACGCCGGACTGCTTGTAGCCGCCGAACGAACCGCACACGTCGAGGCTGGCGCCGTTGATGTGCACGTTGCCCGCCCGGATCCGCGCACCGACTTTCCTCGCGCGCTCGTGCGTGTCGCCGA
>Ga0224500_10002247_pt1 | contig 10522 bp, 13 predicted proteins | sample SF_Oct11_sed_USG_FD_168126 | JGI IMG/M metagenome (GOLD analysis project Ga0224500, IMG submission 168126) | Sediment microbial communities from San Francisco Bay, California, United States - SF_Oct11_sed_USGS_4_1 | ecosystem: Environmental > Aquatic > Marine > Sediment | place: USA: California...
CGCGGCGTCGAGAAGATGCCGGCGTTCACGCGCTTGTTCTTCCGTAGACCTGGTAGACGACGAGAACGCCCAGAGGGATTCCGAGAACTGCGCCGATGAGCAGGCCGATGGCCGCAGCGTCGAACATCCAGCCGACGAGTGCGCCAATGAGCATCGCCGCGCCGAGGGCGCCCAGAAGCAGCCCCGAAGCGGAGGCGAGTGAATGAGGCGAGGAGGCCGCGTCCGGCGTCATCCCGGCAGGAGCATATCAACGAGCTTGTAACAGCCGAATCCCGCTTCCGAATAGGGAAAACCGGAAACTTCGTTACAGCGATAGGATCCGAGCGTGGAGCGGCTCGTGCTCGTCCATGGGAGTGTCCTTGGAGGGCGTCCGACCTGGCGTGGGCAGCTTCCGCTGGGCGAGCAATTCGAGCTCCTGGTCGTCGACCGACCCGGCTTTCCTCCCAATCCGCCGGTCGATCGCGTCGATTTCGAGAAGGACGCGCATCTCGTCGCAGGCCTGCTCCGCTCGGGAGATCACCTGGTCGGGCATTCGTATGGGGGCGTGATCTCGCTCCTCGCCGCAGGGTTGCGGCCGGAGCTGCCCGGATCGCTCACGGTCATCGAACCGCCCGCGACTCGAGTTGCACTCGACAATCCGGCCGCCACGGCGTTCGCGACACGCGGGATCGAGCTCTACGCGAGCCGTCGGACCGACGACCCCGAGGCGTTTCTGAGGAGGTTCCTGGCGGCGGTTGGCTCCGCGTTCGATCCACCCTCTCCGCTGACGCCCGAGCTCGAGCAGGGCGCGCAGGCACTTGCCGTCGAACGCGGCCCATGGGAGGCCGAGATACCTCTCGACGCGCTCGCCGTGGCTCCGTTTCCGAAGCTCGTCGTGTCCGGCGCGCACCACCAGGCGTTCGATGCAATCTGCGACGTGCTCGAGCGCGAACTCAATGCGGAGCGCACAGTGCTCGAAGGATTCGGACACTCCGTGCAGCGCCATCCCGACTTCAACGCTGAGCTGGCCGCCTTCGTCCGAGATGCCGTACAGCCGCGTAGTCGGTAAGCAGCGCGGCTGGAGGAGTGGCGGCTGGCTTGGTGTGCGGGCACGCGTTCGGCAATCAGCTGAGCCGGTGGTGGTGCGCTCGCGTATGAGTCATGCAGTCATGCGGTCGCGTGCTTCCTCGTCTTCGCGCTCGCGACGACGAATCCGAGGGTTCGCGAGCTTCACGATCTCGAGCAGATACACGACGTAGATCGAGAACGCGAGCGCGCAAATGCCGATCGCGAGCACGACGACCGTCTCGAGCGGATGCCACTCACCACCTTCACGGAACGGGACAAAGCGTGTGGCGAGCGCCGCCGCGGCGAGACTTGCGCACCAGAGCCACATGGTGAGCGCGGCCCGGCGCTGCGAGAAGCCGATGTTGATGAACCGGTGGTGGAGATGACTGCGATCCGCCGTGTAGATCGGCCGGTTGTGCTTCAGTCGCCGCGCGACGACGAACGACGTGTCGATGATCGGCACGGCCAGCACGAGCAGCGGAAGCAAGAGAACGACCGTCGACGCCGTCTTGAGCAGCCCCTGAATCGACACCGCGGCGAGAATGAACCCGAGACACAGCGCGCCCGAGTCACCCATGAAGATTCGGGCCGGGAAGAAGTTGTGGCGGAGGAAGCCGAGGCAGGCGCCGGCAACGATCGCCGCGAGAATCGCCGGGTCGGCCTTCCCGAGCGAGAGCGCCAGGATGGCGTACGTGACTCCGGCTATGCCGCACACGCCGGCGGCAAGACCATCGAGCCCGTCGAGAAAGTTGACCATGTTCATCACGGCCACGATGAAGAGCATCGAGAGCGGCACTCCGATCCAGGCCGGGAGATCGACCACGCCGAGAAGCGGGAATGTGAAGTGGTCGATCCAGACGCCGAACATCGGCGGGATCGACGCAGCTACGAACTGGCCTGCGAGCTTCGTCGGAGGCAAGAGCCCGCGGAAGTCATCGACGGCACCGACAACCGTGGCCACCGCGGCCCCGAGCAAGACGCCGCGGCTCTCGCTGGAGAGATCGAGGAACGCGAGCGCCGGGACAAGGATCCCGAGGAAGATCGCGAGCCCACCCAGCCGCGGGATCGGCCGACGGTTGAGACGCCGGGCATCGGGTCGGTCGACCGCGCCGAGAAGACGTGCCATACCTCCGACCGCAGGCGTGAGGAGCACCACGACGACGAAGGCGATGGCGGCTCCGTAAAGAACCTCCGGCGTCGCCCGCAGCTCGTCGAACACGCTGCGCTATTTCGTTCCGTAGAGCCGGTCGCCTGCGTCGCCGAGCCCGGGGAGGATGTACCCCTTGTCGTTCAGGCAGCGATCGACCGAGGCGACCACGATTGGGACGTCTGGATGCTCGCTATGCACCCGCGCAATGCCCTCGGGCGCGGCGATCAGGGCGATGAGGCGAATGGACGTCGCTCCGGCGCGCTTCACCGTGTCGACGGCGGCGGCCGTCGAGTTCCCGGTGGCGAGCATCGGGTCGAGGAGGATGACGTCGCGATTGGCGATGTCACCCGGGAGCTTGACGAAGTACTCGACGGGCTCGAGCGTCTCCTCGTCCCTGAAGAGCCCGATGAAGCCGACCCGTGCGCCCGGCACGAGCGAGAGAACCGCATCGAGCATCCCCACCCCGGCGCGCAGGATTGGGCACACGGCGACCTTCTTCCCGGAGATTCGCCGTGCGGTCGTGCGCTCGAGCGGCGTCTCGATCTCGATCTCTTCGTCAGCCAGAGCCTTCGTCGCCTCATAGGTCAGAAGAAGCGTCAACTCGTTCACCAACTGACGGAACATCTGCGTCGTCGTCGTCGCATCTCGCAGCAACCCGAGCTTGTGCTGGACCAGCGGATGCGTGACCTCGGTGACGAGGCCGGACGGTGCAGCCTGGAGGTTGGCAGTCGTATCCACGGTCTCCTCCTACGCTTCGAACGTTGGGAATGCCGATTGTCCCCGGTAGAGCGGGTGGCGCTCGAGCAGTGCAGCACTCCGAAGCGCCAGCGCGCCAAGATCGGGAGTCGGCCCGAGCGCGTCGCAGATGAGACGCCCAACCTCCCGGAAATCGTCCTCTTCGAAGCCGCGCATGGTCATGGCGGGCGTCCCGACGCGGAGGCCGGACGCGACTGTGGGTGGACGCTCGTCGAAGGGAACGGTGTTGCGATTCACGGTGATGGAAACCTCGGCGAGCCGCTCCTCTGCCTCTTTGCCCGTCCACTGGGTCCCACGAAGATCGACGAGCAGGAGATGAGTGTCGGTGCCGCCGGTCAACACGTCGAGACCACCCTCCTGAAGCGTTGCGCCGAGTGCATCAGCATTCGCGCGGACGCTTTCCTGGTACTGGCGGAACGGCTTCGATGCTGCGATCCGGAAGCACGTCGCCTTCGCCGCGATCACGTGGTTGAGCGGCCCGCCCTGCATCCCAGGAAAGACAGCCCGATCTACCGCCCGCGCGTGCTCGCCCTTGCAGAGGATGAAGCCGGATCGCGGCCCGGCGAGCGTCTTGTGCGTGGTCGAGGTGACGAAGTCGCAATGCTCGACCGGATTCGGATGAAGTCCGGCTGCGACAAGCCCTGCGAAGTGAGCCATGTCGCAGAGGAGCAGAGCGCCGACCTCGTCGGCGATCTCGCGAAACCGCCAGGCCTCGACCGCTCGTGGATACGCGGAGCCTCCGCACACGATCAGCTTCGGCCGGTGCTCCTTCGCCAGCCGCAGGACATCGTCGTAGTCGACGAGGTTCGTCTCGCGGGAGACGCCGTAGTGGGCGATTCGATAGAGACGGCCCGAGAAGTTGACTTTGAGGCCGTGCGTGAGATGGCCGCCGTGTGCGAGCTCGAGCGAGAGGATCGTGTCGCCCGGTTCCAGGCAGGAAAAGTAGACGGCCATGTTCGTCTGTGCGCCCGCGTGAGGCTGCACGTTCGCGTGCTCGGCGCCGAAGAGCGCCTTCGCGCGGTCGATCGCGAGCTGTTCGATCTCGTCGACGACCTCGCAACCACCGTAGTAGCGCCTCCCGGGATACCCCTCCGAATACTTGTTCGTGGCGATGCTCCCCACGGCCTCGAGAGTCGCCGGCCACGTGAAGTTCTCCGACGCGATCAGCTCGATCTCCCCGCGCTGGCGCTCGAGCTCGCGGTCGAGGAGGACGGCCACGTCGGGATCGACGTCTGCGAGCCCAGCGGTGTGGAGAGTCTCGAGCGTCAGCGACACCGTGGCCATCGGCGTGGATGCTACTGGGCGACGACTTCCGCGACCTGCGCGAGCGCGTCGCGCCCAGGCACTGCACCTTCCCGAAGCACGAGTGCCTCCGGCCCCGTGAGGTCGAGCACCGTCGAGGGCGTGCCCGGGAGCTCGCCCCCGTCGACCACAGCTCCGACCGCCTCGAGAATCTCGAGCGGAACGTCGTCGACCCGCCGCGGATCTGCGTCGCCGTGCCGGTTCGCGCTCGTTGCCGCGATCGCCCCGGCGGCGTCGAGGATCTCCACCGCTACCCCCCCGACCCGGGGCACACGGACACCGATCGTGTCAGGTCGGTCTCCGGTGAGCCAGGGGTATCGCAGCGCCGGATTCGGGAGCACAAGCGTGAAGGGGCCGGGCAGCAGGGCGCGAGCCACGACCCCGGCTCTGCCACGAAGCTCGGGCACACACTCGAACAGCCAGTCGAGACTCGCCGCGACCAGCGCGATCGGCTGCCGCGCATCGCGACCCTTGAGTGCCGACAGCGCTCGGGCAGCCTGCTCGTGATACGGGGTACAGGCAAGCCCGTAGACGGTGTCGGTCGGGATGACGACGAGCTCGCGTGCCTGAATGGCCGCAACGGTCTTCTCGACCGAGCTCACTCGGGGAGCACCGTCCCGGCGAATGTGGTCGCGCCCTCGACAATCCTGTCACGGCCGGCGAGGTCCTGTGTGACCGCGACCCCTACGTACCCGAGCTTCAGAAGGAGCCCAGAGACGCGCTCGGCGTCACCGTCGGCGACCTCGAGTACGAGCGCTCCACGCTCTTCGAGGACGGCGCGCGCACCGCGAGCGACTGCTTCCGCCGCACCGTCGCCGACCAGTGCCGCACGCGGCTCCCAGTCGCGCACCTCCGGCTCGAGGAGGTCGATCTCATCGGGCCGGACGTAGGGCGGGTTCGAGACCACCAGATCCCACGGGCCCGCCGGAAGCCCGGCGAAGAGATCGCACGGGACGAATTCGACACCGAGATTCGCGTCGCGCGCGTTGCCCCGAGCCACAGCGAGCGCATCCACCGATGCGTCGGCGCCGGTCACGCGTGCACCCGGGTGCTCGTCCGCTATCGCGAGCGCGATCGCACCGCTCCCAGTCCCGACGTCGAGGACTCGCGGCTCGTCCAGCTCGCTGAGCAGCGCCAAGCAACGCTCGACGACAACCTCCGTCTCCGGCCGGGGGATGAGGACGCGCGAATCGACCTTCAATGTCAGCCGCCGAAACCCCCACTCCCCGATCACGTACGCCAAAGGCTCACGGCGCTCGCGGCGAACGACGAGCTCCTCCAACCGGGCGAGCACGTCATCCGGCAGCGTGCGATCCCGATCGACGAGCACCGACGATCGCGTCGTTCCGAGCACGTACGCGAGGAGGAACTCGGCGTCGACGCGTGCCGACGCGCAGCCCGCACCGTCGAGGCGATGCGACGCATCGCCCAAGGTGTCCCTCACCGAAGGTCCCACCCCAGCGGGCACGCTCACGCCCAGTCTGTAAGCACCCGATCGGCGAAACCGTCTCGCTCGAGCCGCTCGCGAAGTCGTTGATTCTCGGCCTGGAGCTCCGGGATGTGTCGGTCGTGCACCTCGACGAGCACCGTGTCGACGTGCTCGATGGCCCCGGTGTCGAGCAGGTGGTGAACCAACGGGCACTCGACACCCTCAACGTCGATCTTGATGAGCCGAACACGTCGATCGAAGCCGAATACGAACTGCGCGAGGTCAATCGTCTCCACCTCGACGAACCGCTCTGGATCGATGTTGCCCTTGAACGCAAGAAGGCTCGAGCCGACGGACCCCCCGACGGGGTCGTCGACGGCATCCTCGTGAAAATAGAGACGGCTCCGTCCCGCTCGATCGAGGACAGCCTGCTGATAGAGGCGAACGTTCTTCTTCCCTCCGAGCCGTCCGACAAGCGTCGAGAACGCGTGCGGATCGGGCTCGAACGCGTGGACATCCGCACCGGTGCGCGCAAGAGCAGCCGAAACCTCCCCGACGTTCGCGCCGCAATCGATCGCCACATCGCCGGGCTGCAGGCGGAGCGCCGCGACACGCCGCTCGATCATGGTCGGTCGGAGCCTGCGACGGACACCCCCGAGGGCTCGGCGCCAAGGGATAGCAGCCCGGCTCACGCGGACGCGGTGGCGAGCGCTTGCCGCTGCTCTTCCGCCCGCAGAGCTTGGGTGTACTCGTCGAGGTCGCCTTCGAGTACCTGGTCGAGACGATGCGTCGTGAACTTGATCCGGTGGTCCGTGAGGCGGTTCTCGGGAAAGTTGTAGGTCCGGATCTTTTCCGCTCGCTCGCCGCCACCGATCTGTGATCGGCGAGTGGCTGCGAGCGCCGCCTGCTGTTTCTCCCGCTCCGCTTCGTACAGGCGTGCGCGCAGCACGCGCATCGCCTTCTGCCGATTCTGGAGCTGCGACTTCTCGTCCTGCATTGCCACCACGATCCCAGTCGGAAGATGGGTCACCCGTACGGCAGAGTCGGTCGTGTTGACGCTCTGTCCGCCCGGCCCGGTCGAACGCATCACGTCGACCTTCAGGTCCTTCTCCTCGATCGCTATCTCGACTTCCTCGACCTCGGGCATCACCGCAACGGTTGCGGTCGACGTGTGTATCCGGCCCTGCGACTCGGTCTCCGGAACGCGTTGCACGCGATGCGTGCCGCCCTCGTACTTGAAGACGGAAAACGCGCCCTTCCCCTTCACGGCAAACACGACTTCCTTGAACCCACCCATCTCGTTCTCGCTGGCCGAAAGCGTCTCCGTCTTGAAGCGCAAGCGTTCCGCGTAGCGCGTCAGCATCCGATATAGCGCACCCGCCCAGAGGGCCGCCTCGTCGCCGCCGACTCCCTGACGGATTTCGACGATAACGTCCTTCTCGTCCGCCGGGTCGCGTTCGACGAGGGCGAGCTTCAGCTCTTCTTCTACCCGCTCCACGTCCGCCTCGAGCTCGGGGGTCATCCCTGCGAGCTCGGAATCGCCGCGAGCGTCATCGAGGTCGGCGCGAGCTTGCCTCCACTGGTCGGCGAGCTTCTTCGGTGTCTCGAGCTCCTTCAGCCTGCGGCCGGCTTCGGCCGCTTGCCGATGATCGTTGTATACAGCCGGATCAGCCAGTCGCTCCTGCGCTTCGACGTAGGAGCGGTCGAGCTCGTCGACCAGACGTTCGATGGCGGTCATGTCTTGAGGTTAGCCTGGGGTCAGGTCTTCCACGTTCCACCCGGCGGTGGAACGTGGAAGACCTGACCCCTAAAGAAGCGCGGCGTCGAGAGTGATCTCGGGGACCGCTGCGAGCGCCTGGGAGACGGGGCAGCCCTCCTTGGCGGTCTGCGCTGCCTCGACGAAGGAGGCTTCGTCGACTCCAGGAACGGAGCCGCGAACCGTGAGCGCAACCTTCGTGATTCCCGTCCCAGGGACGAACGTCACGGTCGCGGAGGTGTCGAGACGATCGGCGGGCGTTCCGCCCCGTGCAAGCCCATGGGAGAGGGCCATGGAGAAGCACGACGCATGAGCTGCCGCAATGAGCTCCTCAGGGCTCGTGCGTCCGTCCGAATCCTCGGCGCGAGAGCCCCACGTGACGTCCAGCGGCCCGAACGCGCCGCTGCCGACGCTTTCGATCGTCCCGCCGCCCTCGATCAGCGATCCCGACCATGTCACGTTCGCCCTGCGATCCGCCATCACGCGCCCCCCTCGAGCGTTGCTTCCACCGTCACCGTCGCGCTCGCCTTGATGAGCGCGGAGAACGGACATCCGGCGTCGGCAGCCTCAGCGGCCTGCGCGAACGACGCTTCATCCGCGCCTGGAGCGGTCCCCCGCGCGGAGAGCGACGACGCCACGATCCGGTGACCTCTTCCCTCGACCTCGTCCATTGTGATCGTGCAGTGGACATCGAGGTGCTCCGGCGGCGTCCCCGCTTTGGCAAGCTCACCCGCGAGCGAGGTCACCCAACAGCTCGCGTGCGCTGCGGCGAGCAGCTCCTCCGGACTGGTCTTCCCCTCGGGATTCGCGATGCGCGACGCGAGGGTGACGGGAAGGTCAAACGCGCCAGAGCTCGTGGCTGTGACGACGCCTGCTCCACGGGAGAGAGTGCCTTCCCAGCTGATATCCGCTTCGCGAACGATCCGGGGCATCAGGCCATCACCTCCACGCGAGACTCGAGCCGCCGCTGCTCGGGCGTCTCGGCGGCCTCGCGATCCAACACGTTCTGCAAAGCGCAGATCGAGACCTCGACCTGATCGTCGCTCGGCTCACGAGTCGTCAGCCGTTGCAGCCAGAGCCCCGGCGCGAGAAGCGTCATCAGCACACGGTTGTCTTGATGCTTTCCGGCATAGCGGATGAGCTCGTAGGCGAGACCGGCGATCACCGGTAGGAGCAGAATCCTGCTCAGGATCAGCCAGTACCACACAGGGCGCCCAACGAAGGCGAACACGAAGATCGCGATCACCATCACCCAGAGCAAAAAGGCTGTTCCGCAACGCGGGTGGATCAAGCTGAACTTCTGCACATTGGGAGGTGTCAACTCGGCGCCCGCCTCGAGCGCGTTGATCGCCTTGTGCTCGGCGCCGTGGTACTGGAAGACACGGCGCAGATCCGGGAGGAGCGAGATCACCAGGATGTACCCGATGAAGACGGAGACGCGGATGACGCCCTCGACGACGACGAAGATTCCGGTCGACTCGATCGGAAGCCAACTCGTGAGAAGCGCGGGGCCGATCTTGAAGAGCATGAGCGCGAAGCCGATCGCGATCGCAAACGAGAAGATGATCTGACCACGCCCGATCTGTGTCTGGATCTCCCCGTCCTCGTCGCGCTCCTGTGAGGCGACGTTGGCGGAGATCGCAAGCGCCCGGAAGCCGATCGCGAGCGACTCGCCGAGTGCGATCACGCCGCGGATCACCGGAAGACGCCAGATCCGCCGACGTTGCATGGGCGACGAGATCGCGTTCACGACCTCGGTGATGTCGCCCTCGGGCGTGCGGATCGCGACGGCCCAGCTCGAAGGGCTGCGCATCATCACTCCTTCGAGGACGGCCTGTCCGCCGTAGCTGACGGCCATGAGGCTCTAGTCGCCGCGCTGCGAGCCGGCTTTTTCGAGTCGGCGCTGGAAGCGCTCCACCCGACCGCCCGTGTCGACGAGTTTCTGCTTCCCCGTGTAGAAGGGATGGCACTCGGCGCAGACCTCCACGTGCAGCTCGGCCTTCGTGGAGCGCGTCCAGAACTCGTTCCCGCACGAGCAAGTGACGTGCGCGAGGACGTAGTCGGGGTGGATCTCGGTCTTCATCGGCCTGCCAGGATACCAGCCGCGATCTGGGGGTCAGCGTTGCCGCCCGAAACCACGGCGACGACTGAAGACCCAGGCTCGACCACGATCTTCCCCGCGAGCAAGGCCGCGACGGCGGCGGCACCAGCAGGCTCGCAGGCGAGCTTGGCACGCGTGTAGAGGAAGCGCATACCCTCTGCAATCTCGTCGTCCGTGACCAACACGAGGTGGTCAACCCGGTCGCGGCACACAGCGAGCGTCCCGCTCCCCGTGAACGGCGCATTGAGCCCGTCCGCGATGGAGGACGGCTCGATTCGCACGGGCGATCCCCCCGAGAGCGCGGCGCTCAGGGTTGGGGCGCCTTCGGGCTCGACGCCGACGACGGTGCAGTCGACGGCCGAGGCGACGCCGGCGATGAGGCCACCTCCGCCGACGGGAACCACGATGGTCGCCACGTCGGGAACGTCCTCGACGATCTCGAGCCCGAGCGTTCCGTGCCCCGCTTGGAGAACGGGATCGTCGAAGGGATGAACAAACGTGCGCCCCGACTGTTCCATGTACTCGAGGAGCCGCTCGTGGGCGTCCGCCGGGCCTGTCGCGCCGAGGTCGACCTCAGCCCCGAGGGCACGCGTGGCGGCGACCTTGAGTGGGTTCGCAGTGGCCCACATGAAGACCTTGCACTCCACTCCGTTTTCCGCCGCGGCGAATGCAGCACCTTGGGCTGCGTTGCCCGCTGACCACGTGACGATCCCGCGGGCCTTCTCCTCGTCTGTGAGCGAGGCGAGCTTGGTCAGCATTCCCCGCGGCTTGAACGATCCGGTGCGCTGAAGAAGCTCGGCCTTCAGAAAGTGTCTTGGCCCGAGGTCTTCGCACGAAAGAGTAGGAGTCCGGCGGAGTCGGCCGGCGATCACGCCGACCGCCCGTTCTATGTCGTCTCGCGGGATCGAGGTCGGCTCCATCGACCGATCGTACTTCCCGCCTTCCCGGAAATACGTATAAAGGTCTTTGAGTGAGCCGCAT
>Ga0224500_10002250_pt1 | contig 10515 bp, 9 predicted proteins | sample SF_Oct11_sed_USG_FD_168126 | JGI IMG/M metagenome (GOLD analysis project Ga0224500, IMG submission 168126) | Sediment microbial communities from San Francisco Bay, California, United States - SF_Oct11_sed_USGS_4_1 | ecosystem: Environmental > Aquatic > Marine > Sediment | place: USA: California...
GTACTACAACAAGCCCACGCAGGAAGGGCTGTACCGGCATTTCAAGGCCATTGCCGAGGCGGTGGACATCCCGATGATCCTCTACAACGTCCCCGGCCGGACGGTCGCCGACATGGCCACGGACACGGCGCTGCGCCTGGCCCAGGTGCCGGGGATCGTGGGCATCAAGGACGCCACCGCGAACCTCGACCGCGGCGCGGACCTCCTGCGCCGCAAGCCCGAGCCCTTCCTCGTCTTCTCCGGCGACGACGCCACGGCGCTGCCCTACATCCTGCTGGGCGCGCACGGCGACATCTCCGTGACGGCCAACGTGGCCCCGCGCGCGATGCACGAGATGTGCGCGGCCGCGCGGGCCGGGGATGCGAGGAAGGCCATCGCCATCAACCAGCGACTCATGGGCCTGCACCAGAAGCTCTTCGTCGAAGCCAATCCCATTCCCGTGAAATGGGCGCTGGCCCGCATGGGTCGCATCGGCGACGGCATCCGCCTTCCGCTCACCCCGCTCGCGCCCGCCTTCCACGACACCGTGGCCGGCGCGCTCCGCGAGGCGGGCTGCCTCTCCTGAACCGGACCTCCCCGCCATGAACCGCACCCGCACGCTCGCAGCCGTTCTCGTCCCGCTCGTCCTGGCCTCCGGGTGCGGGATCTTCAAGACCGAGGAGCAGCAGCGCGCCGCGCGCTCCCGGGAGAAGCCGCTCGAGGTGCCGCCGGACCTGACCGCGCCTTCGGCGGACCAGCGCTTCGCCGTTCCCGATCCGCGCGCCTCGACGAGCTTTTCGCAGTACAGCAAGGACAAGTCGGCCGCGCCCGCCGGCACGCCGGTGGCCGCGGGCTACCCGCAGGTGCTCCCCTCCGTCCCCAACGCGCGCATCGAGCGCGCGGGCGCCCAGCGCTGGATCGTCGCGAAGGCGGAGCCCGGGCCGGTGTACGCGATCGCGCGCGAGTTCTGGCTCGACCTGGGCTTCGCGCTCGCCCGCGAGACGCCCGAGGCGGGCATCATCGAGACCAACTGGTACGAGACGCGCGCGAACATCGAGACCACCGGCTTCCGCGGGATGATGAGCCGCTACCTCCCCGGCATGTATTCGACCGGCGAGCGCGACCGCTTCCGCACCCGGATCGAGAAGGGCCTCGAGCCTGGAACCACGGAGATCTACATCAGCCACCGCGGGATGGAGGAGGTCTACGTCGCCTCGCTCCAGGAGCAGACGCGCTGGGTGCCCCGCGGCACCGGCACGGACCACGACATGGAGGCCGAGATGCTCGCGCGCCTCGTGCTGAAGCTGGGCGAGCCTTCGAAGAAGGCCGCGCCGGCCACGCGCCCCGACACGGCCCCGTCCATCGTCGCCTCCGCGGCCGCGGTGTCGACCAACGCCGTGCTCCAGAACAACGGCGCCGGTCCCCTGGTCGTGAACGACGGCTTCGACCGCGCCTGGCGCCGGGTGGGCCTCGCGCTCGACCGGACGGGATTCACCGTCGAGGACCGCGACCGCTCGAAGGGACTCTTCTTCGTGCGCTACATCGACCCGGACGCGGCGGGTGCGCAGTCCTCGGGCGACGGCTTCTTCGACAAGCTGGCCTTTTGGCGTCCCGCGGCGAAGCCGCCGCAGCCGCAGTTCCGGGTGCTGGTCGCGGAGACGGGGACCACGTCCTCGCAGGTGACGGTCCAGGACGCCAAGGGCGAGCCGGACACCACGCCCACCTCCAAGCGCATCCTCGCGCTCATCTTCGAGCAGCTGAAGTAGCGGCGGCGGGCGCGCGGGCATGGCGCTGCGCTTCGCCTCCCTCGGGAGCGGAAGCTCGGGCAACGGGCTGGTCGTCGAGTGCGGGGCAACCCGCGTCCTCATGGATTGCGGGTTCGCGCTCGGCGACACGGCGCTGCGGCTCGGCCGGCTTGGCCTGGCGCCCGGCGACCTTGCCGCGATCGTCGTCACCCACGAACACTCGGATCACCTGGGGGGCGTGGCGCGGTTCGCCAAGCGCCATGCCATCCCCGTCCGCCTGCCGAAGGGCACGGCGCTCACGCTGCCGCTCGATTTTCCCGCGACGCTCGTGCGGTTCATCGACCCCCACGCGGCGTTCGACGTCGACGGCCTGCTCGTCGACCCGTTTCCCGTGCCGCACGATGCGCGGGAGCCCGTGCAGTACGCCTTCACGGACGGCGCGGCGCGGCTGGCGGTGGTGACGGACCTCGGCATGTCCACGCCGCACGTCGAGGAGAAGCTCACCGGCTGCGACGCCCTGGTGCTCGAGTGCAACCACGACGCCCGGATGCTCGAAGGGGGAGCCTACCCGCGCGTCCTCAAGGAGCGCATCTCGGGGCGGTTCGGCCACCTCGACAACGACGCGGCGGCGGCGATCCTCACGCGCATCGACTGCTCCCGCCTGAAGCACATCGTCGCCGCCCACCTCTCCAAGGAGAACAACCGGCCGGACCTCGCGGTGGGCGCGCTGGCGGGCTCGCTCGGCTGCGAGGCTTCCTGGATCGGCGTGGCCTCCCAGGACGAGGGCTTCGCCTGGCGCAGCGTCTGAGAGGGGACAGGTCCGGGAATCAATTCCGGGACCTGTCCCCTCGAGGCGCCACAAAAGAAAAAGCCGGCCCGAGGGCCGGCTTTCTTCGTGCCGTGAAGCCCGATTACTTCTTCGGGGCTTCGGCGGGCTTCGCGTCGGCCTTGGGGGCTTCGGCGGGCTTCGCCGCTTCGGCCGGCTTGGCGGCATCGGCGGGCTTGGCGGCGTCGGCTGCCGGGGCGCCAGCGGCGGGCGCGGCGACCGGGGCTTCGGCGGGCTTCGGGGCCTCGGCGGGCTTCGGCGCTTCGACCTTGGGGGCGGGCGCGGGAGCGGGCGCTTCGGTCTTGCCACAGGCGACGACGCCGGCGGCCAGGAGGGCTGCGAGGAGGTAGGAGATCTTCATATTGGTTGTCCTTGGGAGCTGGATATCGTGGAGGTTTGCTCGTGGTCCGGGACTCGAGCCGATGCTGCAGTGCAAGGCAAGTTGGCCGTCACCCTGAACGAACAATAAATCATACCACCGCCCGATCCCCAAGAAAAGGGCAGGGGACGGGAAAAACCCAGCGATTTCAAAGGCCGGAGGTGGTGGCGCTGATGGCAGGCTCCGACAGTTCCCAGATCTCCTCGAAGCGGTCCCGGAGCGGGGCGGCATCCTGCGGGGAGTGCAGTGCAACAACCGCGCGCGGCTGGTCGTGGTGCTGCAGGTGCCAGACGCTGTGGTCGTCGGCGACCACGAACGGGTCGGTCGCGTTTCTCGCCTGGCCCACCGTGCGGTGGATCGCGATGGAGGCGGGCAGCTGCCGCAGCAGCATGAGCAGGCGCGGCTCGTGGCGCTCGAGGACCTCGGGGTCGTGCAGCGCGATCCGCAGCCGGTGCGCGCGCCCCGCCAGGAGGAAGTGGCGAAGCCTCTCGATGCGCGCGGGATCGCCATAGCCGCGGTTGCCGAGGGTGTAGTCGAAGATCGCGAGCGACTTCTGCGCGGTGGCGATGACCTCGTCGATGGCGGCCCTCGATTCGGCCACCCCGGAGATCTGCCGGTACACGGCGTGCGGTTCGGGTTTGTCGAGCAAGCTCATGGTTTCCTCTCCTCGCCCAGGTGCACGAAGCCCCGGGCGTGCCATTCGTGAGCCAGGTTCCAGAGGGCCGATGGCGCGCCGGCCATGGCGATTAGCCTGCGCGAGTCCGCGAGCTTTCGCAACCACGCCGCGCAATCGCGCCGCACCTCCACCGCCTCGCCGTTGAGGAAGAACATCCCGCCGGCGTAGAGGAGCCGGGCGCGGCGGTCGAGCACGAGGCCGCGGCGCGAGGCGGCGGCCCGGAAGCGCGCGGGGGCCAGGGGGCGGGCGGGCGGCGTGAAATACACGTGCGCCTTCGGCTCGGAGAGGAAGCGGCCCGCGAACGCGAGGGCGTCGCGCCGCCGCCAGCGGATGCGCTCGAGCGTGCGCGCGACGTGCGCGACCATCGTGGGCGGTATTCGCCCGGCCCCGCGGGCCGGACGCAGGCCGGGGTCGGCGTAGCGGCCCTCGAGCTCGAGTCGCTCGCCCAGGTAGTCGAGGAACCCGGCCGCCAGTTCCGCGTCCGACGGCGCGCGGAAGCCCACCGACCAGGTGAGGCACTCGGTCTCGGCGACGCCGTAGTGCGCGACGTCGGGGGGCAGGTAGAGCATGTCGCCCGGCTCGAGCACCCATTCCTCCTCCGGCTCGAAGCGCGCGAGGATCTTCAGGTCGAGGCCGGGGACGAAGGCGAGGTCCTCCTGGCGCGAGACCTGCCAGCGCCGGCGGCCGTGTCCCTGGACGAGGAAGACGTCGTAGGAATCGACGTGGGGTCCGACCGTCCCGCCGGGCACCGCATAGCTCACCATGAGGTCGTCGATCCGGGCGTGCGGGATGAAGGCGAAGCGCGCGAGGAGCGAGGCGGCGCGGTCGCTGAAATGGTTGGTGTCCTGCACGAGCACGGTCCAGTCCCGGCGAGGGCGCCGCGCGAGCTCGGCGCGCGAGAAGGGCCCGTGCTCCAGCGACCAGCGGGCGCCCGCGCGCCGGACGATGCGCGACTCCGCGTCCGGCGACTGCGCGAGGGCCAGCACCTCCCGGATGCCGAGCGGATCGGCGAACGCGGGAAACGCGCCGCGCACGAGGAGCGGGCGCTTCTGCCAGTGGTCGCGCAGGAATCGCGCGGTCGACATCGGCCCCGGGAAACGCGCGCCCGCCGCCGGCCGGTGCCCGACGCCGGTATCGCCCTTGCGTGCCATGAAAATCCGCTAGAATCGATTGGAGTCCCGAAGGAGCCCCATGTTACAGGTTGGACACCCGGCACCATCGTTTTCGCTGCCCGACGCCACGATGGAGATGATGCATCTCTCCAGCTTCCGCGGGAAGAAGAACGTCGTCCTCTATTTCTATCCGCGCGACGGCACGCCCGGCTGCACGCTGCAGGCCGTCGACTTCAGCGACCGCGAGCAGGAATTCGCGAAGCTCGACACGGTCGTCTTCGGGATCTCGCGCGACGACGTGCTCTCCCACGCGGCGTTCCGCGACGAGGAGGGGATCTCGGTGCAGCTCCTGTCGGACACGGAGGCCGTCGTCTGCAGGAAGTACGACGTGCTCGAGAAGAAGGTGGTCGACGGGCGGGCGAAGGAAGGTGTCGCGCGCTCGACCTTCATCATCGACAAGAAGGGCATCCTGCGCGAGATCCTGCGCGACGTGAATCCGAAGGATCACGCCGACGAGGTGCTGAAGAAGGTGAAGGCCCTCGATGGCCGCGCGTATTGACGCGGGCACCGTCGTCACGCTCGCCTACGAGCTTCGCGCCTCCGACGGCGAATTCCTCGACGAGCCCGGCGCCACGGTCGCCTACCTGCACGGCGGATTCGGCGGGATCTTTCCCAAGGTGGAGGCCGCGCTGCAGGGCCACGGCGCGGGCCACGTCGTCGAGATCTCGCTCGAGCCCGAGGACGCCTTCGGCGACTACGACCCGCAGTTGCTGCGCGTCGAGCCGCGCGAGGCCTTTCCGGAGGTGCTCCAGGAGGGCATGCGCTTCGAGGGCGTGCCCGGCGACGCGCCGGCCGAGGAGCTCGTCGTCTACACCGTGACCGGCATCGCCGACGACCAGGTCGTGGTGGACGGAAACCACCCGCTCGCGGGCGAGCGCATCCTGTTCAAGTGCACGGTGCAGGACGTGCGTCCCGCGACGCCGGAGGAACTTCGCCACGGCCACGCGCACGGCGAGCACTCGCCGGAGAGCGAGGAAGGCTAGCCTCCGCCCGGCGTCCCGGCGTGCGGCTCGATGCGGAAAAGCTTCGGGTCGTTCGGGTCCACCGCGACCCGCACCCAGCCGACCGCGGGGCTTCCGAAGGTCTCGAGGCGAGCCGCGTTCTCGACGGTCTCGCCGCGGCTGTCGCGGAAGGGGCGGTCGGTCCGGTAGGTGTGCGTGTCGCCGTGCACGAAGAGGACGGGCTTGCCGAGCCGCCGCGCGCCCGCGGCCACCTGCGCGAGGAGCGCGTCGTAGACCTTGTCGCGGCTGGGCTCCCACGGGTTCGCCTGCGTCACGAGCACGAGGCCGCGGCGGTCCGCGCCTTCGGCGAGGCGAAGCGCTGCGTCGATCCAGGCGTGGTTGGCCGCCCACCGGCAGCGCTGCTCGGCGTCGCTGGCCGCGTCGAAGCCGCGGTTGTCGTTGCTGCCCACCACGTGGATGGTCGCGAAGACGACGCCGTTCTTGGTCCAGAGCCGGTTCTCGGGCAGCCCGGGGCACCGGCAGGCCACGCCCTCGCGCTCGGCGCAGGTCTCCTGCCTCGCGAGCGGCAGGCGGCTGCGGCCGAGCGACCAGGCGTCCGCGAAGAACACCTCGCGCAGCTTCGCCAGGCGCTCGAGGGGATCCATCTTCCCGTTGGAGTCGCGGCGGCAGTCCGTCCAGTCGTTGTCCCCGGGCGTGAGGACGAGCGCGTGGCGCGAGGCGTCCAGGCGCGCCTTTCGCTCCGCGTAGAGCGCATCGGTGCAGGGCGAGTTGCCCCCGGCCTTGAAGTCGCCCACGTGGACGACGAAAGCGAGCGGCTCCGCGCCGATCCTGCCCAGCATCGCGTCGAAGGCCATTTCCTCGCGGGCGTTGTAGGGCGCATCGCCGATGACCGCGAACGAGAACGCGTCCGGGTGCGGCGGCTTCGCGGCGCAGCCGGCGAGGGCCGTCGCGACGAGGCAGGCAGTGAGCAGGCGATTCATGGGTCGAGGGCTAGGAGTCGAGGCGTTTCTTGAGCTGGTAGAGCGCGTCGAGCGCCTCGCGGGGCGTCAGCGAGTCGGGGTCGAGGTCGGAGAGCGCGTCCAGCACGGGATGGGGCGCGGGTTCGGGGGCGGACTGCGAGGCGGCGAAGAGGTCGGCCTGCGGGCCGCCCGGGCGCAGGTGGGTCTCCAGCTCCGCCAGGTGCCTCTTCGCGGCCCGCACGACTTCCTTGGGGATGCCCGCGAGGTGCGCGACGTGGATGCCGTAGGACTTGTCGGCGGGTCCCGGCTCCAGGCGATGCAGGAAGACGATGCGGTCCTTGTGTTCCACGGCATCGAGATGGACGTTCGCGATGTTGGGAAGTTCCGCGGCGAGCTGCGTGAGCTCGAAATAGTGGGTCGCGAAGAGCGCGTAGCAGCGCACGCGCTCGGCGAGGTGGCGCGCGATGGCGTAGGCGAGCGCCAGGCCGTCGAAGGTCGACGTCCCCCGGCCGATCTCGTCGACCAGCACGAGGCTTCGCGGCGTGGCGCCGTTGAGGATGGCGGCGGCCTCCGTCATCTCGACCATGAAGGTCGAGCGCCCGCCGGCGAGATCGTCGGAGGCGCCGATGCGCGTGAAGATGCGGTCGATGGGGCCCAGCGTCGCGGCGGCGGCCGGCACGAACGCGCCGCAGTACGCGAGCAGCGCGATCTGCGCCACCTGCCGCATGTAGGTCGACTTGCCGCCCATGTTGGGGCCGGTGATGAGGAGCAGCTGGCGCGAGCGCGAGAGGCTCGAGTCGTTGGGGATGAAGTCCTCGACCTGGCTCTCGACCACCAGGTGGCGCCCGCCGGCGATCTCGATCAGGTCCTCGCCCGTGAACGCGGGGCGCGTGAGGCGCAGCGTCCCGGCGGCGGCGGCGTGCGAGGCCAGCGCGTCGAGTTCGGCCGCGGCCTCGGCGATCTCCTGCAGGCGCGCCAGCCGCCCCTGCAGGCGGACGAGCAGCGCCTCGTAGAGCTCCTTCTCGCGGGCGAGCGCCCGTTCGCCCGCGGCGAGCGCCTTGTCCTCGAAGGCCTTGAGCTCGGGCGTGATGAAGCGTTCCGCGTTCTTCATCGTCTGGCGGCGGCGGTAGTCGGCCGGCACCTTGTCGAGCTGGCCCTGCGTCACCTCGATGAAGAAGCCGTGCACGCGGTTGAACTCCACGCGCAGGTTGGCGATGCCGGTGCGCTCGCGCTCGCGCTTCTCCATCTCCAGGAGGAACGAGCCGCAGTCGGACTGGATGGCGCGCAGCTCGTCCAGCTCGCGGTCGAAGCCGTCGGCGATCACGCCGCCCTCGCGCACGACCGCGGCGGGCTCCGTCCTGAGCGCGGCGTCGAGGTCGGCGTGCACGTCGTCCACGGGAGCCAGCGGATCGGCCAGGCGGTCGAGCGCGGGCATTCGCGCGGAGCCGAGGAGGGCGTGCAGGGCGGGCAGCGTGGCGAGCGTGTCGCGAAGTCCCGCGAGGTCGCGCGGCCTCGCCGTGCCCAGCGCCACGCGGGCGGCGATGCGCTCCACGTCCGACCACCCCGAGAGCGAACGGGCGATGTCCGGATGGCGCACCCGCGAGTTGCCGGCGACGAGCGCCTCGATGCCGTCGTGGCGCCGGGCGAGGACGGCCGTGTCGCGAAGGGGATGGTGCAGCCAGTGGCGCAGGCGCCGGCTGCCCATGGCAGTGGCGCAGCGGTCGAGGAGCGAGGCGAGGGTCGGGGAATCGGCGCCGGAGAGCGTCTCGCTGATCTCGAGGTTGCGGCGGGTCTGCGCGTCCATCTGCACGAACTCGCTCTCGCGCTCGACGGCGAGGCCGGTGACGTGGGGGAGCGCCGACTGCTGCGTGTGCCTCGCGTAGGAGAGCAGGGCTCCGGCCGCGCCGAGCGCCGGCGCGAGGCCCTCCACGCCGTAGCCCGAGAGGTCTACGGTCCCGAACTGGCGCGCGAGCTCGCGGGCCGCGTTGGACGGGTCGAACTGCCACGACTCGATGCGCTTCACGGGCGCAGCCACGCGCGTCGCCGGCGGGTCGAAGTCGTCGGGGACGAGGAGCTCGGCGGGCTGCAGGCGCTCGAGTTCCGCGGCCAGGCGCGAGGCCGGCACCTCGGTGACGCGCAGCCGGCCGCTCGCGAGCGCGAGCCAGGCGAGGCCGGCGGTGCGCTCGATCACGCAGGCGGCGACGAGGAGGCTTTCGCGCGTGGCGGCGAGGAGCGCGGAGTCGGTGAGCGTGCCGGTGGTGACGACGCGGACCACCTTCCGCTCCACGGGGCCCTTCGAGGTCGCCGGATCTCCCACCTGCTCGCAGATGGCCACCGACTCGCCCAGCTTCACGAGGCGGGCGAGGTACTGCTCCACCGCGTGGAAGGGGACGCCCGCCATCCGGATGGGCTGGCCGGCCGAGGCGCCGCGGGTGGTGAGCGTGATGTCGAGGAGCTTGGCCGCGCGCTCGGCGTCGGCGTGGAAGAGCTCGTAGAAGTCCCCCATGCGGTAGAAAAGCAGCATGTCCGGGTACCCCGCCTTGAGGGCGAGGTACTGCTGCATCATGGGGGTGTGGCCTTCATTCCCCTTGGGGGCGGCCATGTCCTTGTTCTTGCTCAAGAATTGCTTTCCGTTGCTGCGGTCATGCGAAGCCGGATCTTCGCATTTTCCGGCGAGCGGCGGCGAAATGCATCCCGACCGCGGCACGGACGGAGCCCATTCGGGGCCCCCGGCCACGGGGCCGGGCTATTGCTCTGCATCAGACGGGAGGTTGCCTTTCGGCGCGAGAATTCCGCGACAGGCGCGCCGGGTCGCGGCGCGATCATGCACAGGAGCCCCGCCAGATGGCCACCAAACCGTTCGTCTACCAGGACCCCTTTCCCCTCGGCCAGGACCGGACCCGGTACAGGAAAGTGGAGGGCTCGGAAAAATACGTTTCCGTCAGGTCTTTCGAGGGCAAGGAGATCCTCGCCGTCGATCCCGAAGCGCTGACCGTGATCGCCAACGAGGCGATGCGCGACGCCTCCTTCATGCTCCGGGCGGAACACAACGATTCCGTGGGCAGGATCCTGCGTGACCCGGAGGCTTCGCCCAACGACCGGGTCGTGGCGGTGACGATGCTGCGCAATGCCGAGATCTCCGCGCACCTCGAGCTTCCGGTATGCCAGGACACGGGCACCGCGACCATCGTCGCCAAGAAGGGCCAGCAGGTCTGGACCGGCGGGCGGGACGAGGAGGCGCTCTCGAAGGGGGTGTACAAGACCTACACCGAGGAGAACCTGCGCTACTCGCAGACCGTGGCGCTCGACATGTACCGGGAGGTCAACACCGGCACCAACCTGCCGGCCCAGATCGACATCCAGGCGGTGGACGGCGACGCCTACAAGTTCCTCTTCATCGCGAAGGGCGGCGGCTCGGCCAACAAGACCGCGCTCTACCAGGAGACGAAGGCGCTGCTCACCCCGGAAGGCCTCCTGAAATTCCTCGTCGGCAAGTTCAGGACCCTCGGCACCGCCGCGTGCCCGCCGTACCACATCGCCGTGGTCGTCGGCGGCACCAGCGCCGACGCGTGCCTGAAGGCCGTCAAGCTCGCCTCCGCCCGGTACTACGACGAGCTGCCCACCCAGGGCAACGAGCACGGCCAGGCGTTCCGCGACCTGGAGCTCGAGGCGAAACTGCTCGAGGAGGCCCACAAGCTCGGGATCGGCGCCCAGTTCGGCGGAAAATACTTCGCCCACGACGTCCGGGTCATTCGCCTCCCGCGCCACGGCGCCTCGTGCCCGGTCGGGATGGCCGTGTCGTGCTCGGCTGACCGCA
>Ga0224500_10002252_pt1 | contig 10511 bp, 11 predicted proteins | sample SF_Oct11_sed_USG_FD_168126 | JGI IMG/M metagenome (GOLD analysis project Ga0224500, IMG submission 168126) | Sediment microbial communities from San Francisco Bay, California, United States - SF_Oct11_sed_USGS_4_1 | ecosystem: Environmental > Aquatic > Marine > Sediment | place: USA: California...
CTCGGCAGGAACGCTGACGTCGAGCGTGACGGTCGCATAACGCGCCAGCGTCGAGGCGCCGTTCCCCGTCAGCGCGATCAACGGCACGTCGAGCCGCTTGATCACCGGCAGGATCGTCAGCAGTTCGTCCGTCTCGCCGGAGTTTGACAGGGCCATCACGACGTCCTTCGCCGTAATCATGCCGATGTCGCCGTGGATGGCCTCGGCCGGATGCAGGAAGAACGACGGACTGCCGGTACTCGCGAGCGTGGCCGCGATCTTGCTGCCGATGTGCCCCGACTTGCCCATGCCGGTGACGACGACCCGCCCCTCGCAGGCCAGGATGAGGCGGCACGCGGCGGCGAAGTCGTCGCCCAACCGATGCTCGAGGGCTGCAACGGCCTGCGCTTCCGTGGCGAGGACGCGACGGCCGCGGGCGATCAGTGGGTCGGGAGCAGGCATAGGGCGGCTGAAGGATCGAGTCGGGGCGGAGGCGGATGATGTGCGCTGGAGCGGAAGTCTACTACTGCCGGTGGGAATTCCAGCCGCCATTAGGGTCGGGGACTCGCCGCCGCAGTGTCGGCGACCGCCGATCCAGGACCGCTGGCCGGTTCGCGGCAGGGTAAACTGGCGGCTCCTACCCCCGCGAGCCTGTGCCCATGACCGCCGAAGAGGTGACGCAACTGATCCTGTCGGGCCTGCCGGATGCCGAGGTCCGGGTGATGACCGACGACGATACGCACTTCGAGGCCGTGGTCGTCGCGCGCCAGTTCGAAGGCAAGCGGCCGCTGCAGCGGCACCAGCTCGTCTATGCCGGGCTTGGCCCGCGCATGGGACGGGAGGTCCACGCGCTCTCGATCCAGGCGTTCACGCCGGACGAGTGGCGCGCCGCCGGCGGCGCCGGCTGACCCGGGCGGGCCGCGTGGACAAGCTGCAGATCAGGGGCGGGGCGCCCCTCGACGGCGAGGTGCGGATCTCCGGCGCCAAGAACGCAACCCTGCCGATCCTCGCCGGCGCCCTGCTCGCCGACGGCCCGGTCACGATCGGCAACGTCCCGCACCTGCAGGACGTCACGACCATGATCGAACTGCTCGGCCGCATGGGCGCGAGCGTCACCGTGGACGAGCGGATGCGCATCGAGGTGGATCCGCGGACCACGCGCGAGACCTTCGCGCCGTACGAACTGGTGAAGACCATGCGTGCGGCCATCCTCGTGCTCGGGCCGCTCGTGGCCCGGTTCGGCTCCGCCGACGTATCGCTGCCCGGGGGCTGCGCCATCGGCGCCCGGCCGGTCAACATCCACGTCGCGGGTCTGCAGGCGATGGGGGCCGAGGTCCACATCGAGAACGGTTACATCAAGGCGCGCGCCGGACGGCTGAAGGGGGCCCGGATCGTACTCGAGACCGTCACCGTGACCGGCACGGAAAACCTGATGATGGCCGCGGTCCTGGCCGAGGGCCGGACCATCCTGGAGAACGCCGCCCGCGAGCCGGAAATCGTGGACCTGGCCCTGTTCCTGAATTCCATGGGTGCCCGGGTCATCGGGCACGGGACCGACACCATCGTCATCGAGGGCGTCGAGTCGCTGCACGGCACCGACTACGACGTGCTGCCCGACCGGATCGAGGCGGGTACCTACCTCGTCGCCGGCGCCATCACCGGCGGCCGTGTGCGGGCCCGGAACGCGCGGGCGGAGCACCTCGACGCCGTGCTCGCGAAGCTCGAGGAGGCCGGCGCCACGGTCACCCGCGGCGATGGCTTCATCGAGGTGGACATGCGGGGACGCCGGCCGCGGGCGGTCGACGTCCGGACCGCGCCGCACCCGGGCTTCCCGACCGACATGCAGGCCCAGTTCGCGGCGCTCAACACCGTTGCGGACGGCGTCGGGACGATCATCGAGACGATCTTCGAGAACCGCTTCATGCACATGCTCGAGATGCGCCGCATGGGGGCGGAGATCCGGCTCGAGGGGAACACCGCCATCATCAAGGGCGTGCCGCGCCTGACCGCGGCCCCCGTCATGGCCACGGACCTCCGGGCGTCGGCGAGCCTCGTGCTGGCCGGGCTGGTGGCCGAGGGCACGACCGAGATCGAGCGGATCTACCACATCGACCGGGGTTACGAGTGCATCGAGGAAAAACTCCAGGGGCTGGGGGCCCAGATCCGGCGGGTTGCCGGGTGATTTCTTCCCCGGTGGCTCTCCACGATCCGCGATCCGCTATAATTCCGTGCTGCCCGCGGTGGCCACCCGGCCTGCCTCAGCGTGCACCCGATTCCGTCGAGGAGAGTGCTGGATGACCGAAGAAGTCGATACGGGCAGGCGTCATTTCCTGACCGTCGCCACCGTTGCGGCCGGCGCCGTGGGTGCCGCCTTTGCCGCCGTTCCGTTCCTCGCGTCCTGGAAGCCCAGCGCCCGCGCCAAGGCGATGGGCGCGCCGGTCGAGATCGACATCGGCAAGCTCGAGCCGGGCGCCATGGTCAAGGTCGAATGGCGCGGCAAGGCGATTTTCGTCCTGCACCGCACCCAGGACATGCTGGCCAAGCTGCCGGGCATGGGGTCGAGCCTGCGTGACCCGGACTCCAACGAGTCCGACCAGCCCGAGTTCGCCAGGAACGAGGCCCGCGCGCTGAAGCCCGAGTACCTCGTGCTGGTCGGCGTCTGCACGCATCTCGGCTGTGCGCCGCTCGACAAGTTCACGCCGGGCGACGTCACCGTGTCGGCCGACTGGCCGGGTGGCTTCTTCTGCCCGTGCCACGGTTCCAAGTTCGACCTCTCGGGCCGCGTCTTCAAGGACGTTCCGGCGCCGACCAACCTGCCGGTGCCGCCGTACCGCTTCGTGAGCGATACGCGCATCCTCATCGGCGCTGAAGCGGAGAACGCGTGATGGGCAGCACGAGCCAGACCGCCAGGGCCGGCGGCGGGCGCCTGGGGGCGCTCGTCGGGTGGATCGACGACCGGTTCCCGATGACCAAGCTCTGGAAGGAGCAGGTCGCCGAGTACTACGCGCCGAAGAACATGAACTTCTGGTACTACTTCGGCTCGCTCGCGCTGCTGGTGCTGGTCATCCAGATCCTGACCGGCATCTTCCTGACGATGAACTACAAGCCCTCGTCCGCCGAGGCCTTCAGTTCCGTCGAGTACATCATGCGCGACGTGGAATGGGGCTGGCTGATCCGGTACATGCACTCGACCGGCGCCTCGGCCTTCTTCATCGTCGTCTACCTGCACATGTTCCGCGCGCTGCTGTACGGGTCGTACCAGAAGCCGCGCGAGCTGCTGTGGATCTTCGGCATGCTGATCTACTTCGCCCTGATGGCGGAAGCGTTCTTCGGCTACCTGCTCCCCTGGGGCAACATGTCTTACTGGGGCGCGCAGGTGATCGTGTCGCTGTTCGGCGCGATCCCGGTCATCGGGGATTCCCTGACGGAGTGGATCCGCGGCGACTTCTACATCTCCGACGTGACCCTGAACCGCTTCTTCGCGCTGCACGTGATCGCGATCCCGATCGCGCTCATCTTCCTCGTGATCGCCCACCTGATGGCGCTGCACGAGGTGGGGTCGAACAATCCCGACGGTGTCGAGATCAAGAAGGTCAAGGGCCCGGACGGCATCCCCCTCGATGGCATCGCCTTCCATCCGTACTACACGGTGAAGGACCTCGTGGGCGTCGGCGTCTTCCTGATCCTCTTCTGCCTGGTGATCTTCTTCGCCCCGACCATGGGCGGCTATTTCCTCGAGCACGCCAACTTCGACCCGGCCAACCCGCTGCAGACGCCGCCGCACATCGCGCCGGTGTGGTACTTCACGCCGTTCTACGCGATCCTGCGCGCCGTGCCGAACAAGCTCGCGGGTGTCGGCCTCATGGGCGCGGCCGTGGTGCTGTTCGTGTTCCTGCCCTGGCTCGACCGCAGCAAGGTGAAGTCGATCCGCTTCCGCGGGCCGATCTTCAAGTTCTTCCTGGTGTCGTTCGCGATCGCCTTCGTTGCGCTCGGCTACCTCGGCCTGCAGCCGCCGACGCCGCTCTACACCAATCTCGCCCGCCTCTTCACGGTGGTGTATTTCGCCTTTTTCCTGCTGATGCCCTGGTACACCAGCATCGACCGGACCAAGCCCGTGCCCACGAGGGTCACTTACCATGCGCACTAAGCTTCTCGTCCTCGTGGCCGCGCTGGCCCCGGCGGTGGCCTTCGCGGCCGGCGGCGAGGCGCATCTCGAACACGCCAACGTCGACCTCGGCAACAAGGCGTCCCTGCAGCGCGGGGCAGCGAATTTCGTCAACTACTGCCTGGGTTGCCACTCGGCCAAGTACGTGCGTTACAACCGCATGGCCGCGGACCTCGGACTCACCGAGGAGCAGCTGATCGAGAACCTGATGTTCACGGGCGAGCGCCCGCACGACACCATGCGCATCGGCATGGATCCGGACGACGCCAAGCGGTGGTTCGGCGTGGTTCCGCCGGATCTCTCGCTCATCAACCGCAGCCGCGGCGCCGACTACGTCTACACGTTCCTGCGCTCGTTCTATGTCGATCCGGCGAAGGCGACCGGCACCAACAACATGGTGCTGCCGGGCACGGCCATGCCGCACGTGCTTTGGGAACTGCAGGGCGTGCAGGAGGCGGTCTGGGAAGGCAACGTGGATGCGCAGGGCAACGCCCACCACGTGTTCAAGGAGTTTGAGCTCGCCACGCCCGGCAAGCTGACGCCCGAGGAGTACGACGGATTCGTGCGCGACACCGTCAACTTCCTCGAATACGTCGCGGAACCGGCGCAGATGCAGCGCAGGGCGCTTGGTTTCCCGGTGATCGCGTTCCTGATCTTCTTCACGCTGCTCGCATATGCGTTGAAGAAGGAGTATTGGAAGGACGTGAAGTAACCCACGGAAGGGGGCGTTCCCCGCCTCGGCATCGGGCCGAGGCGGGGAACGCCCCCTTCGTGTTCCAGGTGAAGGGAGTAACCCGGCCTTGATGACGCTCTTTTCCAGACGGGACGATCCGCACAGCCACCGCGTCAGGATCGTGCTCGCGGCGAAGAGCCTGGAAGTGCGCATCGTCGAGTCGGACCCGGCGCGACCGCCGGAGGATCTCCTCGATCTCAACCCGTTCCAGGCGGTGCCGACCCTCGTGGACCGCGACCTGGTCGTCTACGGTCCGGGCATCATCTGCGAATACCTCGACGAGCGTTTCCCGGCCCCGGCGATGCTGCCTGGCGACCCGGGGGGTCGCGCGCAGGCGCGCGTCGCGGCTCACCGCGTGGAGCAGGACTGGTACGCGCTCGTGCCGGCGCTCGAGGGTGGGGACCGGCGCGAGGAGTCGCGCGCAAAGCAGTTGCTGCTCGAGACGATCCTCGCCTCCGAGCCGCTGTTCCGCGTCAAGCCGTGGTTCCTGTCGGATCAGTTCTCGTTGCTCGATGCCGCCGTCGCGCCGATCCTGTGGCGCCTGTCGCACTGGCAGGTGGCGCTTCCGGGCAACCTGGCCGCCGTCGACCGCTACTCGCAGCGGGTCTTCGCGCACGCCGCGTTCCGCACGAGCCTGTCGGAGGCCGAACGGGACATGCGGTCGTGATCTCGCGCCGGCCGTACCTGCTGCGCGCGATGCACGAGTGGATCAGCGACAGCAACTGCACTCCGCACATCGTGGTCGACGCAGGGGTGGCCGGGGTCGAGGTGCCGCGCCAGTACGTGAGCGAGGGGAAGATCATCCTCAACGTCAGCGGATCGGCGACGGCCCGGCTCAAGCTCGGCAACGACGAAGTGAGTTTCAGCGGCCGCTTCGGCGGCGCGAGCATGAACGTCCGGGTCCCGGTCGGCGCGGTACTCGCGATCTACGCGCGCGAGACGGGGCAGGGCATGATCTTCAGCGAGGACGAGGCCGTGGCCGAGCCCCCGCAGGAGCCGCCCCCGCCCGCTGCGCCGCCGGGCGGCGGCGGCCGGCCGAAGCTGAAGGTCGTCAAGTAGCGCGCCTCAGCGCATGCGGAACGCATCCCGGATCCACGTCAGTCGCGGCGCAGAGGCGGACTCGCCGGGATCGATGGCGACGACGTCGAAGCGGGCCGCGAGCCGGCGATAATCAGGGCGGGTGAGCAGGAGGTGACGCGCGGCACGCGTGAAGCGCAGCTGCTTGCGTGGTCCCACCGTCGAAGCCGAATCACCGTAACTCGTGCCCGATCGCGAACGGACCTCGACGAGGACCAGCGTCGCCCCGTCGAGCATCACGAGGTCGATCTCACCGGCGCGGCAGCGATAGTTGCGCTCCAGCAGTGCGAGCCCCTGCGATTGCAGGTGACGGCAGGCGAGATCCTCGGCTCGCCGGCCGAGGATCGTCGTGTTCTCAGGGGACACTGGGCGAGGTCAGCGGCGGCAGCAGGCTGCCCGTAAGGCCCGGCTGCCCGCCGTGGATCTGCGCCCAGGGCATCTCCCGCACGACCCGACCGTCCGGCGTGAGAGTGAGTTCGCCGGTGAGGCCGCTCACGCCAACACCGCGTGCGGCGGCGTTCAGGCTGCGCAGGAGCCGGAACGCGTCGTAGCCGAAGGCATGGAGCCTGAGGCGGCCACGGCCCCTCGCTTCCCATTCCGCGTGCAGCACGTCCCATAACTCGGGCGCGCCGCTGCCGGCGTTCAGGATCCACGGCATCTCGGGATAGACGAGCCCGTCGAGGTCGGGCGCGGAGCGCGTGCTCGGCTCCCAGGCGTCGGATGTAGCGTAGAGCGGGAGTTCGTACGCCATCTGGAACCGCAGTTGCAGCTTCAGCGCACCGGCCGCCTGCGGGCTGGCCGCGATGAAGGCGAACTGCGGTCCGTCACGCGCCTCGACGACGGCGTCGCGGGGGCGCAGCGCGCCCTTCGAATCGCGGTCCCCGGCGCCACCGAAGCGGCCGAGCGCGGCGCGCAGTGGACCGGAGAAATCCTTCGCCGCCGGGTCGTAGTACTGGGCGGAGGTGAGCTGCACGCCGGTCGACATGAGTTCGGCCGTGAAGGCCGAGTAAAGGCGGTCGCCCCAGTCATTGCGCGGAAACAGCGCGATGCCGTGCTGGCGTCCATCCGCGGCGATCCTGCGGGCCACGGCCCGTGCTTCCTGTTCGGGGTCGAGCGCAAACTGGAAAAGGAACGGCGGCGGCATCTCGTCGATGGCCACGTTGAGTGCGAGCGTCGGCACCGGCAACGCCCCCGAGGCCACCAGCGCCGCGACGTCCTCCTTCGTCAGGGGGCCGGCAACGGCCTGCGCCCCGTCTGCGAGCGCCCTCTCGTAGGCGGGACGAGCCCCGAGCTCGCTCGTATCGTAGATCTGGATGCGCGGGCGGCGCTCGGGCGATTGCGTCAGCGCCGCTGCGACGAATCCGTCGCGGACCGCAGTGCCGGCAGGGGCGTAGCGTCCCGTCAGGGGCAGCAGCAATGCAATCGTGTCCGGCGAACCCGAGGGCAGTACGGGAATGCCGCTGCCACCTGCGATACCGGGCTGGGGACTGGTCACGGCCTCCGGCAGGAAATCGGCGCCCGGGTGATGGGGGTGGCGGGTCCGCCAGTCGTCCGCACGCCGCGCGAGCACGCGCGGGTCGGTCGGTGGCGCACCCAGCAACTGGGCAAGTTCCAGCCAGCCGCGCTCCGACGGCGTGGCATCGGGCGGCACCGAGGCCGCCGCGGCCGGGTTCGCCAGCAGCGCGTCGACGAGCAGCGAGTAGTTCTCCCGGCGAGCGTCCGCCGCCCCCAGCACGCGCGCGCGTTCGTCCAGCGTCCGGATGCCCTGCAGCGTGCGGTCCGCGGCGAACTCTGCCCGGGCGCGCAAGGCCAGCAATTCCACGGCGAGCGGCGCCGGCCACGGCGTGGGGACCGACGTGAGCGCATCGATCGCCGCGGTGGGGCGATTGCGTGCCAGCGCGACCTCGGCCTGCACCCGTGCCAGCAGCACCTTGTCGTCCCCCCGGGCCTTGTCCTCCACCTTGGCGATCATCCGCTCGGCGTCGTCGAGCCGGCCGGCGATGCCATACTCCCGCGCGGCGAGCAGTGCCACGCGCGCGTCCCAGCCCCGGAAGGTGCGCTTGGCGAGCGACTCGTAGAGTTCGGCGGCCTGCGCGTGCTGGCCGCTGCGCGCGAGCTGGTCGGCCGTGGCCAGGTTGTCCGAGCGTGCGGCCTGGGCGCCGGCCGGCACCAGCGCCGCGGTGCCGACGGCAAGCACGGCCGCGAGCATCCATCCGTGAACTTGCCGGCCACAAAGGCGTGCGTGCAGCATGGGGGAGCGGGGAAGTGAAGTGGCGGGAGATCCGGTGGATTCTATAGCGCGAATGCAGCCGGGCACACTGGTGCTGGTGTCCACGCCGATCGGAAACCTGGCGGACCTGGGTCCGCGGGCGCGCGAGGTGCTCGGGCGTGCAGACCTGCTGCTCGCCGAGGACACGCGCCATACGGCGCAACTGCTGCACGCCAGCGGCATCGACCGTCCGCCGGGCACGCTGCAGTCGCTGCACGATCACAACGAGCGTGAGCGTGCCCCGCAGGTCATCGAGCGGCTGCGGGCCGGCGCCACGGTTGCGCTGGTGAGCGATGCGGGCACGCCGCTGATGAGCGATCCGGGCGCCACGCTCGTGGGTGAGGCCGTGGCGGCCGGCATCGCGGTCACGGCCGTCCCGGGGCCGTGCGCGGCGATCATGGCCTTGTCGCTTTCGGCGCTGCCAACCGCACGATTCACTTTCGAGGGATTCCTGCCGCCGAAGGCGGCCGCACGCCGGCGCTCGCTGCAGCAGCTCGCCGGCGATTCGCGAACGCTCGTCTTCTACGAGGCGCCGCACCGCCTCGCCGAGGCGCTCGCCGACCTCGCGGGGGTGTTCGGCGAGGATCGTCCGGCGGCCGTGGCGCGCGAGCTCACGAAGAAGTTCGAGACCGTCTACCGCGGCACGCTCGGCAGCCTGGTCCTGCAGTCTTCCAGCGATCCCGACATGTGCCGCGGCGAGATCGTGATCGTCGTCCACGGCGTGGCGGAACAGGTGAGCGCGGACGAGGAGGCCGCGGACCGCGTCCTGCGGGTGCTGCTCGACGAGCTGCCCGTCGCGCAGGCGGCCAAGCTCGCGGCCCAGCTGACCGGACGGCCGCGCAAGCAGCTCTATGCGCGCGCATTGCAACTCCGCACGCCTGTATAATCGTCGCGGGAGTCGGCCAGGCAACCGCTGCTTCATTGCAGAGGAAAGTCCGGGCTCCGCAGGGCAAGGTGCCAGGTAACGCCTGGGGGGCGCGAGCCCACGGAAAGTGCAACAGAAAGCAAACCGCCCAAGCGCCGCAGCAATGTGGCGACGGCAAGGGTGAAAGGGTGCGGTAAGAGCGCACCGCGCCGGTGGCAACACTCGGCGGCACGGCAAACCCCACCTGGAGCAAGACCAAATAGGGAAACATGCAGGCTCTCGGGCCTGCACCTGCGGCCCGCAGGAGTTTCCGGGTAGGTCGCTCGAGGCGTGCGGCGACGCACGTCCCAGATGGATGGTTGCCCTCGACAGAACCCGGCTTATCGGCCGACTCCCTGTTCTTCCTTGGGCCCATTCATAACTGTCATTGTTTGTCAAGATGCCGGTGGCGCGGATCGTCAGTCGTCTGCCGGCCGGTGGGCCGGCGCAACCTCTCCCACTTTGGCCCACCGCCCGCCGTACGCTGCGTAGGCCGGTCGTTTCCGCCAGCGCCGGCAAGCCGTCCCACCCGATTGGGCCAGAAAACTGATCCTGGATCGCGTCCGGGCACCTTTCAGCCTGCAGCAAGGGTCTGCAGGGCACGACTTCCCACAGATCCAGGCTTCTAACCCCTCCATCAGGAATCTAAGGTAAGCTTTTGATTCTGATGACGATCGCCTCTCCGGCGCCCGCCGGCGGCCACCTCGCTGGAGGCTAAGTCGCTGTGCCCCCTAGAAAAATCTTCAGCCGGGCCGTTGACTCTCCGCGCGCACGCGACCTATAGTGCCGCGAAGTGGGACAAAGTGGGATGAAATGGGCCGGTGGCCCGTCAGCAGCCTGAAATGTTTCGTGGCGCCAACAAAGTGACGCTCGACGCCAAGGGGCGGATGGCCATGCCTGCGCGGTACCGGGAGACCCTGGTCGAGCGCAGCGAGGGCCGTCTCGTGGCGACTGTCGATCGGGCCGACCGGTGCCTGCTGATCTATCCGCTGCCCGACTGGGAAGAGATCGAACGCAAGTTGATGCGCCTGCCGACGCTGAATCCGCAGGCGCGACGACTCCAGCGCCTGATGGTCGGTCACGCGACGGACCTCGAGCTCGATTCCCACGGACGGGTGCTGGTGCCGCCGAAGCTCCGCGAATACGCGGGGCTCACGCGGCAGGCGATGCTGATCGGGCAGGGCACCCGGTTCGAGCTCTGGGACGAGGCGCACTGGAACGAGCGCCGCGACGCCTGGCTGCAGGCGGGCGAGGAGCCCGGCGAGCTGCCGGTCGAACTCGGCCAGCTGTCGTTGTAGGCCGGCCCGTGGCGGAGCACACGCCGGTACTTCTCGACGAAGTGCTGGGCGGCCTCGCAGTGCGGCCCGATGGTCGCTATTGCGAC
>Ga0224500_10002253_pt1 | contig 10508 bp, 6 predicted proteins | sample SF_Oct11_sed_USG_FD_168126 | JGI IMG/M metagenome (GOLD analysis project Ga0224500, IMG submission 168126) | Sediment microbial communities from San Francisco Bay, California, United States - SF_Oct11_sed_USGS_4_1 | ecosystem: Environmental > Aquatic > Marine > Sediment | place: USA: California...
TGTCCCGCGAGGCTCGCCCAGGAATACGCGCACTTCGTCGGCCGAGGCGGGATGGATATCGAGGGAGCCGGTTGGGTCGTCCTGAGCCAGCTCCTGGAACGCGGGCTCATCCACAGCCGGGCGGACTTCTTCCGATTGACGGTCGAGCAGCTCGAATCCCTGGACCGGTTCGCCCGCAAGAGTGCCGAGAACCTTCTTCGGAGCATCGGGCGCGCCCGGGTGGGCCGTCCGCTCGCCCGCGTCCTGTTCGGCCTCGGCATCCCCCAGGTCGGCGAATCGACGGCGATCGACCTCGCCCGCTGGCTCGCGACGCGCGTCCGCCCGGACGACTACCCGCCGCCGCATGCGGACATGATCCCGGATGCCTGGTTCGCCGCGGTGGATGCCGAGCTGCGCCGCGTCGCGACCGAGCAGCCCGATGCCTTGACCGAGGTGGAGGGGATCGGGCCCCTCGTGGCGGCCGCCATCGCCCGGTATTTCTCCGAGCCGGCGACGGCAGTGGCGATGACCGAGCTGGTCGAGGCCGGCGTCGTGCCCGAGCGGCCCAGCGTCCCGCCGCCGGGGGTCGACGTCGCGGAGGGACCACTCGTCGGCAAGACCATCGTCGTCACCGGCACGCTCGGGGGTTTCAGTCGCCAGGAAGCGGAGGAGGCCGTTCGCGCTGCCGGCGGCAAGCCGGTCGGCAGTGTCTCGAAGAAGACCGACTACCTGGTCGCCGGGGAGAACGCCGGGTCCAAGCTTGCCAAGGCGCAGGAACTCGGCATCGCCGTCGTCGACGAGGAGGGGTTTCGGCGCCTGCTCGCGAAGGGGTCCGATTAGTCGCCAGGGCGCGGCGACGTCCGATCACCGGCTCCGGACAGACCGGTCCTTGTCGGATCATCCTCCGACGGCATCCAGCCGATCGACGGCGCGCTGGTACTCCCAACGGCCGTCTAGCCGACCGCGTGGTTGAACTGCCCCCAGATGCCGGTGGGCCGCCAGGTGATCGGCTCCCCCCGGATCAGGCGCGGTGCCCGCCAGGCCTCCGTCCATCCTGCCTCCTCCAACGCCGCTGCGCCGGCGTCGTTCTCGAGGACGATCCCGGCCCTCACGCGGCGATCGGCCGGGTAGACGGCCCGCCGCGCCTCGAGGATCGCCAGCGCGTCGTCGATATCCGGCGCGATCGTGGCGCCGCCACCCCAGGAAGCCCGGATGACGAAGCCGCGCGGCCGGTCGTCATCGCCGACGACCACGCGCGCCGAATCGGGCGTCGCGAAGGCCTCCAGCAGGTGTCGCCGGTCCTCGCCCGTGACGGCGCGGTCCAGCGCGGCGACGGCGTCCTGGTCGGCCGGGCGCCAGGCGCGGACGGTCGGCATCCCGTGGGCGGTCGCGTCGGCGCCGCCGAGGCCCGGCGCTTCCAGCGTCCGGTACCAGGTCTGGACCTGGAAACCGATCCGTTCGTACATCGGTCGCCCGGCCTCCGTGGCCACCAGCACGAGGGTCCGGCAGCCGGCCGCGTCGGCGGCGTCGATCGGTGCCTGCGTGAGCGCCCGGCCGAGCCCCTGACCGCGCCAGGCTGGCGCGACCCATACCGTCCCGATCCATGCCACCGGACCGTTGATGGTCGCGACGCCGGTCCCGACCACCTCGCCGGCGTCGGTCGTGGCGACGAAGACCCGGCAGCGCGGGTTGCCGACGGCGAATCCGAACCACGTTCGCCGGTCGCCCCAGTCGTCGGCCAGGATGGCGGCGGCGGCGGGTTCGATATCGGCAGCGGTCATGGGTCGGAGGCGCGGCGCAGGCATGTCCCGGCTATCATCGGGCGCATGGCCACCCTCTCGCGCGCCGATGTCGAACATGTCGCCCATCTTGCGCGACTGGGCCTGTCCGACGACGAGATCGCCCTGCTCGAGGGACAGCTCAACCACATCCTGGACCAGTACGCGATCCTGACGAAGCTCGAGACCGATCACATCGCGCCGACCGCACAGACGATCGAACTGGAGAACATCCTGCGCGAGGACGTGGCCCGTCCGTCGCTGCCGGTCGAGGACGTGCTCGCCAACGCCGCCGATCACGACGGTGACTTCGTGGTCGTCCCGGCGATCCTCGGCGAGCGCGACTGAGCCGGCGACGGGACGATGTCGGCCGCCGAACTCACCCGATTCCATGCCCACGAGATGGCGGCTCGTCTGCGGGCCGGCGACATCTCGTCACGCGAGCTGACCGATGCCCATCTCACGCTCGCCGAGCGTCAGGATCACGGCCTCCATGCCTGGCTGTCCGTCGATCGCGAACGTGCCCTCGAGGAGGCCGAGACCGCCGATCTGCGGATCGCCGCCGCGCGCGGGGAGGGGGGTGGTGCCCTCGAAGCCCTGCATCCGCTGCTGGGCGTTCCGGTCGCGCTCAAGGATCTGGTCTCCGTGCGTGGCGGCCGATGCACCGCCGGGTCCCGGATCCTGGAGGGGTACCGGGCTCCGTACGACGCCCACATCACCGAGCGACTGCGCGATGTCGGCGCGGTGATCCTCGGCAAGACGAACATGGACGAATTCGCGATGGGCTCGTCCACCGAGCATTCTGCCTTCGGGCCGACGGCCAACCCCTGGGACCTGGGGCGCGTCCCCGGGGGCAGCAGCGGGGGATCCGCGGCGGCCGTCGCCGCCTACCACGCCCCACTGGGCATCGGCACGGACACTGGCGGCTCGATCCGCCAGCCCGCCGCCCTGACCGGAACCGTCGGCATGAAGCCGACGTATGGTCGAGTCAGTCGTTACGGGATCGTGGCGTTCGCATCGTCGCTGGATCAAGTCGGTCCCTTCGCCCGGGACGCCCGCGATGCCGCGGCGCTCCTGCACGCGATCGCGGGCCGCGACGAACGCGACTCGACCTCGTCACCCGTCCCGGTGCCCGACCATCTTCTCCACCTCCCGTCGTCCGACGACGAGGCCGCGGGTGTCCTCCGCGGCAAGCGACTCGGGCTACCGCGCGAGTACTTCGTCGCGGGCATGGAGCCGGGCGTGGAGGCCAGGGTCCGGGAGGCCGTGGCGGCGCTGGAAGCCGCCGGTGCGATCGTCGAGGACGTCTCGCTACCGCATACCGACTATGGCCTGGCGACCTACTACATCGTCGCTCCCGCGGAGGCGTCCGCCAACCTGGCGCGATACGACGGGATCCGCTACGGGCCCCGGCTCGGCGATGGACGCGATGTCCTTGCCGACTACCTCGCCACGCGCGGCCGCGGATTCGGCGCGGAGGTGAAGCGGCGGGTCATGCTCGGCACCTACGCGCTGTCGGCCGGCTACTACGACGCCTTCTACCTCAAGGCACAGAAGGTCCGGACCCTCATCAAGGCCGATTTCGATGCCCTCTGGGCGGAGGGGATCGACGCCCTCGTCGCACCGACCTCGCCGACCGTCGCCTTCCGGTTCGGGGCGCGGATGGCCGATCCGGTCGCGATGTACCTCTCGGATGCCTGCACCCTGCCCGTGAACATGGCGGGTCTGCCCGGCATCTCGGTCCCGGCCGGTCTCTCCGATGGATTGCCCGTCGGGCTGCAGTTGATCGGGGCTCCGTGGTCCGAGGCGTCGCTCCTGGAGCTCTCGCGCGGCTATGAGGCGATCACGGCGGCCTCCGACTGGCGGGCGCTCGAGCCGGCGGACCTGGCCCGGCTCGACGATCCGGCCACCGCGTCGCCGCCCGGGGTGTGACGCCGGGCGGGGCGCATCTTCCCGCCGCTTAGGTCCGAGCGGCCCTACCCGCGTCTGGGCTTCTCCGGCAGCATGGGCGGTCGGAGGTGCGATATGCGGTTACGTGCGGTCGTGATCGGCACGGCCATCGGTGTCGCTGCCGGCGTCGGAGTCTCGCGCGCCCGGCGCTGGTGGAAGTCCTGGGGCGTTGACCCGGGTGAAGCCTGGAAGACGCTGCCAGGCGACGACATCGTCGCGGATCCCGTCGCGGTGGACACCCGCGGGATCACCATCGACGCTCCGCCATCGACAGTCTGGCCGTGGCTGGTCCAGATGGGGTACGGACGCGCGGGCTGGTACAGCTATGACCGGCTCGACCAGCGCGGCAAGAGCGTCGAGGAGATCGTGGACGACTGGCAGTCCCTGGCGGTCGGCGACATCGTTCCCACGCATCCGACGGGCGGCTTCGAGGTCGCCGAACTCGACTCCGGTCATGCGCTCGTGCTCCGCTCGGACACGGACCTCGTGATGGCCCAGGCCGCCGCTGCGTCGACCGCTGGGACCGAGGACAAGGGCACCGCCGGGGTCCAGGTGTCCGGGGCGATGCTGGGCGGCACGCCGCAGGACTTCTCGGCCAGCTGGGCGTTCGTCCTGGAACCCATGGACGGCGGGCGGACACGCCTCATCGAGCGCTTCCGGGTCTGGTTCGGACCCGCGGGCCCGGGACGCCAGCTCCTGGCCGGCCCGCTTCTCGGGTTCGGCGTCTTCGTGATGATGGAGCGCCAGATGCGCGGCATCCGCGATCGCGCCGAGCGGCTTGCGGCCACCGGCGGCGTACCCGTCACGCGGGTGGCATCCGCGCCCGAGGCGGGGGAGGCCACGACCGAGGCGCCGCCTGAGCCGGTCGGCATTCCCGGCTGACCCCGGGCCGCGGATCCGCGGGCGGCGCCGCCGCCCGCGGGGTGCCGCTGTGCACGTCGAGTCGCTGCCCGGCTCGAGGCCCTCGCCGATGCCGTAGGCTGTCCTCGTGGACATCCCCGACGTCGACCCCGGCTCCCGCCCGCCGCTGGCCGAGCGCGTCCTGGCGGAGCGAGTCCGTGCGGTACCGCCGTCGGGGATCCGGCGGTTCTTCGACATCCTGGCCACGATGGACGACGTCATCAGCCTGGGCGTCGGTGAACCCGATTTCGACACGCCCCGGGTCATCGTCGAAGCCGGCGTCGAGTCCCTCCGAGAGGGCCGGACGCACTACACGAGCAACTTCGGGACACTGGAGTTGCGCCAGGCGTTGGCCGCTCACCTCGACCGTCGGTACGGTGTCCGGTACGACCCGGCGACCGAGATCCTGGTGACGGTCGGTGCATCCGAGGCGCTGGACCTTGCCCTGCGAGCCACGTGCGATCCCGGCGATGAGGTCATCCTGCACGAGCCGTCGTACGTCGCGTACATCCCGGCGATCGTCTTCGCGGGCGGAACGCCGACCCTCGTGCCGACCCGATTCGAAGACGATTTCGCCCTGGATCCCGCAGCCGTCGAGGCTGCCGTCTCGTCACGGACGAAGGCCCTCTTCCTCGGGTATCCGTCCAACCCGACCGGGGCCGTCCTGCCGGAGGATGTCCAGGACGAGCTGGCGGCCATCGCCGAACGGCACGACCTGCTGGTCTACAGCGACGAGATCTACGATCGGCTCGCCTATGGGTCGTATCGGCATCGGGCCTTCAGCGCCCTCCCCGGGATGCGCGAGCGGACGATCCTGATGGGTGGATTCTCCAAGGCGTATGCGATGACCGGATGGCGCGTCGGCTACGTGGCCGCTCCAGCGGCGATCCTCGAGGGGATGGTCAAGGTCCACCAGTACGGGATCATGTCGGCCCCCACGGTGGCTCAGGACGCGGCCCACGCCGCCCTGCTGGAAGGCGAGGCGGACGTGGAGCGGATGGTCGCCGCGTACGACGGGCGGCGCCGGATCCTCGTCGACGGGCTGAACGAGCTCGGTCTCGACACGTTCGAGCCGAGGGGCGCCTTCTACGCCTTTCCCCGCATCACGTCGACGCGTCTGACCGACGAGGCGTTCACGGAACGCCTGCTGACGGAGGAACGCGTGGCCGTCGTCCCGGGGAGTGCCTTTGGCCCGTCGGGCGCCGGGCACGTCCGGATGTGCTACGCCACGTCAACCGAAGGCATCGAGGAGGCACTCCGGCGGATCGGTCGGTTCGTCGCTCGGCGGCGGAGCGAGCTCGATTGACGGCGTCATGACCGGGCCGGCCCAGCAGCCCGGGGACCTCGCGCCGCCCGCCGGTCAGGGCGGGCCCGGACTCTCGACCTTCCTGTTGACCGACATCGAGGGCAGCACACGGCTCTGGGAGGAGCACGCCGGGGCGATGGGCAGCGCCCTCGCCGTCCACGACGATCTCCTTCGATCGGCCATCGAAGGCGCCGGCGGCACGGTCGTCAAGACGATGGGCGACGGCGTCCTGGCCGTCTTCGCCGATCCGGCCGTGGCCGTCGGGGCGGCCATCCGGGCGCAACGTCACCTGCGCTCGACCGACTGGGGCCGGACAGGCCCGCTCAAGGTCCGGATGGCGATCCATACGGGTCCGGCCGAGAGCCGCGACGGTGACTACTTCGGCCCGTCCCTCAACCGTTGCGCCCGCATCCTGGCGATCGGGCATGGGGGGCAGGTTCTCGCCTCGGCCGTGACCGCGATCCTTGCCAGGGATCGGGTGGATCCTGACGTCAGCTTCCTCGATTGCGGCCCGCACCGGCTGCGTGATCTGGACCGTCCCGAACAGGTCTTCCAGGTCGCCGTCGAGGACATGCCGCAGGCGTTCCCCCCGCTCCGCTCCCTGAGCACACGAGGCTCGAACCTGCCGGTCCTGCTGACGTCCTTCGTCGGCCGCGAGCAGCACGTCGCGGATGTGCGACAGGCGCTGGAGCGGGCCCGCCTCGTGACGCTGATCGGGACGGGCGGCACCGGCAAGACGCGGCTCATGCTCCAGGCGGCGGGGGGACTGGTCGGGCGCTACCCCGATGGTGTCTGGCTGACGGAGCTCGCCCCGCTCGCCGACCCGGTCCAGATCGGACCGGAGATCGCCCGAGCTCTTGGCGTGCCAGAAGTGGCAGGCCTGCCTGCCGTCCAGGCCGTCTCGGACTTCGTGGCGTCCAAGGAGCTGCTGCTGCTCCTGGACAACGCGGAACACCTGATCGACGCGGTCGCGCAGATCACCGACCAGCTGCTCGCCCACGCTCCGGGGCTGCGCATCGTCACGACCAGTCGCGAGGCGCTGGCCGTCCCGGGCGAGGTGATCATCCAGGTCCCGTCGCTGGCGGTCCCGACCGGCGGCAGCCGGCCGGCGGGGTCGGGTCCGCCGGCGGACGCTTCGCTGGAAGAGATCGCCGCCACGGAGGCCGTCCGGCTCTTCAGCGAGCGGGCGACATCCGTCCTCCCGTCGTTCGAGCTGACGTCCTCGAACGTGGACGCCGTGGTCGAGATCTGCCGCCGCCTCGACGGCATCCCACTGGCGATCGAGCTGGCGGCGGCTCGGGTTTCGTCCATGTCGCCGGAGGAGATCGCCTTCGGTCTCGGCGACCGCTTCCGGCTCCTCGCCGGAGGGCGGCGGACGGCCGTGCCGCGCCAGCAGACGCTGCACGCGCTGATCGACTGGAGCTGGGATCTCCTCACGGATGACGATCGCCGTCTGCTGCGACGACTGTCGATCTTCGCGGGCGGATGGACCGTCATCTCGGCCGCGTCGGTGGTGGGCGACGGACCCGGCGATGCCGCCACGCCCGCGATCCTCGATGGTCTGACACGTCTCGTGGACCGCTCGCTGGTCAACGTGGACCGCGGCACGACCACCAGGTACCGCATGCTCGAGACGATCCGCCAATACGCGCGGGAGCGTCTCGTGGAGAGCGGCGAGGCGGAATCGATCGCTGATCGCCACTTCGCCCACTTCGCCGTCCTCGCCGAGGCGGCAGCCGCCGAGCTCAAGGGCGCGGCGATGGTCGACTGGCTCGATCGCCTCGACGCGGAGATCGACAACCTGGACACGGCCCTCGGATGGGGCCTCGAGACGGACCCGCAGGAAGCGATCGGGATGGCGACCTCGATGCTGTCGTACTGGGATTTCCGCGTGGCATCGTCGGACAACGATGCGCGCATCGTCCGAGCGATCGAGATCGCACGTCAGGCCGTCGCGGCATCCGGTTCGAGCGAGACGACGCAGCGCGCGCGGGCCGCCGCCCTCCTCGGGCAGGCTGCCCTCATCTGGGCCGGGTCGGGACGCGGGGAGGTGGCCCTGGCCTGGTCCTCGGAGGCGATCGAGCTGGCACGCTCGAGTGGGGACCGAGCCGCGCTCTTCACGGCGCTCGTGGGCAACGGGCTCGCGACCGCGTTCTCCGGCGCGAGCGGCGACATCGCGTCCTGGTTCCACGAGGCCCTCGGGATCGCGGCCGAACTCGGGGATTGGAACACGGTCGCGGTCGCGGCCGGGGGAGCCGCGGGCGGCATGGCGCCGGTCGACCCTGACGGCGCCGAGGCCTTCGTCAAGATCGCCATGGACGCGGCACGCCGGACCGTGAACCCGTATGCGATCGCCATGACCGCGATGGGACATGGGCGCCTGCTCGGCGTGATCGGCCGGACCGATGAGGCGATCCCGAGGCTTCAGGAGGCCATCGACGGATTCACGACGGTCGGCGATCAGCGTCTCCTCGCCGCCTGTCGGAGCGAACTCGGTCACGCCCTGCGTCGAAACGGCCGTCTGGACGAGGCCCTGCAGATCTACCAGGGAACCGTGGAGGAGTGGGTCCGGCTTGGCAACCGAGGCGCGGTGGCCAGCCTCCTCGAGAACATCGCCTTCGTCGCGATCGCCCGCGATCAGCCCGAACGGGCGGCCCGACTGCTGGGAGCCGCCGAGGCGATCCGTGAAGAATCGGGGAATCCGATGGTCGTCTCGGAGCGGCCCGACTGGGAGCGGTGGGTGGAGCGACTGCGGGCTGCGGGGGAGAGCGCGACTGTCGACGCCGACTGGGCATCCGGCCGCGCCCTCAGCACGAACGACGCTGTCGCGCTGGCAAGGAACTGACGGCGGGACCTCAGCTGCGCGCGGCCGGAGCCCTGTGCGACACTTGTGGTCATGCCCGCCTCTGCTGCCGAGACCGCTCCGACGGACCGCTACGAGGCCGTGATCGGCATCGAGATCCACTGCCAGCTGCGCACGACTTCGAAGATGTTCTGCGCCTGTTCGACGGCCTATGACGGCGCCGCGCCGAACACCCACGTCTGTCCCGTCTGCCTCGGGCTGCCGGGCGCGCTGCCCGTGATCAATCGGCGCGCCGTCGAGCTCGTGCTCGCGACCGGGTTGGCGATCGAGGCCACGACCCCCGCAGCGACGCGGTGGGACCGCAAGAACTACTTCTACCCGGACCTGCCGAAGGGCTACCAGATCAGCCAGTACGACCTGCCGCTCGCGTCGGCGGGACGTCTCACGGTGGACACGTCGGACGGTCCGTTCACGGTGGGCATCACGCGAGCTCACCTTGAGGAGGACACTGCCAAGCTCGTCCACGCGGTCACACCGGAAGGTCGCAGGGTCAGCCTCGTGGACTTCAATCGATCAGGTGCGCCCCTCATGGAGATCGTGACGGACCCGGTCATCCGGACCGCGGAACAGGCGCGTCGCTATGCGGAAGAGCTGCAGATGCTGCTCCGTTCGATCGGGGCATCCGATGCCGACATGGAGCGCGGACAGATGCGGGTCGAGGCGAACGTGTCGCTGCGCCCGGTCGGGACCGAGGCGTTCGGTACCCGGGTCGAAGTCAAGAACATGAACTCGTTCCGCTCGATGGAGCGGGCCATCGGGCATGAGATCGCGCGTCTCGCCGCGATGCTGGACGCCGGCGAGCCGCTGCGCCAGGAGACGCGAGGCTGGTCTGACGACCGGTCCGAGACGTACCACATGCGGTCGAAGGAGACCTCGGACGACTACCGCTACTTCCCGGAGCCGGACCTCCCGCCGCTTCACGTGGACCCGGCCTGGCTCGCTGCGCTTCGAGCCACGATGCCGGAGCTTCCGGCGGCGCGTCGGGCCCGCTATCGCGAGGCGATGGGACTGAGCGCCTACGACGCGGCGGTGCTTGTGGCCGATCCGGATGCGACCGGTCTGTTCGAGGCCACGCTCGCGGTCGACCCGGCCATCTCGGCCAAGTCTGTTGCGAACTGGGTGACCGGGGAGTACCTGCGGCTACGCAAGGCCGCCGACGCGGGGGACCCGGTGATCGTCGATGCGAGCGAGCTCGCCGCGCTGGTCCGTGTCGTCGACGAGGGCGAGCTCTCCCGGGCCAACGGCAAGGAAGTCCTCGAGGCACATGCGGCGACGGGTCACCCGGCCGCTCGGATCATCGAGGAGCGTGGCTTCCGCCAGATCAGCGATTCCGGCGCCGTGACGGCCGCCGTCGATGCCGCCATCGCGGCGAACCCCGCGGCCGTCGCCGACTATCGAGCGGGCAAGCAGCAGGCCGTCGGGTTCCTGGTCGGCCAGGTGATGAAGGCGACCCGCGGCCAGGCCAACGCCGCCATGGTCCAGGCGACCGTCCGCGAGCGGCTCGACGACAAGCAGGCCTAGGCAGGAAGGAGGCGACGCGATGGGACCCGTCAATCTGCTTCTCTGGGCGGTCGGCGTCGTGCTCGTCATCATCGGCTACAACCGTGCCCGGGGGCCGTGGGCCCGCTACCAGGCACTGAAGGAGCAGGACGCCAACGTCGCCCGCTACGAGGCATGGCGTGGCGGCGTTCGCAGCGACGACGAGCGGACCGGCGCATCCGTCGCGATGCAG
>Ga0224500_10002254_pt1 | contig 10505 bp, 8 predicted proteins | sample SF_Oct11_sed_USG_FD_168126 | JGI IMG/M metagenome (GOLD analysis project Ga0224500, IMG submission 168126) | Sediment microbial communities from San Francisco Bay, California, United States - SF_Oct11_sed_USGS_4_1 | ecosystem: Environmental > Aquatic > Marine > Sediment | place: USA: California...
CAAGTTGGAGTAGCAAATACTTTAGGTATATCTACAGATGGTAAAGTATTTGTAGTAACTGATAATGGAGATGTTGGTATCGGAACCACAAGACCAACATCAAAACTTCATGTTATTGGTGATGCCTTAATTGTCGGTATTACAACTGTTGGTTTTATTACCGCAACAAACTTAAATGTTTCTGGTGTAGGAACCTTCTTATCTTCTGGACTCAAGATAAGAAACCCAGCAAATACTTTTGAATATGGTATTACTGCAGATGCAATTGCTGCAAATAGAACTCTTAATTTACCTTTAATTACTGGAACCGATACGTTAGCAGTTCTTGGTTTATCTCAAACGTTCACTGCAGCACAAACATTCTCATCGACATTAACTGCTTCTTCTACACTTACATTAAGTGGTTCGGCAACAGGATCTCATGTATTTGGATCCAACCAAACATCAGGAACCTTAACATTTGGTGGAACTTCTGGAACTGGATCAATTGCATTTGGTAGAGCAACAACATCACAAACTACAAATATTCAAGCAGGCGCTACTGCTTCTGGAAATACCAAAACAATCAACCTTGGAACTGGTGGTCTTTCTGGTTCCTTTACACAAATCAATATCGGACCAACTGCTGGTGTTGGAACTGTTACAATTAATGCTGGAACTAATCTTGGTATTAACTCAACAACACCAACTTCAGTTCTTGATGTAGTAGGAGACGCTAAAATTACTGGGGTAGTAACAGCAACTACATTTAATGGTCAGATTAATGCTGGAGTATCAACTTTAGGTGTTTCAACAGCAACTAATTTAACTTCACAAACTATTAATATCAGTGGTATTTCTACATTCAACGCTGATGTCTTAATACCAACTTCATCAGCTAAAGTTGGTATAGGAACTACAAATCCACTCCAGAGACTTCAAGTTGGAGTAGCAAATACTTTAGGTATATCTACAGATGGTAAAGTATTTGTAGTAACTGATAATGGAGATGTTGGTATCGGAACCACAAGACCAACATCAAAACTTCATGTTATTGGTGATGTATTAGTAACAGGTGTAACTACTTTCGGTAATAATATTTTACCATCTGCAGATAATTCTTATAATGTAGGGTCTCCAACCAAACGATGGGGTAATTTTTATGTAAACTCTATTACAGGAACACTAGCTGGTGGTGCTGCTACTGTTGCAATTATATCAGATACACAAAATGCAACTAGATATTTAACTTTCTTTGATGGAACCTCTGGTGTTGGGTCAATTAGAGCAAATACAAATCTAACTTACAATCCAGGTGCAGCAACATTATCTTTACAAAATGGACCTCTATTAATTGGATCAGGAACCTCAACGGGAACATCATTACAAACTCTCCAAGTTACTGGTGGTGCTTATATTTCAACTAATACTGGAATTGGAACCACAATACCAACATCAAGACTTCATGTTGTTGGTGATGTATTAGTTATTGGAGTAACTACTTCTAATGGTTATAATGCTACAACAGGCAATGATTATAAGATCAATGGAACTTCAGTTGTAACATCAACTACTCTAGGGTCTGGTGTTATTAATTCTTCATTAACATCAGTAGGAACTTTAACAAACTTAAATGTAGGCAATATAAACTCTACTGGTATTCTTACATCAACATCAGGTAACTTTAGTGGTATTGTAACTTCTTCTGGTGCTGTTATTTCTGGTGTAACTACTTCTAATGGTTATAATGCTACAACAGGTAATGATTATAAGATTAACAACACTTCAGTTCTTACCTCAACCACATTAGGGTCTGGTGTTATTAATTCTTCATTAACATCAGTAGGAACCCTCACAAAACTTGATGTTGGTAATATAAACTCTACTGGTATCCTTACAGCAACTGGTGGAATTCGTGGTATTGGTATTCAATCTGGGGGTCTGAATGTTGCTGTTGGAATTATAACAGCACTTAATTTTATAGGTTTAGGGAATACTTTCAGTTACAATAGTACAACAGGAAAAGTTGATATTAGTATTGGTGGAGGAAATTGGTCTTATACAAATCCCTCAAATTTATCTGACAGTATATACAGACTAAGTAATGTTGGCATAGGAACCACAAATCCAACATCAAAACTATCAGTAGTCGGTGATACAAGTTTAAAGGGTACTGTAAGTATCAGCAATGGAAATGTATTTACCAATGGTGGATATATTGATTTTAATTCCACTTATCCGAATATGCCCTATTTACTAATAGGAGAATACAATCAAGATTTAAGATTTTATAATCCCACATTTGGTACTCGTGGAGATTGGGTATTTGAAAGTTATGCTGCTGGTGAAGTTTTACGTATTAAAAATGCTACTGGAAATGTTGGTATTGGAACATCAGTTATAAGTGAAAAATTAGAAGTTATTGGAAATGTAAAGTCTTCAGGAACTATAAGTTGTGGAAACGTAAATGCTTCATTCAATCTTCAAGGAGATACTCTTGTAGTAACTAAAATTTCTGCAGGATCTACTGTAGGAACTGCAGGAAGTATTCTTACATCTACTGGCACTGGATTGAACTGGACTGCTCCAGTTGGTGGATTTTCAGTTACTGATGACATTTTATCAAATTTAACATATTATCCGGTATTTGTAAATACTACTTCAGGAACTCCATCACAAACTAGTGTTTCCTCTACAAATCTTCAATTCAATCCGTCAACCGGAACATTATCTGCAACAATATTCACATCACTATCAGATAAAACCCAAAAGACTAATATAAGACCTATAGAAAAATCAATAGAACTTGTGAAACAACTTGAAGGAGTTCGTTATGATTGGATAAATAATCAAAAACCTTCAATTGGTGTTATTGCACAAGATATTGAAAAAGTACTTCCGGAAGTAGTTGAAACAAATAGTAATGGTTTGAAATCAGTTTCTTATGGAAATATTGTTGGTGTATTAATTGAAGCAATCAAAGAACAACAAGTTCGTATCGAAGAGTTGGAGAGAAAGTTAAATGCCTAATCAATTTAATTCGCCAGAAGGAGATTTAGAGAATTATTTTGTAACTGAATATTGGTTAATCGACCAGTGGGTTGGTGACACCTTATGGACTTGGGGTCAAAATAGTAGTGGAGGACTAGGAGACAACACAACAACCAATAGATCCACTCCAGTCACAACACTTGCTGGTGGCGCAAACTGGAAACAAGTTTCTGCTGGGAATAGACTTCATACCACAGCAATCAAAACTGATGGAACCTTATGGACTTGGGGATATAATGCTTATGGACAACTAGGAGACAATACAGGAATCACTAGATCCACTCCAGTCACTACATTTGTAGGAGGATCCAACTGGAAACAAGTTGCTGGTGGATTTAATCATACAACAGCAATCAAAACCGATGGAACCTTATGGACTTGGGGTCGTAATGTTTATGGAATGCTAGGAGACAATACAACAACCAATAGATTCACTCCAGTCACTACATTCGCAGGAGGAACCAACTGGAAACAAGTTGCTTGTGGAAAAGAACATACAGCAGCAATTAAAACCGATGGAACTTTATGGACTTGGGGTCGTAATTCTTATGCACAACTAGGAAACAATACAACAACTCAAAGAAATACTCCGGTTACTACATTCGCAGGAGGAACCAACTGGAAACAAGTTGCTGGTGGAGCTACTCATACAGCAGCAATCAAAACCGATGGAACCTTATGGGGTTGGGGTTCTAATAATAGAGGATATCTAGGAGACAATACATCAGGAAACACTAGAAACACTCCAGTTACAACATTCGCAGGAGGAACCAACTGGAAACAAGTTTCTTGTGGATACAATCATACAGCAGCAATTAAGACTGATGGAACCTTATGGACTTGGGGTGGTACTTTTACTAATAATGGACAACTAGGAGACAATACAGCAACCAATAGATCCACTCCAGTCACTACATTCGCAGGAGGAACCAATTGGAAACAAGTTGTTTGTGGAGATTCTCATACGGGAGCAATCAAAACCGATGGAACCTTATGGACTTGGGGTCGTAATGTTAATGGACTACTAGGAGACAATACAGCAACCAATAGATCCACTCCAGTCACTACATTAGCAGGAGGAACCAACTGGAAACAAGTTTCTTGTGGTTATTGTACAGTAGCAGTCACATCAGGAACCGATCCTACCTTCTTTATCTCATAAATATTTAAAAAAGACATATGTACGCACTCGTTAATGGTCAAGAATTACTTTTAGGACCAATTGCATTCAACTATAGAATGATTAATGATGAACTAGAAGAACTTGAAGTTGATTTTCGAGTAAAATCTTCTGATTATCAATCAGTTCCTATTTCGGTTACTGATGATATTAAAATTCTCCCTGCGAGATATGATAATCCAGAGTATGACCCAAGATTTGAAGGTCTTTCAAATATATCTCACGAAATCACTGAAACTGAAGTAATTTTTAGACACGATAAGGGTTTTAAATCACTTCAACAAATTAAGGATGAATATAAGGCAGCAGTAAAACCAGAAAGACAAAGAAAAGAAAACACTACAATTTCTCTAACTGTAAAAGATACTGAAATTACAGTATCAACAAGTAGAGAAAGTAGAATTGAATTGATGTCTAAACTTCTTGGTAATGAAGGACCTTATAATTTCAAGTTTGATAGTGGTGTTTGGTTAGAAATCACCAAAGCAGATTTGGAATATGTAATTTCACAAATTGATGCAAAAGTTCAAGAAGCATTTGATTGGGAACTTGCAAAACTTGCAGAGATTGATGCTTGTGCAACTGGTGAAGAAGTTTATGCAGTTGAGATTACTCCACCTCCAGCAGAAAATCCTGTAGTCTGATATGCCAAATCCAAATACTAATTTTAAACTTTCTGATGGTAGAGATTTAGGTAATGTTGCTATTACCAAAGAATACTTGATGAGTGTTTATCCACAGATTGCAAATCAGTTAATCACTCCGGAACTTTGGACTTGGGGTGCTAATTATTCTGGACAACTAGGAAACAATATAACATCCCCTAGACTCATTCCAGTCACAACACTTGCTGGTGGCGCAAACTGGAAACAAGTTGCTGGTGGATATAAACATACAGCAGCAATCAAAACTGATGGAACCTTATGGACTTGGGGTCGTAATTATTATGGACAACTAGGGGACAATACAGGAGACTTATTAGATCCCTTCTTTAGCGTTAAACTCACTCCAGTCACTACATTCGCAGGAGGAACCAACTGGAAACAAGTTGCTTGTGGAAGAGAACATACAGCAGCAATTAAAACCGATGGAACTCTATGGACTTGGGGTTATAATGCTTTTGGGGGACTAGGAGTAGGAGACAATACAGGAAACAATAGAACCACTCCAGTCACTACATTTGCAGGAGGAACCAACTGGAAACAAGTTTCTTGTGGATACAATCATACAGCAGCAATTAAGACTGATGGAACCTTATGGACTTGGGGTGGTAATTCTTATGGAAAACTAGGAGACAATACAACAACTCAAAGAATCACTCCAGTCACTACATTCGCAGGAGGAACCAATTGGAAACAAGTTGTTTGTGGAGATTCTCATACGGGAGCAATCAAAACCGATGGAACCTTATGGACTTGGGGTCGTAATGATTATGGACAACTAGGAGACAATACAACAACTCAAAGAATCACTCCAGTCACAACATTTGCAGGAGGAACCAACTGGAAACAAGTTGCTTATACAGCAGCAATTAAAACCGATGGAACCTTATGGACTTGGGGAGGAGGACTAGGAGACAATACAGGAATCACTAGATCCACTCCAGTCACAACATTTGCAGGAGGATCCAACTGGAAACAAGTTGCTGGCGGAAGTGGTCATACAGCAGCAATCAAGACTGATGGAACTTTATGGACTTGGGGTTCTAATTCTTTTGGAGGACTAGGAATCAATATATTCGGAAACAGTAGATCCACTCCAGTCACCACATTCGCAGGAGGAACCAATTGGAAACAAGTTGTTTGTGGAGATTATCATACAGTAGCAATAAGAACCTCTGACGATTTACAGGGCATCTAACATCTGATATAATACTTCTATATCATACTCAAAAATATGAATCCACTTGAATTGGTTGCGAAGACCTTATATTCATTCAAAGAACAGCAACTAACTTTTGAACTTCTTGATGCCTTTGGAAAACAAGCACAAGTATTTCAGCAGTATGATGAGGTTGCAAAGATTTTCTTTGAACTTAAGAACTTCTCCAAAGCAATTGAGTATGGAGAGAAGTCTCTTAAACTAGCACAAACAAAAGAGGAAAAATATACCACCTCTATGAATCTGATTAATGCTTATAATCAATCAAATCATCCAGAGAAATCAATTACTCAAATTGAAAAGTGTAAAAAGATTAATCCATTAGACACCGAACTTCTTCTGGAAGAAACTTTTGCATATTCTGCACTGAATCAGAAAGAGAAATCAGAAAAACTTCTATTCAATCTCCTTCAAAAGAAACTACCAGAAGAGATTGAACGAAAAGCATATCATAATCTATCCGGACATTACTTCCGTAAGGATGATATTCATACTGGTCTTCAACACTTTCTCAAAGCAGGAGAAGTAGAAGCATACAAGAATCAAAAGCATCCTGATTTTGAAAAGTGGGATGGAACTATCACACCCGGAAGAACGATTATTATTGATAATCAGTGCGGTGCTGGTGATGAGGTGATTCACATTCGTTTTATGAAACATCTCAAAGAACTTGGAATGAAACCAATCTGGAGTTCTACTCGCAGAGAACTTGTAGAACTCTTTAAACACAATGGTTATGATGCTGTTTGTATCTGGGATAAACCAGAGTTTCCAAAAGATGCCTGTTGGGTTTATGGTCTTGCACTTCCTTATTATCTCAATCTGGAATTAAAGGATATAGGAAGAGAACCCTATCTCCAAACACTTCCAGAGTATGATAAAAAGTGGGAATGGATGAAAGAAGATAATGGTTATAAGGTTGGAATGTTCTGGGCTTCCAGTTCTGGTTTCGAGCAGAACTCTTTCCGTTCGGTAGAACTCAAAGATTATATGAGTGTTCTTGGAAACAAAGGATACTCTTTGTATTCACTTCAAACTCATACTGATAATAAGGATGCGGATGAGTATCCAGAAATCAAACAATCACTATCAGTTCCTAATAGAGAGTTTGCTGACACATTCTCAATCATTAAGAACCTGGATTTGGTGGTGACTTCTTGCAGTTTTGTCGCTCATGTCGCAGCATCACTAGGAAAAGAAGTTTGTGTCTTTGTTCCTATTATGGAATATTATGTTTGGACTTCTTCTACTGGAAGGTGTATGTGGTACGGAGATAATGTTCATCTGTTCCGTCAAAAGAAACCAAGAACTTGGGATGCACCCATTAAAGAGTTTTGGGAGTTTATGAATGATAGAAGAGTATAATCTATCGTTTCTCAATCTCAATTCAATAAAGAACAAACTTCTACAAATACAGACTGCCTCTCACGGACTCGTAACAAAGGGTGTTTCTACTTATAATCACGGAATGCCTACCTTGATGTATCCAGAACTAACTGGATTAAAGAATATTATCAAGCAATATGTTAGATTGTATTGCAATAAGTATGAGATTCCACCTCTAAAGTTTATTAATAGTTGGTTCAATATCTCACAACCAGGAAATAAACTCAAAGCACATAAGCACGAAGAAAGTATTGTCAGTGGAGCATTTTATATTTCTGGAAGTACTCCACTCATTTTTCCAGATACATCAATTAAACCTTATCCTGGATTGTTGGTTATCTTCTCAAGTGATTTAGTTCATTATACGGAAGAAGAAACAGAAGAAAGAATTATTATTAGTTTTAATACAGATTACTTATGAGATTTCACACTTTTTATACAACCAATCTTCCAGAACAACTGATAGAAGGCCATAAGAAAGTCTGTAATCATATTGGTATTGATGTGACTTATCATATTCAAGATGCAATAGATGATTATGATACTCTTTATACTGCTCACGGAAAGTTTATGACTTCTGTAATGGAGCAGGAAGAGGTTGCTTGTTTTCTTGATATTGATTGTCTCCCACACAATAAAGAACTGATAGAAAATGCATACAACTGGGCAATAGAAAATAAATCTTTTGTCGGAAATGCTCAAAACATTTCTCATACTTCTATGAGAAATCATATCTATGCCGCCGCTTCTTTTCTGATTGTAACGAAAGATGCCTGGAATACTTTGGGTAATCCAGACTTTGCTTGGTTTATGCAGAATAAAGTTCAAATAGATACAGCACAACTTCTCACATTAAGAGCAGACCAAATTGGAATGCCTTATCAATTAATGTATCCAGTTGGTTATGATGGTCCAGAAGAATATAAACTTTCTGGATATGGAATATATGGAACGGGAACTTTATACCCAGCAACTTGGCATTATTTTAGAATCAGTAAGTTTAAAGATTCTATTCCAGACCTTTGGAGAACTCGTGTAAATAATATATTAGGCAATCAAAAGATTATTCCAAATTATTCATCGTGTTTTTATGAACTATAAGTTTTTGTTTTTAGTTGGGTCTGCAATTAATCATTTTAAAGAAGATGATTTGAGTGCTTTTAAAGCAGAAGAAAGATTTCAACAAACACTGGATACCATTCAGTCAATAAAAGATAAAGTTCCTGATGCTTATATCTTAATCTATGAAGGTTCTGAAACTCCTATAAGACAAGAATATAAAGATAAGTTTATAGAGCATTCTGATTTGTTTATTGAATGTGGAGATGATCCATATATGAAGTCGCTCTATGAAAATCTTCATAGGGACCCAGGCAAATTTACATTCGTCAAATCTATGCTTGAATGTAGATGTTTGGAACTGGTTCTAAATCATATGATGGAACATAATGTCTTTAATGATGCAACAAGAGTATTCAAGTTGAGTGGAAGATATAAACTGAATGAATACTTTGATATTGATGATTATAAAACTAGGTTCTTGACTAATAAGTATGTAATGAAATATTATGACTATGAAGAAAGATTTGAAGATATTGAAAACATTTATTCTCTTCTTTATGGATGTAAGGGTAGTATTATAACTGGTCTATGGTCCTTTGATAGGTTTTTGTTTAATGATATTTTTAATGTTCTTCAAAAAAGTTTTGAATATATGGAAAGGGCAATTCAACTCACAGCAGGAATTGATATTGAACACTCTTTCTATCACTTTATAGATAGAGATAAGATTTTAAATGTTCCTATTCTTGGACTAGATTTGATTAAAGGTATGGATGGAGATAGGTTCTCATTATGAAAATGGATTTAAAATTATTTACCGTAGAAGAAATTTTAGAAACATATCAAAAGTATGTTGTAAAAGACGAACAATATTATAAAAAAGTTGATAAAAGATATAAAAGTTTGAATTCTGTTGAAAAGGAAAAGGTCACTTGTCACGACTTTCCAAGAGTTGCTGCATTATTTGATTTTGAAGATTGGATTGAAAAATATAATTTAAAGGAAGTTGATTCTCTACTAGCAACTTCAAAGGATGATATTGAATTAACTTATATAAAATCAAATCATATTGAAGTATGTGAATATGAATACTGGTCTGATAATAAGTATGGAACTAATGATCTTCATATGTTAAATTTGAATAAAAAAGATTTTGATTTTGTAATTTTTAATCAAACATTAGAGCATTTATATAATCCTTTTATTGCAATGAAAAACCTATATGATCATTTAAAACCGGGAGGATATTTGTATACAACTGTCCCTACGGTTAATATGCCACATATGCTTCCATTTCACTTTTGGGGTATTACTCCTCTTGGACTGTGTATGATGAGTAAAAGTGTTGGATTTAATGTATGTGAATGTGGTCAATGGGGAGGATATAGTTATCTTGGATATATTTTTACTTATGGAGAATGGCCAAGTCACGATGTAGTATTTAATCCAAATGGAATTATAGAAAATAGTGAATTGTGTCAAGCTCAAACTTGGATTTTAGTTCAAAAACCAATTGTATGACTAAACTTATAGATGCTTTTATATTTTTTAATGAAATTGAACTGTTGAAGTTTAGATTGGAATACTTAAATGATATTGTAGATTATTTTATAATTGCAGAATCTAATAAAAGTTTTACTGGTAGAGACAAAAAATTAATTATTCCTCAAATAATTAATCAATTTCCTCAAGAAATTTTAAATAAAATAATTTATATTTCAGTAGATGATATGCCAATCGGATCTACTTATCAGGATAATGAGTCAAGGGAAAGGCATCAAAGGTGTAGTTTAGATAAAGGTATATCTAAATTAAATTTAAGTGAAAATGACATTTTAATGATTTCTGATATAGATGAAATACCAGATAAATCAAAATTAAAATCTTTAAAAATAAATGGTGATTTTGAAGTTTGTAATTTAGAATTTTATAATTTTGGTGGATCAATAAAGCATCAGATATTTTC
>Ga0224500_10002255_pt1 | contig 10503 bp, 8 predicted proteins | sample SF_Oct11_sed_USG_FD_168126 | JGI IMG/M metagenome (GOLD analysis project Ga0224500, IMG submission 168126) | Sediment microbial communities from San Francisco Bay, California, United States - SF_Oct11_sed_USGS_4_1 | ecosystem: Environmental > Aquatic > Marine > Sediment | place: USA: California...
GCTGCAGAAGGCCGGATCATCCTTCGGCACGGGCGCCGTCATGGTGATGGACGAGACGACCTGCATGGTGCGCGTGCTGCGGCGCATTTCCCGTTTTTACATGGCCGAGTCCTGTGGCCAGTGCACGCCCTGCCGGGAAGGCACCGGATGGTTATACCGGATGCTGGACCGCATCGTGGCTGGCCAGGGCCGCATGGAAGATCTCGACAGGCTGGTCGACGTCGCCAACAAGATCGAAGGCCATACGATCTGCGCTCTTGGCGATGCTGCGGCGTGGCCGGTGCAGAGCTTCCTGCGACATTTCTTGCACGAATTCGAATACATGGTGAAGCACCACGGACGCAGTATTGTCGACGCAAGCGAGGCCGCCGCATGAGCGACGACATGGTCAATCTCGAAGTCGACGGCCGCCCGGTGCAGGCCCGCAAGGGGCAGATGATCATCGAAGTCACGGACGCCGTCGGTGCGTACGTGCCGCGATTCTGCTACCACGAAAAACTGAGCATCGCGGCCAATTGCCGCATGTGCCTGGTCCAGGTAGAAAAGGCGCCGAAACCGCTGCCCGCGTGTGCAACGCCGGTCGGCGAAGGCATGAAGATCTTCACGCGCTCGCCGTACGCGATCGCCGCCCAGAAGGCGACGATGGAATTCCTGCTGATCAACCATCCGCTCGACTGCCCGATCTGCGACCAGGGCGGCGAGTGCGAACTGCAGGACCTTGCGATGGGCTATGGGCGCGACGTGTCGCGCTACACGGAGAAAAAGCGCGTCGTAAAGGACAAGGACATCGGGCCCCTCGTGTCGACCGACATGACACGCTGCATCCACTGCACGCGCTGCGTTCGCTTCGGCCAGGAGATTGCGGGCATTCCGGAACTCGGCACGACGCATCGTGGCGAGAACATGAAGATCAGTACTTATATAGAAAAGAGTATCGATCACGAGCTGTCGGCCAACATCATCGACCTGTGCCCGGTAGGCGCCCTGAATAACAAGCCGTACCGCTACAGTGCGCGCGCCTGGGAGATCGAGCAGCGAGCGACGGTGGCGCCGCACGACTGCGTCGGTTCCAACATCTACGCGCACGTTCTTCGCGGCACCGTCAAGCGCATCGTGCCGCGACCGAACGAAGCCGTGAACGAAACCTGGATCTCGGACCGGGACCGGTTCAGCTACGAAGCCATCTACTCGGCCGATCGCCTGACGACGCCGCGCGTCCGTGAGAACGGCGAGTGGCGGGACACCGACTGGGAGTCGGCGCTCAAGCTGCTGGCTGAAAAGCTGCAAGCCGCGGGCAAGGATGCCGGCATCCTGCTGTCACCGAGTTCGACGACCGAAGAGGCCTACCTGCTGGCGAAGATCGCCGGGCACCTCGGCTCGCCCAATATCGACCACCGCTTGCGGCGGCAGGATTTTTCCGACCAGGACAACGATCCGGAAGCGCCGCTCCTGGGTCTCGAGATCGCGGCGCTCGAACAGGTCGACGGCGCGTTCGTCGTCGGCTCGAGTATCCGGCGCGAGGCGCCGATCCTGGCGCATCGCCTGCGTAAGGCGGCGCTCAGGGGCGCCCGGGTAAGCTTCGCGTGCCCGGAGCCGGAAAGCTATCACTTCGGCGTCCACGAGTACCTGTCGGACGCCGGGTTGCTCACCGAACTTGCGGGCGTTGCCGCAGCGGCCGGCTGCGCGTCGAACCCGTCGGTCCGGGACCTGCTGGCCGGCGTCAGCGCGACCGCTGCCCAGCAACGGGTCGCGGCATCCCTGTCCGAGGCAGGGTCGTCGGTCGTGTTGCTCGGGGCGATTGCCGAGCGGCACCCCGCGGCGGCCGCGTTGCGGACGCTGGCCGCCGCGATAGCGGGCGCCACGGACTCGGCGCTCGGGTACGTGTCCGAGGGAGCGAACTCGGTGGGCGCGAGCCTCGCCGGCGCGCTGCCGCACCGCGAGGCTGGCGGCGCGGCAAGGGGCGCGAAGGGCAGGTGCGCGGCGGAGATTGCGACCGGCAAGGGGCCGGCGCTGTTGCTGTTCGGCGCAGAGCCTGGACCGGACGTGCCGGCATTCGCCTCCGAAAAGCGCGGCTACGGGTTCGTGGCGGCCTGCACGCCGTTCCGTTCCGACGCGCTCGAGGCTTCTGCCGACCTGCTGCTGCCGGTCGGAACCTTTGCGGAGACGTCCGGAACCTACGTCAATTGCGAGGGGCGCTGGCAGAGTTTTGCGGGCGTCGCGAGGCCGGTCGGCGAAGCGCGGCCGGGCTGGAAGGTCCTGCGCGTCCTGGGCAATCTGCTCGACGCGCCGGACTTCGACTATGAAAACAGCGAGGAAGTGCGCGACGAGTTGTCGGCCCACCTCGGTTCGACACCGCCGAAGGGCGGCTATGCCGGTGGCGGCAAGCCGGTCAAGGCCGGTGCCGGCAGCGACGATGCACGGCGTCTCGACGTGCCGATGTACCAGGTCGACGGGCTGGTTCGGCGCGCGACCGCGCTGCAGCGGACGCCGGAGGCAATTCGCGGCAGGGAGGGTTGCTGATGGGCTCCCTGATTCCGCAATTTGCGCTGGATCTCTGGAACGGCCTGCCGGTCGAACTGCAGACGGTCGTCACCCACGTCTTCAAGATCGTGATCGTGCTGCTGCCGTTGATTCTCGCGGTGGCATTCTCGACCTATTTCGAGCGCAAGATCATCGGCTACATGCAGCGCCGGATCGGGCCGAATCGAGTCGGGCCGCTCGGCCTGGGTCAGCCGTTCGCGGACGTCATCAAGCTGCTTATCAAGGAAGTGGTAATCCCGACCCGGTCGAACCGGTTCCTGTTCCTGATCGCGCCTTTGCTTTCCCTGATCCCGGCGTTCGCAACCTGGGCCGTCATCCCGCTGAACGACACCTTCGTCATCGCGGACATCAATGCCGGGCTGCTCTACGTGCTGGCGCTGACGTCGCTCGGCGTCTATGGCGTGATCCTGGCCGGCTGGGCCACGAATTCGAAGTACGCCTTCCTCGGGGCCATGCGCTCGGCCGCCCAGATCGTCGCCTACGAAATCGCCATGGGTTTCGCCCTTGTGGGAGTCCTCATGGCCGGCGGCAGCCTGAATCTCGGCGACATCGTGCGGGCCCAGGAAGGCGGCATCACCAGCTGGTTCTGGTTGCCGCTGCTGCCGCTGTTCGTCGTCTACTTCATCTCCGGCGTGGCGGAAACCAACCGGGCGCCGTTCGACGTGGCGGAAGGCGAGTCGGAGATCGTTGCCGGCTTCCACGTCGAGTATTCGGGCGTCGCGTTCGCGCTGTTTTTCCTCGCCGAATACGCCAATATGCTGCTGATCTCGGCGCTGACGTCGATCTTTTTCCTCGGCGGCTGGGCGTCGCCCTTCGAAGGCTTGACGTTCCTCGGGGACGGCAGCTTCCTGCGTGAGCCGAGCCTGATGTGGCTGTGCCTGAAGATCGCCTTCTTCATGTTCGTATTTTTCTGGCTGCGGGCAACATTTCCGCGCTACCGCTACGACCAGATCATGCGGCTGGGCTGGAAGGTCTTCATCCCGGTAACGCTGGTGTGGATCGCGGTAGAGGCGTTGATGGCGTGGCTGCAGGTAGGGCCGTGGGCGGCATGACCAGGATAAACTCATGAATACCTTACGCGCCTACATCAAGACCTTCGTGCTCTGGGAGTTGTGGCAGGGCCTTTCGATCACGCTGCGGAACCTGTTCCGGCCGTCGATCACCGTGCAGTACCCGGAGGACAAGACGCCGCAGTCCGTGCGCTTTCGCGGCCTGCATGCGCTGCGCCGATACCCGAACGGCGAAGAGCGCTGCATCGCCTGCAAGCTGTGCGAGGCTGTCTGCCCGGCGCTCGCGATCACCATCGAGTCGGACGTTGCGGCCGACGGTACGCGGCGGACGACCCGCTACGATATCGACCTGTTCAAGTGCATTTATTGCGGCTTCTGCGAGGAGGCCTGTCCCGTTGACGCGATCGTAGAGACCCGGATCCACGAGTACTACATGGAAAAGCCGGGCGAGAACATCATGACCAAGGACAAGCTGCTGGCCATCGGTGACAAATACGACGCAATGATCTCGGCCGACAAGGCCGCAGACGCCAGGTATCGATAGGGAGCCGACGATCTTGTTCCAGGCAATCCTTTTTTACACGTTTGCTGCGGTATTGATCGGCGCGGCCATGGGCGTGATTTTTTCGCGTAACCCCGTGCACGCGGTCATGTTCCTGGTGCTCGCCTTCTTCCAGAGTTCGCTGCTCTGGCTGCTCGCCGAAGCGGAGTTTCTCGCCATCGTCCTCATCCTGGTGTACGTCGGGGCGGTCATGGTGCTGTTCCTGTTCGTGGTCATGATGATCGACATCAACGTCGAACGCGTGCAGGGCGGCCTCGTGCGTTATGCGCCGCTGGGACTGGTGATCGCGGGCCTGATGGTCGTCGAACTGGTCCAGCTGATCTGGGCCCGCAGCCGGTTCGAAGTGGCGACCGGCGGCTTTGCGGCCACCCCGGAGGGCTACAGCAACACCGAGGCGCTGGGAGCGATTCTCTATACCGAGCACGTGTACGCGTTCGAGATAGCGGCCGTCATCCTGCTGCTGGCGATCGTGGCGGCGATTTCGCTGACGATGCGCAAGCGCGAGGGCCTGAAGGTGCAGAACATCACGAGCCAGGTGGCGGCCCGGGCGAAGGACCGCGTCCGGGTGGTCAAGATGGAGGCGGAGAAGCGGCAATGATCGGTCTCTATCACTACCTTACGATCTCGGCCATCCTGTTCGCCCTGGCGGTCGCGGGCATATTCATCAACCGGCGCAACCTGATCGTGCTCCTGATGTGCATCGAGCTGGTACTGCTGGCAGTGAACTTCAACTTCGTTGCATTTTCCCGCTACCTGGGCGACGAGACCGGCCAGGCGTTCGTGTTTTTCATTCTTACGGTCGCTGCCGCGGAGGCGGCGATCGGGCTGGCGATCCTGGTCGTGCTGTTCCGTAACCGACGCTCCATAAATGTCCAGGAGCTGGATTCGATGAAGGGTTGAGGAGCTGGCCGTGCAAACCATACACCTGACTATCGTCCTGGCTCCGCTCCTGGCCGCCATCGTGGCGGGCCTGTTCGGCAAACAGATCGGCCGTGCCGGGGCGCACTGGCTGACGATCCTGGCTGTCGGCCTGTCCTTCGTGCTGTCGATGGTCGTCCTGAAGGATATCTACTGGGACGGCGGCGCCGTCGAAAACTACAGCGTGTACACCTGGGCCGTGAGCGACGGCCTGCGCATGGAAGTCGGCTTCCTCATCGATCGCCTGACTGCGCTGATGATGGTCGTCGTGACGTTCGTATCGTTCATGGTGCACATCTACACGATCGGCTACATGCACGACGATCCGGGCTACCAGCGGTTTTTCAGCTACATTTCGCTGTTCACGTTCTCGATGCTGATGCTGGTCATGTCCAACAACTTCCTGCAGCTGTTCTTCGGCTGGGAAGCAGTCGGACTGGTCTCGTACCTGCTGATCGGGTTCTGGTTCAAGCGCGAGAGCGCGATCTTCGCGAACCTGAAAGCCTTCCTGGTAAACCGTGTCGGTGACTTCGGCTTCATCCTGGGTATCGCCGCGATCGTGATGTTCACGAATTCGCTCGACTACATGACCGTCTTCGGTGCCGCCGGGGATATCGCCCGACAGGACATCGCGGTGTTCGGCGGGTCGCCCTGGAACGCGATGAGCGTGATCTGCATCCTGTTGTTCATCGGGGCCATGGGCAAGTCGGCGCAGGCCCCGTTGCACGTCTGGCTGCCGGATTCGATGGAAGGCCCGACCCCGATTTCGGCCCTGATCCACGCGGCGACGATGGTGACGGCCGGTATTTTCATGGTGGCGAGAATGTCGCCGCTGTTCGAGCTCTCGGAAACAGCGCTCGCGGTCGTCCTGGTCATCGGGTCGATCACGGCTTTCTTCATGGGCCTGCTGGGCATCGTCCAGAACGACATCAAGCGCGTGGTCGCCTACTCGACGCTCTCCCAGCTCGGCTACATGACCGTTGCGCTCGGCGCCTCGGCCTACGGTGCGGCGATCTTCCACCTGATGACCCACGCCTTCTTCAAAGCCCTGCTGTTCCTTGCGGCCGGGTCGGTGATCATCGCGATGCACCATGAGCAGGACATCCGCAAGATGGGCGGCATCCGCAAGTACATGCCGATCACCTACTGGACGTCGCTGGTCGGGTCACTGGCGCTGATCGGTTTCCCGGGCTTTGCCGGCTTTTTCTCGAAGGATGCGCTGATCGAGGCCGTCCGGCATTCGCACTGGGAGGGGCAGGGCGCCGTGTACTGGATTGCCTACCTGAGCGTGCTGCTGGGCGTATTCGTTACCGCGCTCTACTCGTTCCGGATGTTCTTCCTGGTGTTCCATGGCAAAGAGCGGATGGACGAGCACACGCGCTCCCATATCCACGAGACCCCGGCGGTCGTAACCGTGCCGCTGGTGCTGCTGGCAATACCGTCGGCGGTCATCGGCTGGTTCACCATCGGCCCGGTACTGTTCGGCGACTTCTTCGGGCCGAGCATCTTCGTCCTGCCCGGCCACGACGTGCTGGCGGAACTCGGGGCCGAGTTCCATGGCAGCGCGCAGTTCCTGGCGCATTCGTTCACGGCGGGGCCGGCCTTCTACCTGGCCGCAGCCGGTGTCCTGGTGGCCTGGTTCCTGTACCTCAAGCGGCCCGACCTGCCTGAAGCGATCGCGAACCGCATGAGCGGGCTCTATACGCTGCTGGACCGCAAGTATTACTTCGACGAGCTGTGGATCAACGGCTTCGCCGCCGGCGGACGGCGGCTCGGCCGCTTCCTGTGGACCAGGGGCGACGAGCTGATCATCGACGGCGTCCTGGTCAATGGCACGGCCAACAGCGTCGGGCGCCTCGCCGGCACGCTGCGGCACCTCCAGACCGGCTACCTCTATCATTATGCGTTCGCCATGATCATCGCTCTGACCTTGTTCCTTGGCTGGCTGCTGTGGCTGCAATAATGGACTTCAACGAGAATCTACTCAGCATCCTGACCTGGCTCCCGATCCTGGGCGGCGTGGCCGTGCTCGCGCTCGGCGACGGCGGGGATGCGGGCACCGCGCGCGCCGGGCAGATGCGGGTGTTGGCGCTGGCCGTGTCGCTGCTGACCCTGCTCTTCAGCGTCGTCCTGTACGCCGGCTTCGACGGCGCCACGGCGGCCATGCAGTTCGTCGAGCGCGCGCCGTGGATCGAGGCGCTGAGCGCCGAATATTACCTCGGGGTCGACGGGATCTCGGCACCGCTCATCCTGCTGACGGCGTTCATCACCCCGCTGGTGGTCATCGCCGGCTGGGACGGCATCAAGAGCCGGCCGGCGCAGTATTTCGCTGCTTTCCTGATCCTGGAAGGCCTGATGATCGGCGTGTTCTGTGCCCTCGATGCGCTGCTGTTCTACGTATTCTGGGAAGCGATGCTGGTGCCGATGTTCCTGATCATCGGCGTCTGGGGCGGCGAGCGGCGGATCTACGCGACGCTCAAGTTCTTCCTGTACACCTTCCTCGGCTCGGTCCTGATGCTGGTGGCCTTCGTCTACCTGTACCTGAAGACCGGCGATTTCGATTTCTTCTCGTTCATGGGCGTCCCGCTGACGCTGACCGAGCAGCAGCTGATCTTCATCGCGTTCCTGCTGGCCTTCGCGGTCAAGGTGCCGATGTGGCCGGTGCACACGTGGTTGCCGGACGCCCACGTCGAAGCGCCCACCGGGGGATCGGTGATCCTGGCGGCCATCATGCTGAAGATGGGCGGCTACGGCTTCATTCGACTGTCGTTGCCGATGGTGCCGGATGGCAGCCAGTATTTCGCCGGCCTGATGATCGCGCTGTCCCTGATCGCCGTGGCCTACATCGGCCTCGTGGCGCTGATGCAGAAGGACATGAAAAAGCTCATCGCCTACTCGTCGATCGCGCACATGGGCTTCGTCACCCTCGGATTTTTCATCATCTGGTACATGGGACCGGGCAGCGGGCCGGGCCTCGGCATGACCGGCGGCATGGTGCAGATGGTCTCGCACGGCCTCGTATCGGGCGCGCTGTTCCTCTGCGTCGGCGTGCTGTACGACCGGGTCCACAGCCGCCAGATTGCGGACTATGGCGGCGTCGCCAACACGATGCCGATATTCGCCGCCTTCATGGTGCTGTTCGCCATGGCCAACGCGGGGCTGCCGGGCACCTCCGGGTTCGTCGGCGAGTTCATGGTCATTATCGCCAGCTTCAAGGCCAACGTATGGTTTGCCTTCGTTGCGGCCATGACCCTGATTCTTGGCGCCGCCTACACGCTCTGGATGGTCAAACGGGTCATTTACGGCGAAGTGGCGAACAAGCACGTCGCGGATCTCAAAGACCTGACCGGCCGCGAATTCATCGTTCTCGGGGTGCTGGCTGTCGCCGTGCTGCTCGTCGGTGTCTGGCCCGCGCCGCTGGTCGACATGATGTCGGCCTCGGTGGACCACCTGGTTGAGCAGCTGGGCCAGTCCAAGCTGACGGCCGGCATGTAGGTGTTGAAATGACTATTTCCGATTTCCTGCCCGCCGCCCCCGAAATATCGCTGCTGTGCTCGATCTGCGCGGTCCTGCTGATCGACCTGTTCATCAGCGACGAGAAGCGGGTGGTGACCTTCTGGCTGGCCCTGGTGGCGCTGCTCCTCAATATCTGGGTCGTCGTCGTCAGCGCCCCGCCGGATCCGACCACCATATTCGACGGCAGCTATATATACGACCCACTGTCCCAGGTGCTGAAGGTCGCGGCGACCGCAGTGGTTGCTCTCGGTTTCTTCTACGCCAGGGACTACCTGCGGCAGGTCGGCATGCTGAAGGGCGAGTTCTTCGTCCTGGGGCTGTTCGGTCTGCTCGGCATCATGATCATGATCTCGGCGGGCAGCCTGCTGACGATGTATCTCGGGCTCGAGACGCTCTCGCTGGCGCTGTACGCCCTGGTTGCGTTCGACCGGGAGTCGCCGCAGGCGGCCGAGTCGGCGATGAAGTACTTCGTGCTGGGCGCCATCGCCTCCGGCGCGCTGCTGTACGGCATATCCTGGATCTACGGGGTGACCGGCAGCCTGAAGTTCGCGGAAATTTCCCAGTCGATCGCGGTCCGCCCGGAATTGAACGACGTGCCACTCTGGTTCGGCATGGCCTTCCTCGTGGTCGGCATTGCCTTCAAGTTCGGCGCCGTCCCCTTCCACATGTGGCTGCCGGACGTGTACCAGGGGGCTCGCTCCCCGGTCACGCTCTATATTGCGTCCGCGCCCAAACTCGCGGCACTGGCCCTGATCCTGCGCGTACTCGTCGATGGCCTCGAGGGCCTGCACGGGGTCTGGCAGGGCATGGTGATGGTTATTGCCGTACTGTCCCTGGTCATCGGCAACGTGGTGGCGATCGCGCAGTCCAATATCAAGCGTATGCTCGGCTACTCGGCCATCGCGCACGTCGGCTTCATCCTGCTCGCCGTCTTCGCCGGCAGCGAGGCGGGCTACGCGGCCTCGCTGTTCTACACGCTGACCTACGTCATCATGGCAGCCGGGGCCTTCGGCATGGTGCTCTTGCTCAGCCGCCAGGGCTTCGAGGCCGAGGCCATCGCGGACTTCAAGGGGCTGAACGCCCGCAGCCCGTGGTTCGCCCTGATGATGCTGTTTTTCATGTTCGGCATGGCCGGCGTGCCGCCCTGGGTCGGCTTTTTTGCGAAACTGAACGTCATCAACGTTGTGCTGGATGCGGGATTCCCGGGTCTGGCGATCCTGATGGTGCTGGCATCCGTCGTCGGCGCGTATTACTACCTGCGGGTCGTCTGGTACATGTACTTCGAGCGGGCGGAGGACAAGTCCGTGTTCCAGGCGGGAAGGGACACCCGGGCCCTCCTGAGCCTGAACGGCCTGGCCGTGCTGGCGCTCGGCATCGCGCCGGGCTGGCTGCTGGCCCTGTGCCTGGCCGTAATCGGCTGATTTTCAATTAATTACCGGATCCGGGTTGTAAATCGAATCCCGGGTTTGTATCATGCGCAGCCCTATTGATGCGGGGTGGAGCAGTCTGGCAGCTCGTCGGGCTCATAACCCGAAGGTCGCAGGTTCAAATCCTGCCCCCGCTACCAAACAAAAAGGGCCGGCCCCGAAAGGGCCGGCCCTTTTTGTTTGGTTAATGAGCAACATTTGAACCTGCGAGGAAGCAGGTTCAGCCGAGGCGGCCCGACGCGGAGCGTCGGAATAGGGCCGCCGAGACAGCGTGAGGCACGCAGTGCCGAACGCCCAATCCTGCCCCCGCTACCAAATAATAAGGGCCCCCTTGTGGGGCCCTTATTATTTGGAAATAGACACGGTTTGAACCCAATCCGCCCGCGGTGGCGAGAGGATCCCGCGGAGTGGGTGCGGATTGATCTTTAGTGACCGGGTCGAAAGTGAACCTGTGCCCGCGTAGCGGCCCAGGTTCGTGTCGAGGCCGGCGTAGCCGGCCGACATAACTGAGGCCCGGAGGGCCGAAGGC
>Ga0224500_10002256_pt1 | contig 10502 bp, 8 predicted proteins | sample SF_Oct11_sed_USG_FD_168126 | JGI IMG/M metagenome (GOLD analysis project Ga0224500, IMG submission 168126) | Sediment microbial communities from San Francisco Bay, California, United States - SF_Oct11_sed_USGS_4_1 | ecosystem: Environmental > Aquatic > Marine > Sediment | place: USA: California...
GATCTTCGGTGTTCTCGCCACGCGTGTGCTCGACCTCGAGCAGCACGGTGTCGCGCTGATCGGCGCCCTTCCCACGTCCCTTCCGGAGTTCGGACTTCCTGACATTCCGCTCTCGGACTACGAGCGATTGCTCTACGGTGGCGCGGCAGTTGCATTGCTCGCGTACGCGGAGTCGATCGCCGCAGCGCGTCAGTTCGCTCTGGGCCAGGGATACGAGGTCGACGCGAACCGGGAGCTCATCGCCCAGGGGGGAGCCAACATCGGCGCCGGGCTCGTCCAGGGCTTCCCGGTCGACGCGAGCGTCTCGCGGACGACCGTCGCCACACGCATGGGCCAGCTGTCGCAGCTCGCCGGACTACTGAACGCCGGCCTCGTCGTCGTCGCGATCTTCCTTCTGGGTGACGTGTTCGCCGATCTCCCGAAAGCGACGCTCGCCTCGATCGTGATCGCCGCAGTCCTACCGCTGCTCCGAACAGGCGCGCTCCGCCGCCTGTGGCGACTTGACGTCGTCGACTTCGCGCTCGCAGCGCTGTGCCTCGTTGGTGTGCTGTTCGCCGGCGTCCTCGGAGGCATCGTCATCGCCGTGATTGCGTCGCTCGTGGCGCTCGTGTATCGAACCTTCACGCCGCACGTCGCCGTTCTCGGGCGTTTGCGCGGCGGTAAGGAGGGTGACGAGGACTTCGGCTTCCGTGACATCTCGCGTCATCCCGACGGGGAGACCTACTCGGGTCTGGTGATCTTCCGCTTCGATCAGGAGATCTTCTTCGCGAACGCCGCGATGTTCAGGGATCACATCCGCGAGCTCGCGATCGACGCGGAGCCCCCCGTCCGAACGGTGATCGTCGACTCGAGTGCGATCACGTACATCGACACCACCGGGCTGGACATGATCGGAGAGCTTCAGCGAGAGCTAGCGGGACACGGCGTCGAGCTTGTCCTCGCTCGGATCAAGGGCCCGGTACACGACGTGCTGAAGCGAGCGGAAAGCACGGGGGCTATCGAGCCCTTCCGGCTGTTCCCGACGCTGCGCTCGGCGGTGGCCGACTTCTTGGCGACAGGATCAGACGCTCGACCGTGAGCGGGCAGCGGCAGTCTCGGCACCGAAGAGCACGATCGCAGCGAGCAGATAGACGAGCACCAGGAACATCAGGACGGCGCCAATCGGTCCGTAGATGGTGTTGAAACTCGCAAATCTGGTCGTGTATACGGCGTAGCCGTAGACGGCGAGGTGGAACGCGATCGCGGCGGCGAGCGCGCTCGGCCACAGCCGGGCAAGCGGCGTCGTGACGGGCGGCACGAACCGGTACAGGGCGAGCAACGCGGCGAAGATCACGAGGGTTGACGCGGTGATCTCGACGACGGTCGACACAGCGAACGAGCCATTCGCGAAGCCGAGCGCATCCGAGACATCGGACCCGTTTTGCACGACGATTCGAACGATGACCGACAGCCCGAACGCCCCGACGACGAGCACGCCTGCCAGACCGACGAGCGCAAAGTCCCACAACTTGCTGCGGACGTAGGTCGGCCCAGACTCGCGCTCCCATATGACGCGAAAGGCGATCCGGATCGACGCCATCATCCCGCTCGCGCCCCAGAGCAGCGTCCCTAGGGCGATGAGCCCGACCCCGGGTGCAGTAGCGCCGGACGCGGCGAGGGCGTTGTCGATGCTCTGCTCCAGGTCGCTGCCCGGGAACCTCCCGAACAGCCACTCGACGAAGTCCTCCCGTCTCGATGCGGGGAGGAGTGCGTCGATGATCGTGAGGAGGAGTGCTGCGAACGGGACGAGAGAGAACAGCACGCGGTATGAGATCGCCGCCGAGAGCTGCGAGCCTGCGTGGCGGCCGTACGAAGCCAGGATCCCGCTCACATAGCCTCGCGCGCGATCGATGATTGCTCGCACACCGTGACCTTATGCGGGCGGGAGGACTCGAACCTCCAAGAGCCGAAGCCCAACGGGACCTAAACCCGCCGCGTCTGCCAGTTCCGCCACGCCCGCGTGGAGCGAAGGATAGGCCTCGGGCCGTACCGGGCGACGTTCGCCGGGAGACCGCTCGCAGTTCAGGGCCCGAAGCGGTCGAATCTGAAGAGGTCGATCGCGTAGCTCGTTCTGCCGTCTACGACGAGATCGGCCAGGATCTCTCCCACGACCGAGCAGAACTTGAAGCCGTGACCGGAGAAGCCCGCTCCGACGATCGCGCTCGCGGCGTCGGGGTGGCGGTCGATGAGGAAGTGCTCGTCGGGCGAGGGCTCGAAGACGCATGTCTTGAGCGCGATGGTCGGTCCGGCTCCCTCCGGGAAATAGCGCTCGGCAAACGTACGCAGCGGCACCTCATCGGCCATCGACGGCTCGCGGGAGATCGAGTCAGGATCGCCGCCATCACCGAAGTGGTCGTAGCGGCCGAGCTTGAAGCCGGGGATTCCGAAAGCAGGGAAGCCGTAGAAGTGCTCCCCGTCGAGGGCGAGATTGAAGACCGGCAAGCGCTCGGGTGCGAACAACTCCGGTTGTTTCGGCTGAAACCATGCCAACGCCTGCCGCACGCCGCGCACGAGGCCGGCGGGAAGCTTCGCCACGTCTTGCGACCACGCGCCCGCGGTCAGCACCAGGCGCTCGGTCTCGACGACCCCTCTTTCGGTTCGCACGCGAACGCCGTTTTCGATCTCGTTCCACTCCAACACGCGTTCACGTGCTCGTACGACAGCACCGCGCGCGATCGCTCCGTTCACGTGGGCGACGATGCACCGCTCGGGGAGCACGAACCCTCCGTCTCGCTGGAAGATGACTGGAAGGTCCGCCGGAAGCTGGTACCCGGGGAAGCGACGACCGATCTCGCGACCGTCGATCGTCTCGTGCGCGAGGCCGTGATCGGAGCAGGAACGAAGCGCGCCCTCGTAGATCCGCTCGCCCGCCTCCACGATCCCGGTGATGTGGAGGAGCTGCTCGCCGGCCTCGCGCTCGAGCTCGCGCCAAAGTTCATACGCCCGCCGAAGCAGTGGGACGTAGTCGGAGTGCTCGAAGTAGGCGAGCCGGATGATGCGAGTGATTCCGTGTGACGAGCCCATGTCGTTCGGAATGTCGAAGCGCTCGACCCCGAGCACACGCTTCCCTCTGCGGGCGAGGTGGTAGAGGGCTGCACTGCCCATTCCGCCCACTCCCACCACGACGACGTCGTACCGCTCCATTCCGCGTGACCCTATCCCGTGCTGGTTGAATGGCCACGTGTCCACCACTGTCGTCGAGGAACTGGGCGAGAACCGCGTTCGCTTTACCGTGGACGTCTCGCCCGACCAGGTGCAGCACGCGGTGGAGCACGCGATGTCCGACCTCTCGGAGAGCGTCAAGATCCCAGGCTTCCGCAAGGGGAAGATCCCGCAACCCGTCCTCGTGTCACGACTGGGCAAGGACCGGATCTACGCCGAGGCGGTCGACAGTCACATCGGCGGCTGGTTCTGGAGCGCGGCATCGCGCAGTCGCGTTCGTCCGATCGCGGAGCCTCAGTATGAGTTCGAGCTTCCTGGAACGGCGGACGAGGCGTGGAGCTTCACTGCGACGGTCGAAGTCCAGGCGCTCCCCGAGATCGTCGACTGGACGGGACTCGAGGTCCCGCGCGCAGAGGCCGAGGTACCGCAGGAGTCGGTGGACGCTGAGCTCGAGGCTCTCCGTGAGTCCGTGGCCGAGCTGGTGCCTGCGGACGGTCGTCCTGCTCGCGAGGGAGACACGCTCGTCGTCGATCTCGTCGACTCGAAGGGAGACGCGCAGCGCGACACGGTCGTCGAGCTCGGCGCAGGCCGCATGGCCGGGGAGCTCGAGTCGGCGCTCCTCGGAGCCACCGCCGACGAGACGAAGGAGGTTTCGTTCCCGCTTGCCGACGGCAGTACCTCGACCGTTGAGATCACGGTGCGTGAGGTTCAGGAGAAAGTCTTGCCGCCACTTGACGATGACCTGGCGCGCGCCGCGAGCGAGTTCGACACGCTCTCCGACCTCCGCGCGAGCATCGAGGGAACCCTCCGCGAGCAGCTCGACGCGGAGGTCGATGCCGCTTTCCGCATCTCGGCCGTCGATGAGCTCGTGCGCGCCTCGGAGGTGCAACCCGCGCTCCCGCTCATCCGATCTCGAGCGGGTGATCTCCTGACGGGATTCGTGCGCTCGCTGGAGCGTCGCGGCATCTCGCTCGAGACGTACCTCGCCGCCAGCGGAGGCAGCGGCGAGGAGCTTCAACGACAGATGGTGCTCGAAGCTGCGGTCTCGATCGCACGCGAGCTCGCCCTCGAGGCGCTCGCCGAGCGAGCCGGTATCGAGGTCTCCGACGACCAGGTGAAGGCGTATCTCCGCGAAGAGGCCGAGTCGGCCGGCGAGGAGGACCCCGACGGCTTGATCGAGGACGTCTGGGCACACGGGCAACAGGAGTCGATCCGAGATGACCTTCGCTTGCGCGCCGCCCTCGACCGCCTCGTCGCAGACGTGAAGCCGATTGCCCCCGATCTCGCGGCAGCGAGAGACAAGCTCTGGACACCCGAAAAGGAAAAAGCGGAGGGGGACACGAAGTTGTGGACCCCCGGCAGCAAGGAGCCCGAATGAGTCCCCTGATTCCGATGGTCATCGAGCAGACCTCGCGCGGCGAGCGCTCGTTCGACATCTACTCGCGTCTGCTCAACGAGCGGATCATCTTCCTGGGCACGCCGATCGACGACCAGATCGCGAACCTCGTCGTCGCCCAGCTCCTCCACCTCGAGTCGGAGGACCCCGACAAGGACATCTCGATCTACATCAACTCGCCGGGCGGCATCGTCTACGCGGGTCTTGCGATCTACGACACGATGCAGTTCATCAAGCCCGACGTGCAGACGATCTGCGTCGGAATGGCGATGTCGATGGGTGCCGTCGTCCTCGGAGGAGGAGCGCACGGAAAGCGCAGCGCGCTGCCGCACTCGAAGATCCTCATCCACCAGGGCTCTGCGGGCTTCTCAGGCCAGCCGACCGAGATTGAGATCCAGGCTCGGGAGGTAATCAGCCTCAAGCGGCTAATGGAGGAGATCATGGCCAAGCACACGGGTCAGACGGTCGAGAAGCTCTCGAAGGACATGGATCGCGACTTCTACATGACCTCCGCTGAGGCCAAGGAGTACGGGCTCATTGACACGGTGATCGAGCACCGGTCATAAAGTTCCCCTTCCCCTAACGTTGAAATCGGAGTAAAAGGAGACACGTGGCTCGGGCAAGCGAGGGTAACGAGCAGCTGCTTTGCAGCTTCTGCGGGAAAAGCCAGCGTCAGGTCAAGAAACTGATCGCTGGACCCGGCGTCTACATCTGCGACGAGTGCATCGATCTCTGTAACGAGATCATCGACGAGGAGCTGACCACCCCCGCCCAGCTCGACCTCGACAACCTCCCCAAGCCGTACGACATCTACTCCGTTCTGAACGACTACGTCGTCTCGCAGGAGGAGTCGAAGCGCACGCTCGCAGTTGCGGTCTACAACCACTACAAACGCGTGCGCATGGGGCTCGAGGACGCGGGGGAGGTCGAGCTCCAGAAGTCGAACATTCTCCTGCTCGGGCCGACGGGCTGCGGCAAGACCCTTCTAGCCCAGACGCTTGCGCGCATTCTCAACGTCCCGTTCGCGATCGCGGACGCGACCGCGTTGACGGAGGCCGGTTACGTCGGTGAAGACGTCGAGAACATCCTCCTGAAGCTGATCCAGGCGGCCGACTTCGACATCAAGAAGGCCGAGACCGGGATCATCTACATCGATGAGGTGGACAAGATCGCGCGAAAGGCGGACAACCCGTCGATCACGCGCGACGTCTCGGGTGAGGGCGTACAACAGGCGCTGCTCAAGATCCTCGAGGGCACCGTCGCCTCCGTACCTCCCCAAGGCGGACGCAAGCACCCGCATCAGGAGTTCCTCGCGATCGACACGACGAACATCCTCTTCATCTGCGGCGGTGCGTTCGCCGGCCTGGACAAGATCATCGAGCGGCGCGTTGGCAAGAACACCGTCGGCTTCGGCGCCGACATCCGATCGCGCAACTCCGCGGAGAGCGCCGAGCTCTTGACGAAGGTCATGCCCGAGGACTTGATGAAGTTCGGCCTGATCCCCGAGTTCGTCGGGCGCCTGCCCGTCGTCTCGGCGGTGCACCAGCTCACGAAAGAGGACCTCGTCGAGATCCTCACCGAGCCCAAGAACGCGCTCGTGCGCCAGTACCAGCGCTTCTTCGGCTACGACTCGATCGAGCTCGTCTTCACCGAGGACTCGCTTTGGGAGATCTCCGAACATGCACTGACCCGAGAGACCGGCGCGCGCGGCCTCCGCTCGATCATCGAGCAGGCGCTGCTCGACGTGATGTTCGAGCTACCGTCGCGCACCGACGTCACGAAGTGCGTGATCACGAAGGAGACGATCTCCAAGGGCCAGAAGCCCACGCTCGTCACGAGCGCCGAGGGCGTCGTCGACGAGCTCGACGAGCTTGCGGAAGAATCCGCGTAGCGTCCCTTGCGCAGGTAGTACGATCCCGCCGTGCCCAGGTACATCATCGAGCGACATTTCACGGTCACCTCGGAAGGCATGCAGGTGCTCGGTCGGAAGTCCAACCAGGTGCTTCGCGACGAGGTGACGACCGTGACGTGGGAGCACAGCCACGTCGTGGTGGGCGAAGACGGGCTCGTGATTACGTACTGCATCTACGAAGCACCCGGCGAGAACGAGGTTCTCCGGCACTCGCAACTGCTCGGCGCGCATCACATCGCCAGCCTCCAGGAGATCGTCGGCGACGTGACTCCCAGCGATTTCCCGCTCGGCGAGTCGCCTTAGCGCTCTTCTTGCGTGACCTGCTGCGGCAGGGGCACGTCGGCGAATTTGTGCCACACCCCGACCTCGGCGATCGCCAGCCTTCGCACTAGGTCTTTCCGCCGGTCGTCGTCGCCCTCGGGCACGAGTCCCAGAGCTTCACGATAGAGGGCGGCTGAGTGCTCCTTCGCCCAGCCGCGCCCGGCCTGATCACCGGCCGACACGAGATGATCCACCGCCCGCTCAACCTCGCCTGCCTCGCGCCAGTGGTGGGCAACAGCCTCGTGTGACTGCCCGACGTCTGTTGTCTCCTCGAGGAACCGAGCGACCGCGGCGTGTCGGTTGCGGCGCGCCGCCCGCGGGAGCGTCCCGTACGCGACGTCGTGGATCAGTCCGTGCTTGAACCCGAACTGTTGGTCTCCCTTGATGCGGGACATGGCCTCGCGGCGGATGAGGTCACGTGCCTCGAGCGAACCGAGAAGCGAGGAGAGCTCCGCGCGCTGCGCGATCTCCGCAAGCGCTCCTCGCCAGAACACGCGACCCACCACCGACGCATCGACGAGCAAGCTCCGCTCGTCGGCTGGGAGAGAGTCGAGTCGGGCAGCGATGATCGCGCGAACGCTCGTCGGGAGCTGGTCCCCGGTCGCCTTCTCGGCGAGAGACGCCGACAGCTCCTCGATGAAGAGCGGGTTGCCTTCTGCAGTTTCGGCAACCGCGGCCGCCCTCTCGGCCGGGAGGTCGGACTGCGCCAGGAGTTGCTCGGCGAGCTGCCGACTCGAGTCATCTGTGAGCGGATCGAGCGGAAGTGCGGTGTACGCGGGGAGCCCGCCGCCCCAGCCCGGCCGCTCGGTGAGGAGTTCGGGCCGTGCGAGCGCGACGAACAGGACAGGGACTTCGCGAACGCGAGCTGCGAGAGTCTCGAGTAGGTCGAGAAGGCTCGAGTCGGCCCAGTGGATGTCCTCGTAGAGGAGCAGCATCGGGCCGTCGAGAGCAAGTGACTCGACGAGCACACGCGCGGAGAAGAACAACGTCTCGCGATCCCGGACGTCGCTCCCACCCTCGAGCCCGATGAGCGTTGCGATGTGCGGGGCGTGCTCCTCAGCCGCGGCGGGTCCCGCGAGCCCCGCTACAGCAGTGGCGAGCTTCGCGTGAGCCTCTGCAGGGTCGTCGCTGTCGAAGATCCCTGCGACCTGCTTGACCTGTTGACCGAATGCGCTGTACGGCGTGCTCTCTCCGTAGGGCGTCGAGCGACCGCGGATGACCCGACCACCTTGAGTTGCGACGAGCTGGGCAAGCTCGAGCGCTAATCGCGACTTCCCGATGCCAGCGGGACCGAAGACCGTCACGATGTGCGCGCGACCCTCGTCGGCGACGCGCTCCCAGCTTCGGCGGAGTGCTTCCAGCTCTCGATCGCGCCCGATCATCGGAACGGCAGTCACCGGGCGCTCACCGATCGCTGCTGTCGTGCGCAGCGCGAGCCACGCCCTGACGGGGGCTTCCTTGCCCTTCGCCGTGATGGGCTGAGACGGGCGATACTCGATCGACCCGCGCGTGCTTGCGTACGTCTCCTCTCCCACGAGGACAGAGCCGACGGGTGCACCGGATTGGAGTCGCGCCGCCGTGTTCACGACGTCGCCGGCGATCATCGCCTCGCCGTGGCCGGGACGGGCTTCGAGCTCGACGATCGCCTCACCGGTGTTCACGGCGATCCGAACTTGCAAGTCGTTCTCTTCCGCCCAGCCGCGTACGGCGAACGCGGCCCGCACAGCACGTTCCGGGTCGTCGCCATACGCCGTCGGCGCGCCGAAGACGCCCATGACTGCGTCGCCGATGAACTTCTCCACGGTTCCGCCGAACTGCTCGAGCTCGGCGCGCACCCGTTCGTAGTACGGCGTGAGGATGTCCCGGACGTCCTCGGGGTCGAGCTTCTCCGCGCGCGACGTGAAGCCGACGAGGTCCACGAAGAGCACGGAGACGATCCTCCGCTCCTCTCCACCCTGACCGGGCTTCGTGAGCACCGAGCCGCACGCGTTGCAGAACTTGGAGTCCTCGGGGTTCGTCTGGCCGCAGCCTGTGCAGGTCAACACGACCGCGAAGAGTAGACGGCTAGAGTCAGCTTGACGCGCGGGCCGCCAGGTCGATATAGGTTGCGACCGCACGCGATCTGAAAGGCACACATGGCCACCACTTACGACGCAGACCGGGCCGAGGCATTTGCGGGTCGCATGCTGGAGACCCTGAACAGCGCTGCGATCGCCGTGCTGATGTCGGTTGGCCACCGGACGGGCCTCTTCGACACGCTCGCCGAGCTGGACACGACGACGAGCCATGACCTGGCCGAGGCGGCGGGGCTGAACGAGCGCTATGTCCGCGAGTGGCTCGGGGCGATGACCACCGGGCGCGTGGTCGAGTACGAGCCGACGACGGGCATGTACCACCTTCCGCCGGAGCATGCGAGCTGGCTCACGCGTGCGGCCGCACCCGACAACCTGGCCGTCACGGCTCAGTGGATTCCGACGCTCGCCGCTGTCGAGGACGACATCGTCGAGTGCTTCGAGAAGGGTGGAGGCGTTCCCTACGAGCGCTTCGGCCGCTTCCACGACGTCATGGCCGAGGAGAGCGCTCAGACGGTGCTGTCGGTTCTGTTCTCCCACATCCTTCCTCTCGTCCCCGGGGCCGAGGCGAAGCTCGAGTCCGGCATCTCGGCCATGGACCTCGGCTGTGGTCGTGGTAGAGCGCTGCTCATGCTCGCCGAGCGCTTCCCCGCGAGCTCGTTCGTCGGATACGACCTCTCGACTGAAGCTGTCGCGGATGCCGGCGAACAGGCTGCGGCACGCGGTCTCGAAAACGTTCGCTTCGAAGCCCGCGACCTCAGCACCTTCGACGTCGACGCGGAGCCCGAGGCGTTCGAGCTCGTCATGACGTTCGACGCGGTGCACGACCAGGCCCGTCCGCTGGCAATGCTGCGGGGGATTCGCCGGTCGCTCGCCTCGAACGGCCTGTATCTCATGCAGGACATTCAGGGCTCGAGCCACGTGCACCAGAACATGGACCACCCGGGTGGTCCTCTCCTCTACATGATCTCGTGCATGCACTGCATGACCGTGTCACTCGCGCAGGGCGGCGACGGGCTCGGCGCCATGTGGGGCGAGGAGAAGGCGCGGGAGCTGCTCGCTGAAGCGGGGTTCACGTCGGTGGACGTGCACCTGCTCGAGCACGACCCGTTCAACGCGTACTTCGTGGTGCATCCCTGAACGTCACCACCCGTCCTGAGCTACGCGGCACGTTCGGGATGGTCGCGTCGACTCACTGGCTCGCCTCTCAGACCGGTATGGCCGTGCTCGAGCGTGGTGGCAACGCATTCGACGCCGCGGTCGCAACTGGATTCGTGCTCCAGGTCGTCGAGCCGCACCTGAACGGCCCCGGTGGCGAAGTGCCCGCGGTCTTCTGGTCTCATGAGCGCGGTGAGCCGCTCGCGCTCTGCGGTCAGGGGGTCGCTCCGGCTGCTGCGACTATCGATCGCTTCCACGAGCTCGGGCACGACCTGATTCCCGGGACAGGCCTGCTCGCCGCGTGTGTTCCGGGCGCGTTCGGCGGCTGGCTGCTGCTTCTGCGCGAGTTCGGGACCTGGCGTCTCGCCGAGGTGCTCGAGCTCGCGATTGGCTACGCGGAGCACGGGTATCCGCTGCACGAGCGGATTCGGGCGACCATCGA
>Ga0224500_10002259_pt1 | contig 10494 bp, 9 predicted proteins | sample SF_Oct11_sed_USG_FD_168126 | JGI IMG/M metagenome (GOLD analysis project Ga0224500, IMG submission 168126) | Sediment microbial communities from San Francisco Bay, California, United States - SF_Oct11_sed_USGS_4_1 | ecosystem: Environmental > Aquatic > Marine > Sediment | place: USA: California...
CGAAAGACGAAGTGATGAAGGCGGGAGAGCGTAGGAGGGGCCGTGCTCAGCAAGACACAGCAGAATGAGAGCGGACTCAGTCAGCACAAACAGAGCTCACTCATTTCAATGTCGGACAGGCTCCTAGAGTCGTTTGCGCATCGCCCGGACACTCGGTATAATTCGGTTCATCGACTCACCTTCTACTTGTCTTAACGTACGATAGATGCGGAACACACGAATGATCTTGGACAGGCGGTTGCTCAGACGGTACGGGAGGTCCTTGTTGGGGACAATGCTACTCTTCCTGTTCCTTTCCGGTGCGATGGTTGCCTGCGCAGCGTCACCTCAGCCGCAGGCAACGCTTCCTCCACCCGCCACAGGATTGCCACTTCCGCTACCGGCTCCAGAGTCCGACGCGACCTACCATTTCATGATGGGACATCAAGCGGAACTTGCGCAGGACCTCGACGGCGCGTTGAAGGAATATCATGCCGCCCTGAAGGTTGATCCAAAATCTCGCGAGGTCAAGTCTCGTTTGGCCGCACTGTATTTTGCGTTGGGTGATGTAACCCAAGCCGTGCAGTATGCGGATGAAGTCGGAGAAGGAACGGGACAGGAACCGCAAATGTTGACCCACATGGCCGGCATCTTGGCCAGCGCGGGGAAGCCTGAGCGTGCCGTGGAGTTATTGGACAAGGCCATTGAGAGTAATCCGGAACGAGGCGAATCCTACTTCCCGAAGGGCCTCATCCTTTTGAATCAGAAGCGCATCGCCGAGGCGGAACAAGTTGTCAAAAAAGGATTGCAATATAATGCGGATTCGCCGATTGGCTATTACTATTTGGGCCGCATTTCGATCGAAACGGGAAATAGCGAGCAGGCGATAGCCAACTTCGATCGCGCCATTGCCGTGAACCAGGCGTTCGAGCCCGCGTATTTAGCTCAAGCGTCGGTCTACGAATCACGCCAAGAGAAGGATAAAGCGATCGCCGTGCTCAAGAAGTATCTTTCACAAGTTAACCCTCGGAACCGGGATATTCGGCAACATCTAGTTCAGTTGTATGTCGCGACCAAAGACTACGCTGGAGGTCTTGCGGAGCTTGAAAAGCTGCTGGAAGCCAACCCTGGCGACCTTGATGCACAGTTGCGCATGGCGCTCATCTATGGAGAGAAGAAAGAGTTTACTAAGGCGATCAGTCAATTGACCGAGATCTTGAAGGCGAAACCAGCTGAGCTCAAAGTGAGAGATTACCTCGGGTACTTGTACGAAGAGACTAAGGACGTCTCCAAGGCGATGGAGACCTATAGCTATAATATTCATCTGGATCCGAAATTTGCCGACAGTCATATTCATCTGGGTGTGCTCCTCTATCGACTCAAGAAATTTCCTGAGGCAGTGACACATCTCGATACGGCCGTCCGTCTCACGCCAAAACAGCCCGAACCGCATATTGTCCTTGGGTTGGCCCATTTCCAGAGTGAGCAATTCGAAAAGGCATCCCAGGCGTTTGAGGAAGGGATTCGGCACAATCCCAAGAACGCCGATCTCCATTTCAACCTCGGCACGGCCTACGACAAGTTGAATCGGTTTGACGAGCTGGAGCGTGCCATGGAAACGGTGCTCTCCCTCGACCCGCATCACGCCGATGCCCTGAACTATCTTGGGTATAGCTATGCGGAGCGTGGCATCAAGATCGATCAAGCCCTGTCCCTGACGAAACGGGCCGTTGGGCTTAAGCCAGAGAACGGCTACTACGTCGATAGTCTCGGATGGGCCTTGTATAAATCAGGCTTGCTGGCCGAAGCGCTCATGGAGATCAAGAAAGCCGTGGCGCTAGTCGGCGATGACCCCGTCATCTACGAGCATCTGGGAGAAATATACTTGAAGCAGCAGAAAGTGTCCGATGCGCGTGATGCCTGGCTCCATTCACTGGAGATCGATCCCTCCAATGACAAGCTGCTCCAACGCTTCCGTGAGCAGGGTCTGGCCAATCCAGCTAATGAAGACCGCATCCAGCAAGCCAAGCGCCGCGGAGCAGAGAAGACATCCAGTCCAGTCGCTACTCCGTAAGTCTATTCACGACTTCCGTCACCAGTCTCTCCTTTCTTACCATCTCAGCGTACTGTTGGGGACAGGTCCCTTCGTCCTGGCGATTGCCCCCGTTCGAAAGGGACAGACACCACGCGCAGACCTGCCCGCCGCCAGGCAGGCTGGCGCGGAGAAGGGTGTCAGTCCTCCAGGCAAAAAAGTGTCAATTCTTGGCTATCCGGAGCAGATTACGGAACGAGAATCGCGCCCTTCGTGACCCCGCCCGCGCCGATTTCTCCTAAGTTGTTGCATCATCAGGGATCGATGGTACGCTAGGCCTTGTCATTGATCGGCACCAAACCTGCTAGAGCAACCGGTAGGCGGCAACTGAGGCGCCGCAGGTTATGACAGGGTATGAAACGGGCCGTCAGTGAACCATCAACCAGGAGGCAGACGATGTTGAAGGCAATGCGGAAACAAGAGGGGTTCACCCTCATTGAGTTGATGATCGTCGTGGCGATCATCGGGATCTTGGCGGCCATCGCCATTCCCAACTTCATTCAGTATCAGATGCGGTCGCGGACGTCTGAAGCCAAGACCAACCTGAGCGCAATCAAGACAGCGAACTTTGCCTTCCAAGCAGAACAGCGCTGTTTCTTGAGCTCCGTAGCAGCTCCGGCTGCGATCCCGGCGAACGGTTCGTTGGTGGCATGGCCTGGACAGGTTGGTGGTATTGCGGCCCCAACGCCCGCTGGTGCTGTGTGGTGTTTCACCAATGCGGGAGCTCCATCGACTGCCACCGGAACCTATGGTGACATCGGCATGGTTCCAGCTGGTGCAGTCCGTTACCAGTACATGCTGGCTGCTAGCGCTGCGGTGACTCCGCTTGTTGGTGGTGTGCCGACCCCGGTGAAGGGTGGCTGCGGTAGCGCGGCTCTCGCGGCTGGTCCCGGTAACGCCCCGACGCTGGGATTCGTCGCTCAAGCCCTCGGTGACCTGGATGGCGACGCTGTCAACGGCGACTTCAAGGTCTCGGACCTCGGCAACGTGGTTAACTGCTTGACGAACGAAAGCATATTCTAACTCGTCGTCAGGCTGCAATGTCCGGTCAGGGCTTACAGAGCCCTGACCGGCTTGTTTATTTTCCAGCATTTTGTTTCTCAAAATCTCACCACTCGGTATGATCATCCTGTCATGAGCTTCGAAGCGATCAGCGCAAGACGCCGTCACCTTCTTTCCTTCCTGACTCTCGTCCTCTTACTTGGCGCCAGTCTGTCCATGCAATATCTGCTGGAGCAGCGCAGTCAAGGCCGCATTGCTAAGCTGGAACAACTTCGACTCTTGCCGAGAGGGGAGATTCTACGGCCAGCCCTCTTGGGCTATCACCAGTTGGGAGCAGACCTTCTCTGGTTGCGAGTGGTACAAGTGCTTGGCGATCGCGTCGTGCGCGACAAAGATTATGACTGGCTCTATCACGCGCTCGATGTCATTACTACCGTGGATCCCAAGTACGTTTACGCCTACGAGGCGGGAGGGATTGTGCTTGCTGAGTTGGCCTCGCGGGTCGACTTGAGTAATAGATTGTTGGAGAAGGGGCTCGCTCCCAACCCAGCCTCGTGGCAAATTCCATTTCGACTAGGGTTTAATCATTTTTTTCATCTCGGTGATCATTCCCGAGCTGCTGAGTACATGGCACAGGCGGCTCGAATCCCTGGACCGTTTCCCATCGGTCCCCCTCATTACACTGCACGACTGGCCTCTCGGCTTTATGTCCAGGGAAAGAATCCTGAGGTGGCGCTTGAATTTTTGGAGGCCATGCTTGAGCAGACAACCGATGAGTTGGTCCGTGAGAAGCTGCAGCGACGAATCAGGCGGGTGAGCCTGGAACGAGATCTTCAAATGCTGGAACGGCAGATCCTGCAATATGCCGATTCGAAAGGAAAGAGACCAGCTTCGCTTATGGAGCTGGTCTCGGCCAGGTTGCTTCCCGGCATCCCGTCTGAGCCATATGGCGGTGACTATCTGTATGATTCGAAGACCGGAAAGGTCATGAGCAGCACCCACGACGAGCGGATGGGGGTCTACGTGCCGGCTGATTCACTTGCAACACGAGGTGATATCGAATAGGGGTTGTATGGAACACTCGGACAGTATTCTCAAGACTGCAGGGCTCCGAAAAACGTTCAAGGTCGGATTCTGGGGCCGGTCGGTGACGGCACTGGAAGGTCTCGACCTTGATGTCAGGCAGGGAGAAGTCTTTGGATTTCTCGGGCCTAATGGGGCCGGCAAGACCACGACAATCAAGATGCTGATGGGATTGATCTATCCCACGAGCGGACAGGCCTGGCTCTTTGGTCGACCCATAGGGGACCAGGAGTCGAAGGCTCGGCTTGGGTTTTTGCCGGAATCTCCCTACTTTTATGATTACCTCACCGGTCTTGAGTTCCTCCAATTCTATGGCCATCTCTTCGGGCTTCGCGGAGTGGCATTGGGGAAACGTATTGATGAGTTGTTGGAGCTCGTCGGGATGTCTCATGCCCGCCATCTGCAATTGCGAAAGTTTTCCAAAGGGATGCTGCAGCGGGTAGGGATTGCCCAGGCGCTCATCAACGATCCTGAATTAGTGGTGCTGGATGAGCCAATGTCAGGTCTGGACCCGGTCGGGCGTAAAGAGATCAGGGACTTGATCCTGCGATTGAAAGAATCTGGGAAGACGATCTTCTTCAGTTCTCACATTCTGCACGATGCTGAGCTTCTCTGTGACCGGGTTGCCATTATTCTCAAAGGCCGACAAGTGGCGTGCGGACGCGTCAGTGAGCTGATTGATGAAGGTGTGGCGCATTCGGTGGAAGTCGTAATCGATGGGCTTGGCCCTGAAGAGTTGGCACGTCTGCGTCAAATGGCTGATCGCGTCATCGTTCAAGGATCTCAGGTTTTGGTGGTGCTGCCAAGCCGTCAGCAAGTGGGTTCGGTTCTTGAGCTCATTCGAGGTGCCAGGGCGACGCTGGTGTCGCTGACCCCACAAAAGGGGTCGTTGGAAGACCTCTTCATTCGAGAGGTCAAGAATAAACAGCCGGAGTTGAGGGAAGCCGTATGAGAATTCTCTCCATCGCCGTCAACACGTTTCGCGAAAACCTTCGTGAGAAGCTGCTGTACAATCTATTGTTTTTTGCCTTGCTCATGATCGGGAGTTCGATCCTTCTCTCCAGAATTACACTGGGAGATTACCATCGTTTGATTTTGGATCTTGGGCTTGCCAGCATCAATCTGTTTGGCGTGCTCATCGCAATCTTCGTCGGGATCGGGCTCGTCAGCAAGGAAGTTGATCGAAAGACGATCTACACGATCGTGTCGAAGCCCATTCCTCGATATGAGTTTCTACTGGGCAAGTACTGTGGGTTGGTTATTACACTGTTCGCGAATACCATCGTGATGGTAGTGGGGTTATTGATTGTGCTGCAGGTCATGGATGTGCCGATCACCAGTTTGGTATTTAAATCCCTGGCTCTTATCTTTTTGGAGCTGATGGTCATCACCGCCGTCGCCGTTCTGTTCTCGACGTTTACGAGTGCAACGTTGAGCGCCATTTTTACGCTTGCTGTGTATATGATTGGTCACTTGTCGGGTGACCTCAAGGAATTCTCGAAAAAATTAGACGAAGTCAGCCAGATGGTCGTCAATGCCATTTACTATACGCTTCCCAACCTCGAACGATTCAACCTCAAGGGGCATGTGATTCACCATCTCGACTTCGGCATGGCTGATATGGCTCTCACCTTGGCGTATGGGTTGACCTATGCGGCATTTTTGCTCCTCCTGGCGAGCATAGTTTTCCAGCGGCGGGATTTTCAGTAACAGATCGAGAGGCCCTTCCTCATCGGGTACATGCATGATGGCACGAGGAAGGGCGAAGACTGCCTTCTGGATGTCAGATGGGGATGGAGCCTAACTCGTGATGGCACCTTCCGATGCGGACGAGACGTGTCTGGCATATTTCCCCATCACGCCCGAGGTGTAGCGCGGTACCGGTGGTTTGACCTTCTTTAGCCGAGAGGCGATTTCTTTCTGCGAGAGGGCCACATCCAAACGGCGTTTGGGAATATCGAAGGTAATCGTGTCTCCGTTCTTGACCGACGCGATCGGCCCTCCTTTCGCGGCTTCCGGAGCGACGTGGCCTGCCATCAATCCATGGGTGGCTCCGGAGAAGCGGCCATCGGTGAGCAGGGCCACGGAATCGCCGAGGCCGGCACCCACGATCGCCGCGGTCACACCTAACATCTCGCGCATGCCTGGTCCTCCAGACGGACCTTCATACCGAATGACGACGACATCACCAGGCTTGATCTGCCCCGCTTTGACTGCCACGAAGGCATCCTCCTCCCGCTCATAGACCTTCGCCCGTCCCTGGAACTTGGTCATCGAATGGCCGGCAACCTTCACGACACAACCTTCCGGCGCCAAATTACCCTTCAGAATGACCAGACCACCTGTCGGCTTCATGGGGTGGGCGAGGGGACGCAAGACTTGTTGTCCTGGCGTTTCACGAGCGTTCGCTGCTTCTTCACCGATCGTTCGACCGGTGACGGTGGGCTGATTCCCATGAAGGAGCCCAGCCTCGATCAATCGTTTGGCCACCAGAGTTGTGCCACCTGCTGCGTAGAGATCGGCGGCAGCAAATCGGCCCCCTGGTTTGAGGTCGGCCAGCAGAGGGACCTTGCGATTGATTTTGTCGAAGTCATCGATGCTCAGTTTGATTCCGGACTCACGGGCAATGGCAAGGAGATGCAGGACGGCGTTCGTCGAGCCTCCGGTTGTGGCGACGGCGGCGATGGCGTTCTCCAAGGACTTTCTGGTGATAATCTGACGAGGGCGCAGATTCTGCTTCACGAGCTCCATCACCATCTTGCCGCACTCAAAAGCAACATCGTCTTTCCGACCGTCCATGGCGGGCACTCCATTGCGCCCCATTGGTGAAATGCCGAGAAATTCAAACGCAATGGCCATCGTATTGGCGGTAAATTGACCTCCACAAGCTCCAGGCCCCGGGCACGCATGATCTTCCAAGTCCTTCAGCTCGGCGTCGGTCATCTTTCCTGACGCATGTTTTCCGACTGCTTCAAAGACATCCTGAATCGTCACATCATGTCCTTGAAACTGTCCCGGCATGATCGAACCGCCATACAGCATGAGCGATGGCAGGTTCAACCGAGCGAGAGCCATGACGGTGCCGGGAATTGTTTTATCGCATCCGGAGAGGGCGACGACGGCATCGAATAAGTGTCCACGCGCGACGAGCTCGATCGAATCTGCGATGACTTCACGGCTGATCAGGGACGCCTTCATCCCTTCGGTTCCCATCGAGATGCCGTCGGACACCGCGATGGTGTTGTATTCGATCGGCGTCCCACCGGCCGCTCGGATTCCCGCTTTCACTCGCTCCGAGAGCCGCCGTAAATGAAAATTGCACGGCATGACCTCGATCCAGGTATTGGCCACGCCGACGAGGGGTTTCGACAGGTCATCGTCCGTAAAACCCACGGCTTTTAACATGGCCCTGGCCGGCGCGCGGCCGGCCCCAACGAGGAGATCATGACTCTGGAGCTTCATTGCTTTCTTCATCGGTCTTTGTCGTCCCTTTACTGTACAGACATGTTGCTTGGTGGTGCAGGGGCTGCCTCATGGGGGTTTTTGCCGTGCGGAGTGGCACCATGGGGATTCGTACCATACGGCATCACGCCTCCATGTGGAGTGCCATGGCCCTTGGGCTGGCCCATCATCTTGGCGTGCTCGGACTGTTCCTTCGCTCGTTGTTCCGGAGTCAGCAAGCCCATCACGTCGCGACGGGTCTTGATGGATGTCATCCGCAGCCCGACTTGCAGATCTTCGCTTTGTCTCAGCTTGGTTTCGATCGCGGCGAGATCGGACTGGTCATTGTCGGTCAGCGCCTTCAGTTCACGTTCCGCGATTTGGATGTCGGCTTCGGCCTTGATCCGTGCTTTGTCAAGATTGAGCTGGATGTCCTTCAGTTTGGCAACCTGATCCGCCGTGAGCCCAATATCCTTGTCGTGCTTGAGCAGGTGCCGGATCAGATGGCCGGTCCCGCTATGCATCACTCCTTTGCCATAGCCGTGGGCCCCGCCGCCGTGCTCCCCTCCAGGATGACCATAACTCGGATCATTGGCCCACAGACTTGGTGTGTTCACCATGAACAGACATGCCGACGCGACGACAACAGCTACCGTCGTCTTTGTGAGAGATATCATGAATTCCTCCTTGGTTGAGAGGCCCTGGAGTCGAAGATTGCCATAGCAGTCCGCGTAACGCAAGCGAGGGGGCTTGGCGTTGCCAAGGTCGATCATGTTTCTGGTTTAACGCCGTTGGGCGCTATGGAGAAGTTCCATTCGCGGGTCTGAATGCCGCTGTTTGCTCAACTGTTCGTATAATACCCGTTCGTCTTCGCTGAGACCTGACGGAATGACAATTTGCAACGTCAGGAACAGATCGCCATGCCCGCCTGTGGCCGAGGGAAGCCCCTTCCCCTTGAGTCGGAGTTTCCCGTCGGCCTTGCTGCCCGGTGGAACCTTGACCTTCACCGGTTCCGCTAAGGTTGGCGCAGTCACCTCTGCCCCGAGGATGGCTTCCCAAGGATAGACGGGCAGACTGACATGCAAGTCCGAACCTTGCCGACGAAAGATGGGATCAGCGGGGATGACCACATGCAGATACAGGTCCCCGCGCTTTCCGCCATGCGTTCCAGGCTGGCCTTTTCCGGCAACCCGAACCCGTGTTCCGTCTTGCACGCCAGCGGGAATCCGTACTTCAATGGTCTTGGATTCGGTTGTCATCCCGGCACCCTGACAGGTTATGCACGATCGGCTACGTACGGTGCCGCTTCCTTGACAGGTCGAGCATGTCCCAGGCTCACGCAGATTCACGCGCCTCGTCACACCGGTGAGCACCTCGCGCAGTCCCAACTGGACGTCGGTCTCGAGGTCCTCTCCCGGCATTCCAGCTCCACTGCGTCCGGCTCCGCCGCGGCCGCGGTTTCCAAAGAGGTTTTCAAAAAAATCAGAGAATTGCTCGCTCCCGGCTCCAGCGCTTCCTGGACGGTTGTAGCTTCCATCGGAGCCCCATGGTCCGCCAAACCCTTGTCCTCCGGTCTGCTGACGAGCTTTCTCGAATGCTTGCGCTTGTTCCCAATCGGCTCCGTACTGGTCATACTTCTTCCGCTTCTCCGGATCGGTCAGGACTTCCTGCGCTTCATTGAGCTCTTTAAATTTCTTTTCCATCTCGGCCTTCTTTGCCCCAGCATGGAGATCGGGATGATACTGGCGGGCGAGCCGGCGATAGGCTTTTTTGATGTCGTCGGGCGAAGCCGTGCGCGGGAGACCAAGCACCTGATAGAAGTCGCGTGGGGGCGTTGCCATACGTGATTTAGGAGATGAGAAACATCACCATTTGGATCCAGCTTACGGAGTGTAGAGCTGGTTTGCAAGGGCCGAACGGATCAGCAGGAAGTCGAAGTTTTCTCCCGTGTCAGGAGTCTATGTTAAGAGTAGATTCCGCTTATGCTAGCCAGGCACAGACGAATGGATACAGAGAGGGGGCTCCGGAAATTCGGACAGTGTGATAAGTGGGAGCCTGGCTTCACGAACGCCACCGAGTGGTGGTGAACCAAAGGAGCGAGGCAATGAAACGAACGAGACGGAATCACGGAGCGACATTCAAGGCGCAGGTGGCCCTGGCCGCCGTCAAAGGCGACAAGACGCTCACCGAATTGGCCGAGCAATTCAGCGTCCACCCCACTCAGATCACCGAATGGAAGCAGCAACTGCTGGCGCGAGCCGCAGACGTGTTTGGTGGGACGAAGGCTCCGTCAGAGACGCTGGATCTCAAGACGCTGCATGCGAAGATCGGGCAACTGGCGCTCGAGAACGATTTTTTAGAAGGGGCGCTCACCAAGGCCGGCTTGCGGAGCGCAAAGCCATGATCGATCGCACCCATCCCTTACCTGTGCGGCGGCAATGTCACCTGCTGAACCTGGCCCGATCGACCGCCTACTACCAGCCAACGCCGGTATCAGAGACGGCGCTGGCGCTGATGCGGCGGATTGATGAGCTGCATCTGCAATATCCCTTTGCCGGGGCGCGGATGCTGCGTGATCTGTTGCGGCACGAGGGCCATGCCATTGGGCGACGCCAGGTGGCCACCCTCATGCGCAGGATGGGGATTGAGGCGCTGTATCGGAAACCGCATCTGAGTCGGCGGCATCCGGCCCATCAGGTCTACCCCTATCTCCTACGAGACCTGGCGATCACCCGTCCGAACCACGTGTGGGCTACCGATATTACCTACATCCCGATGCAACGCGGCTTCGTCTATCTCTGTGCGATCCTGGATTGGGCGAGTCGCCGAGTGTTGGCCTGGCGGCTCTCCAATACGCTGACCACGGACTTTTGCCTCGACGCGGTGCGGGAGGCGAT
>Ga0224500_10002264_pt1 | contig 10469 bp, 10 predicted proteins | sample SF_Oct11_sed_USG_FD_168126 | JGI IMG/M metagenome (GOLD analysis project Ga0224500, IMG submission 168126) | Sediment microbial communities from San Francisco Bay, California, United States - SF_Oct11_sed_USGS_4_1 | ecosystem: Environmental > Aquatic > Marine > Sediment | place: USA: California...
CGGAAGTTCCTTGCACAAGGACGAGCGAGAAATGACGCGCTGCATTGTTGCCGGTCTTGCGGGTATTCACGATACCCGCTGCGACCGGCGTCGCGCAGCGCGCCATTTTCGTCGTCCTTGCGCGAGCCGAGGTGGTTGCTGCGCTGCGATATGGCAAGGAACTTCCGGGACGGGACACCAAAGCCGTGACTCTACCGCGCCTGCCGCTTGACGCGCCGGGCGGCATGCCGCCTATAATCCGGGTACCGAACGTCCATACGGTACTGCGATGCCGCCCCGCCGCCCGTTCCGCCTCGCCCCGCCCGAGCCTGTCGCGCTGACCGCGCGCCAGCGGCAGATCCTCGACTGGATCCGCGCGTATGCAGCGAGCGCGGGCATGCCGCCCACGCGCGCCGAGATCGCGCGCGGCCTGGGCTTCTCCACGCCCTCGTCGGCCGAGGATCACCTGCGCTCGCTCGCGCGCAAGGGCGCGATCGAGATCCGGCCCGGCACGTCGCGGGGCCTCAGGCTGCTCGAGGCGCCCGGCGTGCCGGTGCAGGGAACGCTGCCGCTGGTGGGGCGCGTGGCGGCCGGCAGCCCGATCCTCGCCACCGGCCACATCGAGGGACGCTGGCGCGTCGACCCGGCGCTCTTCTCCCCCGCGGCCGACTACCTGCTGCGCGTGCGCGGCGACAGCATGGTCGACGCCGGCATCCGCGACGGCGACCTGCTCGCGGTCCACGCCACCACCGAGGCGCGCAGCGGCCAGATCGTCGTCGCGCGCGTCGGCGGCGCGGGCGGCGACGAGGTCACCGTCAAGCGGCTGAAGCGCCGCGGGCGCGCCGTCCTGCTCGTCGCGGAGAACCCCGCGTACGCCCCGATCGAGATCGACCCCGCGACGCGGCCGCTGGCGATCGAAGGCGTGGGCGTGGGCGTGATCCGCACCGGGCTGTGAGCGAAGCGCAGCGGCCCGTTTTGTAATGTAGTGCTACCAATTCGATGACGCCCGCGCTCGCCGCCCTGCTCTCCCATCCCGCGATCTGGCGCGGCGACGACTGCGCGCCCGAGCCTGCGGCGCTGCCCACCGGCTTCGCCGCGCTCGACGCGGTGCTGCCCGGCGGCGGCTGGCCGAGCCACGCGCTCACCGAGGTGCTGCTCGCGCGCGAAGGCATCGGCGAGATGCGCTTGGTGCTGCCCGCGCTCGCGCGGCTCACCCGCGAGCGCCGGCAGGTGGCGTGGATCGCGCCGCCGTACCGTCCCTACGCGCCCGCGCTCGCGGCGGCGGGCGTCGACCTCGCGCGGCTGGTGCTGGTGCGCTGCCGCGACGCCGCGGAGGCGCTGTGGGCGTTCGACCAGGCGCTGCGCGCGCCCGAGTGCGGCGCCGCGTTCGCCTGGCTCGCGGAAGCCGACGAGCGCAAGCTGCACCGCCTCGCGGTGGCCGCGCGCGAGGGCCGCACGCTCGGCGTGCTGTGGCGGCGACCCGGCGTGGCCGCGCGCGCCGCCGCGGCCCCCCTGCGCCTCGCGCTCGACGCGGGCGACGGCGCGCTCGCCGTGCGCGTGCTCAAGCGGCGCGGCGGCGAGGTCGCGCAAGCCCTGCGCATCGACGTCGCACGGCGCTGGTCGACGCTGCCCGATGGCGTGGCGCTGCCCCCCGCATTCGCCCCGCGCGCGCCGAGCCGGCCCGTGCGGCCCGACCCGCGCAGCAGCGCGGGCTACGGGCAGGCGCAAGCGCGCGCAGCGCGGGTGCGCCGGGCGGCGAACTGATCGTGTCGTCGACCCTGCCGCTCGTCGCACCGCCGTGCGCTGGATCGCCCTCCTCTTCCCCTCCCTTCCGCTCGACGTGTTCGCGCGGGCGCTGCGCCCGGGGGACGCCCGCGCGCCGCTCGTCGTGCACGGCGACGGCCGGGCGCCGCGCGTCGTCGCGGCGAACGCGGCCGCGCGCGAGGCGGGCATCCGCGACGGCATGCCGCTCGCCGCCGCGCTCGCGCTGTGCCCCGGCGTGGCGCAGGTCGCGCGCGACGTCGCCGCCGAGGACGCCGCGCTCGCGCAGCTCGCCACGTTCGCGCTGACTTTCACGCCCGCGGCGAGCCTCGCGGAAGACGCGATCGTCGCCGACATCGGGCCCAGCCTGCGCCTCTTCGGCGGCGAGGAAAAGCTCGTCGCGTCGCTCGTCGGCGGCGTGCGCGAGCGCGGCTTCGCCGTGCGCAGCGGCCTCGCGCCCACGCCGCTGGCCGCCGTCGCGCTCGCGCGCTCTGGCGACGGACGGCGCATCGACGACGGCGACGTCGCGGCCGCGCTCGCGCCGCTGCCGCTGGCGCACTTCGGCCTCGACGCCGACGCGCTCGCAACGCTCGCCGCGGCCGGCGTGCGCACGTTCGGCGCCGCCGACCGCCTGCCGCGCGGCGGGCTCGCGCGCCGCTGCGGCCGCGCGTTCGTCGCCGCGCTCGACCGCGCCGCGGGCCGCGCGAGCGACCCGCGCGTTCCCTTCCTGCCGCCACCGCAGTTCGCGGCGAAGCTCGAGCTGCCGGCGAACGTGCACGACGTCGCGGCACTCGCCTTCGCCGTCAACCGCCTCGTGCAGGAGCTCGCCTCGTGGCTGCTCGCGCGCGGCCTCGGCGTCACGGAGCTCGCGCTCGCGCTGTCGCACGAGCGCGCGCTGGCACGCAGCCTCGACTCGCCGTGCACGCACGCGCGCTTCGCGCTCGCCGCGCCCTCGCGGACGAGCGCCCACCTGATGCACGTGCTGCGCGAGCGCCTCGCGCGCGTCGCGCTGCCCGCGCCGGTGGCGGGGATCGCGCTCGCCACCGAGGCGGTCGCCCCGCTCGCCGGGCGCAACCACGCGCTGCTGCCCGGCGGCGAGGCGGACGCGCCGGAGGTGCCGCTGGTCGACCGGCTGCGCGCGCGGCTGGGCGACGACGCGGTGCGCCTCGTCGTCCCGCACGCCGATCACCGCCCGGAGAGGGCGATGCGCGCGTCCTCGCCCGGCGGCGGCGCGACCGGGACGCCGCTGCCCGCGGCGATCGAAGCGCCGCGTCCCGTCTGGCTGCTGCGCGAGCCGCGCCCGCTCGCCGGACTGATCGAGGCGCAGCCGTGGGTGCTGCGCGAAGGCCCCGAGCGCATCGAGTCGGGCTGGTGGGACGGCGGCGACGTGCGCCGCGACTACTTCGTCGCCGAGAGCCCCTCCGGCGAGGTGGCGTGGATCTTCCGCGACCACCGCCGCGGCACCGACGACGGCGAGTGGTTCCTGCACGGTCTGTTCGGATGACGCAGCCTGCCGCCTCCGCTCCCCGCGCCGGACGCGGTCAGTCGGCGCGCGCGCCCGAGGCCCGCACGATCGGCACCCACTTGTCCGACTCGGCTTTCATGAACCGCGCCGTCTCCGCACGCGAGTACGCCGGCATGATCGGCACGCCCATCTTGTCGAGCTGCTCGCGGATCGCGGGCTCGGCGAGCACCTTGATCACCGCCGCGTTGAGCTTGTCGAGGATCGCGTCGGGCGTTCCCGCCGGCGCCCAGAACGCGTTCCACGAGTAGGCCTCGTAGCCCTTGAGCCCCGCCTCGGCCATCGTCGGCACGCCGGGCAGCAGCGCGAGCCGCTCCGGCGTGGCGATCGCCATCGCCTTGAGCGCGCCCGCCTGGATGTGCGGCGCGAGCACCGAAGGCGCGTCGAACGTGTAGGTGAGCCGGCCGGCCAGCATGTCGGTCATCACCGGGCCGGTGCCCTTGTACGGCACGTGCTCGACCTTCGCGCCGATCATGTCGGCGAACAGGAAGCACGCGATGTGGCCCGACGTGCCGTTGCCCGCGCTGCCGTAGTGGTACTTGCCGGGGTTGTCGCGCAGCAGCTTCATCAGCTCCTGCAGGTTCGCCGCGCCGAGCGACGGATGCGTGACGAGCACCAGCGGCACCATCACCGTCATCGCGACCGGTGCGAGGTCCTTCTGCGGGTCGTAGGGCAGGCTGCGGTACAGCCCGACGTTGAGCGCGTAGGTCGACAGCGTGCTCACCAGCAGCGTGTAGCCGTCGGGCGCGGCCTTCGCGACGATCTCCGAGCCGATGTTGCCGCCCGCACCGGGGCGGTTGTCGAACACGAACGGCTGCCCCAGCAACGCCTGCAGCCGCGCGGTGATCAGGCGGCCGACGACGTCCGTGTTGCCCCCGGGCGGGAACGGGCACACGACGCGCACCGACCGGTTGGGCCAGTCCTGCGCCTGCGCCCACGCGGACGGCACGCTGCCGGACAGGGCGCCGGCGACCGGCGCGGAAATCAGCTGGATGAAGCGGCGGCGGCGCATGGCGCGTCTCCTTCTGTCATGTGTAGGTGTCGTTCATTCCGCAGCGAAGGGCGGCGGGCGCACACGGGACTACGACCGCCCCCCATCGACCGAGAGGACCTGCCCCGAGACCCAGCCGGAGCGCTCGCTCGCGAAGAACAGCACAGCGTTGGCGATGTCGGCCGCAGTGCCGAGGCGGCGCGTGTGGATGCCCTCGATCAGCCGCTGCTGGCCGGCCGCGCCGTAGCTCTCCCACTGGCGCTCGGTGGACGGGTTGGACCGCACGAAGCCGGGGGCGACGGCGTTCGCAGTGATGCCGTAGCGCGCGAGGTCGTGCGAGAGCTGCTTCGTGAGCCCGACCAGCGCGTGCTTGGCCGACGTGTAGGCCTGGATGCCTGTGAGGCTCGGGCGCAGGCCCGCGCCGGAGGCGATGTTGACGATGCGGCCGTAACCGGCGTCGCGCATCGGCCGCGCGGCGGCCTGCGCGAGCCAGAACGCGCCGTCGACGTTGGCGCGGAAGATCACGTGCCAGTCGTCCTCGGCGACCTCCTCGATCGGCCTGCCGACCTGCCCGCACACGCCGCCGGCGGCGTTCACCAGCACGTCGAGCCGACCTGCCGCGGCGCAGACGCCGGCCACGGTCGCGTGCGCCGCGCGCCGGTCGGACACGTCGAGCACGTGCGCAGGCAGCGCGTGGGCGTCGGCGAAGCTGCGCAGGCTTCCCGCGTCGCGGTCGGCCACGTGCACGCGCGCACCGGACGCGGCGAGTGCGAGCGCAATGGCCTGCCCGATGCCCTGCGCGGCGCCGGTTACGAGCGCGGTGCGGCCGTCGAAGGCGAGCTGCATAGGTCGACCATCTCCTGCATGTTGGCGTAGCCGAGCTCGCGGCGCCCTTCCTCGACGTCGTGGATCAGCTCGACGAGCCGGCGGATCGCCGGGGTGCGCACGCCCGCCTCCTCGCCCAGCCGCGCGATGATGCCGATCTGCGGATCGATCTCGGTGCGCCGGCGACGGACCGCGAGGTCGCGGTAGATGCCCGAGTGCGTCTTCGCCGTGTGGCGGTTGAACTCGGCGAGCGCGGCGATGCTCTCGCGCGAGACGCGCTCGTCCGCGTCGGCCGCGAATGCTGCCGGGTCGAAGCCGTTGAACCCCACGGGTCGCACGCCGCGCGCGGCCGCGACCGCCATCACCTCGCGGCCGAGGCGGTCGAACACGGGGAAGCGCCGCGGGTCGGCGAAGTTCTCCGCCATCGAGTCGCGGGTGAGCGCCGTGGCGAAGAGCATCGCCCCGTAGGCCAGCTTGCCCCACAGGTAGCCCCAGATGTTGTCGGTCAGCACGGCCTGCGGCTCGAAGACGCGCAACAAGCCGTGCATCTCGCGCGTGCGCGGCCGGACCGTCCCGTCGATCTCGCCCACGACGACCGCCGCGCGGTTGCCGAACAGGATGCGCCCCGGTCCCAGCCAGTCGGCCCCGAAGTTCACGAAGCAGCCCATCGTGCGCTCGGCGCCCACGCGCGCGGCGATCGCGAGCTCGTTGAGGCCGTTCTGCGCCGAGAGCACGTAGCCGTCTTCCGCCAGGTGCGGCGCGAGCGCGTCGAGCGCGGCTTCGGTGGCCTGCGCCTTGACCGCGAGCACGACGCGGCGATACCGGCCGCGCACTTCCTCCGGCGTCGCGGCCGGCACCACCTGCGTGAACGCCTCGACCGGCCCTTCGATGGCAAGCCCCGTGGTGCGACAGGCTTCGACGTGCTCGGCGACCACGTCCACCAGCAGCACGGGGATGCCCGCGCGCGCCCAGTACGCGCCCAGCGTGCCGCCGATCGCGCCGGCGCCCCAGACGAGCACCGTTGCGGCGTCGTCTCCACTCATGCCGCCCCCATCTCGATCATCTCCGCGTGCGTGCCGACGCGCACGGCGGCATCGGCGCCGATCCAGCCACGCGCCATGCCCAGCGTGTTGTACGGCGCGACGATGCCTCCACCCGCGTCCACCGCCACCAACCCGGCGCCGATGCCGTGTGAGTGCAGGTCCTCGAACACCACGGCGCGCGTCGCCTCGTCCAGCGACGCGCCGCCGTAGCGCATCCGCGCGGCCACGTCGTAGGCGGCCACACGGCGCATGAAGATCTCCCCCTGCCCGGTGCCGGAGACCGCGCACACGCCGTCGCGCGCATACGTGCCCGCGCCGACGATCGGCGAGTCGCCCACGCGCCCGCTCGGCTTGTTGTTGAAGCCGCCGGTGGACGTCGCGGCGGCGAGGTGGCCCTCGCGGTCCAGCGCGACGGCGCCGACCGTGCCGTGGCGCTCGGCTTCGCTCGCCGGCACGATCGTGCCGCGGCGCGCGCGCGCCTTCAGCGCAGCGAGCGCCTCGACCCGGCGCGCGGTCGTGAAGTGATCGTTGGGGACGACGTCGAGCCCGCAGCGGCGGCCGAACTCGTCGGCCGCGGGACCGGTGATCAGCACGCAGTCGGAGCGCTCCATCACCGCGCGCGCAGCCCGCACCGGATTGCGCAGCGTGCGCACCGCGCACACGCCGCCGGCGGCGAGCGTGGCGCCGTCCATGATCGACGCGTCGAGCTCGTGGTCGCCGGCCTCGGTCAGCGCGGCGCCGTAGCCGGCGTTGAAGTGCGGGCTGTCCTCGAGCACGACCACCGCTGCTTCCACGGCGTCGAGCGCCCGACCGCCACTGCGCAGGATCGCCCAGGCCGCGCGCAGCGATGCGGCCAGATGCTGCCTTGTCTCCTCCCACTGCGCCTCGCCCTGCAGGTCGCGGGCGAGCGTTCCGCAACCGCCGTGGATCGCGACGGCGATCGGTCCCATCGTTGCCTTCCTCCTTGCTTCGTGCTTCTCGACCGAATCCGCCTTCCCGCTGCTACTGCGGCGACCTGCAATCGACGAAACGTCCCGGGATGGGCACAACACATCGTCGTCCCCGCGAAGCCCGCCCCCCAGGACTGTAGTCGGGGGGCGGGGACCCAGTGTCTCTCGACGACGCTGGATTCCCGCTTGCGCGGGAATGACGCCGGAATTGCACGCTAGCGCACGGGCCGGATGTTCATCGCCAGCGTGTCCTCGTCGACGCGCGGCTTGATGGTCACCTTCGACTTCTGCATCGCCCACGCCGTGCTGACCGCGACGATCGCGAGGCGCGGCCGGTCGGTCGCGACCAGCTCGTTCGCCTGCTCGAGGAGCGACCGGCGCTTCGCCTCGTCCATCTCGATGGCGGCGTCCTGGATCAGCTTGTCCATCTTCGGGCTGACGTAGCCCAGCACGTTGAACGCGCCGAACTTCTTCTCCTTGTCGTTCGAGTGCACGACCGAGGACAGCGTGTAGTGCGCCTCGCCGGTGAGCGTGCCCCACCCCGACATCGACATCGAGAACTCGCCGCGCGTGCGCGCCGGGAAGAACACCGCAGCGGGCTGCGCGTTCGCCTGCGCGTCGATGCCCACCGCGGCGAGCATCTGCGCGATCGACGTGCCGACCTGCCGGTCGCCGGGCAGGCGGTCGCTGGTGAAGCTCAGCGTCGTCTTGAACCCGTTCGGGTAGCCGGCCTCCGCGAGGAGCTGCTTCGCGCGCGCCGGGTCGTAGCGCGGCGCCGGGATCTTCTTGCTGTAGCCGAAGATGCTCGGCGTCACGAGCTGGTTCTGCGGCGCCCCCAGCCCCTCCATCGCGATCTCGGCGAGCGCCTTGCGGTCGATCGCGAGGTCGATCGCCTCGCGCACGCGCGGGTCCTGCATCGGGTTCTTCGCGAGCGGCGAGCCGTCGCGCGCCGACACCTGCGGCGCCTTGTCGCGCATGTCGAGCTCGAGGTTGAACACGTACACCGTCGGCTGCTTGACGACCGTGAGCTTGGGGTCGCGCTCGAGCGTGGGGACGTCGGAGGCCGGCGCCCGCACGATGAGGTCGACCTGCCCGGCCTTGAGCTGCGCCACGCGCGCGGCGTCGTTCGGGATCTCCTTGCGAACGTGCCGCTGCCAGGGCTCGGCCGGCCCCCAGAAGCCGTCGAAGCGGTCGAGGACCAGCTGCTCCTTCGGCGTCCAGGAGACGAACTTGTACGGCCCCGTGCCGATCGCGGCCTTCCCGCTGTTGAACGCGGCGTTGGCGGTGTCCTTGGTGAGCCCCGCCGCAGCCTTCGACGAGACGATGAACAGCCGGATGAAGTCGTTGGGCAGGTTCGGCGCCGGCCCGTCGGTGATCACGTGGAGCGTGTGCGGGTCGACGATCTTCGTGTCCTTCACGCGGCGCACGTAGATCGTGGTCGGGTTCGGCCCCGCGACCATCGGGATGCGGTTGATCGAGAACACCACGTCCTCGGCGGTGAACGGCGAGCCGTCGTGGAACTTCACGTTGCGCCGCAGCTTGAACTCCCATGTCGTGGGATTGATCGCCTTCCAGCTCTCGGCGAGCCGCGGCTCGAGCTCGAGCCCGTCGCCCGACCACACCAGGGTGTCGAAGACGTGCTTGAGCGCCTCGGCGTGCGTGCCGGTGGCCGTGAAGTGCGGGTCGATGGACTCGGGGCCGGCGCGAACGCCGATGGTCAGCGTCTGGGCGAGCGCCGGCGCGGCCAGCGCGCTCGCCACGGCGCCGCCGAACAGGATCGCCCGGACGACGCGGATGCAGTTCTTCATGCCAACTCCTCCTCGGGAATGTGAACGGGCCAACGCGGTGAGTCGACGACCAGCTTCGCGAGCAGCGCGGAGAGCTGCTGCTGCTCGCCGGGCGTCAGGCCAGCGAGCATCGTACGCTCGCGCCCGACCATCCGGGGCACGGTCTCGTCGAGAATGCGCCGTCCGCGGGCGGTCAGGTGCAGCACGTAGCTGCGCCGGTCGGTGCGGCTCGCGGCACGGCGGATGATGCCCTGCCGCAGCAGCTTCTGGATGGCGCGGCTCAGCGTGTTCTTGGGAAAGCCGGTCGACGCGACGACGTCCTTCGCGGCGATGCCGTCGCGCAGGCCGAGCGAGTAGAGCACGACGTACTCCGGCCGCATCAGGCCGTAGCGCTCCTCGATCAGGCCGTAGACGGGGACGTTGAACTTGAGGGCCAGGTAGTTGATGCGGAAGGAGAGCCAGCACGGGTTCTCCCACAGCTTGACGCCGATCAGCGGGTGCAGCCCGGCATCGCGCGGCGTCGCGGCGTGCGCCCGTCCGGGGGCCGGAGCTGCCTGCCTCGCCTGCGTTGCCCTGCTGGCCGTTGCCGTCATCGCGACTTGCCAATTGGTTCTGAATGGAACTAGACTCCCAAACGCGCGCCCGGTCAAGAGGGCCCGGCGACGCGGGTGCCCCCGGCGCCGTCGCGGCCGCCGGGCGCTTCGCGGGAGGACGCCTCCGATGCGCATCGCGCAGATGAACTGGATGCAGGTCGAGGAGCGGGTCCGCTCCGATGACCGCTGCGTCCTGCCGATAGGCAGCGTCGAGCAGCACGGCTACCTCAGCCTGTGCGTCGACATGATCCTTGCCGAAAAGGTGGCCGTGGACGCCGCCGAGCCCCTCGGCGTCCCGGTCTACCCTGCCCTGCCCTACGGCATGACCCCGTACTTCTCCGACTTTCCCGGCACTGTCACGCTGCGCGCGTCCACCTACATGGCGCTGGTCGAGGACATCCTGGACAGCCTGCATCGTGCCGGCTTCCGGCGCATCGTCGTGGTCAACGGCCACGGCGGCAACGGCCCGGTGCTCGGGCTCGTCAAGGAGTGGATCGTTCGCCGGGGCGACGCGCGCGTGAAGTTCCACGAGTGGTGGAAGGCGCCGCGCACGTGGGCGAAGACGCTCGCCATCGACCCCGAGGCCTCGCACGCGAGCTGGATGGAGAACTTCCCGTGGACGCGGTTGCCGGGCGTGTCGGTGCCCGACGCCGTCAAGCCGCGCATCGACGTCGAACGGCTGGCCATGTCCAATGCCGTCGAGGCGCGGCGGATCATCGGCGACGGCAATTACCACGGCCGCTACCAGCGCCCCGACGAGGACGTGCTCGCGCTCTGGGCCGTCGCCGTCGAGGAGACGCGCGAGGTCATCGAGCGCGGCTGGCCGTGACGCTGCCACGCTCGCCAATGCGGCGGCCGGCGACCTGACCTCGCGCGTTCGCGACGCGACGACCCTCGGCACTTCGGCAGGCAGGCGCCCATGCTCGGCTTCCTGATCCAGCGCCTGCTGCAGGCGGCGGTCGTCATGCTGGTCATCTCGGCGCTGGTGTTCGTCGGCGTGTTCGCCATCGGCAACCCG
>Ga0224500_10002273_pt1 | contig 10448 bp, 9 predicted proteins | sample SF_Oct11_sed_USG_FD_168126 | JGI IMG/M metagenome (GOLD analysis project Ga0224500, IMG submission 168126) | Sediment microbial communities from San Francisco Bay, California, United States - SF_Oct11_sed_USGS_4_1 | ecosystem: Environmental > Aquatic > Marine > Sediment | place: USA: California...
CCCCTCCGTAGGCATCGTAGGCCGTCGTTCCCTGGTTGGCCGCAGCGGTCGTCACGAGCCCCACCACGTCGGAGTGGGTGTCGAGCAGGTGATAGGAAGCCGCGGCCGAACCGACCCGCTGGGCCATCGGGTGCCCACCGGGGGTCGAGGCGTACGTCGTGGTGGTCGAGCCCGCCACGGTCTTGGCGAGCTGCTCGGAGATGCCCGAGTAGGTGTAGGTGGTCGTGACCGAGTTGTTGATCCTGGTGCGGGTCCGGTCGAGCGCGTCGTAGGTCAGCTGCACCCTCGTGGTGCCCGAGGCACACGTCGTGGCCTGCTTGGCACACGTCATGCGGGAGTATGCGTCGAAGGTCTGGGACCAGTCGTTCGTGGCGATCGAGGAGTCGGTCAACGTGAGGTTGCCGACGGCGTCGTGGGTGTAGGTGACGGTCTCACCCGTGGTCGCGTTCGTGGCGGTCGTGGGCAGGCCCCTCGTGTTGTAGGTGGTCTGCACGTCTGCCACGACCGAGCCCGTCGTGGTCTTGGCTGGAGCGCCCTCGGCCCAGGGCGGGTCCTTCCACGACAGCAGCTCGCTACTAGTGCTTCGGGAAATCGTCGACCGCGCTCGACCGCCGCTTTACCTCGTGCCCTCACGTCAGAGTCAGAGACGAGGGCGAAGCTCATGCCACCCACAGCATGACCTAGTTCCCGCACCTTGAGAGCGCATCCTCTCGGAAGGCGTCCAGCATCACCTCACCGTCATCGCCGAGGACGAGGGGGGGCGTTGGCAGAGCATCCGCGTCGAAGCCGATCGCCTGTTGTTGGCCCCCATCCCAGTCAGCCAGAAGGGTGAGCTCACCATTCACCTGGCCAACCAGTGGACGCTCGACGCTGAAGCCTGGTGCCGGTCTCCCCTCCACGCGCAGGGCGATGTCGTCGGAAAGGGCCGTATCCGAAGTCGTCTTCCAGAGAACGACGTCATCTTCGTTCCTGCGATCTCATCATCGCTCCGAATCAACGAAACCGACAGCTCCTGCGCATCGGGACAGCTGATCACGTATGCAACCAAGGTGCCGTCTTCCCGAGCGATGGCGATCTGAGGACTCAATTGCCCTCTCTCACAGGAAGCGAGAAGCACGCCGCCGACGGCAACGGCCACGAGGCTACGGACCCCACGGACGAATCGTCGCCGAGGCGGGTTGGTACCACCGGGTGCCCTTGTCCACGTGTTTGTGGTCGGATCGGTGATGTCGCCCTGGTAGCCCACGATCCCCTGCGCGCCGATGACCCCCAGCACCCCTCCGTAGGCATCGTAGGCCGTCGTTCCCTGGTTGGCCGCAGGGTAGCTACAGCACGTGCGGTTCGAAGGCGAATCCGTGGCGCATCCGCGCTGCGCAGGTGTGACGAGACTATGCGCAGTACGTGTCCTATCGTTCGCTAAGGAACCGCTTCTGCGTCGCACAGGTGTGCGGGGCGTCCAGCGTGAACCCCCCGTGCGCAGGGTTTCGAGGGAAGCATGCGGGTCCGGTGGGTTGACGGATACACGACCCCGCCGCGTTCCAACGACGACACGAGGACGTCCTCAAGCGGGCGAGCGAACCGGCCGTTGACTTCGAACATGGACCACATCGATCGCTCCCCTCTTCGGCTTGCGGCGTCGACGCTGGTGTTTCTGACGTTGGCCGTCACGGTCGCGTCGCGCGCGCATGCCGAGGGGCCGCCCAAGGGCCGGTTCGCGGTGGGGGATTCGATCATGCTCTCGGCCAAGCCCGAGCTGAGGGACATGGGCTTCGTCGTGAACGCGAAGGTGGGCCGCCAGTTCGGGGCCGGCGTGTGGATCGTGCGGCACAAAGCCGAGGACGGCACGCTCGCGAAGCGCGTCGTCGTTCACCTGGGCACGAACGGCACGATCGATCCGGCCGACTGTGACCGGCTCGTCGCGTTTGCGGGACCCAAGCGGCGGGTGTTCCTCACGACGATCAAGGTGCCGCGCAGCTGGGAGGAGCCCAACAATTCCACGCTGAACGCCTGCGCGAACGCCCACGACAAGGTGCACGCGATCCGGTGGTGGTCGAAGAGTCACGACCACCCGGAGTGGTTCGCCACCGACGGGTATCACCTGAACACCGAGGGGCAGATGGTGTTCGCGTCGTTCGTCGACCGCGCGGTCGATCGCGTGTTGGCGGGGCTTCGCGCCAAGGTCGCTCGCTAGACTCGACGGCGGTGGCCTGCCCGAGCGGCCGAAGGGACACGCCTGGAAAGCGTGTAGGGGGGCAACTCCCTCGAGGGTTCGAATCCCTCGGCCACCGCTCGGAAGCCCTCTCGCTCGCTAACCGTCGGTGAACTGCTTCGTGTACCGCGTGAAGCTCGAGCGCACGTGCATGCCGACGTGCTCGTAGAGCCCGAGCGCGCCGGTCCTGGAGTCGGTCGACAGGCCGGCGCGGCGATAGCCCACACCGTGGAACCGTCGGAAGCTCTCCTGCAGCAGGGCGCGGCCGAGGCCACGGCCTCGATACGCCCTGTCGACGGCGAGCTGCTGGACCCACCCCTCGACATCGTCGTCGAGCCCGTAGTGGTAGTTCAGCGCGACGCCGACCACTTGGTCACCGTCGACCACCAGGGGCACCAGCTCGGGCACGACCTCGTCGCGCCGAAGGAACGCCGCCGCCCAGTTCTCGAAGCCGTGGGACTCGCGATCGTGCCACTCGCTGAACGCGGTGTCGATCACGTCGAAGACGACGCGGTCGTCCTCGCCGGGGTGGTAGTCACGGAAGGCGAGACCCTCCGGCAGCGAGGGGGAAGGAGGAGCGTCGTCGTCGAGATCGATGCGAAGCACCCACGCGACGCCCCCGACCTCGTACCCGTGCGAGCGGAAGAGGTCGACGGCGTCGCTCCGGTCATCAGGCACGGTCTGTCCGACCTGGTCTCGGCCGTCGGCCAGCGCCACGCGCCAGGTCCACGGGAGCAGCGCCGAGCCGAGCCCCCTACCCCGATGCTCGGGTGCTACGTCGACCTCGGCCCTGCCCATGAAGACTTCACCGCTGGCCGCGAGCTCGTCGCCTCGCCACACCGAGATCGACATCGTCTCGAGGTCGAAGTCCGGCCGGCCCCAATCGGCGGCGATGTCGCTCAGCGCGACCTCGCCGACGCCCATGTCGTGCTGCTCGCACGCCGCCACCAGTCGGAAGACCGCCTCGAGATCGTCTCGGGTGCATGGCCGCGCCCGGTAGCCGTCGGGAACAGCGAGGGGTTCCATGGGGTCAGGGTACGGTCCAGCCTGGGCAGCGTTCGGGCGCGACGGGGCCGGGAAGCTGCGTGTCGCTCTCGAGCCACCGGCGGACATCGTCGAAGTCATTCCACGGAACGAACGGCACTCCGTCTCGCAGGCAGTGCTGCACGAGCGCGAGCTTCGCGAACGTCACGTCTGCGTACAGGGCCCCGTATCGGTCGCTGGAACCTTCCCCCACGAAGGCGACGGCCCCGCGGCGCTCGCGGCGCGTGAGCACGGCCTGCATCTTGCACGTGCCGCAGCCCAGGCACCGCGGGTGGCCAGCGCCGAACCTGAGTCCGGCCGGCCGATCGTCCTCGTCCCACATCTGCTCGTTCGTGATCACGGGGATCGGCGGCACTCCCGCTGATGCGAGCAGAGGCTCGATGTAGAAGCCGAACCCGTCCGATGCCAGGGCGACCTCGATGCCCTGCTCCTGTGCCCACGTGACGAACGAAGCGAAGGTGGGCTCCATCGCGCAGTGCGATCGCACGTGTTCCTGCATCGCTCGTCGGTCGGCGTCGAGCATCGCGCTCTGCGCGGCGATGACCTCTCGGGCGCCGAACGTCCCTCGTTCCTCGGCTTCGTCGAGCGACTCCCAGGGACCGGAGGCGAACCGCTCGAGCAGGTGCGCGGCCACGTCGTGCGCACACGCCGTGCCGTCGAAATCCACGATGACCGCGCCCACCTTCATGCGCTGCAGGGTAGCCGCGGAGCGCAGGAGGCCGCGTGGGACCGACGACGTCGCCTGGCACACTCCTGCGTGTGGACGTCGCCGAACGACTCGCGCTCGGGGTGGTGGCCGCGGAGCGTTCCCGTCGCATCAACGTGGAGGGTGCCGAGCTGCTCGAGATCGATGGGCTGGTGCTCGCCCTGGCCAACCTTCCCGATCCGGCCTTGAGCTCTGTCGTGGTGCGGGGCGAGCCGATCGACGCCGCCGGGGCCCTCGAGGCCGCCGAGATCGAGTTCACGAGCCGGGGCATGCAGTTCGGCATCGACCTGCAGGCGGGGCGACACCCGAGCGTCGACGAGGCGGTGCGGGCCACGGGCCTCGAACGCATCATCGAGCGGCCGGGCATGGCGATCGACCCCGCTGCGCTCCCCGACGGCCCGGTGTCGCGCGACGTGATCGTGCGCGAGGTCGACGGAGCTCGCGATGTGGAGGCGCTCGTGCAGGTCGGGGTGCTCGCGTTCGGAGACGACCCCGACGTCGGCCGGGCCTTCTACGGCGCGGGCGCCCGGGGACTGCCCGACGCCCGCATGTTCGTGGCGTGGGCGGGCGCCGATGCGATCGCGATCGCCGCCGCGTACCGCGATGGCACGACCACCGGAGTGATGGGGGTCGGCGTGGTGCCGTCGGCTCGAGGCAGAGGCCTCGGGTCGGCCATGACGGTGCTGGCGTCGCGGGCGTTCCCCGAGGCGGATCTCGTGTGGCTGCATCCGACCGAGGAGGCGCGCTCGATGTACGAACGCCTGGGTTTCGAGGTGGTGTCGGACTGGGAGGTGTGGGTCCGGTCGAGGAGCGACGAGCGCTCGTAACCTGTCGCGATGCGATCGGCGCCCGCACTGGCCTGGGTCTACGCGCTCCTGGTCGCCGTCGGTGCGGCCGCGGCCGCGAACGCCGGCCACGCGTGGGTCGCGGTCGGGCTGGCAGCGATGGTGGTTGCGGTGCTCAGCGGCTCACGCCTCGGCTGGCTCGTCGCCGTCGTGGTGCACGTCTCGCTCGCGCTCGGTGTGCTCCTGTTGGCGGTCTGGCCGTGGTCGGAGGCCATGATGGCCACCCTGGTGGCCGATCTCGTCGCCGTCGCGCTGCTCGTCATGCCGACGATGCGACTCGATCGCTCGACGGGGGAGCGCGCTCCGAGAGGATCGTGCTGAGCGGCTACCCGTCGAGCATGCCCGCCGGCAGGCACGGTAGCCGCTCGATCGTCGAGGTCGGAAAGACCGACTGGAAGACCTGATCGTCGGCCTCTCCCGACTGGGTGCCCGTGGCGCCCGCGACGTCGGTCTGCGTGAGCCCCTGGATGAATTCGGCGACCTGTTCCACGGTGTAGCCCTTGCGTTGCAGGAGCTTCTCATCGAGCCACATCTGCGTCGGGCGTGCCTTGAGGATGATCGGTCTGGCCTGCGTGCCGCCGAACGCGCCCTCGACGGCGGCGCTCAGCCGCTCGATGTCGATCAGGAAGGCGCCGGTCGCCGCGGGGTCGCGCTGCATGCCGTGGTCGGCGGTGAGGATCATCGCCCATTCCCGTCGCCCGACCTCGTCGTTGAGGAAGCGCACGAACCGGCGCAGCTCGCCGTCTTGGATCTCGAGCGCATCGGCCATCTCGGGACCGTCGGCGGAGAACTGATGTCCGAGGGTGTCGATGATCTTGTAGTTGAGGTACAGCAGGTCGGGCACGCGATCGGCACCGAACCGTTCGCGCTTCACGAGCTCCTCGAACAGGGTGGTCTGATAGGGGGAGCGGGCCGGGGTGTTGAAGCCTGCGGCCATCTGCTCGATCGAGAGCCCCTGCCACAGGCCGTCCTGACTTCCGTCGCGCTGGTCGAGCGCGGCCTTGGCCTGTGCGAGCGACGCGTCGATCGAGTCGTCGTTCACCCATTCCGGTAGCCGGTAGTACGGGCTCATGCCGGTCGTGAGCCCCCATTTGTTCGCGGTGTCGTCGCCGCCGGTCGCGGCGTTCTGCACCTCGCGGGCGATGGCGATGTCGTCGTCGCCACCGCGCCAGGCGAGCCCGTGGCTCATCATCATCAGGTGCGCCGAGAGGCTCGCGGCCCCACCGACGATCGGCTCGTTGCCCATCGCGAGGTCGTAGGCATCGGCGAGCGTCGGGAGCTTCATGAAGGTCGGCCCCTCGGCGTTGGGTTTCTGCAGCGATCCGTTGATCCAGATGTACTCGTCGGCCATGCCGTGATGCCGCGGATACGCGCCCGTGCCGATCGTGGCGTGGCTCGGCGGGGTGTTCGCGGGCGCGGAGTTCAACTGTGCGTTCGTGAACCACGCGCCGTCACGGGCCAGCTGGCGCAGGTAGGGCCACGACTTCGGCCACCGCTCCAGGAGGTCGACCCCGGCCGAGTCCCACACCATCGTCACGAGCAGCCTGGGAGGTGTGCGAGCGTCGACCGGCTCGAGTGCTTCGTCGAGCGCCCGCCCGTCGGGGGCCGTGAACCCGTCGAACTCGAGCATCGAAGCCGCGGTCTGCGAGACGTCGGTGAGCCTCGCGGGCTCGTCGTACACCCCGGGCCGCACGATCCCCGGGCCGTACAGGAGCAGCGGCACCTCCTGGGTGTGATCGAACGGCGTTGCGTGCGTGAGGCCGCCCGCCACGTAGTCCGGGTACGGAGTGATCATCTGCAGGTCGCCGCTGCGCACGGGGTGCGTACCGTTGATCGTGCGCACGAGCACGTCGTGCGGCACCGACCTGCACACCTGCCGCGCCAGCCGATCGGGCGCCACCGTCTCGGTGTCGGACGGGGCGGGCGTGACCGTGGTCGCACCGGCGGCAGCCGGCGACGCGATCGGTTCGGAGCCCCCGGATCGCGGCCAGGCGAGCGCCACCACGGCGATGGCCACGAGGCCGACGACCGTGATCGCCATGGAACGCCGACGCGAAAGAGGTGCCGAGGAGGGCATAGACGCACCAGGGTACCGCGAGCGTTTTCCGGGCGGCCGAGCCTGTCCGATGCCCCGCGTATACTGCCCCTGGCCGTGCTAGGCGGGGAGCTAGCGGTGCCCTGTACCCGCGATCCGCTTCAGCGGGGCTGAATCCCCGCCCGAGGCCCGGAAGGTCCGGGGCAGCCCTCGGAACGGAGCGTTGAAGGTCGGGTCCTGCGTGACATCGGCCCGCGAACCCGGTCAGGTCCGGAAGGAAGCAGCCGTAAGCGGAAGCCGGTGGGTGCCGTAGGGATGCCTGGCTGGAGCTGCCGTTCCAGGTAGCGACCGAGTCATCCGTGGTCGACGGTGGGTGCACGGCCACCTTTCTCCCCGCGAGGGCGGGAGCGGCACGATCGGGTCGATGAACGGCAGGAGGCACGTGGCGAGCGAGGAGCAGCACCAGGCCCTGTACCGGCGGTACCGACCGCAGACGCCGGCCGAGGTGCTCGGGCAGGATCACGTCGTTCGTGCCTTGACGGGTGCGATCCGCGACGGGCGGTTGCACCACGCCTTCCTCTTCTGTGGGCCGCGGGGCACGGGCAAGACCTCGACGGCGCGCATCCTCGCCAAGATGGTCAACTGCGAACGCGGTCCGACCGCCGAGCCCTGCGGCGAGTGCTCCCAGTGCGTCGCGATCCGCGAGGGAACCCATCTCGACGTCGTGGAGATCGACGCGGCCAGCCACGGCGGTGTCGAGGACGCTCGCGAGCTGCGTGAGAAGGCGCCGACGGCTCCGGTTCAAGGGCGCGAGAAGGTTTACATCATCGACGAGGCACAGCGGCTGTCTCGCGAGGCGTTCGATGCGCTGTTGAAGGTCTTCGAGGAGCCGCCGCCCGGTGTGCGGTTCGTGCTCGCGACCACCGAGCCGCACAAGATGCCGGCCACCATCGTCGGGCGCTCGCAACGGTTCGACTTCAGGCGGTTCGGGCTCGAGACGCTCACCGGCCAGCTCACGACGATCGCCGCCGCCGAGGGGGCGACCCTGACCGAGGAGGCCGCGCACGCGATCGCGCGTCAGGCCGAGGGGTCGTCGCGCGATGCCCTCTCGCTGCTCGACCAGGCCCGCGTGCTCGGCGGCACCACGATCGACGAAGAGGTGGTGCGCACGTTGCTCGGCGCACCTCGTGGCGAGGTGCAACTCGAGCTGGCCGACGCGGTCGCGATCGGCGATGCCAAGGGCGTGTTCGAGATCGTCGGCCGCCTGGTGCAGGACGGGCAGGACATCCGCAACGTGACCGCCGAGGCGCTGGTGCACTTCCGCAACCTGCTGCTCGCCAAGACCGCTCCCGGACAGTCGGACCTGGTCGATGTTCCCGACGATGCCTACGACTCGCTTCGCATCCAGGCCGAGAAGTTCACGCCGGGCGAGCTCGCGCGCGTGCTCGCCCTGTTGCTCGCGGCGCAGAACGACATGCGGTGGACGACCTCCCCTCGCTTGTCGCTCGAGCTGGCGCTCGTGCGATCGACGATGCCCGAGACCGACGCCGACCCTTCGGCCCTGCTCACGCGCCTCGAGCGCCTCGAGCGGCTCGCCAACCTCGACCCCGGCGCCGTCGTGCCGACCGCCGCCGATGTCGCGCACGACGCCGGCCCGCGGAGCCCCGCCGACGATGTCGAGCCGGTCGTCGTCGTCGAGCCCCCTGTGGCTGCGGCCGACGCGGCGCCTGCGGCCGAGCCGGCGTCGTCGTCACCGGAAGCCTCGCCCCCGGCACCCGTCGAGGCGACCGACCCTGTGCCGCTCGCGACCGACGTGTCAGGCGACTCCGCCGAGATCGAGCCGCCGTCGCAGATGCCCGTGCCGCACGCGGCCGACGCCGGCAGCGTCGATGTCGCCCTGCTGCGCCGGTCTTGGCGGTCGCTCCTCGAACACCTGTCGGCGAACCGGCAGATGATCCTCGCGGCGATCCTCGAGTCCGCCACCGTCGCGAGCTACGACGGCTCGACGCTCGAGCTGGCGTTCCCACCCGACCGCAAGGTCGGCCCGCAGAAGGTCGAGGGCAAGAAGGACGAGCTGCAGGGCGCGCTCGCCGACCTGTTCGGCGTGAGGCCCGACATCGTGTGCGTGGTGCGAGAGGTGCGCGACGCCGCCCCCGGTCCCGCCGTGGTCGAGCTCGTCGAGGAGGACGAGGTCGTCGACGAGGCGGAGGCGCTCAAGCGCGTGCAGGAGATGCTGGGCGCCCAGGTCGCAGCCGATGCCGAGCCCTCGGAGTAGCCGATGTACGAGGGACCGATCCAGGAGCTGATCGAGGAGTTGTCGCGGCTTCCCGGGGTGGGGCCGAAGTCGGCGCAGCGCCTCGCCTTCTGGCTCGTGAAGGCCGACCCCGCCGACGCGAAGCGGCTGGCGGCCGCGATCGTGCAGGCGAAAGACCGCATCGCCTTCTGCCGCGAGTGCGGCAACGTCGCCGAAGGCGATCTGTGCCGCATCTGCCGCGACGAGTCGCGCGACCGCACCCTGCTCTGCGTGGTCGAGGAGCCGAAGGACGCCGCCACGATCGAGAAGGCGGCCCTGATCAAAGGGCGCTTCCACATCTTGGGGGGAGCGATCAGTCCGCTCGACGGGGTCGGCCCCGACGACCTGAGGGTGCAGGAGCTGCTCGACCGCGTCGAGCGCGATCACGTGACCGAGGTGATCCTCGCGACGAACCCGAACCTCGAGGGCAACGCGACGGCGATGTACGTGGCGGCGCTGTTGAAGCCGTTGGGGGTGCAGGTCACCCGGCTCGCGAGCGGGCTTCCGGTCGGCGGTGACCTCGAGTACGCCGACGAGGTCACGCTGTCGCAGGCGCTCGACGGCCGCCGCGAGATGTGAGCTCCCCGTGAGCTCGGCGACGTCGAGGCCCACCGTCGAGCACGTGAGCGACCGCGCACTCGTGCTCTACGCGTTCGTGAGGCGCGGCACGATCGAGTTCGTCGTGAACGAGACCGACGGCGATCCCGCTCGGGTGGGCCAGGCCGAGGCGGCCCGCCGCGAGACCGACGACTGGCTGGAGCGCGAGCGCGTCTGGCCGGCCGTGACCGACCTCGAGCGCGCCCTGCTCGAGGCGCCGTCGGGTTCGTGGCCGAAGGAAGCGGTCGCCGACGCGATGTGGCGCAAGGAAGCGCTCGGCACGCTTCTATGGGCGCTCGAGCACCTCGACGCTTTGCCGTCTTACGGGCTGGAGTTCGAGCAGCAGCGCCTCGACGAGGCGATCACGCGATACGGATCGGTCGACGCGTTCCGAGCCGAGGGGCGGTTGCGCCCCGACGACCAGATCGAGGCTGCGTGGCTCGAGGCCGACGCCTGGTACGGCGCCACCGAGGGGCGCGCGGGTGAGGACGCGCAGGTCGCCTCGGCGGCCGCCGAACGGTTCCGGGCGCTCAGCTGGCTCCGCGATCGCGACGCCGCACCAGCGTGACGGCGCCCCACACGAGCAGCGCGATCGCGCCGAGCGGGATCAGGTAGCCCAGGCCGATCACGATGGCGCCGACGATGCGCAGGAACCCCTGCACCGCGAGGGCGAACGATTCCGTGAGGCTCGGGTTCTCGGGGTCGGGGCCAGGGCCGTC
>Ga0224500_10002274_pt1 | contig 10441 bp, 8 predicted proteins | sample SF_Oct11_sed_USG_FD_168126 | JGI IMG/M metagenome (GOLD analysis project Ga0224500, IMG submission 168126) | Sediment microbial communities from San Francisco Bay, California, United States - SF_Oct11_sed_USGS_4_1 | ecosystem: Environmental > Aquatic > Marine > Sediment | place: USA: California...
CCTCGACGCGTTCCTGATCCTCATGGCGGTCGGCCTGCTGACGTGGATACCGCGGCGCAAGCACCACGGCGACCTGCGCCTGCGCGACGGGTTCCTGGTGGTCGCGCTGTTCTGGTGCGTGATCGGTCTCGCCGGCGCCGTGCCTTTCTTCCTGGCGGCGGAACCGCGGATGTCGGTGACCGAGGCGGTCTTCGAATCAGTGTCCGGTTTCACGACGACCGGAGCCACGGTACTCGTGGGCCTCGACGACCTGCCGCCGTCGATTCTCTATTACCGTCAGCAGATCCAGTGGCTCGGGGGTATCGGCATCGTGGTGCTGGCCGTGGCGCTGCTGCCCCTGCTCGGCATCGGAGGGATGCAGTTGCTGAAGGCCGAGACGCCGGGCCCCATGAAGGACGCGAAACTCACGCCACGCATCACGGGGACGGCGAAGGCCCTCTGGCTCGTCTACCTGCTGCTGACGGCTGGCGGCGTCCTCGCGTACTGGCTCGCCGGCATGACGCTCTTCGACGCGGTCGGACACGCTTTCGCCGCAGTGTCCACCGGCGGTTACTCGACGCACGATGCCAGCATCGGCTACTTCGGCAGCCCGCTGGTCGAGGGGATCACGATCGTGCTGATGATGCTCGGTGGCGCCAGCTTTGCGCTGCACTTCCTCGCCTGGCGCCACCGCCGGCTCGGTGACTACTGGCGCGATCCGGAGTTCCGCGCCTATCTGGGCGTGCTCATCAGCACGACGGCCGTGACCGCCGCAGTCCTTTTCTGGAGCGACGTGCACTACGACGCGTCTCATTCGTTCCGCTCGGCGCTTTTCCATGCCGTCTCCGTGCAGACCAGCACCGGTTTCACGACGGAGGACTTCTCACTGTGGCCGGGAGCCCTGCCGACGCTGCTGATATTCACGAGTTTCGTCGGCGGTTGCGCGGGGTCTACGGCCGGCGGCATGAAGGTGATCCGCTGGCTGCTCGTGCTGCGCCAGGGAACGCGCGAGGTCGGGCGCCTGATCCACCCGAACGCGGAGATCGTGGTCAAACTGGGCGACAAGCCGGTGGGCCCGCGGATCATCGAGGCGGTCTGGGGATTCTTCGCGGTCTACCTGGTGGCGTTCACCGTGCTGATGCTGGGACTGATGGCGACCGGCGTGGAGCAGGTCACGTCCTTCAGTGCCATCGCCACGTGCATGAACAACCTGGGTCCGGGGCTCGGCTCGGTCGCGACAAATTTCACCTCCGTGTCGCCGACCGGCCAGTGGATCTGCACCCTCGCAATGCTGCTCGGGCGCCTCGAAATCTTCCCGTTGCTTGTCCTGGTGAGCCCGGGGTTCTGGCGCGGTTGAAGCCGCCACGCCACAATCGACGATCGCGTCCCCGGGAGGGCCGATGAGCTTTCGCGCGATCCAGCGCATCCTTGGCCTGCTGCTGATGGTGTTCAGCCTGACGATGCTGCCGCCGGTGGGCGTGTCGATGTTCTATGCGGACGGCAGCCACTTCGCGTTCGTGGCCGCCTTCGCCTGGCTGGTCGCCGCCGGGGCGCTCATCTGGTGGCCAGCCCGCCACGATCGCCGCGACCTCCGGCTGCGCGACGGGTTCGTCGTGGTGACACTCTTCTGGACGGTGCTCGGGGTGGCGGGTGCAGTGCCGCTCTACATCTCGCCACAGCCCGAGATCGGCCTGACCGACGCGGTGTTCGAGTCGGTGTCGGGCCTGACGACGACGGGCGCGACGGTGCTGGTCGGGCTCGAGTACCTGCCGCGCGGCGTCCTCTACTACCGCCAGCAGATGCAGTGGCTCGGGGGGATGGGCATCGTCATCCTGGCCGTGGCGCTGCTGCCGATGCTCGGCGTCGGCGGCATGGCGCTCTATCGCGCGGAGATGCCCGGGCCGGTCAAGGACGCGAAGCTCACGCCGCGCATCACGCAGACGGCCCGCATGCTGTGGGTGGTGTACGTCGCCATCACGGCCGCGTGCGCCGGCGGCTATGTCCTCGCCGGCATGGAGGCGTTCGATGCCATCGGGCACGCGTTCTCGACGGTGGCCATCGGCGGGTTCTCCCACTACGACGCGAGCATCGGCCAGTTCGACAGCCGGGCCGTCGAGATGGTCGCAGTGTTCTTCATGCTGGTGGGTGCGACCAATTTCGGGCTGCATTTCGCCGCCTGGCGCAGCGGTCGTTTCGGCATCTACTGGCGCGACCCGGAGTGCGCGGCATTCCTGCGCCTCATGTTGACGCTCAGCGCGATCACCATCGTCTACCTGTTCCTCGCCGGGGACTACGAGGACAACGTGCAGCTGGTGGCCGATGGTGTGTTCCAGGCCGTCTCGGTCGCCACGACGACGGGCTTCACCACCTCGCATTTTCACCACTGGCCGGGCGGGCTGCCCGTCCTGCTCCTGTTCGCGTCGTTCATCGGCGGCTGCGCCGGGTCGACCGCGGGCGGCCTCAAGGTGGTGCGCTGCCTGCTGCTCCTGAAGCAGGGACGGCGCGAGATCGTCCGCCTGGTGCACCCGAGTGCGGAGATCCCGGTGCAGCTCGGCGGACGGGCGGTCCCGGTACGCATCGTCGACGCGGTATGGGGCTTCTTCGCGGTCTACGTCGGCGTCTTTGCCGTCCTGATGCTTGCGCTCATGGCCACCGGCCTCGACCAGGTGACGGCGTTCTCCGCCATCGCCGCCACGCTGAACAACCTTGGCCCGGGGCTTGGCGACGTGGCGCAGAACTACGCCGCGATCGGCACCGTCGGCAAGTGGATCTGCGTCCTCGCCATGCTGCTCGGCCGTCTCGAGATCTTCACGCTGCTGATCCTCTTTACGCTCACGTTCTGGCGCAAGTAGACGCATTCCGGACGAGCGCCGCGCGCGGGCATCGGGACCGCGGAGCGGCTAGACTCCCGCACTCCCGGACATCACGGACCCGCCATGGCTCGCAGAAAGCTGTCGAAGAGGATGCGCAGGCGCTTGCAGCGCGGCTTCGGCGTGCTTGCACTCCTGCTGCTGATCGCCGCCGTCGTGGTCGTGGCGATTCTCGACCGGCGCGTGACGGAGCAGTTCGAGGGCCGGCGCTGGACGTTGCCCGCGCGGGTGTATGCACAGCCGATCGACCTCTATGTTGGCCAGCAGCTCTCCGCGCGGCGCCTCGCGGAGGAGCTCGAGCGGCTCGGCTACATCACCGCGGCGAGCCCCGACCGTGCCGGAACCTACCGCCGGCGGGGCGACGAGGTGCGCGTCTACGTGCGCGGATTCCGCTTCGCGGACGAGCGGCAGGAGGCCCGTTCGCTGAGACTCGGCTTCTCGGGCGAAACGATGACCCGCCTGGAGGACGCCGAAGGACGGGACGTACCCGTGCAGCGCCTCGATCCGCTCCTCATCGGCAGCATCTTCCCGATCCATGGCGAGGACCGCATCGTGGTGGCGCCCGACGAGGTTCCGCCCCTGCTGCCCGAGGCGCTCAAGGCCGTCGAGGACCGCAAGTTCGACACCCACCACGGGGTGAATCCCCTGGCGATCCTTCGCGCGGCGTTCGTGAACGTCCGGGCGGGACAGATCGAGCAAGGCGGCAGCACGCTCACGCAGCAGCTCGTGAAGAGCTACTTTCTCGACAGTCGGCGCACCCTGCGCCGCAAGGCCGAGGAAGCGGTGATGGCGGTCATTCTCGAGGCTCGCTTCGAGAAGGCGGACATCATGAATGCCTACATCAACGAGATCTATCTCGGCCAGGACGGGCTGCGCGCCGTGCATGGCTTCGGCCTTGCAAGCCAGTTCTACTTCGGCAAGCCGCTCGCGGAGCTCGACCTGCCGGAGATCGCACTGATGGTCGCGATCGTGAGGGGCCCGTCCTACTACGACCCGAGGCGGCATCCCGAGCGCGCACTCGAGCGCCGCAACCTCGTATTGCGGGTACTGGCCGAGCAGGGTGCGGTGAGCAGCGCCGACACGGAGGTCGCCGCGAAGCAGCCGCTCGGCGTCGCCGAACCCGGCCGCAAGGGCGGAAGCTTCTATCCGGCGTTCCTCGACCTCGTGCGACGACAGCTGCGCAGCGACTATGCCGAGTCCGACCTCACCGAAAGCGGACTGACGGTGTTCAGCACGCTCGACCCGCTGCTGCAGGAGAAGGCGGAGACAGCACTGGCGGGAGAACTCGATCGCCTGGAGAAGTCGGGACGCAAGGATGCAAAGGGGCTCGAGGGGGTCGTCGTCATCACGACGCCGCAGACCGGCGAGGTGGCCGGCCTGGTGGGCGGACGGCAGGCGTCCTTCGACGGCTTCAATCGCGCGCTCGACGCACGGCGGCCGATCGGTTCGCTCGCGAAGCCGCTCGTCTACCTCGCCGCCCTCGAGACGGGTCGCTATACGCCGGCCACCATCCTCGCGGACGAGCCGGTCGACCTCAAGCTGCCCAACGGAGATCGCTGGAAACCGGCGAACTTCGACAGGCAGCTGCGCGGACCCGTGCCGATGGTGCGCGCGCTGACGCAGTCGCTCAATCTCCCGACCGTGAACATGGGCCTCGAAGTGGGTCTCGGGCGCGTCTCCCGGACTTTCGAGGAGCTGGGCCTTGCGGAAGCGCCGGCCGAGCTTCCCTCCATGCTGCTCGGTGCGACGAATCTCAGCCCGGTCGAGGTCGCGCAGATGTACAACACGCTCGCCAACGGGGGCTACCGCTCGCCGCTGCGCGCGGTGCGCGCGGTCGTGGACGAGGAGGGCAAGCCGCTCAAGGCACCGGAACTCGAAGTCGCCGAGGCCGCATCGCCGGAGGCGATCTACACGCTCGACCGGATGCTCATCGAAGTGATGGAACGGGGTACGGGGCGGGCTGCGAAGCAGCACTTGCCCGCCGGCCTGGTGGTCGCCGGCAAGACCGGCACTTCGAACGACTACCGCGACAGCTGGTTTGCGGGATTCTCCGGATCCCATCTGGTGGTGACCTGGGTCGGACATGACGACAACAGCCCGACCGGCCTGACGGGCACCACCGGGGGCCTGGCCGTGTGGTCACGACTGATGGGATCGATCGTCACCTCGTCGTTCGAGCCGCTGCTGCCAGACACGCTCGAGCATCGCTGGATCGACTATTTCTCGGGGCACGAGACCTCGCCCTACTGCGACGGCGCGGCGGTGAGCCTGCCGTTCGAGGTCGGGACCCTGCTCGAGCCCGACATCGATTGCCCGCCGGGCACCGGTCTTGGCCCGGAGGCCCCGGGATTCCCTTGAGGCGGGCCGGAAGGGTACCCTTGCCCGCGTGTTGCGCGCATTCATCCTCGCGGCCTTGCTGGTGGTGACGGGCTGCTCCGTCGCACCGTTCAAGTCCGGTTCGACACCTTCCAAGCCGCCGGCCCCTGCGGGTGCCTCCGCCGGTTCGAGGCCACCACCGGGTTCCGGTCCGGTGTTGACCGCACCGACGGAGGTCGCGCCGCCGTGGTCCGAAAGCACCATCGACGCGCCGGCACCGACACAGGTCCCGAAGGAGCGGCCGCGCGTGCCGCCCGCGACACTGAGCTCGGCCAGTCGCGCGCTCGTCAACCAGGCGCAGGCGCAGCGCCGGAACGGGGACCTGCCGGGCGCCACTGTTTCGCTCGAGCGCGCACTGCGCATCGAGCCCAATAATCCGCTGCTCTGGATCGAGATGGGCCGCCTGCGCATGGACCAGCGGAATTTTCCCCAGGCGGAGAACATGGGGCGCAAGGCGCTGTCGATGTCCGTGGGCGACGATACGACCCAGTCGGCGGCGTGGACGCTGATCGCCGATTCGCTCCGCGCGCGCGGCAGGAACCCGCAGGCCGAGGAAGCCATGGAAAGGGCGCGGGCCCTCTCGACACACTAGCCAGGGTCGCACGCGAGCCGCCATCGACGGCCGCAGCCCGGGGAGCCGGTCTTGCTCGAGTTGACCGCCCCGACAGTACGCGCCGGCACCGTCGCGCAGCAGGAATCACCTTCACGACTACGGGAACGGGCGATCGACGCCTTCTTGACCGGTGGCGGACACTGCGCCGATCATCGGTGGCGATGAAGCCTAAAATGGGATTCGGATGCATTGTTTGCCTTGAAATGACGTTTTCTATGCATTTAATCCACACCCAATCTTCAGAATGGCAATATTTGTTGAAACATATGCCACTCTATATATTTCTACTGCCAGCCATGGGTTGCAGAGGCTCGTTTTCAGTAAACCGGCATTTCAGTGGGATTCTTGGTTTTAATTTTGGTTGATATTCATATGATAGTGGGCTTCTATCAGCTTTTGAAGCCCAAGATGGAGCGATTATGATTGCCCTCCTGCAGCGAGTCTCTGAAGCGCGGGTCACCGTGGGCCAGGAGATCGTGGGAGAGATCGGCCCGGGACTGGTGGTATTGCTCGCGGTCGAACCGACCGATCGCGCGAGGGAGGCCGAGCGACTGGTCGAGCGTGTGCTGCGATACCGCGTGTTCGAGGACGGTGCGGGCCGGATGAATCTCAGCGTGCTGGACCGCGGCGGTGCAGTGCTGCTGGTCCCCCAGTTCACGCTGGCGGCGGATACGGCCCGGGGGCTGCGACCCAGTTTCACCCGCGCCGCATCTCCCGCGCAGGGCCGGAGCCTGTTCGACTGCGCCGTCACCGCAGCCCGCACGCACTTGGGCGAGCGCGTCGCCTGCGGGAGGTTCGGCGCGCACATGCTGGTTTCCCTCACGAACGACGGCCCGGTCACGTTCTGGCTGCAGGTGAAAGCGGATAGCCCGAACGGCTAGGCAGACTGTTTCGCGTATCATTGCCGTCCGCCACAGATGGCCCCGGAGACCTGACTATGGGTATCGGCTTTCGCGAATTGCTCATCATCCTTGTGATCGCCCTGATCCTGTTCGGCGCAAAGAAGCTGCGGTCGGTCGGCACCGACCTCGGCGCTGCCGTTCGAGGCTTCAAGAAAGCGGTCAACGACGGCGATGACGAGCAGACCCGGCAATTGAACGACCTCACCGGCAAGGATGCCGACTTCAAGGAACGTTCGGACGCGAGCAAGTCGGACAGCAAGCCGTCCGCCTGACCCGCGATGTTCGAGGTCGGCTTCACCGAGATCGTGCTGATTCTCGGGATCGCGCTGCTGGTGCTCGGTCCCGAGCGGCTGCCGAAGCTCGCGGCGGACCTCGGCCGTTGGGCCGGGCGCGCGCGCGCGATGGCCCGCCAGCTCAAGACCCAGCTGGAGCAGGAAACACGCTACGACCCCCTGAAGGACGACCCGGCGCGCTCCAGCACCATTCACGCGCCGCCGCCGGCACCCGCTGCGCCGGAGAAGCCGGCCACAGAGCCAGAGAAGCCCGCCACGCCACCGGAAGGGAGCGATGACTCAAAGCCCGCGTGAACCTGAAACGCTGGCCGAAGGCACCCTGATCTCGCACCTGCTGGAACTGCGGACGCGACTCCTGCGCGCCGTGATCGCGGTCGCCATCGCGTTCATCCCGCTGGCCTACTTCGCCAACGACCTGTTCACGCTGGTCGCACATCCGCTCATCGAGCGGTTGCCGGAAGGCACGTCGATCATCGCGACCAGCGTCGTGTCGCCGTTCATGACGCCGCTCAAGCTGGCGCTGGTCTCCGCGCTCTTCGTCGTCATGCCGTACGTCCTCTACCAGATCTGGGCCTTCGTCGCGCCCGGCCTCTACCGGCACGAAAAGCGCTTCGCAATGCCGCTGTTCCTGACCAGCGTCATGCTCTTCTACGTGGGCGTCGCGTTCGCCTACTACATCGTATTCCCGCTCATGTTCAGCTTCCTCACCGCCACCGCCCCGGAGGGCGTGCGGATGATGACGGACATGGCGAGCTACCTCGACTTCACGCTGCTGCTGTTCTTCGCCTTCGGGATCGCCTTCGAGATGCCGATCGCCACCGTGCTGCTGGTCTCGACCGGGCTCGTCAAGGTCGAGACGCTGCGCAAGAACCGGGGCTACGTGCTGCTCGGCATCTTCGTGGTCGCGGCGTTCCTCACGCCGCCCGACGCGATCTCGCAGAGCTTCATGGCGGCGCCGATGTACGTGCTCTACGAGCTCGGCATCCTGCTGGCGGTCTTCCTCCGCCGGCGCCGCACGGCCGACGCCGCGGACGAGGCGCCGACGACGTCCGGGGACTGAGGCGCACGGCGGGACAATACTGGGCCAGAGGTTTCCGGCATGAAAGGACGGGGTTTGATACTGCGCGCGCTCGCGTGCGTGGCGGCAACGATGGCGGGCGCCGCGGACGCGGCAGATGCCCGGGAGGCATCGGCGGACACGGTGGTCACGGCCATCAGGGCCGGCCGGCTCGTGGACGTCGCCGCGGGGCGCGTGCGTGACGACCAGGTGGTGCTGGTGCAGGGCGGATCGATCACGGCCGTCGGTCCAGCGGGAACGATCGTCATTCCTCCCGCAGCGCGCGTCATCGACCTGTCCCGGCAGACAGTCCTGCCCGGGTTGATCGACACCCACACCCACGTCACTTCCGATCCGACACTGCCGCCTTACTACGACTACGGCATCAGCGCGCCGCGCAGCGCCCTGATGGGCGTGCGCTTTGCGCGCGAAACGCTGCTCTCCGGCGTCACGACCATCCGCAACGTCGGCGCCGGCGGCTACACGGACGTCGCGCTGCGCGATGCCATCGACGACGGCGACGTCGTCGGACCGCGCATCCTCGCCTCCGGACCGGCGCTCGGCATCACCGGCGGTCACTGCGACGACAACATGCTGGCACCGGAGTTCGCGGAACGGAGCGAGGGCGTGGCCGACGGGCCCGTGGCCGTCCGCACCATGGTCCGCCGGAACGTCAAGTACGGCGTGGACGTGATCAAGTACTGCGGCACCGGCGGCGTCTTCTCGAAGGGCACGCGGGTCGCTGCCCAGCAGTACACCCCGGAGGAAGTCGCCGCGCTCATCGACGAGGCGCACATGCACGGGCGCAGGGTCGCCGTGCACGCGCACGGAGCGAACGGCATCAAGGTGGCCCTGCAGGCGGGTGTCGACACCATCGAGCACGCGAGCCTGATCGACGAGGAGGGCCTTGAGCTCGCGAAGAAGAACGGCGCGTTCCTCTCGATGGACATCTACAACAGCGAGTACACGCAGGCCGAGGGCCCGAAGCGCGGCGAGCTCGAGGAGTTCCTGAAGAAGGACCGCGACATCGCCGAGATCCAGCGCGAGAACTTCCGCAAGGCCGTGAAGATGGGCATCAAGCTCACCATGGGCACCGACACCGGCGTCCACCCGCATGCCGACGCGCCGAAGCAGCTCGCATTCATGGTCCGCTACGGCATGACGCCCATGCAGGCGATCCAGGCTGCCACCTGGGTGGGTGCACAGGCCCTGGGGATCGAGGGCGAGGTCGGGCAGATCGCTCCAGGCTACGCGGCGGACATCATCGCCGTGCAGGCCGATCCGCTGGCCGACGTACGGTCGCTCGAGCACGTCGGCTTCGTCATGAAGGCGGGAACCATCTACCGGCAGGAGTAGGGGGTGCAGCGGGAATTTCCGGCCTTTTCCTTGCACTTGCACCGCAACATCGCAGAGACTTGCGCACCTCGCGCGCAACCGCGCAAACACCTGACGAAGAAGTAAAAAGCACCATGACCAGCAGCACTCTGCCCGCCGTCGCACGCGACACCTGGCTCGGCCACCCGAAGGGCCTGTTCCTGCTGTTCGCCACCGAGATGTGGGAGCGATTCAGCTACTACGGCATGCGGGCCCTGCTCGTGCTGTCGCTCATCGCCGGCGTCGAAGCCGCGAATCCCGGCTTCGGATGGTCGCAGGCCGAGGCACTGCGCCTCTACGGGCTCTTCACGGGCTTCGTGTACTTCACACCGCTGATCGGTGGCTGGCTGGCGGACAACTACCTCGGCCAACGCAAGTCCGTGATCATCGGCGGCCTGCTGATGGCGATCGGCCAGTTCACGCTCGCGTCCGCGATTCCAGGCAATCTCGACCTGTTCTACGTCGGGCTGGTGATCCTCGTGCTGGGCAACGGCTTCTTCAAGCCGAACATCTCGACGATGGTGGGCGACCTGTACGAGGAGGGCGACGCGCGGCGTGATGGAGCATTCACGATCTTCTACATGGGCATCAACGCTGGCGCGTTCCTGGCGCCCCTGGTGTGCTCGACGCTCGGCGAGGATCCGACCTACGGCTGGCGCGCGGGCTACTTCGCGGCGGGCGTCGGAATGGTGCTGTCGGTCATCATCCAGCTGGTCCTCGCGCGGCGCTACCTCGGCGACATCGGCACCGTGCCGGCCGCGGCGCGGTCGCTCGCCCAGTCCGGCGGCAAACACGCGCCGCTAACCCCGGACGAGGTGGATCGCCTGCGCGTGATCTTCATGCTGTTCGTATTCGTGGTGCTGTTCTGGGCAGCCTTCGAACAGGCCGGCGGCCTGATGAACATCTACGCCAACGAGAAGACGGACCGCATGGTCGGTGCGTTCGAGGTGCCGGCCGGCTGGTTCCAGTCCCTGAAC
>Ga0224500_10002275_pt1 | contig 10438 bp, 7 predicted proteins | sample SF_Oct11_sed_USG_FD_168126 | JGI IMG/M metagenome (GOLD analysis project Ga0224500, IMG submission 168126) | Sediment microbial communities from San Francisco Bay, California, United States - SF_Oct11_sed_USGS_4_1 | ecosystem: Environmental > Aquatic > Marine > Sediment | place: USA: California...
CAGCGCAACGGGTGGCGGGAGTCCGTCTGGGTCCCGCTGATCATCGCCGGAAGGCACCCGCGCCTGCCGCGCGGCCACCATGCCGATGTGGCGAGCCTGCTCGACATCGCACCTACGGTAGCGGACCTGCTCGGCATCCGGGACACGGTGCCCTGGATGGGACACAGCCTGCTCGATTCCGTCCCGCCCGCCCGTCACTTCTGTGGCGCCCGGGCCAACGCCAGCTTCGCCGAGCGGGGACGCTGGAGCTACGTCGGCGATCCAGCCACCGGCGACCCCCGGCTGTACGATGCGCTGCGCGATCCGCTCCAGCGGCACGATCTCGCCGAGGCGTTTCCCGACACCGCCGCAGGCCTCGCTGCGTGCGTGCGCGAGGAGCAGAGACTGGTGGACTACCTGCTGACCAGCAATCGCATCTGGCCCCCGCCCGTTCCGCACCAGAACTGATCGGATCGCCGCACGGCGGCCGGCGGACTATCTTCCGCCCACGACGTGTACCCCCCACGAATGCCGACCGCCCCCGCCTCGAGCACGCGCCCAGCCGCGGCCGAACTGCCCATCGCGCTGCGACTTGCCGCGGGCGCGTGGGCCGTGATGGCGCTGCAGGAACTGGCGCTGTTTCTCCGGCCCACACCGTACGGCGGACCCTACGTCCATGACGCGGTCCGGTATCTCGGGCTCGCCCTGCTCTACAACCTCCTTGCGGTCGGTCCCGTCTCCCTTCCCTTCATCCTGCGCTGGTGGGTTGGGCCTGATCCCGGCGCCCTCGCTGCGCGGGCCTGGCACCGGGCACAGCTCGCCTGCCTCGTGCTGATCCTGGGGCTGGACCACATCGACAACGAGGTGATGCGATTCCTCGGCACCCATCTCAGCCTCTCGCTGGTCCAGACCTACGGACGGGTGGGCGCGTGGGGCGCCGACATGTGGCACATCTTCGCGACTGATCGAGGCGGTCCCTGGGTCCCCTTCGCCATCCTCGCCGCCGGAATGGGTGGGCTCTGGTGGTGGGGAAGCCGCCTGATCGACAGCGCTCCCCGCCAGTCGTGGACCAGGAGCGTCGCCGCCGCCTGCACCATTCTGCCGGTGGTGCTGCCGTTTCTCGTCTACATCTCGCCGGGCGGCAAGTTTCCGCGCAGCCGCGTGCGACCAGCGGTGATCAAGCTTCTGGTGGACGCCCGGCGGGATTCCCGCGCCGGCACGGTGCCGGGTGACCTCGACCGGCTGGCGCAGGATGCCCGGCTCGCGTGGCGGGCCGGTACCGCCGACAGTCTCTGGCAGTTCGGCGACTCCGCCTATCCGCTGTGGCGGACCCCGGCCGCACCCGGTGCGGCTGGAAGCACCGGCGTGAACTTCATCTATCTCCAGCTCGAAACCTTCCGCGGCTGGAACGTCGGACAGCTCAATCCGGGAGCGATCGCCTCGGCCACGCCGTTCCTCGACAGCCTGGCCACCGCGCCGGCGAGTGCCTGGTGGTCCCGGGCCCTGAGCTTCGGCCCGCCGACTCCAAACGGCTTCGTCGCGGGCCACTGCTCGGCGCCACCGCACTCGCGCCAGTTCATCAGCACGGTCTTCACCACCACCCGTTTTCTGTGTCTCCCGGAGCTGCTCCGGCGGCATGGGTACCGGGCGATGTACTTCACCGGCAGCGACCCCGACTGGGACAACCAGAGCGCCTGGCTCCGGCGATGGTACGATTCCACCGCGTACTACCGCGATGCGCAGGAACTGGACCGCGAGATCTTCCGCCGGGCCGCGCGCCGCATCCGGGAACTGGGACGCGGCAGCCAGCCCTTCCTGGCCACGGTGGTGTCGATCAGCAACCACTATCCCTTCCGCAGCCGCGAGCCCGCCCTGGACATCAGTCCCGACACCGTCGCCGCCGAGTCGGTGCGCAACACCATGCGCTACACCGACGAGGTGGTGCGTGAGTTCGTGGACTCGCTCAGGCAGGAGCCCTGGTTCGGGCGCACCGTGCTCATCGTCGTGGGGGACCACGGTTACAACCTGGGCGAACACGACGGCACCGCCGGTCAGCGGAACGGCTGGCGGGAATCCAACTGGGTCCCGCTGATCGTCCGCGGAGCGGGCGGACGCCTCCCGCCCGGGCGCCACGACGAGCCGGCCTCACTGCTGGACGTGGCCCCCACGGTGGCCGACCTCGCCGGCATTCGCGATCCGGTGGCCTGGCTGGGACGGAGCCTGCTGGAGCCGGCCACGTCCGAGACGCGAGTCAGCCTGGCGGGGAAGGACGCGACCTTCGCGGAAACCCAGCGCTGGAGCCTGGTCCGGGACCCTGACACCGGAGCTCCGCGGCTGTACGAAGCCGCCCTCGACCCGTTGCAGCAGCGCGATCTCTCGGCACAATTCCCCGACACCGCCGCCCGGCTCCTCGACGAGGCGCGCGAGCGGCAGGCCCTGTGGGACTACTTGGTCGAGGCCAATCGCGTCACGCCCCCAGCTGGGGAAAGGGAGACGGCGCCGTGAAGCCGCTGGTCGCGCTGTTCAACACCAACTTTCTGCCCTACTCGCAGACCTTCGTCTACGAGGAGATCCGGCGGCACGAGCGGTACGCCGTGGAGGTGTTCTGCCGTACCCGGCTGCTGGCGGAGCGCTTCCCGTTCGAGCCGGTGCACGTGGGCGGCCCGCTCTACGCCGCCACCTGCCGTGCGCCGGCCTTCGACGCCCGCTTCCGCGAGGCCGGCTTCGCGCTGGTCCACGCCCACTTCGGGCTCGGCGCGGTGTACGCCCGCCCGTTCGCGAAACGGCATCGCCTGCCGCTGGTGGTCACCTTTCACGGCTACGATGTCCCCTTGCTCTCCAGCCCGACCCGATGGCTGCCGCAGCACCTGCGGTACGCCCTGCTGGGGCCGAAGGTGCTCCAGGAGATGACCCTCGGACTCTGCGCCTCGACCGAATTGCGCGAGATGCTGCTGGCGCGTGGCGTCCCGGCCGGGCGTCTCCGGGTCCACCGGCTCGGCATCGACCTGTCGCGGTTCGCTCCCGGAGAGCGGCCCGCCGACGAGTTCCGGGTGGTGATGGTCGGCCGCTTCGTGGAGAAGAAGGGATTCGAGTATGGCATCGCCGCATTCGCCGAGGTGGCGCGGGAAGACCCCCGGCTCCGCCTGACCGTCGTGGGGGAGGGTGAACGCGGACCGGCGCTCCGGCGACTGGCCGCATCGCAGGGGCTGGGTGACCGGATCACCTTCACTGGCACCCTCCCGCCGGAACGGATCGCAGCCCTCCTCGCCACCAGCCACGTCCTGCTGGCCCCCAGCGTGGTGGACCGCCGGGGCGACCGCGAGTCGGGACTCATCGTGGTGAAGGAGGCAGGCGCCTGCGAAGCGGTGGCGATCGGCACCCGGCACGGTGGGATTCCCGAAATCATCGACGACGGCGTCACCGGTAGCCTGGTGCCGGAACGCGACGCGGGAGCGATGGCCGCCCGGCTCCGCGAACTGGTCCGCGACCCGGCACTGTGGAAGCGGCTCGGCGCGGCCACGCGGCACAAGATGCTGCGCGAGTATGACCTCGATCAGCGGGTGCGGTCGCTCGAGGCCCTCTACGACGAGGCCCGGGGCGTCTGATGCGCGTGCTGATCTGGGCCTCGACCCTGCAGGCCGACATCCTGGCGCTGGCCCAGCATCTCGACGGCCGCCCCGACACCGAGCTGCTGGTCGCCGCCGAGGGGGTCGAGGCATGGCGGCGCGAGCCGATCGCGCGGGTGCGGCCCTTCCGCGCCCCCCTGCTCGACCGGGCCTCGGCGGACACGCCGGCACAGGTGAGGGCCTTCGGTGCCGACGTCGTGGTCTGCGACAATCACTTCCCCGAGTTCCCCGCTGCCTCCAGGGTCTGCTTCCTGTGGCACGGCCTCGGCTGGAAGGCCAAGGACCCGAAGGACATCGGCGTGAATGCGGGGCACATCCAGCGGCTCACCGGGATCGATCCGCGCCGCCCCAACCCCCGCCTGCTCGCCCAGTGCTACCACGAGCGCGATCGTGACTGGCGCATCAGGTCATGGGGCTACGCCCCGGAGAACTGCGTCGTCACCGGTTCCTGCTTCAGCGACCTGATCCTCTCGCCGCCCTACTCCCGGGCCGACCTGGCGCCCGACTACCGGATCGACGTCGCCGGCCGGAAGACGCTGCTGCTCAACTTCGGGTGGCACTACGGAAGAATCTTCCCTGGCAGCTGGCAGCCCAGGCTCCTCGGGAGCTCCCCGATGGACGCCGACCTCGCCTTCGTCCGGGCGCTCTTCGCGCGGGCCGATGTCCACGGCGCCAGCGTGCTGTTCTGCCTCCACGACCGCTGGCGCTACGAACCCGCCTACCTGGAGGCCCTTCACCGGGAGGCCGGGCGGTTCCCCCACGTGGAGCTCAAGCACAAGAACGAGCGGCCCGACAACCTGGCCGACCTCGTCGTCGCCGACGCCTGGGTCAGCAACCTGTCCTCGTTCGTCACGTTCTTCTACCACTCCGGCCGGCCCAGCGTTCACCTCTTACCGCAGCGCGGCGCGAAGATCCGCTACTCGCGGGTGACCCGCTTCGGCCTCAGGGCGAGGCCGGCGGAGCCCGAAGTGGAGTGGATGAACCAGCCGGAGGACAACGGCGGCCTCAGCGCCTATGACGCCACCGAAGCGCTCGCCGCGGTGGACCGCGCGCTCACCGAACCGGACTGCTGTCGCGAGCGGGCCCAGCGGTGGCTGGAGACCCACGTCGCCGGCAGCGACGGCCAGGCAAGCCGCCGGCTGGGAGACGCCATCGCGGAACTGGCCGCCAGACCGTGACCGCGCGGCCGGTGGAGCGACGCTCGAGTCAGGTGCGGCGCGGCAGGAGGTCGCCGGGGGTGATGCCCAGGACCCGCCGCAGATAGACCAGATAGGTAGCCGCGCCGGCTAGGACCAGCAGGCCCAGCATGAGGACCGGGGCGGAGAGCACCGGGCGCAGAAGCGACAGCAGGCCAAGCACCAGCGACAGCAGCAGCACGCCCAGCACCGGACCGGCCAGTTCGGCCGCCATTCCGCGGGCGCTGATTGGGGCACAGCGGCGGACCCACCGGAAGTGCGCCTGGAGCGCGACCGGATAGGTCAGCAGCCAGACCCAGGCGACCGCCAGGGCGCCCCGCTCCAGCGGTGCCAGCCACAGGGCCAGCGCAAAGCCCACCACCAGGGTCGTCCCCGTCAACAGGGAATCGTAGATCGCGAACGCCGGCCGGCCGGTGGCGTTGTACAGCTGCGGGAAGAGCTGCGCGATCCCGCGTAGCAGGCTCGCCCAGGCCAGGACCTGGATCAGGGGCACCGCCGGCAGCCATCTCCCCCCGCCGATCAGCGCGAGAATGTCGGGGCTCGCGAAACAGACCAGCGCCGCCACCGGCCCAAGCACCAGGAGCAGCGACCGGGCGCTGCGGTGGAAGGCCTCGGCCAGGGCGCGGGCGTCATCCCGGAGGCGGGCGTAGATCGGGAACTGCACCCGGTTGACCAGGTTGAGCACGATCTCGAGCGGCGTCATCCCGAGGTCGAAGGCCACCCGGTAGATCCCGAGCGCCCGCGGTCCCAGGGCCCAGCCGATCAGGAGGAAGTCGAGATTGCGATAGACGTGATACAGGATCGAGGCCGCCGCCGCCTTGCTGCCGAAGCGGACCGCGCGTCTGGCCGTCGGATCTTCCGCCGTCAGCGCCGGCCTGAAAGGCGCGAGCCACCAGAGCGCGAGGCAGAGAAACAACCCACGGGCGACGTTCGCCAGCACCAGCCCCCAGGCTCCGAAGCCCGCCACGACCAGCACCACCTTGGTCACTGATTCACCGAGCGTGGCGGCCGTCTGCACCGCCCCGCTGGTCTTGAAGTGGAGGTCGCGGGTCAGGAGTTGCAGCGGCACCAGCGCCGCCCCGACGAAGACCAGCTTGGTCGCGCTGGCGATGATCAGCGGATAGAGGCGCCAGTCGGCGTAGAAGACCGCCAGGAAGGGCGCCAGGACGGCGGCGAGCGCCAGCATCGCCGCCCCGAACAGCGTGGCGAACCAGAACAGCCCGCTCAGCTGCCGGTGGGTGAGGTCCCGCTCCCGGACCACGACCTGGTTCAGTCCAAGTCCGTTGAACGCCTCGAGCGCGACCGCGATGCTCCACGCCAGAGTGGCCAGTCCCATCTCGCGGAGACCGAGGAACTGCAGCACGATGAGCGTGCCGCCCACGTCGAGCAGACGCATGGCGACCGTCGCCCCTCCCATCCACCAGAGGCCCCGCTTCATCTCGTGCTGTGCGTCGATCGGGCTCTCGCTCACGCAGCCTCTCGAGTGGCGCGCTGGCGCCTGCCGGAGGGTCCCGGTAGTTTCGGCATCCAGTCGACATGAACATCACGTACGTCTTCGACGGCCCACTCCCCGACACCGGGGCCGACACCGAACAGGTCCTCAACACGGTGGCGGCCCTCGCCCGCCGCGGCATGGCCCTGACACTGCTCGTGCCCGCCGCCACCAGCGGGCCGGCCGATGCAGACCGGATCCGCGAGTACTACCACGTGACCGGGCCGTTCACCGTCGAGCGGCTGCAGTGGCACTACCACGGGCTGAGGCTGTTCGAGAAGTGGTCCCACGCGCTCCGCGCCGCGCGCCATCCCGCCGTGGCCTCCGCCGATCTCGCGTACACCAGAAACCTGCCCTCCGCGTGGGCCCTGCTCCGCGCAGGCCGGCGCGTGGTGTACGAACATTTTCGTCCCTGGGGCGACCAGTATCCACCGCTCCAGCCCTTCCTCCGCGCGGTGCTGCGCCATCACAATATGGCCGGGGCGATCTTCCACTCCGAGCTTGCCCGCCAAAGCTACCTCCGGCTCGGCGTCCCGGAGGAGCGGCTGCTGGTGGCGCACAACGGCTGGGAGCCCTCACGCATGGAGCCGCGTCTCACCCAGAGCGAGGCGCGGGAGCGACTCGGGCTCCCAGGCGATCGCTTCACGGTGGTCTATACCGGCCGCATGAACGCGCGGAAGGGACTGGACGTCCTGCTTGCGGGTGCGCGGCAGGCGCCGGAGATGAACTTCGTGCTGGTGGGCTCCCAGGGCGAGGGCCCGGTCGAGGCCGAGGCCCGGGGCCTGACCAATGTCAGGGTCGTCCCCTGGCAGCGGACCGCCGACCTGGGCCCATGGCTCTACGCCGCCGACGTGCTCGCCATCCCGCCCAGCCTCGAGCCGCTGACCCAGCACGGCAACACCGTCCTGCCGATCAAGCTCTTCCTCTACCTCGCGGCGGGCCGAGCTCTGCTTGCCCCGGAGGCGCCTGACACCGCCGAGCTGCTCACCGATGGAGTGAACGCCGCCCTGGTCCCGGCTGGCGATGCCGGGAAGATGGTGGAAAAACTCCGGACCCTGCACCACGACTCCGGCCGCCGCGACGCCCTCGCGGCCGGCGCCCTTGCCACGGCGGCCAGCCTCACCTGGGACCAGCGCGCCGAGCGGATCGACACCTTCCTCGCCTCCCGTCTGACCGCCCAACCAGCTCGCCCCGCCCACCCTGATCCCTGGTCCGTACCCGCCTGGCTGGCTGAAACCTGGCGCTGGCTCCTGGGGCGGAAGACGGCCTGAATCCTGCCTTTTGAGGGGGAGCAACACTGACGCCCAGTCCGACACGGCGCGGTGGCTCCACCCATGTCTGTTGTCACAAGTGCAAGCGTGGCAACAGGATAGCAGGATTCGGCAGGTTCCCGACGCCTTCGAGGCGGGACAGGGTCCGTGATGAAAGCACACGCGACGGCGAGCAACCTGACACGCCCCAAGCGGGCGGGACTCGAACCCCTCCGGCGGATTCCCGCGACAGCGCCGCAGGAGGCCTTGGCCGAACCGACCCTGTTCTGCCCCGGTCCCGTGACAACCTCCGCGCGAGTGAAGCAGGCCCTGACCCGGGTCGACCTGTCGCACCGTGACTCCGCCTTCGAGACCGTCCTTGCCCGGGTGGTGGCGCGGCTCAAGCACGTGGCCAATGCGCCGGACCACGACGTCCTGGTGCTCGGCGGCGGCGCGACCGCGGCCACGGAGGCGGCGCTCTCGACGTTCGTGTCCACCGACGACCGGATGCTGGTCGTGTCCAACGGCGCGTTCGGCGAGCGCATCGCGGAGATGGCGGAGTGCCTCGGCATTCCGGTGAGCCACCTGCGGTACGACTGGGGCGAACCGGTCGTGCTGGAGCAGGTCGAGGGGATGCTCGACGGCGATCCTCGCATCAAGGCCGTGGCGATGGTCCACCACGAGACCAGCATCGGGCGTATCAACCCGATCAACGAGGTGGGGCGCATCCTGGCGCCGCGCCACATCCGCTATTTCGTGGACATCGTCTCGAGCCTTGGGGCCGAGGAGTTCGACATGGTCCGGAGCCGGGCCACCGTCGTCATCGGCAGCGCCAATAAGTGCCTCCACGGCGTCGCCGGCACGGCCTTCGTCATCGCCCGCCGAGACCTCTGGGAGGAGACCAGCCACGTCCGGCCGCGCTCGATGTACCTCGATCTGCGGCGCTACCGCGCATCCTACAAGGAAACCGGCCAGACGCCATTCACTCCATCGGTTCCGGCGGTGGTGGCGCTCGACGCCGCACTCGAGGAGCTGGAGCGTGACGGCGGCCCGGCAGCCCGGCGGGCCTCGTACCAGGCGCTGAACAGCCGGATCCGCAGCGGGCTGTCGCGCATGGGGCTCAAGCTGCGCTGGGACGCGCACGGAAGTGCGGTAAGCCTGACGGTGGCGCAACTGCCGCCGGGCCTCACCTTCAACACCTTCTACGAGGACCTGCGGGCCAGGGGGTACCTGGTCTACCAGGGGAAGGGCCCGGTGAGCCACGACTCCTTCCTGGTCGCCAACATGGGCGCGCTCGACGCCGCGACCGTGGACGGCTTCCTCGACGCCGTCGCCGAGGTGGGCGGACTCCCTCGTTACTGATGGAATTCACCGCTGTCATTCTCGCGGCCGGAAGCGGAACCCGCCTCCGGCCGCTGACGCTTGAGACCCCCAAGTGCCTGCTCGACGTCGGCGGCCGGACGATTCTCGCCCGGCAGCTCGACCGTGCCCGTGCCGCGGGCATCGGGCGCGCCGTGGTGGTCACCGGCTACCTCGCCGGACGGGTCGAGGAACACCTTCGCCAGGTGCCGCCGCCGATCCCGGTCACCCTGGCGCCGAATCCCGCCTTTGCGACCACCGGCAACTGCATGAGCGTGCTCGCCTCCCGGGCTCGGGTCGAGACATCCGGTATCGTGGTGTGCGACGGCGACGTGGTGCTGACCGGGGACGCGCTCAGCCGGCTGATCGCGAGCCCGGCTCCCACCGCCCTGCTGCTCGACGCCGAAACGGCGCTGGCTGACGAGGAGATGAAGGTCCGGCTCGACGCCGGCGGCGCGGTGCGTCGGATCTCCAAGCAGATCGATCCCGCCATGGCCGCCGGGGAATCGATCGGAGTGCAGAAGGTAAGCGGGCCCGCGCTGCCCATCTTCTGGGCCACGCTGGAGGCGATGCGGGAGGCCGGGGACGATCAGGAGTATTACGAAGCGGCGATGCAGCGGATGCTCGACGCGGGCGTCCCGATCCGCACCGTGGAGATCGGCCACCACGAGTGGACCGAGATCGACGACCTCGACGACCTCCAGGACGCCCGCGCCCGGTTTGCCGGTGCCTGAAGGCGGCAGCGGCCCCCGACCGGCGGCGCCCGGCGCGGGCATCCTCCCCGGCAAGCCGCTCGAGGCAGAAGAGTGGATCGACGAGCATCTCCACCGCCCGCTCGCCCGCCCGCTGGTACGCCTGCTGGTGCACACCCCGGTCACCCCCAACCAGGTCACCCTCATCTCCGCGCTGCTGGGAGCGGCCTCCGGCTACGCTCTGGCCCGCGGCCTCGAGTCCCCTCGCTGGCTGCTCGGTTCGGCGGCGCTGCTGTTCCTCTCGGTGGTGTTCGACTGTGCCGACGGCCAGCTCGCCCGGGCCAAGCGGATTTCCTCCACCTATGGGGCGGTCATTGACGGGATCGCCGACTACGCCGTCGGGCTTTCGGTTGCCATCGGCGGCAGCTGGTTCATGGTGCACACTCATGGCAGCCCCTGGTTCGCCCTGCTGGGGCTGGCCGGCGCCGCCAGCATCGCGCTGCAGGCGGCGCTGTTTGACCACACCAAGACGCGGTACATCGCCCGGATCCGCACCGGTTACGCCGAGCGCGAGGAGGATCTCGACAAGCTCGATCGAGACCGCCGGCTGGCGTGGCGGGAACGCCGGCCGTGGGACGCGCTCCTGCTGCTGATCTACCTGCAGTACACCCGGGCTCAGCAGGCCGCGATGGCCACTCCCGTCGCGGCCGACCCGGAAGGGTTTCGTGCCCGGTACCACGGCCGCATGCGGCGCTGGACCTGGCTCGGCACAGGGACGACCTTCGCGCTGGCCTACGTTGCGCTCGCGATCGCGAGCGCGTGGCCCGCGGCCATCGCCGTATTC
>Ga0224500_10002276_pt1 | contig 10432 bp, 14 predicted proteins | sample SF_Oct11_sed_USG_FD_168126 | JGI IMG/M metagenome (GOLD analysis project Ga0224500, IMG submission 168126) | Sediment microbial communities from San Francisco Bay, California, United States - SF_Oct11_sed_USGS_4_1 | ecosystem: Environmental > Aquatic > Marine > Sediment | place: USA: California...
TGACGTGCACCTTCGTGAACACGGCGCCGTTCTCGACGTTCGCCTCGGAGGCGCGGCGCATGTAGCCGGAATCGTGCAGCAGCGCGATGACGATGCCGAGCACCGCGCGGCGCGCGCCCAGCGGCTCGGACGCGTGCGCGCGCTCGTAGCCGTCCACCAGCCGCGCCATCGCCAGCGTCATGTCCAGCGTGTGGCGCACGTCGTGGTAGAGCGTGTCGCAGGCGAGATAGCCGGGATAGCGCCCCTCGAACAGGGCATCGATGTCGCTGAAGGCCTGCACCAGCGGCGCCGGGTCGAAGCCGGCATAGCGCGCCGCGAAGAGGGAAACCACGGCGTCGCGCACCTGGCGCGCGCTTTCCACGTTCACCCGGTTGGTGACGTCGTTCTGGTTGAGGCGATCATGCATACGAGAGACATTCTCTTCGGAGGCGACCAGGGAAATCAAGAGAATTTATCCCTTTGTCCCACACATTCTGACAGTGGGAATACAAACAGCGGGAGCCGGCCTGTAAGCCGGGTTCTGTGCCGGGACCGCCCCGAAGGGGAGACCCCCGACAGCCATTCCTCTAGGTCCTTGATTACTCAAGGACTCAAGCCACCTACCCGCAAGCCCGACCGAGCCGGCCTCCAGCGCCGAGGTTGCCCCCGGACGCCATGCTTGCCTATTTGGTGTTGCTCCGGATGGAGGTTGCCGCGTTTCACCCGCGCCGGTTGACCGGCGCGACTCGTCTCTGTGGCCCTGTTCGTCGTGTCGCCACGCCGGGTCGTTAGCCCGCATCCTGCTCTGTGGAGCCCGGACTTTCCTCTGCACCTTGCGATACAGCGGCTGCCCGGCCGACTCCCGCAGGCATTTTACAGGAACGCATCAACGCGTTGGAGGAACGCATCTTCGCGGTGGTGCGCTGCGGCGGGCGAAAATGCCGTTCGTCCGAGTAGAACCCGGGTTCGCCGGCGCCCGGAAACCATCCGGGATAACCGAGTACCGGAAGCGGCGGCAGATCGCGCGGCGTGCGGCCCCGCGTGGCCAGCCAATCGGCCCCCTGAGCGTCCAGGTCCCGCGCGGGATCCGCGAAGATCACCTTGCAGGTCAGGCCGAGATAGGGAGCCAGTGCCTGCTCCAGCACCGCGTGGCCAACCACGACGATGCGGAACTCGCGGTGGCGTTCGACGAACAGCTCGCGCCAGCGAGCTTCGCGAACCAGGGCCGCGACCGCTTCGCCGCCGGCGACGATGGCGCCGCCTTCGTCGAAAATGGTCAGCAGGTCGCGCAGCCGTCCCCGCCGGCCGCTCTCGCGCGGGATCTCCGCCGCGTGCATCGCGTTGATGCGCGCCTTGGTCTTCGGAAACGCCAGCCAGACGAGCGCATTGAAGAGGTCGTGCCAGTTCTCCGGCCGGGTTTGCACCTGCCCGGTCTCGAACAGATGGACTTCATAGTAGGGGTCGGAGGCCGAGGGCGGCACGAAACGGATGGGTTTGCCGCTCTCGTTCCTCAGGTCTCGCTCTTCGGAAAGCCCATTCAGGAGGTCAAGGGAAGGCGAACCGCCGATTCGGTCGAGCCAGGGCCGGACGGAATCGAAAATCGGATGCGTCAGGCGATCTTCCACGGCACCGTCTCGCCGGCACGCAACGGGACCAGGTCGTCCTTGCCGAAGCGCAGCGTCTTCGGCACCGTCCACTCCTCGCGCACCAGCGTGAGAGTGTCGCGGTTGCGCGGCAGGCCGTAGAAATCGGCGCCATGGTGGCTCGCGAAGGCTTCCAGCCTGTCAAGGGCGCCCGCCTCCTCGAAGGCTGCCGCGTAGAGTTCGATCGCCGCATGCGCGGTGTAGATTCCCGCGCAGCCGCAGTCCGTCTCCTTGGCGTTGCGTGCATGCGGCGCGCTGTCGGTGCCAAGGAAGAATTTGGGATTGCCCGACGTTGCCGCCTCGACCAGCGCCTCGCGGTGTTCCTCGCGCTTGAGCACCGGCAGGCAGTAATGGTGCGGGCGGATGCCGCCCAGGAACAGCGCGTTCCGGTTGAGCAGCAGGTGGTGCGCGGTGATGGTTGCGGCGACGTTCGGCCCGGTCACCTCGACGTAGTGCACGGCGTCGCGCGTGGTGATGTGCTCGAGCACCACCTTCAGCCCGCCGAAACGCTCGACGATGGGGCCGAGGATCTCGTCGACGAAAGCCTTCTCCCGGTCGAACACGTCCACCGCGGGATCGGTGGTCTCGCCGTGGATCAGCAGCGGCAGGCCGAGCTGCTCCATCTTCTCCAGCGTGGCAAAGCAGCGCGAGATGCGCGTCACGCCCGCGTCCGAATGCGTGGTCGCGCCGGCCGGGTAGAGCTTCACGCCGTGCACGCGGCCCGAGAGCTTGGCGCGCGAGATCTCCTCGGGCGGCGTATCGTCGGTGAGATAGAGCGTCATCAGGGGCTCGAACGACAGGCCGTCGGGCAACTCTCCGAGAATGCGCTCGCGATAGTGCAGCGCCTGCTGCGTGGTGGTGACCGGCGGCTTGAGGTTGGGCATCACGATCGCACGCGCGAACTGGCGCGCGGTGTCGGCGAGCACCGAGGCCATCGCCGCGCCGTCGCGCAGGTGCAGGTGCCAGTCGTCCGGGCGCGCGATGGTGATCCGGTCCATGAGGCGGATTTTACTTGCTGTCCTGCAGCGCAGCGCGGTACAGGTCGTTTCGCGGCACGCCCGTGATGCGCGAGGCGAGCTTCGCGGCGTCGCCGGCCGGCAGTTTTTCCAGCAGGATCCTCAGAATCCTCAGGGCTTCGGCGAGGTTCGCGTCCTTCTCTTCACCGGGGCCCAGCACCAGCACGAATTCGCCCTGCTGCCGGTGCGGGCCCGCAGCGAGCCAGGCAGGCGCGTCGGCAAGGCGCATGCGTGCGATTTCCTCGAACTTCTTGCTCAGCTCGCGTGCGATGGCGATCTCGCGCTCCGGGCCGAAGCGCTCGAGGAGCGCGCGCACGGTGTCGAGTACCCGGTGCGGCGCCTCGTAGAGGATTACCGCCCAGGGGCCGTCGAGCTCGTCCAGCGCTTTTGCCCCCTTGGTCGGCAGGAAGCCGGCGAAGAGGAAGCGGTCCGCGGCGAAGCCGGCGGCCGAATAGGCGGCGACCGCGGCGCTCGGGCCCGGCAGCGGAATCACGCGGATGCCCTCGCGGTGCGCGGCCGCGACCAGCTGCGCGCCCGGATCGGAGATGCCCGGCGTCCCCGCGTCGCTCACCAGCGCCACCGAGCCGCCGCCGCGCAGGACCGCGAGCAATTTCGCGCCGGCCGCGCGCTCGTTGTGCGCATGCAGCGCGACGGTGCGCGCGGCGATGCCGTGGTGCGCAAGCAGGGTGCGCGAGGTGCGGGTGTCCTCGCAGGCGACGACGTCGGCACCGCGCAGCGTCTCGATGGAGCGCGGACTCGAATCGGCGAGGTTGCCGATCGGAGTGGCGACGACGTAGAGCGTTCCTGGCGCGGACGTCACGGGCGGGGTCAACCTCTGGCGGGGCGATCCGTTAAGACTGCCATGAACCCGTCCGGCGCGCGAGCCGAGGAGCTGTGCGCAGAGCACCTGCGCCGGGCCGGCCTGCGCCTGCTGGCGCGCAACTGGCGCTGCCGGCGTGGCGAGATCGACCTGGTGGCCGATGACCGCGGGACGCTGGTGTTCGCAGAGGTGCGCTACCGGAAGGACGCGCGCTTCGGCGGCGCCGCGGAGAGCGTGACGGCCGCCAAGCGCGGCCGGCTGGTAGCAGCCGCGCGCCTGTACCTCCTGCGGCGCCCGCCCTCCGGTTCGGAGCCTGCGTGCAGGTTCGACGTCCTGCTGCTGGACGCCCTCGAGCCAGGCCGCATCCGCTGGATCCGCAATGCGTTCCTGCCTTAGCCTGCTGCTGCTCTGCGTTGCGCTGCCGGCTGCCGCCGACGAGCCGCGCGTCCGCCTGCTGGTCCAGAGCTCCCCGCTCGCGGGCTTTCGCTACGGCGAAGGCGAGGCTCTCTGGCCGCACTTGCGCGAGGGCGATGCGCTCGAGCTCGTGCGCGAGCCGCAGAATCCGCATGACGCCAATGCGGTGCGGGTCGATTGGCAGGGCCGCAAGCTCGGTTACGTGCCGCGGCGCGAGAACGCGGCGGTCGCCTGGGGCCTGGCGCGCGGCGCACCGCTGCGCGCGCGCGTGAGCCGCCTAGCGGAGCACCCGAACCCCGCGCGGCGCATCGAGTTCGAGGTGTACATCGAGTAGAATCGCCGCCCATGGATCGCGCAGGGCAGGTGGCAGCGCTGGAAGCGCGGATGCTGTCGCATTTCGACGACAGCGCGAAGCTGAAGCAGGAGGCCGGCCGGCTGCTGGCCGCCCCGATCGCGCGGGCCGTGGAGGCGATGGCCGCCTCGCTGCGCGCGGGCGGCAAGATTCTCGCCTGCGGCAACGGCGGATCGGCGGCGGATGCGCAGCACTTCGCCGCGGAACTCGTCAACCGCTTCGAGCGCGAGCGCCCGCCGCTGGCCGGGCTCGCGCTGACGACCGACTCTTCCGCGCTTACGTCGATCGGCAACGACTACGGCTACGAGCAGGTGTTCGAAAAGCAACTGCGCGCGCTGGGGCGTCGCGGCGACGTCCTGCTCGCCATTTCGACGTCAGGAAATTCGGCGAGCGTGGTGGCCGCCCTGCGCGCAGCTCGGGAACTCGGCGTGCGGATCGTCGCTCTGACCGGGAACGGAGGAGGCAACATGGCCCCGCTGCTGAGTCCGGACGACGTGCACATCTGCGTGCCGCACACGCGCACGATGCGCATCCAGGAGGTTCACCTGCTGGCGCTGCACTGCCTGTGCGACGGCATCGACGCGCAGCTATTTGGAGACGCTACATGAAGAACAATACCCGCATTCTCATTCTGCTTGCGATGCTCGCCATGCCGCCGCTGCAGGGCTGCGTCGGGGTGGCCGCCGTCGGCGCCGGGGCCGCGGTGCTCAGCTACCAGGATCGGCGCACATCCGGAGTGCAGATCGACGACGAGGGCATCGAACTGCGCGCCGTCAACCGCATCAGCGAGCGCTTCGGCGAGAAGGTGCACGTGAACGTCACCTCGTTCAACCGCACCGTGCTGCTCACCGGCGAGGTGCCGGACGCCAAGGCCAGGGACGAGATCGAGAAGATCGTGCGAGGCCTGGGCAACGTGCGCGGCATCGTCAACGACCTGAAGGTAGCCCCCCTCACGCCCTTCGAGTCGCGCGCCGCCGATGCCGGCATCACCGGCAAGGTCAAGTCGCGCTTCCTGGACGCGCAGAAATTCAGCGCGCTGCACGTCAAGGTGGTCACCGAGGCCGGTGTGGTCTACCTGCTCGGCCTCGTCACCGAGGCGGAGGGCGCGGAGGCGACCGAAATCGCGCGCACGACCGGAAGCGTCCGCAGGGTGGTCAAGGTCTTCGAGTACTGCAAGCCGACCGATGCGGTCTGCGCGCCCGCCGCGCAACCGGCGAGCGCGGAACCGAAGAAGGACGCGAAAAAATAGACGCCGGTCCGCGTCCCGCGTTCGAAGCCAAGATCCGCGCGCCGTCGGAGGCCGCGGGCTGGTGCGCCCGCCTCGCGCGTCCCCTGGTGTTCACCAACGGCGTATTCGATCTCCTGCACCGCGGCCACGTCACCTACCTCGCGCAGGCGCGCGCGCTGGGGGCGAGCCTTGTCGTGGCGCTGAACAGTGACGCCTCCGCGCGCCGCCTCGGGAAGGGAGAGGGGCGGCCGGTGAACGGTCTCGAGGATCGCATGGCGCTCGTGGCTGCGCTGGCGTCGACCGACGCGGTCACCTGGTTCGAGGAAGACACGCCCGCCTCGCTGATCGAGGTGCTGCGCCCGGACGTCCTGGCCAAGGGCGGCGACTGGCCGGCCGACAAGATCGTCGGGGGTGCGGAAACGCTCGCGCGTGGCGGCCGCGTGGTGTCGATTCCCTTCGAGCACCAGCGCTCGTCCACCGCGCTGCTCGAGCGGATCAGGAAAGGCTGAGTTCCATGCACAGGGCCCCCGGCGTCGGCGCCTCGAGGTAGGGCGTCGTGTCGCGGAAGCCGAGGTCCCGGTAGAGCGCGATCGCGGAAGTCAGCTTCGGCAGCGTGTCGAGCACGAGGCGCGCGTAGCCGCGCCGCCGCGCTTCCTGGATGATCGCCAGCGCGAGCTGGCGACCGAGCCCGGTGCGCCGCCAGGACGGGCGCACGTACATCCGCTTCATCTCGCCGGTCCGGTCATCCACGCGTCGCAGCGCGACGCAGCCGGCCGCGGCGCTCCCGTCGCGCGCCAGCAGCAGCGCGCCGCCGGGTGGCGCGTAAGCGCCGGGCAGCGAGGCCAGCTCCTGGTCGAAGCCCTGGAAGCAGAGCGCCTCGGCGACAAGATCGGCGTACTCGAGGAACAGCGCCCGCACATCCTCGAGGTCACGCGGCGACGACACCGGGGCGATTGGCGCGATGACAGGCACGGTTCCATTCTACAATTCGCGTTCCTCCATGCGCCTGCACCAGCTCAAGATCGATTTCGTCGCCGAGCAGGACCGCCTGCTGATGCTGATCGCGGCGAGCGAGCAGGTCGAGGTGCGCATGTGGCTGACGCGCCGCTTCGTCAAGCTGCTCTGGCCGCTGCTGGTGAAGCTCGCCGAGGAGGCGAGCCCGCGCATCCGCACGCAGCCCAACCCGGAGGCGCGCAAGGCGCTGCTCAGCATCGAGCACGAGCAGGCCGTGTCGAAGGCGAACTTCGACAAGCCCTACGACGACAGCGCGCGCGCGACCCCGCTCGGGGCCGACCCGCTGCTGCTCGCGCGCATCCAGACCGGGCACGACCCGAGCGGCCAGCCGGTGCTCGCCCTGCATCCGGCCGAAGGGCAGGGCGTGACCCTCACGCTCGACCCGGTCCTGCTGCACTCGGTGTGCCGCCTGCTGCAGGCAGCGATGAAGAAGAGCGACTGGGACATGGATCTCAAGCTGCCCGGCGTCGAGCCGCAGGAAGTGCCCTCCGAGCGCGGCCGGCGCACCATCAACTGAATGGAATGGTCCGGATGATCGTCGTGAACCTTGCCGCTGCGACCCAGGAACGCGTCAAGGGACTGCTGTCCGACCTGCTCGGCGGCGAATTCGCGGACGCCACGCCCGGGAGCGTGAGGGCGCTGGTGACGCAGACGCGGCTCGTGATTCCGCCGGAGAGGGTATAATTCCCCCCTTGCATTTCAGGGGTTTACGTCATCAGTTCCGGCTTCGACAAACTCGGCTTGATCCCGCCTCTGCTGCAGGCGGTGAAGGACATGGGCTACGAACAGCCCAGCCCCATCCAGGAGCAGGCCATTCCCCTCGTGCTCGAGGGGCGCGATCTCATGGCCGGCGCCCAGACCGGCACCGGCAAGACCGCCGCCTTCGCGCTGCCCACGCTGCAGCGGCTCGCGCCGCACGCCAGCACCTCGGCGTCGCCCGCGCGCCATCCGATCCGCGTGCTCGTGCTCGCACCGACGCGCGAGCTCGCCATCCAGGTCGAGGAAAGCTTCCGCGACTACGCCAAGTACATGCCGATACGCACCTGCATCGTCTACGGCGGCTCGGACATGAACGCGCAGATCCAGGCGCTGCGCAAGGGCATCGAAGTCCTCGTCGCGACGCCCGGGCGTCTGCTCGATCACGTGCAGAACAAGACGCTGATGCTCAACCAGGTCTCGGTGCTGATCCTGGACGAGGCCGACCGCATGCTGGACATGGGCTTCATGCCGGACATCAAGCGCATCATCGCGCTGCTGCCCCCGGTGCGGCAGAACCTGCTGTTCTCGGCGACGTTCCCGGACGAGATCCGCAGGCTGACCAAGACGCTGCTCAACAATCCGGCCGAGGTGCAGGTGGCGGCGCGCAACGCGGCGGCCGACCTCGTCACGCACATCGTCCACCCGGTGCCGCGCGAGAAGAAGCGCGAGGTGCTCTCGCACATCATTCGCACGAGGGGGCTCAAGCAGGTACTGGTGTTCTGCGGCACGCGCATCGGCACGAACCGGCTCGCCCACCAGCTGCGCAAGGACCACATCCAGACAGACGCCATCCACGGCGACAAGACGCAGGCCGAGCGCGAAGCCGCGCTGGAGGCCTTCAAGACCGGCAAGACGGCGGTGCTGGTGGCGACCGACGTCGCGTCGCGCGGCCTCGACATCCAGGGGCTGCCGCAGGTGATCAATTTCGACATCCCGCATTCGCCCGAGGATTACGTGCACCGCATCGGCCGCACCGGCCGCGCCGGCCAGACGGGCGAGGCGATCTCGCTGGTGGCGCCGGAGGATGCCGAGGCGCTCGCGGACATCGAGAAGCTGATCAAGAAGAAGATCGAGCGCGTGCTGGTCGCCGGTTTCGAGCCCAGCACCGGCGCGGTCGCAACCATGATGGGCGGCGAGCGCCGCCGCGAGCCGCGGCCGCAGGAGCGGCCGTCCCGGCACGAGCGCGGCGAGGGGCGCCCGCCGCGCGGCGAGCACCGCCCTGCGCGCGGCGATGACCGGCCCTCGCGCTCGTCGCATCGGCCCGCGCCGTCGCGACCGCCCGACCCCATCTTCTCCAAGCCCTACGAACCCGGCGCCGCACTTCCGCCGACCACGACCGGGGAACCCGCCGCCGCCCCGTCCGCCAAGCGCCGTGAGCGTCCCGTCGCCGCGCTGCTCGGCGGTCTCAAGCGCGCCTAGCGCGCGTACCTGCACCCCTTTCGTTCGACCCTTCCCTCGCCTCGAATGACATGAACGCCGGACGACGCCTTCTGCTGATCGTGATCATGGCCGGCACGGCCGCCTGGGCCGCGACGGTATCGGCAGCAGGGTTCATCGACAGACTCGAGGTCCTCGACCAGATTCGTCCCGGCGTGACGACGGCCGAGCAAGTCAGGACGCTGCTCGGACCGCCGGCGAACGTCCTGAAATTCCCGTCGCAGGGGATCGAGACGCTGGAATACGATTCCCACAATCAGACCAAGATCTCGATTTCGATCGGCCCGGACGGCAAGGTCCGCGATGTCGTCCGCCGCCGGCTCTCCTTCTAGCGAACGCGGTTTCCTTCGCCCCCTTGGCCGTTCCGGCCTGCGCATCGCGCCGCTGGTCTTCGGCGCCAACGTCTTCGGCTGGTCCGTGGACCAGGCGGGCGCCTCCCGACTGCTCGACCGCTTCGTCGACGCCGGCCTGAATGCCATCGACACGGCCGACGTGTACTCGCGCTGGGTACCCGGCAACAAGGGCGGCGAATCGGAGACCATGATCGGCAACTGGCTGAGGGCTTCGCCGTCGCGCCGCGCGCAGGTCGTGCTCATCACCAAGGTAGGTTCCGCGCCGGGACCCGACGGCAGGGGCCTGTCGGCGGCGAGCATCGCCGCCGGCGTCGATGGCTCGCTGCGCCGGCTGCAAACGGACCATATCGACCTCTACCTCAGCCACAAGCCGGATCCGCAGACGCCGATCGAGGAAACGCTGCGCGCGCACGAAGCACTCATCCGGGCGGGCAAGGTGCGCGCGATCGGCGCCTCGAACTCCACCGCCGAGGGCCTGCGAGAGGCGCTCGACACCGCCGCCGCGAAGAAGCTGCCGCGCTACGAGGTCGAGCAGCCCGAGTACAACCTGTGCGAGCGCGGCAAGTTTGATGGACCGCTGCGCGACCTGTGCCTCGCTGAAGGCCTCGGCGCCATCGTCTACTACAGCCTCGCCTGCGGCTTCCTCGCCGGCAAGTACCGCGGCCGCGACGACCTGAAGGGCAGCGTCCGCTCCCGAGTCGTCGAGCGCTACCTGAACGAGCGCGGCTTCCGCATCCTCGATGCCGTGGAGGCTGTCGCCCGCGCGCACGGCGCGCAGCCGGCCGAAGTGGCGCTCGCCTGGCTCATCGCCCGCGAGGGGGTCACCGCCCCGATCGCCAGCGCCACCAGCCTCGAGCAGCTGGACAGCCTCGTCCGCGCGACGCAGTTGACGCTGACCGCGGACGACCTCCGCGCCCTCACCGCGGCCTCGGCCTAGAAGGGCACGGCGCTAGAAGGGCAACGGCGAGCCCGGTTTCAGCGGCTGCAGGGCTTTGCGGAAATCGTCCTGGATGCGCGCGAGCGCCTCGCGCGTGTCGCCTTCGAAGCGCAGCACCATCACCGGCGTGGTGTTCGAGGCGCGCGCGAGGCCGAAGCCGTCGGCGTACTCGGCGCGCACGCCGTCGATGGTCAGCACGCGCTGCGCGCGCGCAAAGGGCGCGAGGCGCTGCAGCTTTTCGATGAGCGCGTGCGGCTCGCCCTCGGAGAGCTTCCAGTTGAGCTCCGGCGTGCTCGGCGCGTCGGGGAGATTTTCCAGGAGCGCGCTTGGATTTTCTTCCCTTGAAAGAATCTCCAGGAGTCTCGCGGCGCAATAAATGCCGTCGTCGAAGCCGTACCAGCGTTCCTTGAAGAAGACGTGGCCGGACATCTCGCCGGCGAGCGGCGCGCCCGACTCGGCGAGCTTGGCCTTGATGACCGA
>Ga0224500_10002277_pt1 | contig 10431 bp, 7 predicted proteins | sample SF_Oct11_sed_USG_FD_168126 | JGI IMG/M metagenome (GOLD analysis project Ga0224500, IMG submission 168126) | Sediment microbial communities from San Francisco Bay, California, United States - SF_Oct11_sed_USGS_4_1 | ecosystem: Environmental > Aquatic > Marine > Sediment | place: USA: California...
GGTGCCGGGTGGCCGTACGGGTTGTCCTCCCCCACGCTGACCAGTGCCAGCGAGGGGTGGACCGCGGCCACCAGGTTCGGGTCCTGGTAGGTGGAGCCGTGGTGGGGGACCTTGAACACGTCGGCGGTCAGGTCGGCTGCCGAGGCGAGCAAGGCGGCCTGCGCGGCCGGCTCGATGTCCCCGGTGAGCAGCAGCCTGACACCGTGCACCTCGAGCATCAGCACCACGCTCGCGTTGTTGGGGTCCGAGCCCTGTCCGCGGATGATCCGCTCGGGCGCCAGCACCTGCCAGGTGACGTCCCCGACCGAGCCGTGCATGCCGACCGCCGCGGGCTGGGACCGCACGTTGGCATCGCGCGTCCACTCCGCGACGGCCGCGGCCGGCTCGTCGGGCTCGGCCAGGGGGCTGGTGAGCACCTGCCCGACGTCCCGGTCGCCCAGCGCTCCGGGCAGTCCCATCACGTGGTCGGCGTGGTCGTGAGTGAGGACGAGGAGCGGGACCCGGCCCACACCGAGGCGGTCAAGGCACCGGTCCATCACGGCCGGGTCGGGGCCGACGTCCACGACCACCGCAGCGCCGTCGCCGGCGGCCACGACGAGCCCGTCGCCCTGTCCGACGTCGCAGGCGACGATGAGCCACCCCGGAGGCGGCCAGCGCAGCGGACCGACCAGGGCGGCCGCGACCAGCCCCGCCGCGGCCAGCGCCGCGACTGCCCGAAACGCTCGCGACCGACGCCGGAGCGCGACCACCGCCAGCGCGCCGGCGGTCAGCGTGGCCAGCATCAGGGCCGCTCCGGCGACTCCGTCCGGCCAGGGCGTGGCCGCCATCGGCCAGGAGGAGCCCCGGCGGGCGACGGCGCAGATCCACCCGGCCGGGAACCCGGCCAGCCACACCAGCCAGCTCGCTGGTCCGGGCGCAACCGGCGACAGGACCGCTGCCGCAGCGCCGAGGACCGTCGCGGGCGGCACGGCGGGCGCGGCCAGGACGTTGGCGGGCACCGCGACGAGCGACACCTGTCCGGACAACGCCACAGACAGCGGCAGCGTCGCCACCTGCGCGGCCCACGCGACCGCAGCGGCCTCGGCAAGTGGCGGCGGGATCCGTCGCGACCACCGCTCGCGCCAGCGTGGCGCCAACATCAGCAGTCCGGCGGTGGCCGCGACCGACAGCGCGAACCCCCAGGACCGGGCCAGCCAGGGATCGACGAGCAGCAGCCCCACGACCGTGGCGTACAGGGCGGCCTGGCCCGGTCTTCGGCCCCCGACCACCACTGCCAGGACCGCCACCGTCCCCATAACCGCCGCGCGCAGCACGCTCGGGTCGGGCCGCGCGAGGACGACGAACCCGACGGTGGACACCACCGCCACCACGGGGACCGCGGCACCCCGAACCCCGCCCCAGCGGGCGAGCAGCACCGCCGCCGTCACCACGATGGCGACGTTCGCGCCGGACACCGCCGTCAAGTGCGCCAGGCCGCTGTTGCGCAGGTCGGTCACCAGGTCAGGCGGCAGCCGCGTGGTGTCGCCGACGACGAGGGCGGGGAGCAACCCGCGCGGGTCCGGGGCCAGGCCCGCCGCAGCCTCCCGCAGCCCGGTGCGCATCGCCTCTGCCCCGCGCAGGACCGGCCCCGCAGGGGCGACCTCCTCCGGCGGGCCGCGTGCCCAGCCGACCGCCGCGAAGGGGTCACCCCGGTCCGCCGGATGCAGGGAGACGTCCAGGCGCAGCTGGTCGCCGAACTCGACGGCGTCCCACTCCTCACCCTGTCCGACCACCAGGATCGGCTGCCGAACGTCGGCCCGCTGGCCGGTGACGGACACCTCGCCGACGCGAACCCGCACCACGACCTGGGTCACCGGGGTGGCGCCCCAGGTGCGCCGCTGCGAGCGTCGAGGCTCCTCGGCGACCGTCGCGACCACAGTCGCGGAGCGATCTGCGGCCGCGAGGTCGTCCAGCGGGCCGCGGTCGACCGCCGCGACCCGGAGCGCGACTCCCGCGCTGGCGGCCGCACCGACCATCAGCGCCACCGTGATCGCCGGCCGGGCCCGGAAGGTGACGGCGGCCGCGGCGGCCGCGACCAGCGCGAACCCGGCGGAGGCGAGGGCGCCGAAGTACGGGCCGAGGGCGCAGACCCCCCAAGCGAGCAGCGCCGAGGGGAGGAGCCGCCGGTCGGGAGGGTCCGGGGTCACACCTGGACCAGCGGTTCGAGGTCGGCGAACGTCGCGTCGCCGATCCCGGAGACCTCGAGGAGCTGGTCGACGCTGGCGAAGCCGCCGTTGGCGGTGCGCCAGTCCAGAATCCGCTGGGCCAGGACCGGCCCGATACCGGGCAGAGTGTCGAGCTGCTCGACGGTCGCGGTGTTCAGGTTGACCGTCGTCGACGTGCCTGCGGAGCCGGCACCGGGCACTGCGGCCGACCGGCCTCGCACGAGGACCAGGACCTGCTCACCGTCGAGCAGGACACGGGCCAGGTTGAGCGGGGTGGTGTCGGCACGCGGGAGTGCCCCGCCGGCGGCGTCCAGGGCGTCGATGACGCGGGCGCCGGCGGGCAGCTCGATCACGCCGGGGCGACGGACGGCGCCGGCGACGTCGACGACCACGGTCTCGGACGACGAGGTGGGCGAGGTTGCCGGGTCGCCGCTGGTGCCGGCGGCACCCGAGGTGGCCGGCAGAACCACCGGATCGGCCGTGGGAACTGCCTGGCCTCGTGGCCAGGCAAGCAGCCACAGCGCGAGGGCGCCCACCAGAGCAGCCACGGTGACCAGCAGGACCGCGGGCAGCACGGACGCGTCGATCCGCCGCCGCGGCGGGGGCGGTGCGGCGTCGTCCCACGCCACCGACGCCGTCGGCTCACCCCCTGCCGGGCGACCGCTGGGCAGGGCGTGGTCGTCGTCGTTCGGTCGCGGGGCGTCGGCTGCCGCTTCGCTGCCGCCTCCCCGGCCAGGCGACGCGAGGTCCGCCAGCTCCTGCCGCACCGACTCCGGCGTCGGGACCCAGCCCGCCACGACCGCGCTCAACCGCTGGCGCGTCTGCGCCTGCCGGTGCTCCCGCGACGAGGTCCACATCGGCCGCACGGTAGGCACGGCGCGCAGTCAGCCGGCCGCCGTCACCCCCACCTGTGCACAGCACCCACTCCCCCGCGCCCTGTGCACAGCCTTCCCACCCCCGCCGAGTGCACACCCCCAGGACACTTCCCGCCATCGAGTGCACACCCCCAGGACACCTCCCACCGTCGAGTGCACACCCCGAGGACACCTGCCACCGTCGAGTGCACACCTCCAGGACACGTGCCACCGTCGAGTACCCACCTCCCGAGCTCTGACGACGGGGCACTCGGCAGGGGAATGTGTCCGCCGGCTGGGCACTCGGCAGGGGAATGTGTCCGCGGGCTGTGCACTCGGCAGGGGAATGTGTCCTGGAGGGGTGCACTCGGCGACTAGGGGTGGGACGGACCGGCCCGGTGACGCAGCCGGTGGGCGATGTTGGGGATGTGGCGCAGCTCGACGATCGTGGCCAGGGCCACCGCGAACAGCAGGTCCGGCCACGGGGCGTGCCCCACCAGGGCGGACACCACCAGCGCCACCGCCGCCAGCATCGACCCCAGAGCCACCCAGCGCGTCGCTGCCACCGTCAGGCCGAACACCAGCAGCGACACCAGCGCCCACACCGGCTCGACCGCGAGGATCGCACCCAGCGACGTCGCCACGCCCCGCCCGCCGCGACCTTTGAGGAACGGCGACGACACGTGCCCGAGCACCGCCGCCACGCCCGCGACCAGCCCGAGGTCGTGGTCCACCAGTGCGAACGCATAGGTGGGCGCGAAGCCCTTGAGCACGTCCAGCAGCCCGACCAGCAGGCCGACGCGGGGACCCATCGTGCGCGCGGCGTTGGTGGCACCGGGGTTCCCCGAGCCCGACAACCGGAGGTCGACGCCACGCAGCCGCGCGACGACCGCAGCCGGGGACAGCGACCCGACCAGGTAGCCCCCGGCAGCCGCCGCCACCCACCACAACGGGCTCACGGCGACCGGCTCACCGAGGAGCGATGGCCACGGCGAGCATGCCGGGCCCGACGTGGGCGCCCACGACCGCGCCCACCTCGCTCACGCTGAGCGTCACCCGGCCACCCATCCGCTCCTGGAGGCGGGTGGTCAGTGCCTGTGCCCGCTCCGGGTTCGCCAGGTGCTGCACCGCGATGTCCACCGCCCCGTCCCCCGCTCGTTCCACGGTCAGGCCCTCGAGCCGCGCCATCGCCTTGCTCGCCGTCCGCACCTTCTCCAGCGGCTCGACGTGCCCGTCGACCAGGTGCAGCAACGGCTTGACCGACAGCGCCGACCCCACCAAGGCCGCCGCCGCACCGATGCGCCCACCCCGACGCAGGTACTCCAACGTGTCGACGTAGAACAGCACCTCCGACCGCGCCATGCGGGCGCGCACCGCTTCCGCGACGTCGGCTGCGGGCGCGCCGGCGGCAGCGGTCTGGGCTCCGGTGAGGACACAGAACCCCAGGCCCATCCCGATCAGCCGGCTGTCGATCACCGTGACGGGCACCGGAGAGTCGCGCGCGGCCAGCGACGCCGACTCCGCCGTCGCGGACATCGCGCCGGACAAGTGGACCGAGACGATCGCGTCGGCGCCACGGGCTGCCAGCGCCTCGTAGACGTCGAGGAAGGCGTGCGGCGACGGACGCGACGTGGTCACCGGGGTCCACGACCGCAGCGCCTCCGCAACGTCCGCGGAGGTGATCGTCGACTCGTCGTGCGCCTCGCCGCCGATCACCACCTGCACCGGCACCACGCCGATGCCGGCGGCCTCGGCCTGCTCCCGCGGCAGGTAAGCGGTGGAATCGGTGACCACGGCGACCGGCATGGCCCGCAGGCTACGCGAATCCGGGCCGCTGGCCACTCCGTGGCGTCGTCAGGCGGGCACCACGTTGACCAGCTTCGGCGGCCTCACCACGACTGTCCGCACCTCACGCCCGTCCAGAGCCCGCACGACGTTCTCGTCGGCCAGGGCCAGCGCACGCAGCTCGTCCTCGCCGACGTTCGGCGGCACGGCCAGCCGCGACCGGACCTTCCCGGCCACCTGCACCACGCACGTCACCGACTCCTCGACGAGCAGCGCCGGGTCGACGACCGGCCACCCGGCCAGCGCCACGGTCGGCTCGTGCCCCAGCCGTGACCACATCTCCTCGGCGGTGAACGGGGTGACCAGCGACAGCATCACCGCGACCGCCTCGACCGCCTCCCGCACCGCAGGGTCGGCCGGCCCGGGACCGGAGTCGATCGCCTTGCGGGTCGTGTTCACCAGCTCCATCGCCTTGGCGATCGCGACGTTGAACCGGAACTCCTCCACGGCCTTCCCGGCGTCATGGACGGAGCGGTGCGTGACCTGACGCAGCGCGACGTCACCCGAGGCCGGGTCGGCACCGACCGGCGAGATGACGTCACCGGACAGCCGCCACGCGCGGTTCAGGAACTTGCGCGAGCCGGCCGGCGACACGTCTGCCCAGTCGACGTCGTCCTCCGGGGGGCCGGCGAACACCAGCGACAGCCGGATGGCGTCGACGCCGTGGGTAGCGAGTTCGTCGGACAGCCGCACCAGGTTGCCGCGCGACTTGCTCATGGCGGAGCCGCTCATGACGACCATGCCCTGGTTCAGCAGCCGGGTGAACGGCTCGGTGAACTCGACGAAGCCCAGGTCGAACAGCACCTTGGTGAAGAACCGCGCGTACAGCAGGTGCAGGATCGCGTGGGTGACGCCGCCGACGTACTGGTCCACGGGCATCCAGGTGCGCACCTGCTCGGCGTCGAACGGCGCGGAGTCCAGGCAGGGGTCCAGGAACCGCAGGAAGTACCACGACGAGTCGACGAACGTGTCCATGGTGTCGGTGTCTCGCTGCGCGGGGCCGGCGCAGCGCGGGCACGGCACGTTCACCCAGTCCGCGGCGGCGCCCAGCGGCGACGCACCCTTCGGCTGCAGGTCCAGACCCTCCGCCGGCGGCAGCGTCACGGGCAGCTGGTCGTCGGGGACCGGGACCTCGCCGCACGTCGGGCAGTGGACGACGGGGATCGGCGTCCCCCAGTACCGCTGCCGCGAGATCAGCCAGTCGCGCAGCCGGTAGTTGACCGCGGCCCGGCCGCCACCCTGCTCGGCCAGTATCTCCACGATGCGGTCGATCGCCTCCGCCTTGCCCATGCCGTCGAGCGGTCCGGAGCTCACCAGCGTCCCGTCGCCGGTGGTGGCGACGCCGGTCACGGCCGGGTCCTCCTCGCCGGTGTCCACGACCATCCGCACCGGCAGGTCGAACGCCCGGGCGAAGTCCAGGTCGCGCTGGTCGTGCGCCGGCACCGCCATGATCGCGCCGTGGCCGTAGTCGGCCAGCACGTAGTCGGACGCGTAGACCGGCAGCAGCTCGCCGTTGACCGGGTTCACCGCGTGCCGCTCCAGGAAGACGCCGGTCTTCGGCCGGTCGGTCGACAGCCGGTCGATCTCCGACTCCAGCCGCACCTGGTCGACGTAGCTGGCGAACTGCTCCTGAACCTCGGGCGGGGACCCGGCCGCCAGCTCGGCGGCCAGGTCGGAGTCGGCGGCCACGACGAAGAACGTGGCGCCGAACAGCGTGTCGGGCCGGGTGGTGTAGACGGTGACCGGCTCCTCGCGGCCCTCGATGCGGAAGGCGACGTCCGCGCCGGTCGACCGACCGACCCAGTTGCGCTGCATCGTCAGGACCTTGTCCGGCCAGCCGCCCTCCAGCTGCTCCATGTCGTCCAGCAGCCGGTCGGCGTACTGGGTGATCCGGAAGTACCACTGGGTCAGCTTCTTCTTCGTGACCGGGGTGTCGCAGCGGTCGCACAGCCCGCCCACGACCTGCTCGTTCGCGAGAACGGTCTGGTCCTTGGGGCACCAGTTGACCTGCGACGGCTTCCGGTAGGCCAGGCCCTTCTCCAGCAGGCGTAGGAAGAACCACTGGTTCCAGCGGTAGAACTCCGGGTCGCAGGTGTTCAGCACCCGGTCCCAGTCGAACGAGCACGCGTAGCGGCGCATCGACGACTTCTGCGTGGCGATGTTCTCGTACGTCCAGGTGGCGGGGTCGACGCCGCGCTGGATGGCAGCGTTCTCCGCGGGCAGGCCGAAGGCGTCCCAGCCGATGGGGTGCATGACGTTGAACCCGCGCTGCACCCAGTACCGCGCGACGACGTCGCCCAGCGCGTAGGCCTCGGCGTGCCCCATGTGCAGGTCGCCCGACGGGTACGGGTACATGTCGAGGATGTACTTCTTCGGGCGGGCGTCACCGGGCGCGCCGGAGCGGAACGGGGCGAGCTCGTCCCAGACCGGCAGCCACTTGTCCTGGACGGCCCGGACGTCGTAGGTCTCGCGCTCCTCAGCGGACGGCGGCCCCGCCGCCTCCCCCACCTGGCTGGTGTGGCTCATGTGCTCCCTCGCTTCACCCGATCCGAACGTGCCACGTACTCGACCCCGAACACAGGAAAGCCCCTCGCAGGGAGGGGCAGCCGCACTGACAGTGGGTCAGTGCGGCTGGGGAAGGAGCAGACGTCCGGTCACGGCAGCAGGGTACCTCAACCGGGGTCGACGCTCGGGCGCTCCCGCTCCGGCGTCGCAGGACGTGGCCGGCCGGCACCACCGCGGCGAAGGGCGCGGCGGAGGTACATCTCCTGGTCGGCCTTGCCGAGCAGGGCGTCCAGGCTCCCGCTGTCCCACGGGGCCAGCATCGCGCCGCCGGCCACGACCCGAGGCGACCAGATCTCCTCCGGGACGGGCGGGTTCTGCTGGACACGCTCGCGGATCCGCCGTTCCAGCTCCATGGGGGCCATCCCCGCACCTGGCCCGATGATGCAGAACTCGTCGCCGCCCCAGCGGGCAACCACGTCGGTCGACCTGGTGGTCGCGCGCAGGGCGTCCCCGACGGCGACGAGCACGTCGTCACCGGCCTCGTGGCTGACGACCTCGTTGACATGGCGAAGCTGGTCGATGTCGATGAAGACGCAGTGGACCGCGTCACCCTGCCTCCGGGCGGACTCGACGATCTGCATGCCCAGCATCGACAGCCCGCGGCGGTTCACCAGGCCGGTGAGCGGGTCGCGCACCGCCACCTGGTCGACCGTCTCCTCCGATGCCAGGAGCTGTTCCAGCAACCGACCCCGTGTGTAGCTCGCGAGGACGGTCAGGGCGGTCATGGCTCCGACGGCGGCCAGCCACAGCACCGGCTGGGCAGACAGCTCGGCAGCGGCCAGACCGGCCAGCCAGCCCACCCAGACCGCGTAGAGGACCGCGATGACCCAGCGGGTGCTGACGACCGCCACGCCGCTCGCGGCGACCGCCACGGCCACCAGCGCCGACCACACGACGTCGTCGGACGCCACCACGGCCAGGACCCCCGCGGTGGCCGCGACGAGTACTGCGGCGGCGGCCCAGGCCTCGGGCAGCGGCAGGCGGGAGCGCAGGACGACCGCCAGCAGGGTCAGGACCAGCTCGAGCCCCGTGGCGGCCAGCAGGACACCGGCGACCACCGACTGGGACATCACGCCGCCGTCGGTCAGCACGACCGCGGCCGCGGCCCCGGTCACGCCCGCCAGGGTGGCGGCGACCCACGGCAGCGTCCATCGGACGGCCGCATCCAGGTGCGCGTCGTCTGCGGGAGGGCCGGAGGCGCTGCCGATCACAGTCGGAGTGTCGTCAGACATCGCTAGCACCTTGACGCACCCGACGCACCCCGCGGCCGAAGATGGTCAGAAAGGAGCAGAAGATGCGCCGGTCGGGTGATGTCCCGCTGCCACGACCAACGCCGGGCCGCCACCCTGCCCCGGCGTGGCGGGTGAGTGTGGCGGCCTGACGTGGTGTGGCGGAGCGGTTGCGTGGTGGAGCTAAGGGGACTCGAACCCCTGACCTTCTGCATGCCATGCAGACGCGCTACCAACTGCGCCATAGCCCCGCGCCGAGCACCGGCGGGTGGCCCCGCACGGCTGCAGGAGTCTAACGGGTCGGGGGTCGGCCCACCCAACCCGGCCGAGCCCGCCGGCACCGGTCAGCGGTCGTCGCCCAGGACCGGCTCGGGGAGGCTGCCGGCGTTGTGCTCGGTCAGCCGCCAGCCGTGGCGACCCTGCTCCACCACCGACCAGCAGCCGTTGGCCAGGCCGCCCAGACTGCGCCACCGGTCCACCGGCAGCTCCAGGAGCCGGCCGATCACGCACCGGATGGTCCCGCCGTGCGTCACCACGACCAGCACCGACGACCGGTCGAGGCCCTCGGCCTGCCGGAGCACCGCCGGCGCCGCGCGGTCGGCGACCTGGGTCCGGGTCTCCGCCCCACCGGCCGGGACGTCGGCACCGGTGCTCCACTCCAGGTACTGCGGGTCCTCGCGCAGCTGGGTGTCGAACAACCCCTCCCACCGGCCGCCGTGGGTCTCCCGCAGGGCGGGGTCGGTGACCACCTCGAGCCCCGCCCGACGTGCAAGAGGCTCGGCGGTCCCCACGGCGCGACTGAGGTCCGACGCGGTGATCCGGGCCGGCGCCAGGGACGCCAGCCGGTCGGCCGCGCGCCGCGCCTGCTGCACGCCGACGTCGTCCAGCGGGATGTCGGTGTGGCCCTGGAACCGGTGGCTGCCGTTCCACTCCGTGCGGCCATGGCGCAGCAGCACGATGGTCCGCGCGGTCAGCGGTGGACCTCCGCACCGATCTCCAGCGGGACGGTGGGGCAGTCCCGCCACAGCCGCTCCAGCGCATAGAAGGCCCGGTCCTCGGCGTGGAGGACGTGGACCACCAGGTCGATGTAGTCGAGAAGGACCCACCGGCCCTGCTGCCGGCCCTCAGCGCGCACCGGCTTCGACCCGCGGGCCGCCAGCCCCTCTTCGATGGCTTCCACGACCGCGCGCACCTGGCGGTCGTTGGGCGCCGAGCAGAGCAGGAAGACGTCAGCGATGGCGAGCTGCTCGCTGACGTCGAAGCCGACGATGTCCTCGGCGAGCTTGTCGGCGGCCGCCGCGGCGGCGGTCTCGGCAAGGTCGACCGACTCAGCTGCCGCTGTCACACCGCTCCTCGCCCTCGACGTCGTGGCGAGGGACAGTCTGTCACGACTCGTCGGGCTGGTACTGCGGGTCGAAGTCGGCACCGAGGATCACGATCACGTCGGCCACCTGCTGGCCGGTGGAGGCCCGCCGGATGCTCGAACGCGGCAGACCCAGGGACTTCGCCACCGCCTCTCCCCGGGCCAGCTCCTCGGGTGACGCGTCGGCGATGATCACCACGCTCTTGTCGTACGCACACCCGCTGGCATTACCTCCCGGCACGAACACGAAGCCCGCGCCGCGGAGCAGCCGGGCGGCACTCCGGTCGATGTCGGGGACGCAGACCCCGTTCTCCACCAGCACCCGCAGCGGACCCTCGGGACCGACCGGCGGCAGTGACCCGGCCAGCGCG
>Ga0224500_10002278_pt1 | contig 10430 bp, 5 predicted proteins | sample SF_Oct11_sed_USG_FD_168126 | JGI IMG/M metagenome (GOLD analysis project Ga0224500, IMG submission 168126) | Sediment microbial communities from San Francisco Bay, California, United States - SF_Oct11_sed_USGS_4_1 | ecosystem: Environmental > Aquatic > Marine > Sediment | place: USA: California...
ACCACAGGGCCGGTGGGACGTATCGATAAGCTCGTACTGCCCATCCGTGTTCTGGGCACTGACCCGGTTTTAATAACGCTCGGTCTTGGTATGGGCGCGGTCACGCAGTCTTCCCTGGGCCCGCAGTACGAAGGCGAGTACGTGTCCAAGTACGGAGATTTGGTCGGCGGCACGATTTCCCGGCTGTTCTGGGAAATCGGCTGGCTGGGTCTCGTTTTGGTAAACGTATTCCTGGCCCTTATCTTCTTGGACTCCTGGAAGATGCGTCACCGAACTGACACAACAGGGCTGTTCGCCCAGGCATGGGTTGCCGTCCTTGCAGTGATGGCCGTTGGCATGTTCTACAAGAACGTTATGTCATCTTCCGCAATCAGCATGCTTTTCTGGTATTACTGTGGCGTCGTAGTCGCGAACGCGGCACAAGGGGCTCAACCGCAGCAGCTTGCACAAGGCGAACGGGTCAATTTCAATCAGGTCAAAGGCACTGGTTGAGCCGGACCCAGCCCCTGCTGGCGACAAGTGACATCGAATGGCCGCGTTGTATGAGTCGACACAAATGTCATGCTTCAAGCCTGGCGGTAAACAATGGTAATCGCTAAGAATTCTTCGTAAACTGATAAGCGACAAAGTATTCGTTCACATTCGGATTTTGCAATCATGACAATGCGCCTGAAACAAAAAGACAAATATCCAAATCGCCTGGTGCGAGCGGTGGTTCCGGCATCTCTTCTGGCCTCCGGCACGGCAAACGCCTATCTTGGCCCGGGTGCCGGGCTCGGCATGATCGGCAGCCTGGCAGCAATTGTCATTGTTGCTTTGGTGGTCGTACTGGGACTGGTAATCTACCCGATACGGATGCTTCGCAAACGTCGCGCTGGTACTTCCCGAGACGAGTCCGACTCCCAGCCCGCGAAGTAGGCTGCCTACCTCTGTTGGGTGAACACACCGTGCCATGTTTTGGTAAGGCATAACCCACCGTGACGGTCAAAATTCCGTATCGCCAGTAAATTACATAGTTCATCAAATATTCGCAGCCTGACCTGCGGCCAGATTGGATGCAAAGCGCATGAAAGAGCTTTTTCCTCGAATACTTTTTATCTTTGCCGTTTCCGTACTGTCGTTCGCGTACGGTTTTTTTAGCCACTGGAAAGAGATTTTTCCTTACAGGCTGTTGCACGAAGCAAACCTCGCGTTCAACGCAATCATGGAGCTTGGAAACGAAAAAATTGAATTGAAAAACGTCGACTTCTGGGACGAAACCGGCCTTACCGGCCCATCGTACAGCTCCCATTCTGCGGATACGTCGGAAGAGAATATCTTTATTCTCGGCAACGAACGCACTTACGCCGACGAGGCGTCAGTTGAATCCTTCCTTGCCTGGATCGCGGACCGAGACGGCAACATCCTGCACGCATGGAAGGACCCGGGAGAGCTATGGACGCCACTTGAGAACAGGGATGCAGTTGGTGACGCATGGCGATCGTACCCGGTTGGTGCCCATTTATTTGCCAACGGTGACATCCTGGTCAGTTACCAGGGAGTTAATGTATTTCCCGTGCCGATGGGGATCGCGAGATTCGACAAAGATTCCAACTTGCTGTGGAAAAACGGCGGCTACTACCACCACTGGTTTTCAGTAGGAAAAGATGGCGAGATTTACGTGCCAGATACGATTATCGGCCAAAGTCCGCTAAAGATCGACGATCGCAAGAAGACGATAGTTTGCAATCAGGCGTTATTTCCGTACGAGTCAGTATCCGTTCTTGACGGCAGCGGCAACAAAATTCGTGAAATCGACGTTCTGGCGGCGATTTCCAATTCCGACCTTGCGGGACTGATCAACAGCAACAGCAAGAATGCGGAAACTGTAGAAACTTGCGATGTGCTGCACTTGAATGATGTGCAGGTTCTCACCGATGAGCTTGCCGGGGAATTCCCGGGTTTCGAGAGCGGCGACCTGCTGTTATCGTTTCGTTCATTGAACGGAATCGGAGTGCTGGATCCGGATACAGAATTGTTCAAGTGGTTCTATGTCGGTTCATCGCAACATCAACACAGCCCAAGGTTCCGGAAAGACAACCAGGTAATGTTGTTTGACAATTATGGCGGCCGTATAAGTCGCGGTATCAGCCGGGTTCTGACAGTTGATGTGACATCTCATCAATCGACGATCGCGTTTCCCCGTGTGAATTCGGAACTGCCGGAAATGCCGTTTTTCTCTAATACTGCAGGGCACATCGACCTTGATAAGAGCGGCGACCGAGTACTGGTTTCGTTTACTCATCAGGGTCTCGTTTGGGAAATCGACATCGATAGCGGCGAGATACTTTGGCAGTTCGTGAACACGCATCCGGTTCAGGGCCGCCCTGCCCGAATCAGTGTCTATACGGCAAAATATGTCGAGCAGATTGCGTTTCCGACGAACGGCGGAACACTCAAGTAGCTCGATTGGACAGTCAGTCTTTAGTCCTCTGGTATCCGGGCGCGTTAATTTTCGGCGCAGGCATTGCATGGACCATAGTCGCAATATTTTCGAAACTGGTGCCGCCGGGAACGACGCGCAGATACTGGACGGATGTCAGCAACGGAATCCATGGCCTGATATACGGCGATGAGGCTCTTTTCTGGTCCCACTACGGCAAAATAATCCAGCGATCAGTCGGGTTCGTTTTCCGGCAGCTTGCAGGACTGGCACTTGCGTTCGCGCCACTGGTTTTAGCGCTGCTGTACTTTGGACCGTGGGTCTTCGCTCAGTGGGATAAGGGCGCTGAGTTCACGGTACACCCGGCGAATTCAGTTCAATGGTCCGCGCATCGACCATCAGCCGCTAGCCCCCCTGAATTTACTTTGCATTTCGATGACGGCGACAGTCAGAGCACACCGCCGTTCGTCGGCAGCATGGCCATCTGCAAACCGGGAAGTTTCGGATGTCTTGTCCTTCGAGGTTTCGGTTTTACGGTAATCGTCTCGGAGCAAGCAACGATCGAAACGGATGGTCCGATAATCATCAGAAGCGATCATGATGACTGGAACCCGTTGTGGCCGTATCTCAACGACCCCGAATTTCTGTTCTTTCTCAGCCTTTCAGTTTGTTCGTTGGGACTGCTGTTCCGAACTGGAAAAAAAGCATCCGCTCCGGAAGGCGAATACTCCATTGGCCTCGTAGACTACATGCTCACGTTGTTGGCCACTCACGGCATTCGCGGAATGAATCGCATCGGACAGTGGGAGTCCAGGTGGAATGCCGGTCGCATAGCCGAAACGAAGATTTCGAAACCGATTTTCATTGCGGGTCTGGCACGATCAGGTACGACCATATTGCTCGAAAAGATTGCAACGATCAGCGGAGTTGCAACGCATCGTTATCGCGATTTTCCATTCATTATGACGCCCATCCTGTGGAACAGGGCCCTGTCTTTGCTGGGAACGGATCAGAAACCTGTGGAAAGACCTCATCGCGACAAAATCCGGATTACGAGAGACAGCCCCGACGCGTTCGAAGAGCCCATCTGGCAATATTATTTTCCCTGGATTCACGATATCAAAAGATCTCACATCTTGCCTCCAGGCGAGCAGGCTCCGGGCTTTCGGAAATTTTATGTCGAGCACATCAAGAAAATCATCCTGGTAAGAAGAGGATCGAGGTACGTATCCAAAGGCAACTACAATTTGCCAAGGATTCAATTCATCAGCAGCGTTTTTCCGGACGCATTGTTCATCGTTCCCGTGCGCCACCCTTTGACTCATATTCTGTCGCTCGCAAGACAGCATGAAATATTCATCAGGTATGCAGAGCGTGATCCGAAGGTCGCGGCTTACCTCAGCGCGGTTGGACATTACGAATTTGGCCCGCAACGTGCGCCAGTCTGTCTGACCGCCGAAGGTGGACGACGGGCGCAGGAAGCCTGGGAGCTCGGAGATCAACTGCTCGGCTATGCCCTGCAATGGAACGATGTATACGCGCATATGATCGCACTTTCTCGGGCGAACCCGGATCTTGCCGCGCGTATTCAGTTCGTTCGATTTGAGGATTTGTGTGCGGAGCCGAAGCGAGTATTCACTAAAGTCATAAGGTTCGCTGACCTGGGTCCAGTGGAATTGGCAGAAGGGTTGTCTGCAGGTATCAATGAACCCCGGCAATTCATCGATACCGGTTCAAGTGAGTACGATCAATACTGGCAAGTTACGGAGAAGGTTGCGGGCTGGTACGGCTATTCGCGAAATCCAAAGGCGGAACGAGGCGGTGCTGGAGGCACCGGGTAAAAGCGAACAGCAACCCCAGACAGCCGGTACCCTGCGGCGGCGGGCCCAGCCAATGCAATTCCAGCTTGTTTTCATCCGGCGCACGCGGCCGTTGGCTTGGACGAAGAGGAGGTGCCGCGGATTGGTAAAAGATATATAAAACAAGCGGATAAGATTATTATGTTATATTCCTTGTAGCTTTTTCGGCTGATTTATTGTCTATTGAAATCAGGACCGGCGGCGGCTTAAGCCATCTCAGATAGCGACAACGCAGGAAAGCGTGACGGAGTTCGTCACATACCTGGAGTCCGCCGGTTACAGAAAGGTGCGAAAGACGCCTGCGAAACGGGTCACATAGCATGCGCATTGACTCCCGACGGGTTTCAGCTGCGCGCCGCGAAAGGCTATGCAATGACAAGAACAATATCGAGAATCAAGAGCATCTCGGGCCTGGCGGCGATTCTTGCCGGTTGTGATGCTGGCGATACCCATGTGACGAATCGGCTGTCGGTTACGAACTCTTTTTCACCGGTGCCGCAGCTTGTCGTTGATTCGCCCCAGATCATCGAAGGCGATACCGGCACGGCGGTGTTGAATTTTGCGCTGTCACTGTCCATTGCTATCGACAGTGACGCGAGCGTCGCGTACACGACCGTCGACGGCACCGCCAAAGCCGCCGAGGACTACGAGTCCCGGAAAGGAACCGTTACTTTCTTGCGTGGCGAGACAACCAAGTCCCTGACTATCGAGATCGTAGGCGACACACTCGACGAAGACGACGAAGTGTTTTCTGTCAGTTTCGGTAACCCGGTCGGACTCGCACTGAATTCGTCATTGACCACCGGAACAATTGTCGACAACGACGCTCCGGTGTCGATCAGTGTCGGTGATGCAACCGTCGTGGAAAGAAATTCGGGCGCCAGCAAAATCCTGTTCCCGGTGACTCTCGACAAACCCAGCGGACGCCCCGTGCAAATCCGGGCAGGGACGATTGACGGCACGGCGCTGGCGCCGGTTGACTACCAGCAAAAAACGGTGCAGCTGACTTTTGACCCTGGTCAAACCATCAAGTCCGCTACTGTTTTCGTTAACGGCGATACCGACGACGAAAGCAACGAATCGTTTAACGTCAGATTGACGAATGCCGTCAATGCCATCATCGTGGACAATATCGGGATCGGCACGATCTGGAACGACGACCCGCAACTTTCGGGCCTGGAGGCAAGGCCTGCCAATTCGTCCTGCCTGGCGCCCGACAGACCGACAAACAACGTCAGCATCGGTGCCACCCAGGTTTTCAACAGCCTGCCGGATTTCGCGAGGCCGGTCGTGATGGTGCAGGCGCCCGGCGATTCGTCGCAATGGTATGTCGCGGAGCAGGAAGGCGCCATCTATCGATTCGACAATGTGCCGTCCCCGTCAGGCCGGTCCGTGTTCATCGATTTGACTGCGAGCGTCGATTCGAGCCGTGGCGAAGCGGGCCTGCTCGGATTCGCATTCCACCCAAACTACAGCGTGAATCGCAAGGCCTACGTTTCCTATACGGTGACCGGTCCGGGCCAGAGCCAGAACTTCCTGTTTACCTCCAGGCTGTCCCAGTTTGAGAGCACTGATGGCGGACTGACCCTGGACCCTGCGAGCGAGGTGGTTCTGATCAGCGTGGACCAGCCATTCCATTACCACAATGGCGGGCACGTCACGTTCGGCCCGGACGGTTTTCTCTATTTTGCATTGGGCGACGGTGGCGGCGATGCAGCCACATTCGGCAATCGTTCACAGAATACGAAAAACCTGTTCGGATCGTTGCTGCGCATAGACGTCGATGCGGGCAGCCCGTACGGTATCCCGCCGGATAATCCGTTCAGCGGAAATGCACTGTGCAATATCGGAGCGCTCGATACGGATGCGCTCGAGTCCTGTCCCGAAATCTTCGCGTGGGGATTCAGGAATCCGTGGCGATTTAGCTTCGACGGCGCGACCGGAGCGCTCTGGCTGGGTGACGTCGGCGAGCACGAATTCGAGGAAGTCAATCTGGTCGAGCTGGGAGGGAATTACGGCTGGAATGTTCAGGAGGGACCGGCTTGCTTCGAACCGCCAACCGGATGCGACATGTCGAATCTCCTGCAACCCGTTATCGCGTACGACCACACCGTCGGCCAGTCCATCACGGGCGGTTACGTGTACAGAGGCTCGGATATTCCCGAATTGTTCGGCCGTTATTTTTTCGTTGATTTTCAGAGCCGGGCGATCATGGCCTTGACGCCGGACACGGGCAGCGGCATCGGCTACGAAGTGCTGCTGGCTTCCAATTTATCGTTGTCGTCACTCGCGGAGGATGAGAACGGCGAGATCTACGGACTCCGTTACCTCAGCGGCACCATCCATAAATTTATCCAGGCAGGCGGTACCGCGAACAACACCATACCCGACAGCCTGATCGATACCGGGTGTGTGGATACCGCGGATCCGAAATTGCCCGCAGAAGGCCTGATTCCTTACGACACGATCGTCGACTTCTGGTCCGACGGCGCAGCCAAGGAGCGCTACTTCGCAATTCCGGACGCGATGACTGTCGACGTCGATACAGACGGCGATTGGCAGTTTCCCATTGGAACCGTTCTGGTCAAGAATTTCCGCCTGGCTGGCAAGCTAATCGAAACCCGCTTGTTCATGCGTCACACGGATGGCGGTTGGGGCGGTTACACGTACGAGTGGAACGGTTCCGAAACCGAGGCCTTGCGGATAGTTGGCGGCAAGACGCAGAACATCAACGGTCAGGACTGGATCTATCCAAGCGAATCGCAATGCATGAGCTGTCACACGGACGCGCCGGGTTTCAGTCTCGGCCTCGAGTTCGCCCAGCTAAACAAGAATATGCACTTTCCAAGCAGTGGTGTGGCCGCAAACCAGCTTACAACCGCCGACGTCATTGAGGTGCTGACCGATCCATTGCCGGATGTCACGCCGAATCTGCCGGCGCTGGCCGACATCAATGATTCAACTGCGCCCCTCGCGGACCGAGTCCGTTCCTACCTGCATACGAATTGTTCCGGCTGTCACCGGCCTCTCGGTCCGACGCGGTCCGACATGGATCTTCGGTACGACACGCCCTGGTCTGCGACCAACACCTGCGACGTTGTTCCGGAATCCGGCGACCTCGGTATAACGGACCCGAGAATCATTGCTCCGGGGGATTCAACGCGTTCGGTAATGGTCAACCGGATCGGGCGCCGGGATAGCAACGGAATGCCGCCACTGGGGAGTTCGGTAGTGGATACCGACGGACTGGACTTGCTCACCACCTGGATCGATAGCCTGACCGTTTGCCCCTGAGGAACTCGGCCTTCGACTGGCGACTTCTCACCGTCGGTTTCGATTGTTCGTTTACTGTGAGACTATGCGGCGCTTGCTGACCTCTCCGCCATAATTCCATGCTTGTCAAAACCAGATTTGCTCCCAGTCCGACCGGCGCACTGCATCTTGGCGGCGTGCGGACTGCTTTGTTTTCCTGGCTGTATGCGCGCCGACACGAGGGCAAATTCGTTTTGCGTATCGAAGATACCGATCGCGAACGGTCAACCCGGGAATCGATCGATGTCATCCTGGACGGCATGAAATGGCTCGGACTTGATGCGGACGAAGGTCCTATTTTTCAGACGGATCGATTCGATCGCTACAAAGAGGTTGCCGACGAGTGGCTTAGGGTCGGCATTGCCTATCATTGTTATTGTTCGAAGGAGGAGCTGGAAAGCATACGGGCAGAACAGGTTGCCGCAGGCCTGAATCCGCAATACGACGGTCGCTGTCGCAATCGAAAAGCGCCGCACTCGGGTATCGATCCGGTGGTTCGATTCCGCAATCCTGACGAAGGGAGTGTGGTAGTCGACGACATGGTGCGCGGTCGCGTCGAATTTAAAAATGCCGAACTGGATGATCTGATCATAGTGCGATCCAATGGCGTGCCGACTTACAATTTCAGCGTCATCGTCGACGACGCCGACATGGAAATCACCCATGTCATTCGCGGCGACGATCACCTGAATAACACGCCGCGTCAGATCAACATGCTGGCGGCGCTGGGCCAAAGGCCACCAAGGTACGCACACGTTCCGATGATTTTGGGGCCCGATGGAAGTCGGCTTTCCAAGCGACACGGTGCGGTGAACGTACTCGATTATCGCGATCAGGGATTTCTTCCCCAGGCACTGCTCAACTACCTTGTTCGGCTCGGTTGGTCACACGGGGACCAGGAGATATTTTCGATCCCGGACCTGATTCGACTGTTCGATATCGAAGACGTCAATGCATCGGCATCGTCATTCAACCCGGAGAAGTTGCTGTGGCTGAATCAACGGCACATCATCGATTTGCCGGTGGCGGAGCTGGCCGCCGCCCTGTTGCCCTATCTACAAGCTCGCCATTACGACCTGTCCAACGGCCCGTCTGCGGAATCGGTGGCGGCAGCCTACCGCGAACGAGCGGCGACACTGGTGGAAATGGCGGAAAGCTGCCGCTATTGCTACTGCGACTTCGATACGTACGATGAGGCCGCCGCAAAAAAACAACTTCGGCCGGCGATAGCCGATCCGCTGGGCGCCGTCAGATCCGCGCTGGCAAACCTAGCCAGCTGGGATGCAGCAAGCATCGAGCAAGCAGTGCAGGACACGGCGGATTCGCTCGGCTTGCGCATGGGCAAGCTGGGCCAGCCGGTGCGGGTTGCAGTGACCGGGGGAGCGGTTTCACCGCCGCTGGACGTGACACTGACCCTGGTCGGGAAACAGCGAACCATCGAGCGCCTCGATCGCGCACTGGAATTCATTGCACTGCGGAGCAGCGGCCCGGGCGCAAGCGGCGACGCCTAAATCAATCCTTGGCTCGTTGTCGCCCGGTTTACGGGACCAATAACCCGGCCAAGATGTCGGAATACTTTACATTCAGGTCTACGTCGGACAGCTCTGATTTCCTTTCCTATTGATTTTCCTTGTGATTTTCCGTCTGGTATGAAATCTGCATCGTTATGTTGCGTAGGACGAAATCTGCGTCGCAGAATTCTGGCGGCTGATCAAGCGTCGACGTTTTTTCGTGCACCTGACAAAAGCAACTGAATCGGTGTCTTGCTGTTCCTGGGCGCGGCGTGATTTTCACATGCCGTTGAACAATCAAGGGTAAATCGCAGTGTTGAGCAATGGTCATAAAGTCGTAAGCCGAACCGCTCGTCGTTATCCACTTCAACGGTTTTTGTCGCTCCTGTTTATCGTTGCGGCTGCGTCAATGGCAGCGAGAGCGATCGCTGCTCCCGGGGACCCGTGGGAGGGCGGAGTATGGTCCCCCAGCGTCATCCAGTGGCCGCACGTGCCCGTGTCAGCCGCAAATCTGCCGGACGGGCGAATCATTACCTGGTCGGGTTCGGACAGGCTGACATGGCCCACTGACGAACAAACCTACAGCGCTACCTGGAATCCGGCGAGTCCAGGCAACTTCCAGGAAATCTTTCATCCCGGGCACAACATGTTTTGTGCCCATCTGGCGATGATGAAGGACGGCCGCGTTTTCGTGAACGGCGGCCGCAATCAAACCAACAGTCCCTGGACGAGCATATTCAACTACCAGACCAATCAGTGGACCAAGATCCAGAATATGGCGTCAGGCGGACGTTGGTATCCGACGACCGTAGCGTTGCCGAATGGCGATATTTTCACCGCAATGGGTACTGCGACGCAGCCGCGATATCCGGACATCTGGAATCCGACAACCGGATGGAAGGTTCAGAACGGTATCGATTTCAACGACATGGTGCTCGACGACTTCGGCGGTTCCCACAGTGAAAGCCTTTGGTGGCCTCTGTTGCACGTAGCGCCAAACGGTCAGATATTTCATTCAGGACCGACACCCGACATGCACTGGATCGACCCCAAAGGCGGGGTCGGTAACATCGGCGCTTACTCGCCCGCGGTACCGCAGGCCGGATCCGATCCAACCAACTGGTACTACAAGCACGGCATCACCATCATGTACGAGCAGGGAAAGCTGCTGACGGCCGGCGGATGGACCAGCGGTGGCAACCATGCAAGCTCGGACAAGGCGTTTACGATCGATATCAACGGTACCGCGCCGCTGGTGAAGCTCACCGGCTCCATGGCAAATCGGCGCAAGTTCCACAATGCGGTGATGTTGCCTACCGGTGAAGT